>Ga0265797_10006929_pt1 | contig 15767 bp, 11 predicted proteins | sample P2T30metagenome_FD_192433 | JGI IMG/M metagenome (GOLD analysis project Ga0265797, IMG submission 192433) | Plant litter microbial communities from East Loma Ridge, Irvine, California - P2 T30 | ecosystem: Environmental > Terrestrial > Plant litter > Unclassified | place: USA: California... | reverse complement strand
ACACTGCAAATTCTACAACCAAAGAAGCGCTTTATTTCCCAAACCCCCAAAACCCACCTCAAGGCCCACCACTCTCCGGCCAAGCCGGATCCTCAACCCTCCTAAAGCACGCCACAAACTTCAACCCCTTATTCCTCTCCACCTTCTTCCCCTCCTCAGTCTCCACCCTCATCGCTTTAACACACTCATCCATACCCACGCCCTCGACCCCATCCACCGTCTCCCCCTCCTCAAACACCCTTTCCACACGCTCAAAGCTCGGATGTTTTTCAAAATGGCCCCTCATCCACACATGCAGATCCTCGACATCCGTAATCGTATACACGATCCCACCGGGACGCAGCACATAGGCGTATTCTGCGTTGAGCGTCCACGACACGATGCGCGCCTTGTGTTTGCGCTGCTTGAAATGCGGGTCGGGAAAGCAGAGGAAGATTTTACCGAGTTGGTGTTTTTGAAAAAAGTTGGGGAGGAATTTCATCGTGTTGGCGCGGATGCAGGATGCGTTTTGGTAGGCATTTGTTGATGCGTTTTGGACGCGGAGGGCGCGGACTTTTTCTTGCACGTATTCTGTTACCGAGGTGCGAATCTCCATGCCTGCGCAAAATTTGTTAATTTTTTCCCATAATCATTCATATGTGTAGAGTGTTTGCTGGCTGTCCTTGTTTTGTAACCGGGTTCTTTTTTTATTATGGGAGCTGTGCGGGCATGTGAAGTTGTTATCCTTACCTAGTATCAATGTATCCGGGAATTTGGGTGCAAGGGCAAAGAGTAGACCACCAAATCCACATCCGATGTCTGCGATTTCGACATTTTGCGTAATTGCATTGAGCTTCTGCTGCTCTTCAATGCTAACATCATGTGACTCATTCTGCGCCTCTCCCATCTCTTTCTTTGCATGTTTGGCGTACTTGGGGTACAGACTGGCCCAGTCCATGTCTGCGGGGCTCGTAGGGCTATGTCCATGTTATTGACTGTCTTCGGGAGAAATCAAAACATCAAATTTAATCTTACTACGTGAGAGAGTGATCTGAGAAGGGATTTGCATGGGCGCGTTGTCTATAAAACTTCTTCTTGGGTAGTGCGCCTTGTTGCTCATCTGTTTGGAGGGATTTCCTGTATTCTTCGCGCCTTGTGCGCTTTGCTGGTTCGCCTGGCATGTTTGCGTAATGTTCGAATATAGCGGCAAGTTGCTGGATGGGCAAAGGTTTGTTGGTGTCGAAGAGTAGATGCACAGGTGCTGAGGTAATAGTCGATTACGGTAGTTGCGTATCACGAAGCGAGTTTTTTGCTAGCGCCAGGGTCTCTGGTCCACCAATGCAGATTGGGTGAACACAACAGCCGTTCGCGCAACGATGCGATGCTTTTCTTGCAAATCGCCAAGTGACGTAATACTTCATGACCTGGGTGTTCCAGGGACGTTACTATAGAAAAGCCCTACGACCTTATCGCACGCTGCACATGGTCCGTGGGAAAGAAAATACGATACAAGAAGTGTGATCAAGCCCGGTGTGTGCGCCCAAATGCTAAGTCCTAACACCCAAATGCCCAAATTCTCGTTTCAATCATCAACATTATCGGAATTCAATTGCGCCCTGGCATCCAAAGTCTTGGACGTGTTCCAGTTGGAGCTTCTGGAACCTAGCGATGGGGTCAGCGCATTTCTATATCGAGGGAGAGATGGGGGATGGGACTTACTTCTCGCTCTTAGCGTGGAAGTAGATGCCCTCGATGCCACCCGAGACCTGGTTGAAGCAGATGTAGTAGAAGCCCTCAAAGCTCGCTCCGCTTATTGTCCTGACGCGGTGGTCTGGCACGAGGAAGTATTCTTTCCATCGCATGAACAAGTGCTCCTTCTGCATCCAGTCCTTGGTCACCAGTTCTTGGCGCGAGGAGTACTTTGACAGCGGCTTGTATGCAGGGAATCGCGCCCAATGTTGTCGGTCGACCTTTTCGTTGGAACCCCATTCCGGGTGCTGGGTAATGAATGTGTATTTGCTTCCGATGATCTCGCCCTCGAAGTATGTCGTCAAGCTAGGATGGTCTTCGGTCAAACCTAGGGACTAGTCAGCCTGCCAGCTCTGTGCATTGTACTGCAAGACGTGTGCGTACCTTTGATGCGCAAGTAGCCACACATGAAAGACTCGCGCATGTCGACGTGTTTTATCTCGACTTCGACTTCATACTTCTGGCGGTCAGAGGTTTGAGTGCCCACGAAGCGACTACCGGGCCGAAGGAGGGAGGACGATGTGTTTGGTATGAACTGTATCGCCATCAGTAATGTTCGCGTTGCGCAATGCTCGGTTTGCATGCTGAATACAACGCACCCTATGCGCAGGAAACGGCGACGACAGGTGATTGGCGAGCAGCGAAACTGGCGCTGCCGTGGAAAGCGGCGAAGCCTGAGACGTGCGTTGCTCCTCGGTGCCATCGTCGGTCGCGGTCATGGGGGTGGGTATATCTCTGCTTGGTGCTTCTATGTTGGTGCTTGATATCTTGCTGTGGATATCGTCGGGCGCCTGGGTAGGCTCGCGCGAGCTTTGCGGCGAGGGAGTCGGCTGCTGCATGGGCACACTTGGACTTGTTGTATCATTCAATTCGTGGGTAGGGATAATGCGCGCATCTTCTGGCGGACAGGTCGTGCGGCCAGCGATGCTCTCGTGCTCCACCGGCGAGACCATGGCTTCATCGTCGGGCGTCGGCATCGTCCGATAGCAGGTGCGAGGAGATTACAAGCAAGGTACAGGTCGGTTATACATGAGACGGAGGGAAGATGAGAGTGCGATTATACAGTACAGAGGTGCAGGGCCAAAAGTAGTGGCGATGGGCAAGTATGCATGTTGGATGGATGACTTGGACTCGGCGGACGTGTCTAGGCGGTTAGTGGGTCGCTGAGCGCTGCACTTACGCGGGGAAAAGGCGCTAGTCTCACGTGGGATGACATGGGGCCAAAACCCTGAACGCCTACGGCCGGGTGGGTAGCATAGGAAGCCTTTATCTGATCTTGTTGTGAACACTTGTGAAGCATATTATTGTTCCTTGCCAAGTGTGCTATGGCGACTTTCCGAGCCGCCCCGTCAGACCTAGCGAGTCGTGGTCAGATGACCTTGCGGCGCCTCTCTTTCCTACATCATCATCCCCGACAGGTTCACGGATACCAGATGACACTAGCCACAAACGATGTGGTTCCTCTAGTTGACTTCATACGCCGTCCTTGCGTCATTCGACGTCAAGCTGCGGTTGTGCCACACTGCAGTGGCTGCGCGCTATCGGCAAAAGCAGCGTTGCTGTGGCTCACATGTGGCAGCGAAAGACCTAGATTGGCTTGATCTGTAGAGTTGTGAGTTTGCATGCTCGACATGCGAATGCGCGCTATGCGTACCTTGAAGTGAAGAGATATCAAGGAGAAGACCAGAGCCTTGAGGTCCTGTACCAGATAGTAGAAAACACGGAGGCCTTCTGGATCCGACGAGTCCTGCACGTCCTGGAGGGAGCCGATCTTTGCAGTCTGCAATCGTCAATATCAATACAAGTCATGGGCATGGTCAAGCCTACCTCAAAGGAGATGTGTTCGCTGCCTAACCGAATTTCCAGCTCTTGACGACCATCTTTGTTCTTTTGAGGCCACTTTGTGTCATCTTCTCTGGAGGACTGATTAGCAGATGGTTGTGTGCGCTTCCATTGCTCGAGACATACTTGAGAATTTCACTGTCCTTGACGATGCGCTTGATCTCGGCTACCAACGCATCGCTGACACACACTGACGATGCGTTAGAAACTGGCTACGTCGGACGCAGGGCATTTCGTACTCTCTTTCCGGATGAGGCTATCGTTGCGGTAGTTGGAGTTGTTTGCATAACGGGCAGATGCGCTGCGGCCATCTCCAAGCACCCGAAAGTCGAACTCTGATCAACAATCAACTTTTCTCATCCGCAACTCTCTTGCAGACAGTACGCACCCAAGAATTCGTGTCCAAATCGGCCCTGGTGGCCAGAGCTGCGAAAATGTTAATAACTGCACGTGCTCTCGAGGCCGATAGGCTGCATACTAGTATCGAAGATAGAATGGCTCGTTGGTGGTCATGTTTGCGGATGGGTATGGCTGATGTGTAAAATTGCGCGTATAGAAATGCGCCGTGTTCAGCTGCGCGTCGTGGTGTTGATGTTGGACGGCAGCAAGGTGAGTTGGAGATCTTGGCGGCCGGACCCCTGCAAGCCTAGCGAGGGCGGCCTTGGAGCGACCATTTCTCGAGCAGACACCTGGAGGTAAACAGCCAAGTCCAGCATTGCACCCCGATACCCAGGAAGCAACCTCTTCGCGCCAGGGCAATTCCGTCTCTTCACCCCCGCCACCTGCCTGCAGCTGCGCCAAGGCTCACGACCCTCTCCACCGCCCAAGTCGATCGATACACGTAGCATCCCACTTATTCTGGACACCAAGGGACACTGAGGGCTGAAGGCCTTTGAGAGTCACGTTATCGCAGCTGGATTCTGTATACCTCGGGACCATCGCATATACCAGAGCCAGACGGGCATCATGGCGGCCTTCCTCGAGAACTCGTACAGTCTGGTAGGAACACCTGGCAGTGGGTCTGGGGACATGGGGAAGCTGACGGAGAACAACAGGTGCATCAGGACAATGCTGCCGACGTACCATCACAGAATGAGCTGAAGAACGCTCTGGAAAAGGGCAGCGATGAGCAGAAGATCGAGACTATGGTGCGCTCTTGCAATTGCAGTGCCCCGCGATGGTGGTAGTGAATGCGACCGTCTGACAGCTTTGCAGAAGAAGATCCTCTCGATTATGCTCAATGGCGACCCCCAGGCCGGTTTACTCATGCACATTATCCGATTCGTCATGCCCAGCAAGTCGAAGCCGCTCAAGAAGCTCATGTACTTCTTCTTCGAGGTATGCCCCAAGCACGACGCTCAGGGCAAGCTACGGCAGGAATGGATTCTCGTCTGGTAGGACATGATGCCAACGCCGAGTGCAACGGCTGCTGACTGTGCTAGTAATGCGATTCGATTCGACCTGCAGGCGCCCAACGAATACGTACGAGGAAACACATTGCGCTTCGTGTAGGATACACCAAGCCACCACCCCGGACATTGCTGATGCACGCAACAGAACCAAGCTACGAGATGCTGAACTTGTCGAGCCCCTACTACGTAAGAGCCATATCCTCCACTCCCCCAAGCGTCATGCTGACAGCTGTAGAACCGGTGCGTCAGTGCCTAGCACACCGACACGCATACGTACGAAAGAACGCAACCTTCGCTATCGCGTCCATCTTCACACATCTCCCCGAACTCATGCCAGATGCGCCCGATCTTCTGGTAACATTCCTAGACGACGAGAACGACCCGACCTGCAAGCGCAATGCCTTCGCCGCCCTCGTCTCCGTCAGCCATGAAAAGGCTCTCGAATACCTCAGCACCGTCTTTGACGCCATACCCAACCACGAAGAGCTTCTTCTTCTCGCTGAACTAGACTTTATCCGCAAAGATGCCATTGTGAACCCATCCAACAAGGCCCGCTACCTCCGCTTGATCTTCGACCTTCTCGAATCCCAAGTCTCGACCGTCATCTACGAGGCCGCCCACGCCCTTACAACCCTCACAAGCAACCCAGTCGCCGTAAAGGCTGCTGCTGCAAAGTTTGTGGAGCTGGCTATCAAGGAGCCCGACAACAATGTCAAGCTGATTGTCTTGGAGAGGGTTGACCAACTACGACACAAGAATGAAGGAGTCCTTGATGATCTGACAATGGAGGTTCTCCGTGTGCTGTCCAGCACCGACCTGGACGTCCGGAAGAAATCGCTCAACATCGCAATGGAGATGATCTCAAGCAGGAATGTTGAGGAAGTCGTCCTGCTGCTGAAGAAGGAGCTAATGAAGACGGTGGACGAACAATACGAGAAGAACCCCGAATACAGATCGCTCCTCATCTCGTCGATACACTCCGCCGCCATCAAGTTCCCCGAAGTCGCAGCAAGCGTCGTCGGATCACTCATGGACTTCATCTCCGATGTCAGCAGCAATGCTTCTGCAGTCGACGTCATTTCGTTTGTCAAGGAGGTTGTTGAGCGCTTCCCAGATTTGAGAGCTTCCATCATCGAACGACTGGTCTCGACTCTTGGCGAAGTACGCGCCGGCAAGGTTTACCGTGGTGTGCTCTGGATCATCGGAGAGTTCTCCCTCGAGGCCAAGGATATCCGTGACGCATGGAAGGGTATCCGTTCATCACTTGGCGAGATTCCCATCCTTGCTTCTGAGCAACGACTGTTGGACGATGCATCAGAGGGCAAAGAGAGCAGTGAACAAGTCAACGGACACGCAAAGGCAGCTCCAACCGGATCAAGGAAAGTGCTCGCTGACGGCACCTATGCAACTGAAAGTGCTCTGACTTCCTCCGCCGCTGCCAAGGCAAAGCTCGAGGCGGTTAAGAACTCACAGAAGCCTCCACTACGACAACTTCTCCTCGACGGCGACTATTATCTTGCCACGGTTTTGTCCAGCACTCTCACCAAGCTCGTCATGCGCCACAAGGAGATTTCAAAGGACGACGCTCGCACCAACGCTCTCCGCGCCGAGGCCATGCTCATAATGATCTCAATCATCCGTGTTGGCCAGTCGCATTTCGTCAAGACGTTTATCGACGAAGACTCCATCGACCGTATCATGTCCTGTGTTCGTTCGCTCTCTGAGTTCTCGCAAAGAAAGGAGCTTGAGACTGTCTTCTTGGAGGACACTCGGAGATCATTCCGAACAATGGTTCAGACGGAAGAGAAGAAGCGAGCAGCCAAGGAGGCTTCCGAGCGTGCAAAGTCGGCTGTCAACGTCGATGACTCTTTCAACATCCGCCAATTAAAGAAGAAGGACGCGGATGGCAGTGACGGTGTCGAGCAAGATCTAGAACTAGCTACTGGAGGCGACACTGCGACTGAGGATCTCACATCCAAACTCAGTCGCGTCGTACAGCTGACTGGTTTCTCAGACTCAGTCTACGCAGAAGCCTATGTCAAGGTGCGTCAATCTATACTTACCGAGACTGTTAGCTGACTTTACCAGGTTCACCAATTCGATATCGTTCTCGATGTTCTTCTTGTGAACCAGACAACTGAAACATTACAAAACCTCACTATCGAATTCGCAACACTCGGTGATCTCAAGGTAGTCGAGCGCCCTTCAACGCAGAACGTTGGACCCCACGACTTCATCAACATTCAAGCGACGATCAAGGGTAAGTCTTTCTCCATGAGTGTGTGTCGACTCATATGCTTACTTTTGCAGTCTCGTCTACCGACACTGGTGTCATCTTTGGAAACATCATCTACGAAGGGTCAGTCACTCACCTCGACAAGTCCACAATGATTGCTAACATGTCGCAGTGAGAAGGGTGTTGACTCCAACGTCGTCATTCTCAATGACGTCCACGTCGACATCATGGACTACATCAAGCCCGCGCAATGCACAGAAACGCAATTCCGGACCATGTGGACCGAGTTTGAGTGGGAGAACAAGGTCAACATCAACTCCAAGGCCAAGACGCTCCGCGATTTCTTGAAGCAACTCATGGCATGTACCAATATGAGCTGCTTGACTCCAGAAGCATCGATGAAGGGCGACTGCCAGTTCTTGTCAGCCAACTTGTACGCCAGGAGTGTTTTCGGTAAGCCTGCACAGCCCGACCCTAGACTTGCGCCGCTAACAGAAACCAGGTGAGGACGCTCTGGCCAACTTGAGCATTGAGAAGGAAGGCGACAGTGGTCCTATCACCGGGTTCGTCCGCATAAGAAGTCGCTCCCAAGGCTTGGCATTGAGCTTGGGATCGTTGAAGGGTCTGAATAAGGTTGGTGTGGCATGAGTTCCCGGCTAAAAAGCACTTACTACTCGTCTGGGGTAACGGGAGATGGGCGTTTTGTTCCTAAAGAAACGGTAACAAAAAGGAAGGCTTCTCGCTTGGCTTTTAGTCCTGGAGTGTTGCATTTGGGCGCGTTGAAGCAAAGACATGATGGATAGGGTGAATGCTAATTTAGCATTGCTGCATGTATTGAAGACACAAGAATTCAAGATGTCAATTCTGATTGTCATGTGAATGAGGTTTATTGGCTTGTTGTCTAGGCTGCATGCATGGGTGGTGGAGCTGGAGATGCCTCGGCTCGCGTCCCGCGCGCAGGTTCCAGCGGGTCTTTTTCCTTTTTGTTTAGCACGAGTGATCCGCAAGGATCCGCCCTTGCAGCGCAGGGCACGTACGCATGAAGCGTGACGGTGGTCAGCTTACCTCGTTGTCTACTAATCTCGACGTTTACTTCCTGGTCCTTGTTGCCCTGCACAGCATGCTGTGCGTCGTCTTCTCTTGACACTCTACACTAATCATGGCCTCGATGGCTGGTACCGACGATCCCTTTCGAGACCCTCTGCTCGATTCCACTCCTTCGCAGCCGCCCATGAATGCGAATCCGTCGCTCAACGTCCCCGACACACTCGCTGTTGGCAGAAATGCTTCCTTGACTCTTGGAACCGATTCCCTCATTGTCCTAGGTACGCAGCGCCAACCACGGCCTGCGAATACGCGACTCACGCGGGTACAGATGAAGCGCTTCTAGAGAGTAAAAGCGCCGGCTGCTGCGGCCTGTCTCTTGCTGGCAGTAAGTAAGCATGCGGACAACAAGATGCAGACGGCCCAGTCCCCGCTTACGCAACCGCAGAGAACAAATCCACTCGTTCCATACCCTTTTACAACATCCTCTGGGCTGAGCACTCCGAGGACGGCCAGGTCACGATACAATATGCGCAGACCCTGTCCAAGAAAGCCGTGCGTCCCGCAATCGTTAGTTACGCCCTGGACAAACCCGACAGTCGCTTGACGGAAGCTTGGATAGAGAAGCTACTCTCGCGCGCCTACGGCCCCTCGCAGCGACGCAAGCGAATCAAAGTACTCGTAAACCCTTTTGGCGGACAAGGCGGCGCCGTCAAAACCTACCACAAGCAGATTGCGCCCATCCTGGCGGCCGCGCGGTGCGACCTCGACGTCGAGAAGACGACACACAACGGGCACGGCGTAGAGATTGCACAGAGCCTCGACATTGAAGCGTACGATGTCGTCGCGTGCTGCTCGGGCGACGGCATCCCGCACGAAGTGTGGAACGGGCTGGGCAAGCGCGCAGACGCTGCACGCGCGCTGCACAAGATGGCCGTCGCGCAGCTCCCCTGCGGCTCTGGCAACGCCATGAGCCTCAATTTCAACGGCACCGATGATCCCAGTCTGGCTGCGCTGGCCGTCGTAAAGGGGATCCGCACTCCGCTCGATTTGTCGAGCGTGACGCAGGGAGACCGCCGCACGCTGTCGTTTCTCTCGCAGGCGGTGGGTATCGTGGCCGAGACGGATCTGGCGACGGAGCATCTGAGGTGGATGGGTGCGGCGAGGTTTACCTGGGGGTTTTTGGTCCGCTTGGTGAGCAAGACGTGTTATCCGGCTGATATCGCGGTCAAGGTCGAATACGACAACAAGACTGCCGTGCGGGAAGCGTATCAGAACGAGGCGAGTAAACCACCGCCTAGTTCCGACGAGCGTATTGTGCCTACGCTCGACGCCGGTCTGCCAGCCTTGAAATACGGTACCGCGAACGACCCTTTGCCCGCTGACTGGCAACTCATCCCGCACAACACGCTCGGAAACTTTTACGCGGGCAACATTGCATACATGTCTGCCGACGCGAACTTTTTTCCGGCTAGCTTGCCGTCAGACGGCTGTCTGGATCTGATTCGTATCCGTGGCGATATTGCGCGCCATACTGCTATCAAGACGCTGCTTGCGATTGAAAATCACACGTTTTTTGATCTGGAACATGTGGATTACACCAAAGTGAGCGCGTATAGGATTATTCCAAAGGATCAGAAGGATGGGTATATTAGTATTGATGGGGAGAGGGTGCCGTTTGAAGGGTTTCAGGTCGAGGTGCATAGGGGGTTGGGGACGGTGTTGAGTAAGAGTGGGCATTTGTGTGAGGCGAGGGGGGTGTGATGTTGGTTTGGGTTGAGGGGTGGATGGCATTGGGGAGGAGGAAGAAGAGGAAGAAGAAGAAGAAGAAGGCTATTGAGATTCCTCTTTCGCTTCTTCGACTTCTCCTCTTTGCTCATGTTGAACTTGCAGAGGGCGTTTCAATCTTTTTTTTCTTTTCAGCTTAGGGATACCATTTTCCTTTGTGGTCAGATTGGCAATTTTTTTTAGATTTCTCGTTAATTAAGACCAATGTGTTTTGCAGATGTTGAGAGTAGTAGTAGTCAAGTCTGTTATTCTTCCATTACCAACATCATCATAACTACATGAGACAACAAACGTTGTTGTTTTTGTTTTTGTGTGTATATGTCTAACCTTGAATTCGTACCCCAGCTTTCCATTACACGAGCTTAACCACGTCTTGTCATGGGCTAGGGAAGCTGGTTGTTGTGGAACATGACTCATGTCTACTATCGAATTTTATTTTCGCCCATGCCCACATCTTTCCCCCTCTTGCTTACCCACTTACCGTAGTTTCCACACCGCTATTTCATGGACACATCGAGGAGTAGGGTCTGTCTGTACCATGATTGCTTAGAAGAGAAACATGGCACATTAATCTATACAATTCTATTTCCCGAAACTCCATCGAACACCAATAACAACTGTTCATCAAAGCTGCTTGGCGCAGCGGAAGCGCGCCGGGCTCATAACCCGGAGGACGCTCGATCGAAACGAGCAGCAGCTAGAACATTGGGTCTATTCTTTTTGTAATTTTTTTACCCTTCCATGAATGAAGTGGGCACATTTAGGTTAGATGACTATTTTTGGGCGGCGGGAAGGAAAGTCTAGCCAGATTGTTAGTGACGCTAGTAAGGGCACCAACCTCATATTTTGTTACATGTTGTTTTCCCCTTCTCTTCTGTTAACGGCAACATGGCTTGTCCCAGTTACACATCAAGATTGTACTCTCGAATTCAACACGACCAACAGTCCTAGCGCTCAAGAATGGAAACGGGCTGCATATTGTTCAATAGCAAAAGCGAGAAAAGATGAAGGGGAAGAAAAAGAAGCGAATCGTCACCGTGGTATATATCAAACGACAAAAACAGACAACCACACGCTATGCAACAAGATAAAATCCCTCCAATACATCTAGCACACGTACTCTCTCTCTCTAGACATTTCCTCCCTCATCTCATCATCCATCGTCCCACACCACCAGCCCCCTCCACTCCCCATCTCAAGATGCAGTAACAAGCACATAACTAGTAATAGCATCCATCCTCTCCTTAGTCAACTTGAGCCCCACCTTCAACAACTCAGTCGCAACCTCCTTCTCCCTCCTCTCCAACTCATTATACCTGTCCCTCGTCAAGAGCCACGCCACACTATCATTCTCCGCCGCCACCGTCCCCGTGCGATCGGTTTCGCTGAAAAAGGGCAATTCACCACACGTTGTCCCCGGCAAGATGACTTCAAAGAAGCTACCCTGATCGAGCTCGTACTCTGTGCGCAGACGACCTTGCTCGAGGACGTAGAAGCCGTCTGGGTCGTCGCCGCGCGAGTACAAGACGGTGCCCGCGGGGTATTCTTTGCGCTCAAAGTACGGTGCTACGGCGTGCCAAAAGTCTTCGTTCTTGGTGGATACGTCTTCGAAAGTTTGGAGGATGATTTTGAGGGGCTGGGCAAAGTTGCGCCAGCGCGAGGGGGCTGCTACTGCTTGGCTGGGTTGATTGTTGTTGCTATTGGTGTTGAGTGACGAGTTGTCTACTATGGAGAGAGAATCTTCGCCAGACTCGCGCATGGTGGAGCGGGCGGCGATGAGGCGGGCGCCGCGGCGTGGGGAGGAGAAGACAGGGTTAAGGGAGCTGGCGCCAAAGGAAGTGGGGGAGCCGCCTGTCGCGATGGGTTCGTTGCTTGATTTGCCATTACCGGATATACTCATCGGCGGTGTTGTTTGGGATTTTGACGAGTGGCGGTTCCAGTGCTTGTGGAAGACTTCTAGTAGCTCGTTCTCACAAGACTCAAGCGCCGTATTTAGGTCCTCGAAGACTTGTGGTGGAGGACACTCTTCATCGCCGTCTTCGTCGAGCAGACCAACGTTTTGAAGGGCGCGACCGACGGGATCAGCAAAGGAAACGCCGGAGATGATCATCTTGACATTCTTGGTGTTTAGAATACGATTGATTCGCTGGAATCCCTCTGAACTGGAAAAGTCGACGTCCATGACGTTTGTAAAGTCGACAATGATGAAGCTGATGGGGTTCTTTTCAAAGTTGTCGTCGTCAATCAATGAGCGCATGTACTCTTCCACAGAGACAATGGTTCCAAAGAACAGGAAACCGCCTAGCTTGATGGCGCGAATTTGACCTCGCACCTTGTTGAGATAGCGAGAATCTGAGCGAGGGCGTCGAACAGTGGATTCTGCAATCATGCCGCTGTATGTTCCTCGAATAGCTGAGTGGCGCGAGCTCTGCACCACGTAGCTGACGCATGCAAGAACGATACCCACAAAGATGCCAACAACAAAATCATGCACGCCCATGATGAGTACAATGGCCACGATGGTCAAGTACTCGAGTTTGTGACACTTTCCGAAAGTATCCCAAAGAGCTTCTTTCATAAGGTCGATACCGAGGAGGAAGATTAGCGCGCCGACCAGGCAGATGGGGATGTAGCCGACCATGGCTGGCCCCGCAACCCAGACTGCAGTTGTCGCACAGGCAAGCAAGATGCCTGCGAGTCGGCTGTTCCCTCCGTTGTCAACAAACATGACGCTGTTGGCGTAGACTAGGTAGTTCTAACAACATGTTAGCAATCGTCGTATAGCATTTCAAGACAGTCCTACCTGAATACTACCTAGGCAACCGGAGAGGGTGTTTGAGATGCCGTGGGCGATCAGTTCCCGGTTGACATCAAGGTTGTCCTCTCGCACCGCAGCACCTAGAGCGGGGACGTTGATGGGAACATGGATGATACCGAAGAAGGAGAGGGCGAACATGGTCGGGATAGTGCTGGCAAGTGCCGCTCCATCTATGCTGCCGAACTTGAAGTAAGAATAGAATCTGTAAAACTTGACGCCCGCTTCGGGTGTCTCAAAGATCCAACCTGCATTGCGTACAGGCTCGAGATCCCTGTGTAGGATGCCCTTGACGATGAGGTAAAAGACAGCAAATACAGTGATGAAGAATGCGGGTAGAACGAATGGGCTCTTGGACAGGCGCCGTAGGACCATGATGGTGATGGCAAGAGCAAGAGGCAGTGTCCACAGATACCAGGTGTCTCCAGAGAACAGCTTCTGCAGGGTAGGAAGATCGTAGTTGAGATTACCCTCGAGACGCGCGGAAACCTCGATGCCAGTAACGACGAGGAAGAAGCCAACACCTCCGATGCAGCCGATCAGAATGTGCCTTGGAAAGAAGCTGACGAGATTGCCTAGCTTGAAAGCGCCGAGGGCAAGGAAGATGAGACCGGTTAGAATGGAGCTCAAGCAGTAGGACACAATGGTAGTGGCTATGATGGCCTCTGGTGGCTTGCCTTCCATCTGCTCCATGATGGAGTATGCCATCTTGTGGAAGAAGGGCACCACCTCGATCATCTCGGAGCCAACACCGCCCTTGAACACGGAGAGTCCCAAGGAGTAGCAGAGCTGCGATACGATGCAGCTGACGAAGAAGATGGAGATGCCATCCGGGCCGGTGTTGCTGAAGATGGGCGCGCCCAGCGGAAACAGAATATAGCCATAGGACAAGGCGTCCAAGAGGTTCAGGAGGAGTCCGAGGAAGACGGCCGATGTGATTTGGACGGTGCCGAGAGCGCTGGAAATGAGGGCATCCGTGGTATAGTTCTTCGGGTTTGTGAGCGACTGGCCCACGCCCAGAATGTGTTGGCGGCCAGCAGCAAAAGTGTGCTTGACGCGTTGAGGCAAGCGCAACTTTGACTGTGGTGTCCACAAGTGGCTTTCCTGTGCCTTCTGCTTTTGCTGGGGGCCCCCGCGCGACAGCCTAGTTTGGGGGAGCAGAGGGGTCCGCTCAGTGTCCTCGACGACGACGCCAGGCACGTGTGAGTTTGCCGGCTTGGGGCTGAAGAAGCTCTTGTCCTGCTGGGGCCCGATGACGGTGTCGGGCGTTTCGGCCTCGCTATCCTCCTCGATGGTGTCTGTCCATCGACCCGTGTCTATCGACCCGCGCCCCTCGTCGTTGTCAGACAAGGGCGGTCTGTCTTGGTAGTCTTCGGCTTCGAGGGCATACGAGGCCAACTGGGAGCTTCTCTCGCGCACGCCCTGCGACGAGTACTGTGGGGTATCGGCGGCGAAGCCATGCGACGTCTGATGCGCAAACGAGCGGATAGGATTGCGCGTATACGATCCAGAGAGGGGCCCGGAGGCGATTGAACCCCCTCTTATCCGGCGCGGGAGCGAGTGTCCGCCATGCTCCGCCTGCGACGGATCCTGGGCGAAGTCGGCTTCGTTGACGCTGTCGCTGGTGAAGGGAAGCTGTTGCTCTGCGGCGGGCGAGTCGCGAGAGAACAGACGTGACGGCATGGCGCCTGATTAAGAACAATTCTAGGAAACAATCAAAACTCAGCGAAGCATCTCCAGGCCCAAGCAGAGATAAGTGGAGAGGTGGGCAGTAAGGGACTACCGGCCGCTAGACACAGCTGGAGGCGGATATAACAGTGCCTCGACGCGACGGAGGTGACAATCAAAGAAGCTTCCTCGGACACCAGACATGATAGTCAAAGACGGTCAGTTACAAGGATTGCGCGGCTTGTCGGAAAGCATGGGGCGCTGCAATTGGGAAATTTTCTGCTGAGAACCGTGAATCGAGACCCAGCTCGGTACGTCACCGGCCGCTAAACCCGTCGCAACAAGATTCATCCTTTCCTCTTCCGTGCTTCCCATGTCTCAATTAGGTTTCCCTCTAGGACTTCCCTCCATCCCCGCATCCTGCCGCCTGCCCTCATCGATAATGCATTTCGTCTTCGCCTGCGCGCATAACGCAACATGGCGTCAACATGCTCTGACATGTGAACATCACCGTTTTCGCTGCCACTCGCTTATGCACCTCAACCAATGCCGCGACGAATCCCACACGTTCATGCATCGCGGAGCGCACCGCGCAGACGTCTAGGTGGATCCACTTTCGTCATGCCAATTGTCAAAATCCGTTTATACGAGTCAGAATGCTGTCTGTTCTAAACTTCCTCACATTCTACACACAAGAGAATCGACCTTGGGCTTACATTTGATGAAGCGGAGCCGCAGTCCCACGGTCCCATGTACTGTGTGAGTAAACAAGGTGAGCTAGCACTTGTGTATGCCCGTGGCCGATAAAAGAAAGGCCGTCCCGTGTGCTTCTGGCTACACTCAACCTCTCTCAACAGCCCCGCATCAATGTTAGTCAAGTGCATATACAGTTCCGACAGGACGGTCATCTTGCGTAGGCTTCGCGTGCAGGCCCAGAAATCCGCGGAAAACGGACACCTGCGTTAATGCCTCACGCGCCTCGACGACATGTCTCCTCTTCCACGCCCAGATCGACCCACAAGCAACTCCACCACCCCCACGGATTGTGCATCTCCCCTCACCGTTGCGGCAGTGTAGTTCCTGGAGGAGGCGACTGAAATGACGGAAGCTCGCTTGGTGGTGCCGGTGGTAGTTCAGACGGCTGAGCGGAACTGTAGGTGTGCTGGCTGTCGTGCATATACTTTTGATAATCTGACATTTGTCCCTGATCCGGATTTTGAGGCAAGCATCCAGC
>Ga0265797_10006927_pt1 | contig 15774 bp, 9 predicted proteins | sample P2T30metagenome_FD_192433 | JGI IMG/M metagenome (GOLD analysis project Ga0265797, IMG submission 192433) | Plant litter microbial communities from East Loma Ridge, Irvine, California - P2 T30 | ecosystem: Environmental > Terrestrial > Plant litter > Unclassified | place: USA: California... | reverse complement strand
TTCGTGCTGCCACCGCTCGGCGAGTACGCTGTCGGAAACGTCTTCTTCAAGCCCGAGGAAGAGGCGCTCAAGAGCACGCTGGACACTTTCGAGGATATTGCAGACCAGCTCGAGCTGAGAGTGCTCGGCTGGAGAGAGGTGCCGAAAGACACCACGCTCCTTGGACCCGCGGCCAAGTCTCGCGAGCCCATCATCCTGCAGCCGTTTGTCGTTCTTAAGAACGCCTACGGCCCTGGCAAAGAGCCCAAAGAAACTTGGGCCGAGGAGTACAATGAAGGCTACTTCGAGCGTCAGCTTTACGTGCTCCGCAAGCGCGCCACCCACGTTATCGGTCTGCACAACTGGTTCTACCTTTGCTCGCTGAGCAACAGGAACATCATCTACAAGGGCCAGCTTTCTCCGGTACAGGTCTACGAGTACTACCACGATCTTGTCAACGTTGACTACGAGGCTCACTTTGCGCTCGTTCACTCGCGTTTCTCGACCAACACTTTCCCCTCTTGGGACAGAGCCCAGCCACTCCGATGGGCAGCACACAACGGAGAGATCAACACACTGCGTGGCAACAAGAACTGGATGCGGGCAAGAGAAGGCCTGCTCAAGTCAGGCCTCTTTGGCGACGAGTTGGAAATGCTCTACCCCATTATCGAGGACGGCGGATCCGACTCGGCTGCCTTCGACAACGTGCTCGAGCTCCTCCTCATCAACGGCGTGCTCTCCCTGCCCGAGGCTGTCATGTTGATGGTTCCCGAGGCATGGCAGGGCAACGATTCCGTCGATCCCGCCAGGCAGGCCTTCTACGAGTGGGCTGCTTGCATGATGGAGCCGTGGGATGGCCCTGCGCTTTTCACATTCTCTGACGGCCGCTACATTGGCGCCAGTCTCGACCGTAACGGTCTGAGACCTTGCAGATACTACGTTACTGACGATGACCGCATCATCTGCGCCTCTGAAGTCGGAACCATTCCCGTTGAACCTCACACTGTTGTCCAGAAGGGTCGTCTTCAGCCTGGTCGCATGCTTCTGGTCGACACCGAGGCCGGTCGCATTGTCGACGATGCAGAGCTCAAGAACAAGGTGGCAAGCCGCCAGGACTTCCGTGGATGGCTCAGCTCCCAGCTGATCACCATGCCCGCCGTTACTGAGAGGCTCACCGCCAAGGGCATCGACCTTACCTCTCAGCTCACTCCCGAGAAGGTGCAGGACGATCCTAGACTGAAGGCTTTCGGATACTCCCTCGAGCAGGTCACTTTGATTCTGGCGCCTATGGCTGCCGATTCAAAGGAAGCTCTTGGTTCCATGGGTAACGATGCACCTCTGGCTTGCTTGGCTAAGCAGCCGCGTCTTCTTCCTGAGTACTTCCGTCAGCTCTTCGCACAGGTCACCAACCCGCCTATCGACCCTATTCGTGAGGCCGTCGTCATGTCTCTCGGCACTTACGTTGGACCCCAGGGCAACTTGCTTGAGATGAACAAGCAGCAATGCCACAGGCTGTACCTGCCTTCGCCTATCCTTTCCACTGAGGAGTTCAACGCTCTGACCAAGGTCAACCAAGTTCACCCCGACTGGACCATTGCTACCATCGACATTACTTTCCCCAAGTCCGAGGGTATTTCTGGCTACATTGAGGCTCTGGACCGCATCAACGAGGCTGCTTCCGAGGCCATTGAGCAGGGCCACAAGGTTCTCATCCTATCTGACCGCAAGGCTGGTCCCGACCGTGTTGCCGTTTCCTCCCTGCTCTGCACTGGTATGGTCCACCACCACATGGTCCGCAACAGATGGCGTTCGCAGGCTGCCCTTGTGGTAGAGACCGCCGAAGCCCGTGAGGTCCACCACATGTGCGTGCTTGTCGGCTACGGTGCTGATGCCGTCTACCCTTACCTTGCATTCGAGTGTATCTTGAAGCTCGACCGTGAGGGTCTGATCCGTCGCAAGCTCACTCAGCAGCAGCTGATCGACAACTACAAGCACTCCGTCGATGGCGGTATTCTGAAGGTCATGAGCAAGATGGGTATTTCCACTCTTCAGAGTTACAAGGGTGCCCAGATTTTCGAGGCTCTTGGTATTGATGACAGCGTCGTCGACCGCTGCTTCACTGGTACTGCCACTCGTATCCGTGGTATGACTTTCGAGCAGATTGCCCAGGATGCCTTCGCCCTCCACGAGAAGGGTTACCCTAGCCGTGGCATCAAGGAGATTCCTGGTCTGGCTGAGACTGGCGAGTACCACTGGCGTGACGGTGGTGAGCCCCACATCAACGACCCGACCTCTATTGCCAACATCCAGGATGCTGTGAGGACCAAGAACGACAAGTCTTACGAGGCTTACTCGAGGTCCGCATACGAGTCCATCAAGGACTGCACCCTTCGTGGTCTTCTTGACTTCGACTTCGAGGCCTGCAACCCCATCCCCATTGACCAGGTCGAGCCATGGACCGAGATTGTCCGCCGTTTCGTTACTGGCGCCATGTCCTACGGTTCCATTTCTATGGAGTCTCACTCCACCATTGCCGTGGCCATGAACAGGCTTGGTGGCAAGTCCAACACTGGTGAGGGTGGTGAAGACCCCGAGCGCAGCAACCCGCTGGAGAACGGAGACACCATGCGCTCTGCCATCAAGCAGATCGCTTCTGGTCGTTTCGGTGTCACTTCCGCCTACCTTGCTGATGCCGATGAGCTTCAGATCAAGATGGCCCAGGGTGCTAAGCCCGGTGAGGGTGGTGAGCTGCCCGGTCACAAGGTCTCTGCCGAGATTGGCAGGACTCGCCACTCCACTCCTGGTGTCGGTTTGATCTCCCCTCCTCCTCACCACGACATTTACTCCATTGAGGATCTCAAGCAGCTCATCTACGACTTGAAGTGCTCCAACCCCCGCTCTCGTGTCTCCGTTAAGCTCGTCTCTGAGACCGGTGTCGGTATCGTCGCTTCTGGTGTCGCCAAGGCCAGGGCTGACCACATTTTGATCTCTGGTCACGATGGTGGTACCGGTGCTTCTCGCTGGACTGGTATCAAGTACGCCGGTCTTCCCTGGGAGCTTGGTCTTGCTGAGACCCACCAGACTCTTGTCCTCAACGACCTGCGTGGCCGTGTTATTGTGCAGACTGATGGCCAGATCCGCACTGGTAGGGATGTTGCTATTGCTTGTTTGCTTGGTGCTGAGGAGTGGGGCTTTGCTACTACTCCTCTTATTGCTATGGGCTGCATTATGATGCGCAAGTGTCACTTGAACACTTGCCCTGTTGGTATCGCCACCCAGGATCCCGAGCTTCGCAAGAAGTTCAAGGGTACTCCCGAGCACGTTATCAACTTCTTCTACTACATCGCCAACGAGTTGCGTGCCATCATGGCCAAGCTTGGTTACAGGACTATCAACGAGATGGTTGGCCACACCGAGGTGCTCAAGGTCCGCGAGGATCTGAGGAACGCAAAGACCGAGAACATCGACTTGTCTTTGATCCTCACCCCGGCTCACACCTTGCGCTCTGGCGTTGCTACCTACAACGTTCGCAAGCAGGATCACAAGCTCCACGTTCGTCTTGACAACAAGCTCATCTCTGAGTCCGAGTTGGCTCTTGAGAAGGGTCTGCCTTGCCGCATTGAGTGCGATGTTGTCAACACTGACCGTGCTCTTGGTGCCACTCTCTCTTACCAAGTCAGCAAGAGATACGGCGAGAAGGGCCTGCCCCAGGACACCATCCACGCTAACATCCGTGGCTCTGCTGGTCAGTCCTTCGGTGCCTATCTCGCACCTGGTATCACTCTTGAACTTGAGGGTGACTGCAACGATTACGTTGGAAAGGGTCTGTCTGGTGGACGTCTTATCGTCTACCCTCCCCGCAGTTCCGTCTTCAAGGCTGAGGAGAACATGATCATCGGTAACGTCTGCTTGTACGGCGCTACTGCTGGTACCTGTTTCTTCCGCGGTGTCGCCGCCGAGCGTTTCGCTGTTCGTAACTCCGGTGTCACCGCCGTTGTTGAAGGTATGGGTGATCACGGTTGCGAGTACATGACTGGTGGTCGTGTCCTTTGTCTTGGCAGCACTGGCCGCAACTTCGCCGCCGGTATGTCTGGTGGTATCGCCTATATTCTCGACATCCACCAGGACTTCGAGGGCAAGGTCAACCAGGAGATGGTTGAGCTCTGCCGCGTTGAGGACCCTCATGAGGTCGCTTTCGTGCGCGGTCTGATCGAGGACCACCACCACTACACCGGCTCTGAGCTTGCTGCTCGTATCCTCCTCGACTTCAACCGCGCTCTGCCGCGCTTTGTCAAGGTCCTGCCTACCGACTACAAGCGTGTCATTGAAGAGGAGGCCAAGAAGGCTGCCGAAGCAAAGAAGGCCGCTTACCCCCTTCCCATCATCTCCGGAACCTCAGCCCGCAAGGCCGACGCCCACGCCGACCACAAGGAGAAGAAGGACAAGAAGAGTGATCTCCTCGACATCGAGGAGAGCATCCAGGACGGTGCCGCTGAGAAGAAGCGTTCTGCTCTCGTCCTCGACAAGACCAAGGGCTTCATGAAGTACCAGAGGCGTGCTGAGAAGTACCGCGGTGCTAAGACCAGAGTCCGCGATTGGGCTGAGCTTTCTTCTCGTCTTAACGAGGATGAGCTTAAGTACCAGTCTGCCCGCTGCATGGACTGTGGTGTGCCTTTCTGCCAGAGTGATACTGGTTGCCCGATCTCGAACATTATCCCCAAGTGGAACGAGTTGGTCTTCGTAAGTGTAACCCTTTTACTACTCTATACCGCTAAGAAGGTTTGGCTAACATAATTTCTTGCAGCAAAACCAATGGCAGGACGCTCTTAACCGCCTGCTCATGACCAACAACTTCCCCGAGTTCACCGGCCGTGTCTGCCCGGCTCCTTGCGAGGGTGCTTGCGTACTCGGCATCAACGAGGACCCCGTTGGCATCAAGTCCATCGAGTGTGCCATTATCGATCGTGGCTTCGAGATGGGCTGGATGGTCCCAACCCCTCCCAAGTGGCGCTCTGGTAAGACCGTTGCCATCATCGGCTCCGGCCCTGCTGGTCTCGCTGCCGCCGACCAGCTCAACAAGGCTGGCCACGAGGTTACTGTTTACGAGCGCTCTGACCGCATTGGTGGTCTGCTCATGTACGGTATTCCCAACATGAAGCTCGACAAGAACGTCGTTCAGCGCCGTGTTGACTTCATGGGCGCTGAGGGCGTCAAGTACGTCACCGGCTGCTTTGTTGGCCAGGGCGATGTCACTCTCCACTCTCTCAAGGAGGACTACGATTCCGTGATCGTCGCCACTGGTGCTACCGTGCCTCGCGACCTTCCCATCCCCAACCGCAACCTCGAGGGCATCCACTTCGCCATGCAGTTCTTGCACAAGAACACCAAGTCTCTGCTCGACTCTGAGCTTGCCGACAACGCCTACATCTCTGCCAAGGGCAAGAACGTTGTCGTCATTGGCGGTGGTGACACCGGTAACGACTGCATCGGTACTTCCGTTCGCCACGGTGCCAAGAGCGTCGTTAACTTCGAGTTGCTTCCCCAGCCGCCTGCCCAGCGTGCCAGCGACAACCCATGGCCGCAGTGGCCTCGCATCTACCGTGTGGACTACGGCCACACTGAGGTCAAGACTCACATGGGCAAGGACCCGCGCGAGTACTGCATCATGTCCAAGGAGTTCATCGACGATGGCGAGGGCCACGTCACGGGCATCAAGACCGTCCGCGTCGAGTGGACCAAGTCCGCCAGCGGCGGCTGGGACATGAAGCAGGTCGAGGGCAGCGAGGAAGTCTTCCCCGCCGACCTTGTCCTCTTGTCCATGGGTTTCCTCGGCCCCGAGGAGCAGGTCATGGCCGGCGTCATCGAGAAGGATGCTCGCAAGAACATCAAGACCCCGCCTGGCAAGTACAGCACCAACGTCGACGGCATCTTCGCCGCTGGTGACTGCCGTCGCGGACAGTCCCTTATCGTCTGGGGCATCAACGAGGGTCGCATGTGCGCTCGCGAGGTTGACTCCTACCTCACCGGCATGGGCAGCGCTCTGCCCGTCACTGGTGGTATCGTCAAGCGCCCGCCGTACGAGCTTCTCAACAAGTCCAACGGCGCGCAGCCTGAGCTCATCACCGCTGCCGCCTAAGCGCAGATTATGCATCTGGCATGAGCTGCGTTGCCTTCTTCTTCTTCTTCCGTCTGCTCGCTTACATTTGTTTGTTGTGCATACACTTTGCCTTTTGTTGTGTCTCGCGCGAATACCCTCGTTGCCAGATACCCCTCTTCTCTGGATACTACTCTTTCTCTCTGCAATTCTGCATCACGATGAACGAAGCAAAGGATACGAGAAAAAGTTTTCTCGCTTGTACGATGTGGAAAAATCATTGGAAAAAAGAATAGAGCACGGTTTCATAATCGGAATCTGTTTTTGGAGATTAGCGATCGTTACCTGGGGTTGGATGGTTTTGTCTTTTAGTTCTGCGATTTGATGTGGATTGCATGGGGGAAAATGTTTCTTGTTTTATGATTTGAAGATTCACGATAGTTGTATGGGAATATTGTTATGAACTAAAAATGTGTAAATTCGGTGTGCTGGTGAAAATGTGTATACATGTAGACAGGACTCGGGAGTCTGTATATAACTGGTCTCATGAGCAATTGTGGTCATTTGTCTTGCAGAGAAGAGTATAGTAGCCACTCCCAAGCTTTAAAGTGTGGAGGACTTGAGAAACTTCTTAGTCTACCGGTGTCTCAGTGGTAGCTCATTGCGTTCGCATGACCGTGTCCGGCTGCAGATGGAGAGCGAGCCTGAAGATACTCGTGCGTGGACTGATCAGAGATGAGCTAGTAATAAGATGTGTCTACTCGCGAAACGTGATAGATTGAATAGTTTATGCGTCTACAGTGTCAACGAAGCACGACTATCACAAATTGAAATGGAAGGTATGATCACGAATGGAAGCAAGTAATGTAGATGAAAACAATTTTGTACGTATGTAAAGCAAACAGGCCTCCTAGCACTAGTGAAGAACAGATTCTCGGCCTGGGGTTGCCACTTCCTCGATCTGTGCCTCCCTAGTTCCAATACTCTATCTCTGTCTCAATTCTCATCCTTAGAGATATGTCAACCGAGCAGAAAGTCTGCTAGTCGATCACGTATCTTCCTACGACGCGACGGACTGGTTGGGACCAGAGGAACTGGACCTCGTCATCGTCTTCTTCCTGCTGTCCCGAGACAGCCTCGTCGGCAGATGCTGGAGCTCCGACCACCGCAGCCGAATTGTTGGCATTCTGCTTCGATCCCGTCGTCATGTCTCTGCGCTTGGGCTTCTTAGAGGTTAAGGAGAGCTCGACCTCGTCCTCTTCATCCTCCTGCTGTCCCAAGAAAGCGTTGTTGGCAGATGTTGAAGCCTTGAACACCGCAGCTGCGTTGTCCGCATTCTGCTTTGAACCTGTGGTCATGTCCCTGCGCTTAGGCTTCTTAGAGGTTAAAGAGAGCTCGACCTCGTCCTCGTCATCCTCCTGCTGTCCTCAGACAGCGTCGTCGGCAGATGCTGGAGCCTTGAACACAGCAGCTGTAGCCCTGGTCCTCTTCTTGGAGCGAGTGCCTGACCACGGTCCCTCTTGCTCGAGTTCTAGATCCACACTTGGCTCCTCGCGCTTGACCTTCTTGGCCGTCGAGGTGGACTTGGACGCAGCCTTACGCTTACGCTTGATCCCCGAGACAGCGACGTCCTGCTCCTGCTCCTGCTCCTTTTCTTGCTTGGCAACCCTCAAAGAAGGTCTCTTGCGGCGAGACTTGGACGTCTCGGGCTTGACTAGCGGACGCTGTACGTCCATCTCGCTATCCTCGATCTTGACCACCGCCTCGGTTTCGAGTTTCGGCATGACTCGAGCTCGCTCAGTCTTGATCGTGGGGTCCTTCCTGTCCTCTGGCTCGTCCTTGACGTCGACAACGCCAAGCAGCTCAAGAGCCTCTTGCGTGCGGTAGCGGATCTCGAGCTGCATCGGACGACCTGCCACTCCGCGTGCTGGCTCGAAGTGCCAATTTTGCCAAGGTTGCATCCACTCCTCGAATGGCAAGGCCTTGAGGGCGTGGGTGATATGGTGATCTTCCACCACGGCTCTAGCAGTGTATTTCCAATCATGAGTAGCCTCATGGGGCTCTACCATCACAGGACCCCAGTCCTCAGTAGCACCGCGCGTGATCGTGACAACAATACGGCCCAGCTCACGGACGTGTCTGCGGATCTCCTGCAGGCCCCAGTAGTTTCTGTTGTCGACCATTAGCTCGCCGAAGGACAGCGCGCAACGCATCCATCTGCCACCGATGAAGCGCTCTGTGTCAAAGAAATTGATGCGACGCGTGTTGTGCTGGGCGCGAAGTCTAGCCAACTCGGCGGCGGACAGCGACCACATGGCGTCCTCAAAGTCGATCGCGCAGCGAATTTGCACGTCCGGGCATCCCATGAAGTCAAAGTCTGGAGAGATGTCCTCCAGTTGCAACCTTGATGTAAGATGTGCCGTCGATATCGTGCTCCTTGTAGAAGGTGTGCGAGTAAGTGTCGTCGTCGAATCCAAAGTCTGCCACGCGGACACTGACTCCGCCTTGATTGACCATGTTGACGTGGTTGTTGAAGTTTGTGATAGGGCTGGTAGCGTTGATGGTGGTGGTGTTGGTGTTGGTGTTGGTGGTGATAGGAGTGGGTTTGGTGGTGGGTGATTGACCTTCAACCAGGCAACTTCGGTGCTACTTATTGGGTTGAAGGTGAAAAGTGAAGATCACCGCGCTCCTTGGTGGCATAACACGTTTTCGACGCATGAAAGCCATTAAAGATTCGCCAGAGTGTCGGATCCAGGTGTTGTAAGCCACAAGTGAAGCTGGAGGTGCTCCGACCTCGTCGATTGGCTCGGATGAGACCATGCCATCATTAGTTAATGCATGAGATTTGTTGGAAGTATATAGTGATTGGTGCCAGTTGTTGTATTGTATATAGTGAGATTAATTGTGTAAAGACAGTGAAGGCATAGGAAACTGTGATACTATTAGCTCAGAAGCAAGACTACGGCGAAGACAACAAAGCCTTTGTCGAGACTTACCAGAAAGCCCCTTCGGAAGAGAGCTTCACTCCTTGAGGGAAAGACGGTCGAGCAGTTCCACGTCTTTGTGAAGGGTTGAGATGTGCAGGAATCGCGATGTTAGCATTCCTCTCAGCATCTCGACATATGAACCACCCCAAAGTCCTCGTCGCTGTTGGGAGGAATGCCAATGTCATGGTCCTAGCACATCGGATGCATAACATCCACAAAGATATAGTCGAACTTGGAGCAAACAAAGGACTAGAAACGCATCGACGGACAGCCGGGCTTGTTTGCCGTCTCGAAGCCTTGGAAGCTTTTCTTTGTCCGCATATGCAGAGGGCTACTCGCCTTGCGTCTGCACGTTGTAGCAAACACAACCAAGGTCGGAGGAGGTCGAGAGCGTTGTTTGCGTCTAAATCGGCTGTCAAAGTCTACTGTTTGTTATGTGCGGTCAACGGACGCGTATCACGGGCCATGTGTTCTTCCATACGCACTGCAGCGTTCCGTGACAAACAGACAAGGTAGAGCGAGAAGCTGAAGGTTACATGTAGAGCTCGTTATGCATTGAACAGCTTGAGCACAGTAGCTACAGCATTATGCATATAGTAGCTATCGCCGGGGAGATGAGCTAGCTTCAGCTTGCTCCTTCGGCATTTTGATGTAATCTTTGTCACTATACTGCTGCTCAGGAGCGCCGGCTAAGTTGGGCTGTCAGCTCATGCGCCACAAAATTCTAATATAGCTACTCCTCAACATGGCGTACATACTCCATGTTGGAAAGAGAGAAAGCGCTTTCCAATCTTCATTCGCGAAGTGGTCGCATGCTTCTTGGTTTTTGCCTCTGGGTATGTGGATGCTTCGGGAGACGCCCTTATCGTCAACGTACGTCATCTGATTCGGCTGCACCGCGTAGTAGAAGCCTTCTCCTGGCTCAGAAGTTGGCTTTCGGCCAGAGTCGATCTTACTCGACATGCTGGAAAGTGTCCGAGAAGGAAATCGGTTGTGGTGGACGAGGAGCTTGATCCAAGAGCTACAGGTCGAGAAATATCGTCCTTTCCAATGTGCGAGAATCAAGAGGCTGTGAAGTGATTTTACCTGCTCGCTTTGGCAATCTGTTAATGATTGCCAGGTTTTTCCACTTCGGGTTTCTTCTCTGTTGTCAACTGTGATGGCGGTCGGGATGATGTGAGACCATATCGGCGGGGGTGTGTGTGACACCATGCCGTCATGTAATTGTGACTTGGCTACCGGAAAGACAGGGTTAGGGTCGACGATGGAACACGATCGTATCAATACATCATTTGAATGCTCGTGACAAACGATCGATCAACTGTATATTGGGCATGACTCAGTCAGAGAAACCGTTAATGGTGTTCGTACAAACGTCCAATCGGACCAAATGGGTGGGAACCATCGATCTTTTGTAATCCATAGAAGCGTAGAGTTCAATGTATTGTCAATCGCAAGCCTTGCGTGCTCAAACGTAATCGATTTGCAACGGTAATCGCTGAACCTACTTTTTCACCGAGTGCGTTTGTCAGCTACGCTTGGGCTTTAATTGTTTACATGTATGTCAAGCATCTAATCTTCCGATTCTCCTTTAAGCTATTCAAGATGCAATGCCCAACGACGTTGCGGTGTCGCATGAAAACTTACGCAGTTGTGTCGAACGACGTGAATACATATACAAACGCTATAGCAAAATCCCTAGATCTCATCCTGCGGCAGCACAAATCGCTTGTGACCATGCGTGAACCAATCACCCAGAGCAAGGCATATAATCGCACCCATGATCGGACCAGCGTAGTTCATCGACTCGCCAGTGACAGGTAAGAATGGCGGGAAAGGCAGGAAGGTCACACAGTACACTCCCCATGCAAGTCCTAAGCAGTTGATGGGCAAGCCCCATTTGCCCAGAGTCCATGGCCCCGGCGCTGGTGAGCGACCTTCTAGCCTTCGGATGATGACAAGCAGGGCCGGCAGTAGATACGAGGAGTATAGGCCGAGGGTTGAAAGCGAGGTTCTGTGATTAATATTAGCATGGAGTACGAACATAGATGGGCGAAGAACTGGATCAGTAAGTGGGTGCTTACAATGCATAGAAGGCAACGGTGGAGCCAACGGGAATAACGTTGATGATGAGGCAGATGGTCGATGTGATCAGAACGGCATTGACGGGGATGCGCAGAGTCGGGTGCACCTTTGAGAAGGTATCCGGGAAAGGGTAGCCACGGTCACGCGCGAAGGCCCTACATGTTGTGTTAGTATTGAACGATTGAAGAGTGTCGGAATGTTGCATACCAGGTCAGACGCGAGACAGAGGCGAGAATGTTGAACTGCGAACATCCAATAACGAAGTAAATGATCATCATCATGAACACTGTACCAGCTTTAGAGCCGGTGGCCTCGTAGAGTGTTTCGATGATTGGGTAAAGTGTAGGTGTATTTGTGACCTTGTCCAAATCGCTAGATGGAGTCAGCAGCCGTCGGCATGATTCTAAAACCAGCGTTTAGAACTTACCCAAGACAGAAAAGAAGCACAACGATGAAAGCGAGTCCAATAATACCACTCGTAATAGTCGCCCACACCATTGCAAGAGGAATTTTTCTTGGAGCATCCTTGACTTCATCGGCCATGTGTAGGATCGAATCATATCCACCGATGGGGAAGATGACTGCCAGTAAGCCTATGCTCCACTGCACACCCTGGTTTTCCCAACCGCTCTTGCCGTAGAAAGCAGTGTCGAAGACGAAATCCGCCGTGCTTCGCCTCGCCATAACGACGAGGACCACGACGAATACAACGAAACCCAGAACGTGCAGAATTGCCGCTGCAATCTCAAGAGGCGCAAGGATTCTTCTCGCGTACACATTGCAGAAGATAGGCAGAGCCATGGACGCCCATGACAGAAGCATAGTGTGCCAGCCTTTAGCCACATAGGTCTCATCGCACAAGGTGATGCAGCCTTGGATCATCCCGCCCATGAGGAATGGGTTCAGAGCACAGGCGAAGTTCCAGGCAAAGACTGTGAGATACCCTTGAATGAAGCCCCAGAAACGTGGATCGGTGCCACGTGGAGCCAGCATGGCAGTCCAGCGATACTGCGCGCCTACGCAAGGCCTGATCGATGCAAGCTCCGCCAACGTTGCAGCCATGGCGGTACTTCCGAAGATGCTGAGAATCATGCCATAGACGAGCGTCGAAGGTCCACCATTGTTCAAGGCCGACTGGAATGAGATGGCAATGGCTTCCCATGATGCTTGCAGCGTTAAGCCGAACGCAACGATGGGCTTTGATGATAGGTAGCGGTCGAGTCTGTCTTGACCACTGCCAGTGGTACCGTCGCCGGAGGAGTCTCCAGTGTTGCCAAAGTCCTTTTCGCGATCCGCAGTCCGTAGGTCTTCAGTGGATGACTGGGCCGAGGTGGGCTCAGCCATCATGGCGAATGTCTTGTTGCCAGCCATGTTGGCGTCTCGAAAGGTACATTGTAGGAGTAAACCGACTGTCAGTCGACGTATATAAATCGGATGTTTGTGAGTATTGCGGGCGTCAAGGTTCAGCCCTCCCCCATTGGCCTGAGCGGCGATGGCTGAAAAGTGAGTTTACTAGCAAGATTGTCATCTTGAAGGGTCTGCTGCGCGCAGAGCCGGCATGGTGAACGTTCGAAGAGCTGATTTTGGGTTGAGATCACCCGAACATGCCACCGAGTCACGCCGCGGCGAGCGATTGTTGCAAGGAGAAGCGGAAACACTGCTCTTTCCAGTCTGCATGAATCTAGTTGGAAAGTGGAAAGCTTGCTTAAGGCGACCACTCTCTAGGGTTTGAGGAAGTCATGGTCTTGCTGCTGGGCGGTATGTACGTACGGCCGCACTATTACCTCAGCGAGTCAGCAAACACGACATCCCGACACGGGACGGAAATGAGCCCTCGGAGATCAGCCAGTGATGTTATGGGAACAATGCTTGTGTTCCCAGAACCAAACCCCCCTCTCGCCCCACACGTAGTCAAGGGCACGGGTGGCTGCGGAAAGGACTAGGTTTGCGCTACGGACCAACGCGTGAAAACCTTCCAATATGGTAAATCCAGCGGACGGTTTTCTAAAACGCGTAGCGTAATGTGTATAGCCGAGGCAACTCTATTACACTTTCTTCCCTCCTTCCATACGCGCAATAGCCATGAAAGGGAATTTATCCGTGCCGGAGTGTGAACCATGGATACCATGCTGGAGGTATCAGCCCTGTACTACTACACGCACTGGTTCGATCCCAACCATCCCCGGCCATTGGCGAGTCAACTACTGCATGAAATCGGAACTTTCGTAGCTCTCGTACATGTACGTCGGATCGCGCTCTCGTCTGCAACTCTACGAGACCACCCCGGCTAGACGTCATGTCGTCTAACGCGCTCCCTCCTCTACAGGCACTCACGCCTACTGATCATGGAGCCATCGTTGTTGTCGTGGCATACTGCTTTGCTGGGTTCACAGTGGTGGGAGCAGGAGCTAGAACTGCCATCACTGTTGTACAAAAGCAAGGGTTTCACCGCGATGATATTGGATATTTTGGAGGAGCAGTCAGTATTTGCCTCGAAATAAACTGGTCCATTCGTTTGCTGACGGGCATCGTTAGGTCCTGGCAATCATCATGAGTGTGCTTTGCGAACGCGCTGTTGACATGGGACTTGGACGGCATATGGACACGCTCGATGCATCTAGCATCACTAGCTATTACAAGGTTAGTCAGAGGTCTCGTTATTGCCGAGCTTTGCTGATACTTCCCAGTTCACATTCGCGGCGGCTCTTCTTGGTCTCTTCGCCATGCTAGGTGCAAAGATCTCCATTGTCCTCTTGTATCGACGAATTGCACCCCAACAAGCGAGAAGTGGCGTTTTATTCCTGTATGGATGTATCGCTGTCTGGGCTGTGTTCGCCATCCTCGCACAGTCTTTCCAATGCGGTGGAAGCGTGGAGTTCAAACCGGACCAATGTCTTTCCGGACGGCTCCAATATCCAAGCATTACTCTCAACATCATTACGGATGCCTTGCTATCATTCTGGATGGCGCCTCAGATCTGGAAATTGCAAAGCTCAACCAAATCGCGCATTGTTCCTATCATCCTCTTTGGTTTGAGAGTGTTCGTTTGCTTTGTGGCTATCGCACAGCTCATCGTCTATGCGTTCAACATTGGCAGAGAAGACCAGACTTGGGCGCGAGTCATTCCTTTCACAATAAACATGTAAGTTCTCTTGCTTGATGTCTTTTCGTGGTTGTTGATCTGGGCTGACTCTCCATAGTGTTGTGGTCCATCTTTCGACCTTCCACGCAACGCTGCCTCGAATCAACAGTTTCATTGTGGACTTTTCCACTGGCCAGATCGATCTCCGTGTCGCCGACCGAGACATCGAGCTCATGGAAAACTCAAAAAGCGGCAACTCCAAAGATCGCTCGGGCAATTTCAAGAGCAAGCCATTCAAAGGTTCACAAGCCAAGAGCTCGCAGACCAGGAATTCCCAAATTCAACATTCACAGCTCGGGGAGTCCAAGGGCAAAGGCAGGACTGTAAAGCGAACTGAGTGGCCGGCGGAGCGCACTTCATCAGAAGAATTGCAGACAGTGTGCGCTGGTAAGCGACGAAGTGAATTCGATAGCAGAGACTTTAGCGGAGATGCAGATGAGACGGGCAGCCAGAGCTCGTTAAGTCGCAACGCGGTTTATCAGACCGTGGAGTTCAGGTGGGAGGAAGAGTACGAGGCAGGCAAGAGACAATAATTTGATAGTCGACAGAATCGCTACGAATCTTTGTACTGTACATAATGTTATCAACGACGAACGACATTGCGGCGACTGTTCAGAATGTTCGTTTGAGTGACACAATATCCTGCATCGATTCCACGATCGTCGCTAACCCTGAACGTAACTCACTATCGTGCTTGCAAACGCTTGGACGCTCGACCTGTCACTGTGCCCTCATCTTTTCGAAATACTGCAAGCCTGCAGTTCCAGTGTTACGTTCCACAACATCACCTTTGGGCAAACAATATCGGCTGGTGATCACGGAGGGCTGGTTCCGCGGCGGGAGATGTGCCGGCAAAACGCAGATCGTCAGACCTGCATAAAGGCGATGGTGCACGGCCTTTTCCCGAGTTCCAGAACGTGCAGGGGCCATACGATTCGCTTCGGTGCTTGATTCACGGTACCTGTCGGACAAACCATGATGGTTGCATCCAAGCCGGGTGGATGGTTGTGCAGACAATTTTCATGGTGAGATAGGGTTTTGGTGCTCGTGTCAGTAGATCAGGGTGACGAAAGTAGGGCTTTGTATAGCTTGATCCATCGCGCATTAATGTTGAGTGCATGACGGCAAGGACCGGAGCCCTTGTAGATGTCTTCGAGTAGGAAGTGCCCTCTCACTGATGGCAAACGAACATATAAGGCGTCCGTTGGAGTGGCCTCCTTCCGGATCCCGGACTGTATGTTGTACGTTTGACTTGAGGGGACACCCCAGATATGCACCGTTCGACGGCGCGAGAGTTGACATGCACTGCGGATTGTCATAAGTCGCCGTGCACCCTGTACTATTCTCAACTCAGGTTTCTCCGCGCTGCGCTTGGTCCTTCGCAAGCATTCCTCCCGGCAAGCCACCAACTCGGTTTTCTCAACTTCTTCTGGCGCAAAAGCTAAAGCAGCGGAGAAAACAAGGGTCGGTGGAATGGTTATTGCTCC
>Ga0265797_10006925_pt1 | contig 15780 bp, 15 predicted proteins | sample P2T30metagenome_FD_192433 | JGI IMG/M metagenome (GOLD analysis project Ga0265797, IMG submission 192433) | Plant litter microbial communities from East Loma Ridge, Irvine, California - P2 T30 | ecosystem: Environmental > Terrestrial > Plant litter > Unclassified | place: USA: California... | reverse complement strand
AATGTGGCCAGTCACCAAATAGGCACCCTTGCAGGGCCACACTCGCGATTTCACTAATTTAAAAAGACGATTTTTACAACGTTGCCCGATACGAATCCGAGCAACCCGAGATTCTAGCGGTATTTGGCGGTTTTTTCAAGCGCGCCGATCGCTTGACGCCCGCTGGCGCGCCCCGCCCCTCGCTCTGCGGTGGCGACATCCCTTATAATGAACCGATATCGCCCGGGCAACCATCGGCATTCGCCCGCGGCTCAACCGTTATTTGCAGGATACGACACCCCATGGTCTCCCCTATCAAGACTCCGGAAGAAATCGAAGGCATGCGCGTCGCGTGCCGCCTCGGCTCGGAAGTGCTCGACTACATCACCCCGTTCATCAAGCCCGGCGTCACCACCGGCGAACTCGATCGCCTGGCGCATGACTACATGGTCAACGTGCAGGGCACCGTGCCGGCCACGCTCAACTACGCGCCGCCCGGCTATCCACCGTTTCCCGGTTCGATCTGCACCTCGCTCAACGACGTGATCTGCCACGGCATCCCGGGCGACCGGGTACTCAAGTCGGGCGACGCGCTCAACATCGACATCACGCCGATCACCAAGGACGGTTATCACGGCGACAACAGCCGCATGTACCTGGTCGGCGAACCGTCGATCATGGCGCGCCGCCTGTCCGAGATCACCTTCGAGTGCATGTGGCTCGGCATCGCCGCCGTCAAGCCGGGCAAGCGCCTGGGCGACATCGGCCACGCGATCCAGAAGCACGCCGAAAAGAACGGCTACAGCGTGGTGCGCGAATTCTGCGGTCACGGCGTCGGCCGCGTGTTCCACGAAGAGCCGCAGGTGCTGCACTATGGCCGTCCGGGCACGCTCGAAGAACTGAAACCCGGCATGATCTTCACGATCGAGCCAATGATCAATTCCGGCAAGCGCGACATCAAGGAAATGCCCGATGGCTGGACCATCAAGACCAAGGACCGCAGCCTGTCGGCGCAGTGGGAACACACGGTGCTGGTGACCGAGACCGGGGTCGAGGTACTGACCATGTCGGCCGGCAGCCCGCCGCCGCCGGCGGTGGCGCTGGCGCTGCTGGGCGAGTCGTTCAGTTTGCCGGCCGCGCTCCCGGCTTGAGCATGATGGGACAGGCCGCCGTCCTCGACGCCGCGCGCAGCACCTTGCGCGGCCGCCTCAAATCCGAACGCCAGCTGATCTTCCAGGCGTTCGAGGACGACGGCAAGCCCGAAAAATTGCTGCGCAACCTGCGCAGCTGCGTCGACGCCGTGCTCACCGACGCCTGGCGCGCGGCCGCACTGCCGCCCGATACTGCGCTCGTTGGCGTGGGCGGCTACGGGCGCGGCGAACTGTTTCCCTATTCCGACGTCGACCTGTTGATCCTGCTGGGCCGCCCGGCCGACGCCATTACCCAGGCGCGCCTGGAAAGCCTGGTGCAGTTGCTGTGGGACCTCGGTCTCGAGATCGGCCACAGCATCCGCACCGTGGACGAATGCATGGTCGAATCGAACGCCGACATCACCGTGCAAACCAGCCTGCTCGAAGCGCGCCTGGTGGTTGGCGACGCCGGCTTGTTCGACGAGCTGCAGCGCCGCTACCGCGAGCAGCTCGATCCGCAGGCGTTCTTCCAGGCCAAGACCGCCGAAATGCGGCTGCGTCACGCCAAGTACGAATACACCGCCTTCGCGCTCGAACCCAATTGCAAGGAAAGCCCGGGCGCGCTGCGCGACCTGCAGGTGATCCTGTGGGTGGCCAAGGCCGCCGGCCTGGCCGACAGCTGGGGCCAGCTGGCCACGCGCGGCCTGATCACGCGCATGGAAGCGCGCCAGCTGATGGAAAAAGAGCGCGCCTTCAAGGACATCCGCATCCGCCTGCACCTGCACACCAAACGGCGCGAAGACCGGCTGGTGTTCGACGTGCAGACCGCGATCGCCAGGACCCTCGGGCTCGAAGACGCCACCGACGGCCCGGGCGCGCGCCGCCCCAGCGAATTGCTGATGCAGCGTTACTACTGGGCCGCCAAGACGGTCACCCAGCTCAACACCATCCTGCTGCAGGACATCGAGGCGCAGCTGTTCCCGCATCCGGCGGTGCCGTTCCCGATCGGGCCGTATTTCAACCAGGTCGGCAACCTGATCGACGTGGTGCACGACGAGACCTTCGAGCGCCATCCGCCGGCGATCCTGGAGCTGTTCGTGGCGATGACCGAGCGCCCCGACATCCGCGGCCTGAGCGCGCGCGCCACGCGCGCCCTGTGGCATGCGCGCACGCGCATCGACGAGCAGTTCCGCGCCGACGACACCAACAAGGCGATGTTCCTGCGCGTGCTGCAAGCCCCGCGCGGGCTGGTGCACGCGCTGCGGCGCATGAACGAATTCGGCATCCTGGGCCGCTACCTGCCGGCGTTCCGCAAGATCGTCGGCCAGATGCAGCACGACCTGTTCCACGTGTACACGGTGGACCAGCACATCATGATGGTGGTGCGTAATCTGCGCCGCTTCACGATGCCCGAGCACGCACACGAATACCCGTTCTGCAGTACCTTGATCGCCGACTTCCACGACCGCTGGGTGCTGTACGTCGCCGCCCTGTTCCACGATATCGCCAAGGGCCGTGGCGGCGACCATTCCAAGCTCGGCATGGAAGACGCCGAACAGTTCTGCCGCGGCCACGGCATGAGCGCCGAGGACACCGAACTGGTGGTGTTCCTGGTCGAACAGCACCTGACCATGTCGACCGTGGCGCAGAAGCAGGACCTGTCCGACCCGGACGTGATCGCCGCCTTCGCCGCCGTGGTCAAGGACGAACGCCACCTGACCGCCCTGTACCTGTTGACCGTGGCCGATATCCGCGGCACCAGCCCCAAGGTCTGGAACGCCTGGAAGGCCAAGCTGCTCGAAGACCTGTACAAGGTCACGCTGCGCGTGCTGGGCGGCGAACCGCACAGCGCCGACCGCGAACTGCGCATGCGCCAGAAAGAAGCGCTGGCCACGCTGCGTCTGTTCGGCTTGCCGGCCGACGCGCACGAGGCCCTGTGGAAGCAGCTCGACGTGGCGTACTTCTTGCGCCACGACGCCTCCGACATCGCCTGGCAGACGCGCGCCCTGTACGAGAAGCTCGACAGCGAGCGGCCGGTGGTCAAGGCGCGCCTGGCGCCAATCGGCGAAGGGCTGCAGGTGGCGGTGTACGTGAAGGACCAGCCCGACCTGTTCGCCCGCATCTGCGGCTACTTCGACCGCAAGAACTTCAGCATCCTCGACGCCAAGATCCACACCACGCGGCATGGCTATGCGCTCGACAGCTTCCTGGTGGCGGACGAGAATTTCGCCGGCAGCTACCGCGACATCATCAGCCTGATCGAGCACGAGTTATGCGCGCTGCTGGTGTCGCAGGAAGCGCTGGCGCCGGCCGTGCGCGGCCGCCTGTCGCGCATGTCGCGCACCTTCCCGATCACGCCCACGGTCGAACTGCGTCCCGACGAACGCGGCCAGTTCCATGTGCTGTCGATCGCCGCCAACGACCGTATGGGTCTGCTGTATGCGATTGCCAGTGTGCTGACGCGCTACCGCATCAACCTGCACACCGCCAAGGTCATGACGCTGGGCGAACGGGTCGAGGACGTGTTCCTGATCGACGGCCCGGGCCTGAACAATGCGCGTACCCAGGTCCAGCTCGAGACCGACCTGCTCGACGCGCTCAAGATCTGACATCGCCCCAGCATTTGATTCACCCTTATTTTTGTAGAGTTCCACCCCGATGACCGAACCGCTCCGCCTCTCCAAACGAATGTCCGAACTGGGCCTGTGCTCGCGCCGCGAAGCCGATGAATGGATCGCCCGCGGCTGGGTGCGGGTAGACGGCCAGGTGGTGTCCGAACTGGGCAGCAAGGTGCTGCCGACCCAGCGCGTCACCGTCGAACGCCAGGCCGCCGCCGAGCAATCCAAGCGCGTCACGGTATTGATCAACAAGCCGGTCGGCTACGTCAGCGGCCAGGCCGAAGACGGCTACACTCCGGCGATTGCCCTGATCAAGCCCGAGAACCGCTGGGTCGAAGATCCATCGGGCGAACAGTTCCACCCGACCCAGTTGCGCAGCCTGGTGCCGTGCGGACGACTGGACATCGATTCGGTGGGCTTGCTGGTGCTGTCGCAGGACGGGCGCATCGCCAAGCACCTGATCGGCGAGACCACCTCGGTCGACAAGGAATACCTGGTGCGGGTGCAGTACACCAAGGGCGGCCGGCTGCCCGAGACCGAACTGCGCAAACTCAATCACGGCCTGTGGATGGACGGCAAAGCGCTGCTGCCGGCCAAGGTGCGCTGGCAGAACGACGACCAGTTAAGCTTTACCCTACGCGAAGGCAAGAAGCGCCAGATCCGCCGCATGTGCGATATGGTCGGCCTCAAGGTGCTGGGCCTGAAACGCGTGCGCATCGGCCGCGTCAAGCTGGGCAACCTGCCCGAAGGCCAGTGGCGCTATCTGCAGCCGGACGAGCAGTTCTGAATCGGGTCGCTGCGCTGACGGCGTAGCGTGGACCGGGTTGCCGTCCACGCAGGCGTCGGGCGCTGCCGATTATGGCGCCGCTGCCGGGGTCGGCGCATCCTGCGGCAGCAGTTGCTCGGCGCGCAGCTCGTCCCAGAACGCCGCCGCAATCGGCGCTTCCATCAGGGCCGCATTGCGCTGCAGGTGCGCCGGGCTGCTGGCGCCGGGAATCGTGGCCGCCACCACCGGATGCGCCGCGCCGAATTGCAGCGCCGCTGCAGCGAGCTCCACGCCATGCTGCGCCGCCACCTGGCGCAGGCGCTCGCGCTGGGCGATCTTGTCCTCGCCCGCCGGCGCGTAATCGTAGTTCGGGCCACCGGCCAGGAAGCCCGAGTTGTACGGGCCGCCGAGCACCACATGGGCGCCGCGTTCGGCGCACAGCGGGAACAGTTCGGCCAGCGGGGTGCTCTCCATCAGCGTGTAGCGGCCGGCCAGCAAGAAGATGTCGGGGTCGGATTTGTGCAGCGCGCGCAGGCACGGCTCGAGCGTGTTCACGCCCATGCCCCAGCCCTTGATCAATCCTTCTTCACGCATCTTGACCAGCTCTTCGAACGCGCCCCCTGGCCCTTCGGCAATGGCGAAGTGGTGCTCGAACGCGGCGTCGTCGAAATGGTCGCGCGACAGGTCGTGCACGTAGATGATGTCGATGTGCGACAGCGCCATGCGCTGCAGGCTGTCCTCGACCGAGCGGCGGGCGCCGGCGCCGCTGTAATCGTGCACGCGCCTGAACGGCAGGCCGCCGACGAACGGGTCTTCGATCTCGGGCTGTTCGCTCGCCACCAGCAGGCGTCCGACCTTGCTCGAGAGCGTATATTCATTGCGCGGACGGTTGCGCAGGGCCACGCCGAAGCGATGTTCGGACAGGCCGGCGCCGTAGTGCGGCGCGGTGTCGAAATAGCGGATGCCGGCGTCCCACGCGGCGTCGACCGTGCTCTGCGCCGCTTCTTCGCTCGTGTGGTGGTACATATCCCCTAACCCGGTGCCGCCCAGGCCGAGGCGCGTGATCGGTTGGTAGCGCTGGCGCATTGGATGTCCTTTATAAAATGCGAAAACAAAAGACCATACTGCCTGCCGAGCGGCGATGCGGGCGCACGGTTGGCAGTGTTTACCGTGGCAAAGCGCGTCGCAGCCAGCCGAAGCATCCGATGTCTACAGCGCCCTGCCGTCGTAATGCTGCACCGGGATCGCGTCCAGGTCGATGCCCTCGATGCAGCGCAGGTTGATCGCGGCCGTGACGTTGCCTTGTTGGTCGCTGCCTTCGCCATAGGTGTGGATGCCGCAGGTGGCGCAGAACCGGTGCGTGATCTGGTGCTTGTTGAAGGTGTAGCTGCTGGCGGCGTCCGCCGGGGTCAGCAGGCGCAGCTGTTCATGGGGAACGAACCACAGCAGAGAACCGCGACGGTGGCAGATCGAGCAGTTGCAGGCGAGCGCGCCGTCGATGACGCCATCGACTTCGAATGCGACAGCGCCGCAATGACAGCTTCCGTGAAACAGCATGCTGCGCCTCCAGACAAAAAATCGATGCAAATGGTGGCCTAAACCAGGCCCCGCTCGGGACGGATCCTGCGCCACAGCGCGCGCCTGGCGGCGTGGACCAGCCACGAGAACAGCGCGATGATTGCGCCGAATATCGCCGGCAGGATCGGCCCGACCACGAAGACCATGCCGAACACGAAGCCGAGCAGGTACTCGCCATGCCACAGGCGCAGCACCAGGGCCAGCGCCAACAGGCCGAAGAACAGATAGTCGACCAGCGCGCTGCCGTGCGAGAACAGCTGCGACAGCGCCAGGCCGTAGGCCAGCGCGCACACGAACGCGACGAGCGGCGCGAACCCGGGCGCTGCGGCGCCACGCCCGACGGCGCGCTCGGCGCGGCGCCGCACCTGGCTCAGGGTCCACCAGGTCAAATGTGGGATCAGGAACAGGCCCCACCAGTTCGAGACCGCCGGCAAATCGGGATTGGCCAGCAGGTGGTGCGAGCGCACGCCGCCATGCATGTATTCCCAGGCCAGGATCGCGGCTTCGGCGCAGAAGGCAGCAAACGTGAGCGCGATACGGCGATCGTTGACTGAAAGGGCTGGCATGATCTCCCCGGGTGCGGCAAGACGACTAGGTGGCCCGGTGCACTGCCACCGGCGCAGATTGAACGTACAAGCAGCTCACACTACCAGAAGCGACGCGCCGAATCTACGGCCTGGGTCCATTCCATGCGGGCGTCATAGCGTGCATATATCCCGCGCGTTGACTGCTCAAGCGCCCAGCAGCGTCACCACCACGCTGCGCCGGTGCGGCGCCGTGCGGTGCTCCCACAGGTAGATCCCTTGCCAGGTGCCGAGCAGCAGCCGCCCGCCTGCCACGGGGATCGTGAGCGCGCTGTCGGTGAGCATGCTGCGCCCGTGCGCCGACATGTCGTCCGGGCCTTCGGCATCGTGGCGGTAGGCCGGGTCGCCATCCGGCGCCAGGCGCTGGATCATGGTTTCCAGGTCGCGCCGCACGTCGGGGTCGGCGTTTTCGGTCAGCAGCAGCGAGCAACTGGTGTGCTGCACGAAGACATGCACAAGGCCGCATTCCAGCGTCGCGGCCGCGACCACGGCGGCAACATCGTTGGTGATGTCGCGCGTGCCGCGTCCGGAGGTAGAAAAGGTGAGGATGGATTGGTGCGCCACGATGCTGTTCTCTCGATGCCCGCTGATGGCGGCATCATAGCAGCAGCCCGTGGGGCGGCGGCGCGCTCAGTCGCGCCGGCGGTCGGCCAGGAACTGCTGTGCGCGCGGGTGCTGCGGCTGAGTGAAGAAGTCTTCCGGCGTCGCTTTTTCAAGGACCTTCCCTTCCGCCATGAACCAGATGCGGTCGGCCACGTCGCGCGCAAACCCCATCTCGTGGGTGACGCAGACCATGGTCATGCCGCCCTGCGCCAGCGAGCGCATCACGCCCAGCACCTCGCCCACCATCTCCGGGTCGAGCGCGCTGGTGGGTTCGTCGAATAGCATGATCGGCGGACGCATCGCCAGCGCGCGCGCGATCGCGACACGCTGCTGCTGGCCGCCCGAGAGCGCGTTCGGATACGCGTCCGCCTTGTGCGCCAGCCCGACCTGGTCGAGCAGCGCGAGTGCCTGTTCGCGCGCTTCGCGTTTGGTGGCGCGTTTGAGCTGCACCGGCGCCAGCATGCAGTTTTCGAGCGCCGTCAGGTGCGGGAACAGGTTAAAGCTCTGGAACACGAAGCCGATGCCGGCGCGCAGCGCATTCACGTCGACGCCCTTGGCGTGGATGTTGCCCCCGTCGATGGCGATACTGCCGCCATCGATTTCTTCGAGCCGGTTGAGGGTGCGGATCAGGGTCGACTTGCCGGAGCCCGACGGGCCGCACACCACCACCACCTCGTTCCTGGCGACCTGCCCGGTCACATCGACCAGCGCCTGATAGGCGCCATACCACTTGTTGACTTTATCCAGAGCGATCATCGCTTGCTATCTTTAAAAAGGCGGGTCAGGATGCCTGCGCCGGGCGCCGCTGCAAGCGCCGCTCGAGCAGGAAGGCTAGCCGCGACAGGCCGAAACACAATATGAAATACGTCAGCGCCAGGATCAGGTACACCTGCACCGCCTGGGTGAACACCAGGGTATTGATCTGGGTGGCGATGAACGAGACTTCGGACAGGCCGATGATGTAGCCGAGCGAAGTCGCCTTGATGGTCGACACCAGCTGGCTGACGATCGACGGCAGGCCGTTACGCAGCGTCTGCGGCAACACCACCCGGCGCAGCGCCTGGCCGTACGACAGGCCGAGCGAACGGGCGCTCTCGAACTGGCCCTGGGGCAGCGCGCGAATCCCGGCGGCGACGATTTCGGCCAGGTAGACGCTGTCGAAGATCACCAGCACGATCAGCATCGTGCTGGCCTGGCCGGTCTTGACGCCGGTCACCGCCGGCAAGAAGAAGTAGACCCAGAACAGCACCAGCAGCAGCGGCACGGCGCGCACCAGCTGCACCAGCACCGAGGTCGGCCAGCGCAAGGCGCGATACGGACTGACGCGGGCGATGCCCAGCATCAGGCCGAGCGGCATCGCCAGCACCAGCGCGGCGCCGGATAGCAGAACGGTGAGCACCAGGCCACCGAGCGGGCCGTCCGGATATTGGCCGACCAGAAAATACAGCCAGTAGGTATCGATCAGTTCGAGCATGGAGGTGAGCATGGGCGTCATCCCTTCACGCCGGCCGCACCGGATAGCGGCGCCCGTACAGGTGCGCGGCCAGCGCGATCAACAGCGACACCGTCAGGTAGGCCAGCGTGGCAAACGTAAACGCTTCGACGCTGCGAAAACTGGCCGTTTCGACGCGCGCGGCCTGGTACATCATCTCGGCGGCGCCGATCACGGTGGCCACGCTGGTGTCCTTCCACAGATTGACGGTCTGCGACAGCAGCGGCGGCACCGACGCGCGCAGCGCCTGCGGCAACAGCACCAGGCGCACGCTGGCCACGCGATCCAGGCCGAGCGAACGCGCCGCCTCGAGCTGGGTCGCGGGCACGGCGCGGATGCCGCTGCGGATGTCCTCGGCCATGTGCACGCCGCTGTACAGGGTCAGGGCGACGACGGCGCACACGGCTTCCGGGTTGTTCGCGTACAGCAGCTCGCGCGCGGCATCGGGCAATAGCTCGGGAAAGGCGAAGTACCAGAACAGCAGGTGCGCCAGCAGCGGCACGTTGCGGATGGTCTCGACGAGCGTGGCGCCGAGCGCGCGCAGCGGCGCAAAACTCGAGGTGCGCATCACCGCGACCAGGGCGCCGAACGGCAGCGCGAAGGCGAAGCTGACGACGGTCAGCTGCAGCGACAGGACGAGTCCCTGCAGCAGCCAGTCGTGGTACTGGCCGGACTGCAGGATGGTCGGATCGAAGAACTGCAAGGACGACTCAGATCTTGTCGGTATGGATCTTGAAGGCGCGCTTGGCGATATTGGCGCGGCTGCCCGGGCCATACCATTTGTTGAACAGCTGCTCGGCCGCGCCGCTCGCCTCGAGCTCGCGCAAGGTGGCGTCGACGACGTTCTTGAGGCCCTTCTCGCCCTTGCGCAGGCCGAGCGCGATCGATTCGTTACCGATCGACGGCGCCAGGATGGTGAAGCCCTTGGCCGCCGCGCCCAGTTTGCCGTAGTCGGCCAGCAGCGACGACTCGTCGTTGACATAGGCCGCGCCCTTGCCCTGGCGCAGCGCCTGGAAGGCCTGCTGGGTGTTCTCGAACGTCACCACGTCGGCCGTCGGCACCGCCTTGCGGATATTCGTTTCCTGAGTGCCGCCGCGCACCGTGACCACCTTCTTGCCGGCCAGTTGCGGCAAGCCGGTGATGCCGCTGCCGGCGCGCACCATCACCTTGGAGCCGGTCACGAAGTGGGTCAGCGCGAAGTCGATCTGCGCTTCGCGCTCGGCGTTATGGGTAAGCGAGGCGGCCAGGATGTCGACGTGCCCCTGCTGCAGCTCCGGGATACGGGCCGCCACCGCCATCTGCTTGAATACCGGTTTGACGCCGAGCTTTTTGGCCACTGCCGTGGCCAGGTCGATCTCGTAGCCGACCAGTTGGCGCGTCTTGGGATCGATGAAGCTGTTCGGCTCATCGGTGCCGAGCACGCCAAACACGATCTGACCGCTTTTCCTGATGTCGGCCAGCTGGTCGGCCTGGGCCAGGCTGGCGCCAAGCGTAGCGCTGAGGGCAACAGCGCCCAGGATGAGGTGACGGCGGGTGATCATGGGTGCTCCAGACGGCGAAAATTCGATCGCACGAGTATAAAGCAAACGTTTATATGCAAATACGAATAATTTGCCATAAGAAAATGCTCATCCAGACATATAGCGCCATGCATCCACGGCAACGCGTGCGACTCGAGCGCCGAAATATTGTCACAATAGCCTCAACCCCATCGGAGACCCCATGCTGCTCGCCACCTACAACGTCAACAGCATCAACAGCCGCCTCGACGCCCTGCTGCATTACCTCAAGGAGCGCCAGCCCGACGTCGTCTGCCTGCAAGAGCTCAAGGCCCCGCAAGAAAAATTTCCCGAACAGGCAATCCTCGACGCCGGCTACCACGCTTTGTGGCACGGCCAGAAAAGCTGGAACGGGGTCGCGATCATCACCCGCGAGCCGGCCCAGGAAGTCCAGCGCGGCCTGCCGGGCGACCCGGACGACGAACAAAGCCGCTACATCGAGGCGGTGTACCAGGGCGTGCTGATCGCCTGCCTGTACCTGCCCAACGGGAACCCGGCGCCGGGCCCCAAGTTCGACTACAAGCTGGCCTGGATGGAGCGCCTGATTGCGCGCGGGGCCGAACTGGTCGAGGCCAGGGTACCGGCGGTGCTGATGGGCGACTTCAATGTGATCCCGACCGAGCGCGATGTCTACAAACCCGAACGCTGGGTCGACGACGCATTGTTCCGTCCAGAGACGCGCGCCGCCTTCGAGCGCCTGATGGCGCAGGGCTGGCTCGACTCGCTGCGCCACCTGCACCCGGACGAAACGGTGTATACCTTTTGGGATTACTTCCGCAATGCCTTCGGGCGCGACGCCGGTCTGCGCATCGACCACCTGCTGCTCAGCCCCTCGCTGCAGCCGGCCTTGAAAAGCGCCGGGGTCGACAAATTCATGCGCGGCCGCGAAAAACCGAGCGACCATACCCCCACCTGGATCGAGCTCGATCCGGGCGCCATCAAGCACTGATCCGAATTAAAACAGCGGCCACGCAAACCACGCTGCGCTGCCGCCACCTCACAGGAGCCACCATGAAACGATTGTTTATTCTCGCCGCCACTCTCGCCCTGCCGCTGGGCGCGCAAGCGGTCTCGATGCCGGGATTCTGCACCAAGGGTATCGGCGCCGCCGAAGCCAAGATCTGCGACCACCCCGGGTCCGCCGAAGCCGAAGGCCTGGTCTACGCCCTGTACCGTTCGGCCCTGGAAAAACTCGACGCCGGCGCGTCCAAAGACCTGCAGGAGCAGCACCGCAAATGGTGGGAGGGCGTCAAGCAATGCGCCGACTCGCCGCAACTGGGCTCGTGTCTCAGCAATGCCTACGGCGCGCGCATGCTGCAACTGCAAAACGCGTACAAGCTGACCAAGACCACCGGCCCGGTCAAGTATTCGTGCGCCGATGGCAGCAAGTTCCAGACCACCTTCTTCGACACCACGCCCAAGTCGATGGTCGCACTGCGCAATGACCAGTACCTGCTGCTGCGCGGCGAGCCAAGCGGCAGCGGCATCGCCTACGGCAACCGCCAGGACGAGTTCAAGGAACACCAGGGCAAGGTCACCCTGAAATGGGGCGTCAATGCCAAGGAAGTAAGCTGCAAGAAGACCTGATCCTGCGCGCGCCGGTCGCGGCGCCGTCAACGATGATGCGGATACGGGGCGGACATGCGGTATGCTGTTCGCCCTTTTCGCATTCACGATCGCCATGCTCACGCCCGAACAGTTCTTCGGCTTTCTTGCCGCCGCCATCCTGATCACCCTCTCGCCCGGCCCCGACAACCTGATGGTGCTCAGCACCGGGATCGCCAAGGGGCGCCTGCGCGGCATCGCCTTTGGCCTGGGCTGCGCAATGGGCTGCATCAGCCATACCGTACTGGCGGTGATTGGCGTGAGCGCCGTGATCGCAGCCTCGCCCACGGCCTTTACCGCGCTCAAGGTGGTGGGCGGCCTGTATCTGGTGTGGATCGGTTGGCACGCCATCCGCAGCCGCGGCGGCGCCCAGGTGGCGGCCGAGGGCGCACCGAACGAACCGCCACTACGCCTGTTCGGCAACGGCCTGGTGGCGGCAGCGATCAACCCCAAGGTGGTGCTGTTTTTCCTGTCGTTCCTGCCGCAGTTCGTGGTGGCCGGGCGCGGCGACGCCAATCTGCAGATCGGTTTGCTGGGGCTGGTGTTCACGCTGCAGGCAGCGCTCATCTTCGGTCTGCTCGGCTATTTTTCGGGCGCAGTCGGCCAGTGGCTCAATCGCACCCCACGCGCCGGCCTGTGGCTCGACCGGATCGCGGGGGCGGTGTTCATTGGCCTCGGCCTGCGCCTGATCGTGGCGCGCTGAAGTTCGCGGCCGCGCTGCTTACAGCGCGATCACCAGCTTCGCGTCCTGCCCCTTGCGCGCCGGGACGTTCACTTCGAGCAGGTTCTGCTGCGCGTTCCAGGTAAAGCGCGCAGCAGCGCCTTTGATCGTCACGGCGCGCGGCCTGGTGGTCACGTTATGCACCTTGAGCGAGAAGCCGCGTTCAAGCGCGGGCATCGCCTTGCCGGTCTCGGTGGCAAAGTCGACTTCGAGCTTGCCACCGGAATGGCGGCTGGCAAAACGCACGATCTCGTACTTGCCCTGCGCCCAGGCGTTGGCGGTCTCGCCATCGTCGTCGTACATCTTGCCGCTCGACGCAGACACCGAAGCGTCGTGGTAGTAGTGCAGGTCGATCTGGCGGCTGTTGTAGTCACGCGTGGTCTGCACCACCTTGGCCATCGGGATGAAGGCGCCGGCGCGCACATACACCGGGATGTTCGCTTCGGCCGGGCGCACCGTCTCGAGTACGCCGCCGCGATGGGCCTGGCCGGTATGGAAATCGAACCACACGCTGCCGCTGTTCGGGAAGTAGACCTCGGTGCGGGTGGCGCCCGGCTCGGTCACCGGCGCCACCAGGAAGTCCGGGCCCCACAGGTAGGTCGAGGCACGCTCGAACGGCTTGTCGGGATCGGTTTCGACGAACATCAATGGCCGCATCAGCGGCATGCCGCTTTGCTGGTTGTCGAACCCGATCGTGTAGTTATACGGCAGCATCGCGTAGCGCAGCCACACCGCTTCGCGCGCCAGCACCTTGGCCCGCTCGGAACGGAACACCGGCTCGGACGGCACCGCGTCTTGCGCGTGCGGGCGGAAAATCGGCTGGAACACGCCGTACTGCAGCCAGCGCACATACAGTTCGTCGTCCAGCACCGGCCCGGCGAAACCGCCAAGATCGGAATGCATATACGCCAGGCCCTGCATCCCCATCTGCAGCGAGATCTCCATCTGCGACTGCAGACCGCCCCAGCTGCGGCTGACGTCGCCCGACCAGGGGATCATGCCGAAGCGCTGCGAGCCCGAGTAACCTGCGCGCATCAGGATGAACGGGCGCTCGTTCGGGAACTCCTTTTGATAGCCTTCGGCGATCAGGCGCGCCCAGTCGTGGCCATAGATATTGTGCAGCTGGTCGGCCGAGCCGGTGGCATGCTGCAGCGCAGCCGGGTGCAGTTCAGGTTCGCCCAGGTCGCCCCACCAGCCGCTCACGCCATCCTGCTTGAGCTTGCGGTAGATGTTCCACCACCAGTCGCGCCCTTCTTTCTTGTACAGGTCGATCAGGCCGGTGTTGCCGAAGTAGAAATCGTAGACGAACGGCTTGCCGTCCTTGCCGGTGGCCAGCACGTCGTTGGCAACCGCGTCCTGCCAGCGCTTCGAGGTCGTCAGCACGAACGGCTCGGTGATGACGACCGTCTTGACGCCCCTGGCCTTGAAGTCGGCCATCATCTTTTCGGGCTGCGGGAAGCTGTCGCGGTCCCAGTCCATATTGCCCATCGTGCCCTTGACCGTCTTGCCGAACCAGTACAGGTCGAGCACCACGGCGTCGAGCGGGATCTTCTCTTGCGCGAAACGCTCGACGACAGCGCGCGTTTCGGCCTCGGACTTGTAGCCGAAGCGGCTGGCGAAGTTACCGAAGGCCCAGCGCGGCGGCAGCGGCTGGCGTCCGGTCAGGCCGGTGTAGCCGTCCATTACCTGGTCCCAGCTTGCGCCGGCCACCACCTGGTAGGTCTTGCGTCCGCCCAGGACTTCATAGCGCAGCGTGCCGTCCTTGCGGCTGTCGAAGTCGAGCCAGCCGGCCTGCGGATTGTCGAAGTGGATCGCGTATTTTTTCGACGACAGCGCCACTGGAATCGTGAAATTGAGCAGCTCGGAGCGCGCGCCATAGCCGTAGTCGGCCTTGTTGTACAAGCGGAAGCGGTTTCCGCGCCGGTTCATGCCGACCGCGCGCGCCCCGGCGCCGTACAGCGCTTCGCCATCGCTCAGGGCGAACTCGATGCTGTCATGGCCGTCGATGCGGCCGAAGCCGCGCTTCTCGGCCACCAGCGGATTGCCCTTGTAGGCATAGCTGATGCGAAACGGCTTCTTGTCGACCGTGACGGCGATGCCGTCGGTGGCGAACACGATGCGCGCGCCATCGTCCCTGAGCGTGGCCGGGATTGACGTCGGCGCCAGGATCACCGCGTGCGAGGCCGGATCGAACTGTTCGCCGTTCGGGATGAAGGTGGTCTCGACGACGGTGCTCGAATAGGGCTTGATCAGGTAGCGGCCGTCGTTGGTCGTGATCTCGAGCGTGTTCTGGTTGCGCGAGACACCCTGCACCTGGCGCTCGGCGTTCTGGGCGATGGCCAGCGGGCTGGCGAAAAGGCACAGCACTGCGCCGGCGATCGTGGTCTTTGTCATGTCGTCTCTGTCGTTATTGTGAACGGAGCAGCGCAAGGCGCCGCAGGCGAAGCATGACAGAATTCGGGCTGCTGAAACAGGGGGGATTCACGGCGCGGCGCCCGATTGAAGCGAACCTGAAGACAGACAAACGCCCCCCCGCCTGGGCGCCAGCGGCGTGTCGATCGAATCGAGCCGGCCTTACTTGTCGCCCAGCGTCAGCTGCAGCAGGCGGCCCTGGCCATCCGCGCGCTCGTTGACCACCACCAGGATGCGGCCCTGCGGATCTTGCGCGATTGCGCTGACCGTGCCTACGCTGTGCTCGTCGCCGGCCTGGTTGGCGTAGCCCGGCACGATGCTCGAGATGTCGGTCCAGGTGCTGCCGCCATCCTTCGACCAGGCCAGGTAAGGACGGCCATGCATCTTGTCAAAGCCACCGATCACCAGGGTCGACGGCTTGTCCTTGAGCGCCAGGAAGGCGCCGATGTACGGGTAGCCCTTGCCATCGGCGAGCGGCTCGTGGATCACGAAGCTGAAGCTGCGGCCGTTGTCGCCGCTGCGCATCAGGCCACCCTCGACGCCGATGAACACCTGCTGCGTGCCGGCCACCGAGTCGATGAACTGGACGTTGCGGTTCTCCATGTCGGGCAAGGTGATTGGCAGCTTGTCCTGGCTGGCCAGCGCGCTGCCGTCGGCATTGAGCTGGTACGACTCGACGAAGGCCATGTCGAGCGGGCACTCGCCGCCGACCAACAGGCGATCGCCGATGAAG
>Ga0265797_10006923_pt1 | contig 15783 bp, 14 predicted proteins | sample P2T30metagenome_FD_192433 | JGI IMG/M metagenome (GOLD analysis project Ga0265797, IMG submission 192433) | Plant litter microbial communities from East Loma Ridge, Irvine, California - P2 T30 | ecosystem: Environmental > Terrestrial > Plant litter > Unclassified | place: USA: California... | reverse complement strand
GGCCTGCAGGGCCGCTCGACGGGTCAGGTGCACCACCGGGGTGTCCGGGTGCTGGTCTGCGTCGCGTGGAGTCGTCATGGCCGTCGACCATTCTGCACGAAGCTGTCCAGTTGTACAGCCCCCCATTGCGAGAGCCACGGGCGCGGGATCACGACGTCGGTCCGGAGCGTCGGCGTCATGGCGTCGACCCAGCGGCACGCAGGCGCTCTGCACCGGTCGTCAGTACTGTCCAGGGCACGCAAGCGGAAGGACCCCTCATGGCCCGAACGCCCCGGGAACGCCACGACCCCGTGGACCTGCAGCACGCCGAGGTCGTCCTCGCCGGTACACAGGAGCTCCTGCCCGTGCTCCGCGCCGCGGCCGTCCGCGCCGGCGTCGACGCCACGCGCATGCGGGTGGTGGGCGTCGACGACCTGCCGGACCCGACCGACCACGCCGAGGCCGAACTGGCGGTCATCGCCATCCGCCGTCCCGGTGACGACCCGGCCTTCCACCGCGCGCAGGACGCCGCCGAGAAGATCGACCCGCTGATGGCCCCGAACGCGGTGCGCATCGTGGTGACGGTGTCCGGTGCGACGCGGCTGGCGCCGAAGCTCGAGCGGACGCTGACCACCGAGGTGCTGCACCAGATGGGGGCCGCGGCTGCACCGTTCGGGTTCCGGCGACCCTTCCGGAACCTGCGGAAGCGCCTGGGGCTCGCGGCGCTGCAGACCGCCGGTGTCCGGGTCTTCCGGATCACGATCGGGCACTGACGCCTCAGGCGACCGGACCGCCCCGCAGTTCGAGCGCGATCTGCTCCGCGTCGAGGTTCCTGAGCACGGACTCCAGCACCTCGGCGTCGAACGTGCCGTCGTCGCGGGCGTCGAGCAGTGCCGCACGCTGGGCGTCGAGGACCCGGAGGCGCCGGACCTTCTCCTGGCCGAGCCACGCGCGGAGTTCGGCGGGGTCAGCGGCTTCGAGCTCCTCCCGCGTGCGCTGTGTCGACGGAGTGGGGTCGTCCGCCTGCGTGGACTCCGCCGCGGCACGCATCACCACGAGGAGCCGACCGCGTTCCTCGACGTCGGCCTGTGCCCGGTCGGCGGCCGGTGGGCTGATCCGTCGTAGCAGCGGACCGATCGTCCCGCCCTGCAGCAGCAGGGAGAACCCCGCGACGGCGAAGGCGACGAACACGAGCAACGACCGCTCCGGCGTGTCCTGCGGCAGCGTCTGGGCCGCGGCGACCGTCACCGCGCCGCGCATCCCCGCCCACACCACCGTGGTGCCCTCACGCCAGCCGAGTGGGGCCGCGCGGAAGTACTGGATGTCCGCGAGCATCTGTCGGACCCGGCCGCCGAACCGCTCGAGGTCCCGTTCCGAGGGCGTGCGGTTCCCGAGCCGGTGCTCCTGCAGGGCGGCGCTCGCGGTCTCGCGGTCGGCGTTCCGGTAGTCCTGCAGCCGGTCCTGCATCCGGGCCTGGCGTTCGGCGCTCCGCGTCAGGCCGAACAGCAGCGGGACGACGTACGCGGCCCGCACCAGGACCGTGAGCACGAGGGCGCCGAGGGCGATGAGGAGCGCCGGCCCGACGCCGGCGTGGTCCTGCTGCACGTCGCCGATGATCGACGCCAGCTCGAGTCCCATCACCAGGAAGACCGCGCCCTCGAGCACGAACTCGACCGTTCCCCAGTTCTGCGCGTCCGACAGGCGGTGGTTCGGCGGCAGCACGCGCGGCGCCCGGATGCCGGTGACCAGTCCGGCGACGACGGCGGCGACGAGGCCCGAGGCGTGCAGGTGCTCCGCGGGGATCGAGGCGACGAACGGCACCGCGAACGACAGTGCCGTGTTGACGGTGGGGTTCGCGACGCGGGCACGGACGACGAGGTTGAGCCACCCGACGACCAGGCCGATCGCGACGGCGACCGCCACCGCGAAGGCGAAGTCCCCGACGGCGCCCCAGAACGAGAAGGTGGCGCCCGCGGCGACGATCGCCGTGCGGAGCAGCACCAGCGCCGTGGCGTCGTTGAGGAGCGATTCGCCGTCCAGGATCGCGACCACCCGCCGGGACACCGAGGTCTGCTTCACGATCGACGTCGCGACCGCGTCGGTCGGGCTGACGATGGCGCCGAGGGCGATGCCCCACGCCAGGCCGAGGTCCGGCACCGCCCAGGCGAAGAACAGCCCGAGCACCAGGGAGCTCGCGACGACGAGCACCACCGACAGGCCGCTGATCGCGCCGAACTCCCGCCGGAAGTTCATCGTCGGCATCGAGACGGCGGACGAGTACAGCAGCGGGGGCAGCACCCCGGCGAGGATCCACTCCGGGTCGACCTCGACGGTCGGGATCCACGGCACCAGGCTCGCGACGATGCCGACGGTCACCAGGACCAGGGGCGCGGCCACGCCGATCCGGGGCCCGAGCACGGCGGCGCCCGCGATGACGAGCAGGGCGACGATGCCGGCCACGAGGAGTTCTGTCACGTGCCCAGGGTGGCATCGATCGGCCTCCACAGGCCGGCGTCTCGGAGGCCTCCTCCACAGCCCATGTATCTTGATGTCGAGATACTGCTCACCGCGAGTAGCGTGGAGCCACCGACGCGCGAACAAGGGAGTACCCGCCAGCATGGCCAAGATCATCTACACCCTCACGGACGAGGCGCCGTTCCTCGCCACCCACTCCTTCCTCCCCGTCATCAAGGCGTTCGCCGGCACCGCCGGCGTGGACGTCGAGACGCGGGACATCTCCCTCTCCGGCCGGATCATCGCGCTGTTCCCCGAGCGGCTCAGTGCTGAGCAGCGGATGGACGACGCCCTCGCCGAGCTGGGCGACCTCGCCAAGACGCCAGAGGCCAACATCATCAAGCTGCCGAACATCTCGGCGTCGATCCCCCAGCTCAAGGTCGCGATCACCGAGCTGCAGTCCCAGGGCTACGACCTGCCCGACTACCCGGACGAGCCCAGCACCGACGCTGAGCGCGACGTCCGCGCCAAGTACGACACCGTCAAGGGCAGCGCCGTCAACCCGGTCCTGCGCGAAGGCAACTCCGACCGACGCGCACCCCTGTCGGTGAAGAACTACGCCCGCAAGCACCCGCACCGCATGGGTGCCTGGAACGCCCACTCGAAGACGAACGTCGTGACGATGGGGGTCGACGACTTCCGCGCCAACGAGAAGACGTGGGTCGCGCCCGCCGACGACACCCTGACGATCACCTTCGTCGGGTCGGACGGCTCCGAGCAGGTCCTCAAGCAGTCGATCCCCGTGCTCTCCGGCGAGGTCATCGACGGCACCGTCCTGCACGTCGGGCCGCTCGAGCAGTTCCTCCGCGCGCAGATCCAGCGCGCCGCGGACGAGGGCATCCTGTTCTCGGTGCACCTCAAGGCCACGATGATGAAGATCTCGGACCCGATCATCTTCGGCCACGTCATCCGCGCCTTCTTCCCGGACGTCTTCGACCGCTACGGCGCCGACCTCGCCGCCGCCGGGCTCACCCCGAACGACGGCCTCAACTCGATCCTCACCGGGCTCGACGCCCTGCCGAACGGCGCGGAGATCAAGCAGGCCTTCACGGACGGCATCGCCGCCGGCCCCGAGCTCGCGATGGTGGACTCGGACAAGGGCATCACGAACCTGCACGTCCCGAGCGACGTCATCGTGGACGCCTCGATGCCCGCGATGATCCGCACCTCCGGCCACATGTGGGGCCCGGACGGCGACGAGCACGACACCCTCGCCGTGATCCCGGACTCCAGCTACGCCGGCATCTACCAGACCGTGATCGAGGACTGCCGGGCCAACGGCGCCTTCGACCCGTCCACCATGGGCTCGGTGCCGAACGTCGGCCTCATGGCGCAGAAGGCCGAGGAGTACGGCTCCCACGACAAGACCTTCGAGGTCCCCGGTGACGGCACGGTCCGCGTGACGAACGCCGCCGGTGACGTCGTCATCGAGCACCAGGTCGCCCAGGGCGACATCTGGCGTGCGTGCCAGACCAAGGACGTCGCCATCCGCGACTGGGTCAAGCTCGCCGTCACGCGTGCCCGTGCCTCGGAGACCCCGGCCGTGTTCTGGCTCGACGACAGCCGCTCGCACGACGCCGCCCTCATCGAGCTCGTGCACCGCTACCTCGGCGAGCACGACACCGACGGCCTCGACATCCGCGTGCTCTCCCCCGTCGACGCCATGCGCCTCTCGCTCGAGCGCATCCGCCGCGGCGAGGACACCATCTCCGTCACCGGCAACGTGCTCCGTGACTACCTCACCGACCTGTTCCCGATCATGGAGCTCGGCACCTCGGCCAAGATGCTCTCGGTCGTGCCGCTGCTCGGCGGCGGCGGGCTGTTCGAGACGGGTGCCGGTGGTTCCGCACCGAAGCACGTCCAGCAGCTCGTGCAGCAGAACTACCTGCGCTGGGACAGCCTCGGGGAGTTCCTGGCGCTCGCCGTCAGCCTCGAGCACCTCGCGGGCGTCACGGGCAACCAGCGCGCGAAGATCCTCGGCGCGACCCTCGACCGTGCCACCGGGACCTTCCTCGAGCAGGACAAGTCCCCGGGCCGCAAGCTCGGCTCGATCGACAACCGCGGCAGCCACTTCTTCCTGGCGAAGTACTGGGCCGAGGAACTCGCCGCGCAGACCGAGGACACCGAGCTGGCGGCGGCGTTCGCGGAGATCGCCCGGCAGCTCGACGCCCAGGAGCAGACCATCGTCGACGAGCTCGTCGCGGTGCAGGGCTCCCCTGCCGACATCGGCGGCTACTACCACCCGGACGACGCCAAGACGAGCGCGATCATGCGTCCGTCCACGACGCTGAACGCGGTGCTCGCCGCGCTGTAGACGCGACCAGCCACCGACAGGAGGCCCGGTGCCAGCTGGCACCGGGCCTCCTTTCCGTCTGCCCGCCCGTCCGGCACCGGAGCCCGCCGAGTGGTCACCAATCGTCGTCCCGGGGACTCCTGAGCGACGTCCCCTGGCCGCTCGGCAGACGTGAGCGGGGTGTTGCGACCGGTCGCGGCGGCGCTGGCGCGACCTGCGCGGGCGCGACCTGCGCGGCCGCGACCGGCGCGGGCGTGGCCGGCGCGGGCGCGGGTCAGCGGGACGGGACCGGCGGGCCGATCGTCAGCAGCACCACGAAGACGAGGGCCACCAGGACCACCCCGACCAGCGCGGCCACGAACGGGTGCGCGACCACCAGGAAGAGCAGGCGGTCGAGGGGGCCGGGGCGCCGACCCTCGGATGCCGACCGACGCCACGGACCGTCGAGCATGCCGCGGCGGGCGACACCGACCTCGAACGGCAGCGTCGTGTACGGCACGATCGCGCTGGCCCACCCGAGCAGCGTCGCGCCGATCGACCACCGCTGGTTCACCGCGACGACCGTCGTCACGACGAGGTAGGCGAGGAACACGAAGCCGTGCACGCTCCCGCCGATGCGCACCGGCAGGTCACCCAGCCCGGCGCCGTACTTCAGCACCATGCCCACGAGGAGCATCGTCCAGGTCACGAGTTCGGCGACCGCGAGGACACGGAACAGGGAGCGAGGCGTCATGCCTCCATCGTCCCGGACGGGTCTTGGGAACCCCCGCTGAGATCGCACTCGGTGTCGGCTCCGGGAGACCGGAGGCGACACGAAGTGCGATCTCAGCGAGCACCGCGAGCAGCGCGAGCAGCGCGAGCGGGCCGCGCGAGCACCGCGAGCACCCGCGAGAGAAACGACCCCCCGCGCGGATCGGAACGATTCGACCCGGCCTCGGGTAGCGTCGTCGGCATGTCGATGACGACCAACACGACCACGGACGCAGCACGCACGCTCCGCGTCGGGGTGGTGGGTCTCGGGTTCGCCGGGACCACGCACCTCGATGCCTACACGGCACTCCCGGGGGTCGAGGTGGTGGCGCTCGCGGGGCAGGAGACCGCGCGGCTGGCCGAACTCGCCGAGACCCGGCACGTGCCGAACACGTACGAGGACTGGCAGGACCTCGTCGCGCGGGACGACCTCGACGTCGTGTCGATCGGCGTCCCGAACGCCCTGCACCACCCGATCGCGGTCGCGGCGCTCGAGTCCGGCAAGCACGTCTTCTGCGAGAAGCCCCTCGCGACGACCGGCGACCAGGCGCAGGAGATGGTCGACGCCGCGCTGCGGAACGACCGCGTGCTCGAGGTGGCCTACAACCACCGGCGCCGTGCGGACGTGCAGTTCCTCGCGGCCCACCTGCACAACGACGGCGGCGAGAACCCGCTGGGCGACGTCTACCACGCCCGGGCCAGCTGGCTCCGGCGTGCGGGCATCCCCGGCATCCGCAGCTGGTTCGCGAACAAGGAGACGGCCGGTGGCGGTCCGCTCATCGACCTCGGCTCCCACGTGCTGGACATCGCGCTGCACCTGATGGGCGAGCCCCGGGTCGTGACGGCGAGCGCGGTCACGTACAACGAGCTCGGCCGCGCCGGCCGTGGCGGCAGCGAGCACACGCCGGTGTCCGCCACGACCGACCGCCCCTTCGACGTCGAGGACTTCGCCAGCGCACTGCTGCGCTTCGACACCGGCGCGAGTCTGCTGCTGCAGGCGAGCTGGGCGTCGTACTCGAAGGACGCCGAGGACATCGAGGTGGAGCTCCTCGGGTCGACCGGCGGCGCGCGACTGTTCGTCCGCGACTACGCGACCGAGGGCACGGTGACGCTGTACTCCGACGAGCAGGGCGTCCCGACGGTCACCCGCCCCGCCGTGCAGGTGCCGTCCGGGCACCACCAGCGGGTCATCGAGGAGTTCATCGCGACCATCCGCAGCGGCCTGCACGACGGCCACCACGGGGAGTTCGCACTGCACCGGAGCCGTGTCGTCGACGCGATCTACGCGTCAGCGGCTGCCGGACACGAGATGGAGGTACCGGCATGACGAACATCGTCGTCTGGAACGAGAACGTGCACGAGAGCCGCGGCGACGCCACCGTCCTCGGCCACTACCCCGACGGCATCCACACCGTCGTCGCGGACGCCCTGCGCGCCCACCACCCCGAGGCCGACGTCTCGACGGCCACGCTGCAGGAGCCCGAGCACGGCCTGAGCGCAGAGCGTCTGGCGTCGACGGACGTCCTGTTCTGGTGGGGCCACGTCGCCCACGACCAGGTCGCGGACGAGGTCGTCGACCGCGTCGTGCGGGCCGTGCACGCCGGCATGGGCCTCGTGGTGCTGCACTCCGGGCACTACTCCAAGCCGTTCACCCGCCTGATGGGCACGACCTGCTCCCTGAAGTGGCGCAACGACGGGGAACGTGAGCTCGTGTGGACGACCGCGCCAGAGCACCCGATCGCCGAGGGCGTGCCGCACCCGATCGTCATCGACCGCCAGGAGATGTACGGCGAGTACTTCGACATCCCCCGCCCGGACGAGGAGGTCTTCCTGTCGACCTTCGCCGGCGGCGAGGTGTTCCGCTCTGGCGTCGCCTACCGCCGCGGCCGCGGGCGCGTGTTCTACTTCTCGCCCGGCGACCAGGAGTACCCCGTCTACCACCACCCGGACATCCAGCGGGTCCTGGCGAACGCCGCGGGCTGGGCGACCCCGACCACGGAACGCCGTGACCTGACCGCCGACCCCCACCCGCGGGACTGGTTCCTGGGCGGCGGTGCGGGTAGACAGGACGGGTGACCACCACCACGGATCAGGGCGCCGACCACCGGGACGCCGTCGTCGAGGCCCTCGCGGTCCTCGGCAGCGGCCCGGAGGAGCGGTTCGACCGCATCACCCGCATGACCCAGCAGGCCTTCAACGTGCCGTTGAGCTTCCTCAACCTGGTCCACCACGACCTGGTGACGGCGCAGTCGACGCAGGGCTGGGAGCAGGGCGGCAGCGTGCCCGCGAGCATGGTCTTCTGCTCGACGACGGTGATGCAGGGCGAGCCGGTGGTCGTGCCGGACGCGACCCTCGACCCGCGCTTCAGCTCCCTGCCCGCGGTCACGGGTGAGCCGGGTATCCGCTTCTACGCCGGTGCGCCGTTGACCATGCCCGACGGCACCCCGGTCGGCACGCTCTGCATCATGGACCCGCGGCCGCGGGAGCTGTCCGCCGAGGACCTCGCGCTGCTGCAGGACCTGGCCAGGTGGGCCGAGCGCGAGCTGGGGCAGGCCATCGACCTCGACCGGGTCCGCAAGACCCTCGACGGCCTCGTCCCCGAACCCGTGTCCGTGCCCGGCTACGACCTCGACGTCGTCACCGCCCGCACCGAGGACGGCGGCGACGTCGCCGACTGGCGTGTCGCCGACGACGGCGCACTCCACCTGACGATCGGGTCCGTCTCCGCCGTCGGCCGTGCCGCCGGCCTGCTGGCCGCGAATGTCCGTGGGGCGCTCGTCGCGCGCGCTGACCGGTCGATCCAGGACGGGGGCCCCGGTCTGGAGGCGCAGATCGCCGCCGACCTGGACGCTGCGGGGGCCGTCGTCTCGCTCTTCCACGCGCGGCTCGACCCGACGTCGGGGCGCGTCGAGCACGTGGACGCCGGGCACGGTCTCGCCGTGCACCTGCACGCCGACGGCGGTCACGACGTGCTGCGGTCCCTCGACCTGCCGCTCGGCCTGCACGCGCCGACGGAGCGACGCGCGACGGGCACCCTGGTGCTCGACCCGGGCGACCGGCTCGTGGTGTTCTCCGAGGGGCTGTTCGGCCTGACGGGGATGCCGGACGTCGACGCCGTGGTGGCCCTGGCGGCGACGGAGCCAGACGGAGCGGCCTTCGGCGACCGTGTCCGCGCGCTCCTGTCGACGGCCGGCGCGGACGTCACCGTCGCGGTCCTCACCCGCCGCTGACACCAGCCGGCGTCGGCGCGACGGGGACGAGCACGCGTCAGCGCGACGACGACCGGGTGGGACGGGTCAGCGCGACGACGAGCAGCGTCGCCAGCAGCCCGAACCCGCACAGCTCGATGCCGAGTCCGGCGAGCCGCCAGTACGCGCTGCCCACGTGCTGCGGCTGCGTGAGGGCGTCCGGCCACCACGGGTCGATGAGCGGGAAGGTCCCGGGGAACGGGTCGAGCGCCAGCACGACGAGCCCACCGAGGAGCATCACCACCCCGAGCGCCGCCATCGCCCCGAGGCTGCCGCGGAGCATGCGCACGACGAGCGCAGCGGCGATGCCGACGAGCCCGGCGACCGCGACGAGGAACGCCACCACGAACACGCCCTGCGGCACGAGCGAGAACCAGTCGAGGACGGCGGTCGGCACGAGCAGCCACCGCCCCGTCCGGGCCCAGCGCGCGGGGTTCCGCCATCCGTCCATGCCCGGAACCGTAGGGCACGCGTCCTGACGGTTCCCCGGAACGAGTCCGACAGGTGTCGCCGTACGGGCGTCCCGGTGGCCCTCGGTACGCTGGGTGCATGGCGCAGGACGGCCGGTCACGGCAGCAGCGGGCGGGGGACACCCGGGCCGCGATCGTCGCCGGTGCCGCCCGCGAGTTCGACCACCGCGGCTACGTCGGCACCTCGATGGACGCCGTCGCCGAACGGGCCGGTGTCACCAAGGGCGCGCTGTACTTCCACTTCACGTCGAAGGCCGACCTGGCCGGGGCCGTCATCGCCGAGCAGCACGCGATCTCCCGGCGCTACGGCGAGGCCGCGTTCGCGAAGGCGTCGTCGCCCCTCGAGACGCTGATGTGGATGTCCCAGGGCCTCGCGACGCAGATGGTGTCCGAGGTGATGGTGAGCGCGGGCATCCGGCTCTCGACCGAGGCCGCCACCACCGACGTCGCCCGTGCGGCGCCGTACACCGACTGGATGTCCGTCACGGCGGACCTGGTGCGCGCGGGCATCGCCGACGGGCAGGTGCAGGACACCTGGGACCCGGAGCTGCTCGGGCGCGTGGTCATCCCCGCGTACACGGGCGTGCAGACGGTCTCGGACGTGCTCGCCGGCCGCCGAGACCTGTTCGAGCGGCTCCGCGAGCTCTGGACGGTGCTGCTCGCGGCCATCGTCACGGACCGCGTCCGACCGGAGATCCCGCGGCTCGTCGGGATCATCGCACCGACCGTGGCCCCCTGAGACCACGACCGGCCGTTGCGGTACGTGGGTCCCCCCAGGGACACCCACGTCATCCGACACTGTGAAGCTACCAAGAGTCCGATCCACGCTGAACTCCCCCGTTCGCGGGGAAACGACGCCCGCTAGCCTGTCGCGATGCCCACCCCCGCCGCCGAGGTCGACGTCGACGTGCCGCTCGTCCGGGCCCTGCTGGCCGACCAGCACCCGGACCTGGCCGACCGCCGGCTGCGCATCGTCGCGAACGGCTGGGACAACGTGGTCGCCCGGCTCGGCGACGACCTGGCGGTCCGACTCCCCCGGCGGACGGCCGCCGCACGGCTCATCGAGCACGAGCAGCGGTGGCTGCCGGAGATCGCCCGCCGCGTCGCGCCCGTCGTCCCGGTGCCGGCGCCGGTCCGCCTGGGCCGCCCAGCGCTCGGCTACCCGTGGTCGTGGAGCGTCGTCCGCTGGCTGCCCGGCGAGGTGGTCGGCGAGCGGGCAGCGGGACCCGGTGTGGCCGCAGCGCTCGCCGCCTTCGTCGGGCTGCTCCACGTGCCCGCGCCGTCGGACGCCCCGGTGAACCCGTTCCGCGCGGTCCCGCTCGCCACCCGGAGCGACGCGGTGCTCGAGCGGCTGGCGACCGCGGACGTGCCCCGTGCCCGCGAACTGGCTGCGCTCTGGCGGACCGCAGCGGTGGCGCCGACGCACACCGGGCCTCCCGTCTGGGTGCACGGCGACCTGCACCCGTTCAACGTGCTCGTGGAGCGCGCTGCGGGCGGCGACCGCCTGTCGGCGGTCGTCGACTTCGGGGACGTGACCGCCGGGGACCCCGCCGTCGACCTGGCCACGGCCTGGCTGAGCTTCGACCGGGAGGGCCGGCGCACGTTCCGCGCACAGGTGGCGGCCGACGACGCGACCTGGACCAGGGCACGGGGCTGGGCCGTGTCCATCGCCTCGGCCCTGTGGACCAGTGACGACCGCGCGTTCCGGATCGTCGGACACCGCGGGATCGACGCGACCCTCGACGACTGAGCAGAACGGCGTTATCGTCGCTCCACACCATCCGTGCAGGTGAAGAATCGGAGGGGCCTGATGACCCTCGAGTTCCGCGTCCAGCACGACGTCGACACCGACGCCGCTCCCCCCTCGTCCGCGCCCGCCCGCCCCGGGCTGCGCGGCCTCCTCGACCGCATCGCCATCCGCCGGGCCGCCGCCAGGGCCCGTCGTGACGCCACCGAGATCGCCGAACTGGCCGACCTCGGGCGGCTGCTCTCCGACGCCCGCGCCGTCGTCGAGCACGGCTGGATCCAGCACGCGTGGTTCGCGTACGTGGACCCGACCGGGCGCACGCGCACGGCCTCCAGCGCGGCGGCGATGGACGTCGTCGGCCGGCCGCTCGTCGGCGCCTGCCTGGTCGGTGCCGTCGTCTCCGCGGCGGGCGGGCCGCACGCGGTGCACGCCCAGCCGGTGCAACGCGCGCTCGACGTCGTGTGGCACGCCCTCGCGTCCGCCGAGGGCACCCCGGTGCTCTGGTGCCCGGCGCCGGACGTCCGGATGGGGCGGGTCCGCGACCTGACCAGCTGGAACGACCAGCCGACGCGGAGCGCCACCGACGTCGCATCGCTGCTGCTCACGGCAGAACGCGTCGCCGTGGCCGAGTCGGAGCGCATCCGGGCACGAGCGGTGGCACGATCGACCGCATGACCGACTCCCCCGCGAGCACCCCGGCCGTCGACGACTCCGGCGTGCCTGCAGTGCGGCGTGCGCCGGCGTCCCCGACCCTGGCGGCCGTCGGCACCTCACGCCTCAGTGACGAGGGCCGCGCGCCCGTGACGGACCAGGCCCAGGTGAAGGCGACGCTGCACCGCTACCTGCAGAAGCACCGGGCAGCGCTGGTCGGCAAGCTCGACGGGCTCGCGGAACGGCAGGCCCGGTGGCCGGTCACGCCGACCGGCACGAACGTGCTCGGGGTCGTCAAGCACGTGGCCTCGGTGCAGCTGCTGTACTTCGGGTCCGTGTTCGACCGGCCCTTCCCCGATCCGCCGGCCTGGGTCACGGCCGAGGACGGCACCGACATGTACGCCAGCCTCGACGAGACGACCGCCGACGTCATCGCGTTCCACGACGCCAGCGCCGCACACGCCGACGCCACCATCGAGGCGCTCGACCTCGACGCCCGCGGCGTGGTGCCCTGGTGGCCCGAGGACGTCCGCGAGGTCACCCTGCACCGCATCCTCGTGCACATGGCGTACGAGACCGCCCGGCACGCTGGCCACGCCGACATCGTGCGCGAGATGCTCGACGGCCTGGCCGGGGACGGCGACGGCAACCTGGCGGACAGGACGGCCGACGAGTGGCGCGACTGGCGCGACCACCTCGCCGACATCGCGGAACGAGCCGGCCTGCGCACCTCCGGGCTGTAGCCGACATGGGACGTCGGTGCATCTGACGTATGAGTACTGATATGTTCCGAGTCCGGGGGGAAGTGCCTCTCGTGAAGGGACATCGATGAAGAAGATGCTCGTGACGACAGTCGGGGCTGCACTGCTGCTGGCGCTGGTGACACCCAGCGCCGCACATGCAGAAAGCGGCGGAGGGGCGAATGCCGATCGCGCTGCGTCGGCTCGGACCGTCGCGCACGTGGGCGGCGGGTACTGGGAGTACGGAACCGCCAACGGGTTCGTGCAGTCGTTCTACAGCCACGGCTCGAAGACCCACAAGGCCACGGCCTGTGACGGAGCCAACCGTTGCACCTACACCGGGTGGAAGGCCAAGGGCGTGTATGCCAGTGCCATCCGCGACAAGACCGCAACGGGGAACACGGCGTACTGGGGCGTGAAGTAGGACGGAACGGCTGTCCACCCGGGGGTCGCGTCGTCCGTGGCCCCCGGGTGTCTGCCTCACGGACATGCACAAGAACTTCCCCCGCCTGCTCGTCATCAGCACACTCCTCCTGAGTGCCTTGCTCTCCGTGAGCGTCGCGTTCGTCGCGTGCGTCGACCGTGACCGGGAGACCTTCCCGACGGCACGTAGTGCGATCGTCGTCCTGGACGTCCCGGAACACGCCGACCTGTGGCGGATGGTGCAGACCTCGGCCGATGCAACGCACTCGAACACCTACCGGGTGCAACTCGACCCTGATTCCGCTGGCGGCCGCCTGGTCCGAGCGGCGGTCGGGAACCGAGAGTCGTTCGACTCGGTGTTCCGCCAGGGGCGGCATCGAGCCTTCGCCGATGGTCAGACGTCGACGCTGGTCAGGTCGTCGTCGACTGAGCGCGGGCTCTACTTCAGCACCATGTCCCGCGTCCAAGCGGAGGACCTCGTGCGGAGCATGCGAGAAGCCGGCGTCGAAGTCCGCCTCGACAGTGCCGGCTGGGACGTGAGCCTCGCCTTCACCGCAACGCGTCCGGGTCTCGTGATCGGCTTGGTCTCCACGCTCTTCGCCCTCCTGCTCCTCGGTCAGACCAGGGGGCTCCTGGTCGCGCGACACGTGGCACTCAGGGAGGTCGTCGGTCGGCGTACCCTCGCCAGGGACCTCTGCGGCGTCCTGGCCACCGCCGGCGGCGTCGCGGTCGTCGTCGGGGTGATGGTCGCCACCGTCTCCGCGACGCCCCTGGTCGGCGGGCAGATGATGCCCTTCCTCGTGATCAGCGAGACGTTGTTCCTCATCTGCGCCGTGGTGTTCGCCTCCGGGATCATGACCGGGTCAGCCGTACGCGCGGCCGACCGGATGCGCGCGGCCTTCAGTGGATGGCGTCCGTGGCAGAAGGCTGGCCTGGTGCGATGGGCGGCGCAGGTCGCGGCGGTCGCGAGTGTTGCCTTCGCCTCCGTCCCGATCGTCTCCACTGTCGATCTGCTCGACGAGTACGCGCGGAGTTCGCCGCTCGTTGCCCGTTGTGCCGCGTGTGTCCCCCCGTTGCTCTCGGGGACCCTGCGCCCCGAGGACATCGATGCTGCAGCGCCGCGTTTCACCGCGATGGTGAACGAACTCGATGCAGCGGACGGCCTCCTCCTTGCTCGACATCCGTCGGACCCGGTGCCAGTGAGCTACGCACCGGAGACCGGGAACTCCGTCATCGTGAACTCCGCGTTCCTCCAGCGATTCGGCTCGACTGGGATGCCTGCCGGCGTCGACGACACCCGAGATCACCCTGGGGCGTGGTCGATCTTCGTGCCAGAAGGGGCTGCGCCTTCGACCGGTCCCCTGGTCGACGAGTGGAAGGCCTGGTTCGCGTTCCAGCGCGAGGTCGACCCGGACCTCGTCGAGGCCGATGCGCCGACCGTGCGGACGTACGAACCACAGGAGGTCTTCGACCTCGGAGGCGAGACGAGTGCGACGCCGCTGTTCGCCGCGGCACCGGTCGTCGTGGTCGTCGATGCTCGCGCACGTCTCCTCAGCGGTGACTTCTACACTGCGGCGGCGTCCTCCGGACAGCTCCTCATCGACACGCCTGATCCGCGCGCGGCGGTCGAGCGCTTCGGTCTCTCTGCGGTGGTCGGGTCGTTCGTGCCGCTCGTCGACGTCCTCGCGTCGGACAGGGCGGTCGTGGTGACATCGCTGCTCGTGAACGTGGCTGCTGGCCTCCTCGCCGTGATCGGGCTCATCACCGCGGTGACACTCAGGATCTGCGCTTATCGCTGGCGCAGCGCTGACCGCCTGCGGCAGTCGATGGTCCTCGGTGCGTCCTTCCTGTCCGCGCACCGGTCCTTCATCATCCCGGAAGCCGCTGCCGTCATCGCTGTCGTCGGTCTGACCGGGGTGGGCAGCCGACTCATGATCACCGATCCGTCGGGGGCGGAGGTGATCGCAGCACTCGTCGCGGTCACCGTCGGAGTGCTTGCCATCATCATCGCGGTCCGGCCGCACAACGAGAACGGGCGCAGACATGGCCAGTAGCGGGATGATCACCGTGACAGGGCTCGACCTGACCTACGACGATCGTCGGGTGCTCCATGGGGTCGACCTCACCGTCGGTCCTTCACAGATGATCGCCGTCACCGGCCCGAGTGGTGCAGGGAAGTCGACGCTCCTCCGCGTGCTGGGGGGCATCGAACCGCCGACGGCCGGGCTGGTCGAAGTCGGAGGTCTCGATGTGGGGGGCATGTCGCCTCGTGAGCGCCGGCGATACCGTCGCAACCTGGTGGGCTTCGTCTTCCAGGACGGAGGACTCGACGAAGCTCGGACTGTCCGAGAGAACCTGACGGTGGCTGCGCGTGCGATGCCAGCGACGCCGTCGGGCCGACCAGCGCCGCTCCGAGACGCCTGTCATGCCCTCGGCGTCGACTGCTGGTTCGACACGCCGGTCCACCGGCTCAGCGGTGGTGAGAAGCAACGAGTAGCGCTCGCCCAACTCCTCGTTCGCCGACCGCCCCTCGTCCTCGCTGACGAACCGACCGCCGCGCTCGACCGGGACAACGCCGAACTCGTGGTCCTGTTGCTCCGCGGTCTCTGCGACCAAGGGGCGACGGTCATCACGGCGACTCACGATGACCGTCTCGTCCTGGCGTCGGACGACGAGTTCCGGATCCCAATCGGTCGGAACGCAGGAGTCTGAACCGCATCGACGCGGTCATGGTCAATAGCTGACCGTCGTGCAGGATCGTTACCGTTCTCCCAGGGTGACTGGCGTGCGCCCGCTCTGACCTGGGGTTCCCTGCTGCATGGTCGCGCAGGTTCGCGGCGGAAACTGGTTCCACGGTTGTACAGATCGCGGACGCCTTGGCTACGTTTGGCCGGGTTCGCGCCCCGATCCGTGGGTCGACATGCCGACCGGGAAGGGACCGACTCCGTGTTCCAGTACGTCGTGGAGC
>Ga0265797_10006922_pt1 | contig 15788 bp, 12 predicted proteins | sample P2T30metagenome_FD_192433 | JGI IMG/M metagenome (GOLD analysis project Ga0265797, IMG submission 192433) | Plant litter microbial communities from East Loma Ridge, Irvine, California - P2 T30 | ecosystem: Environmental > Terrestrial > Plant litter > Unclassified | place: USA: California... | reverse complement strand
AAGAAACGAATCTGTCTGCGTCGAGACTCCTAGCCTCGGCGACCCTGTAAAGTTCTCTGATAAGCGCCTCACTCGTCGAAGGCGTTGGTACTTTCGCGTGAACCGATTGCACTAAAGGCACGGTCGCGAGCGTGGCAAGCCCGGTCACGAACGTGCGGCGATGGAACCCCGTCATATCATTCTCCTGGCGTATAGTGAAGCGCCAGAATATCGACCCATGATATTTAGTCAAGTACTTACCGTTTGGTAAGTGCCTCGGCTCAAAGGCGATATGTGCGAGCAGCCCGCGTCTGCGCCAAAGCCGTAATCCGCTCCATATTCGCCGTGCCCCACTCACATAAAGGAACTACAGCTGCGGCCATGCTGCGGCCGAAATCGGTCACGTCATATTCGACATGCGGCGGCACGGTCTTGTGATCGATTCTCTCGATAATTCCATCTGCCACCATTTGTTTCAACTGTTCGCTCAACACTTTTTCAGTCACATCACCCAGGAGTCGACGTAATTCACCGAAACGGCATTTTCCTTTCATGAGGTGGAACAGCACTAATAGTTTCCACTTTGCTCCAACGAGCGAAAGTACGGCTTCCAAGCCGCAGCTGAATGGGACGCTGATGTTGATCTCCTTGAAATATTACCCACTTTTCAGGGCCGTCTGGAAGCTTGATTAGTGAGATAAGCAAGCATCAGCAATCCATGTCGGACTGCGCGACCGCGTGCGAATTGCGCGTTGAGTGTAGCGGTCGATCGCGGCAGAAGTCTTGCATGCAATGATCGCGTCAAATTATCAGATGCGAATGCTTGCCAGAAGAAAAGTAATGAGAGTGAGGATAATGACAGATACGGAAAAGCCCGCGATGCTGCAGCGATGGACCTTTCGCGGAAGTACTCGATTTTTACAGAACTATCGGCAAGCTTGACTAGTGAGGAGGAGCCGCAAAAACCTGGTGCCCGGAGCCGGAATCGAACCGGCACGCCATTGCTGGCAGCAGATTTTAAGTCTGCGGTGTCTACCAGTTTCACCATCCGGGCAACGCCGGGATTCTAGCACAAGCGTGCTCGAATCGGAGCAGTTCGGCAACTTTATTCCCTCGATAAGAACGTGCGGCGGCATGAACACCCGCCCCGAATCCCGCAGAAACAATTGCATCTTTGGAACCCTCCGCCAGATGGTGTAGCATGCCAATCGGCGCCTCCCACGCTGGCGCCACCCCCGGCACGACTATGCAAGGAACAGAATTGAACATCACCATCAACGACGAGCTGCGCTCCTTCGTCGACCCGCTCACCGACATCGAATACGCTGCCCTGGAGCGCAGCCTGCTGGCCGAGGGCTGCCGCGATGCGCTGGTACTCTGGCGCGATACGCTGATCGACGGCCACAACCGCTACCAGATCTGCCAGAAGCACAATATTCCCTTCCGCACCGTCCATAACAACAACTTCGCCTCGCTCGAAGACGTCATGCTGTGGATGATCGACAACCACCTGGCGCGCCGCAGCGTCTCTGACTTCCAGCGCGGCGTTCTCGCCCTGCGCAAGAAGGAACTTGTCGCGGCCCGGGTGGCCGAATCGCCACCGCACGAAGAAGGCGACAACACCGAAGCATCCGACGACGGCTCGCCACCATGGAGCACGCGCGAAGACGTCGCCCGCGCCGCCCGCGTATCGAGCAACACCATCAGCCAGATCGAACGCATCCAGAAGGCCGCCACCCCGCAGCTGCGCGAGGCGGTGCGTACCGGCACCATCTCGATCAACGCCGCCGCCAATGTGGCGCAACTGTCGGAAGAGCAGCAGATCGCGGCAGTCGCCGGTGGCCGCAAGGAATTGCAGCAAGCCGCGCGGCAGGTGCGCGAGCAAAAGCAGGCCACCCGTCCGCGCAAGGAAAAGGTCGAGCTCGACCCCGAAGACGAACTCGCGGCCCTGCGCAAGGAAGTGGCCAGCCTGAAGGACCGCATGGCGACCCTGCTCACCGACAACCAGCGGCTCAAGCAGCGCCTGGCCAATGCCGGCCTGGACGACGAATAACACGACCTGAAGGAACCCACGATGCCCCTGCCACGTTCGCTCACGCCAATCCTGCTCGCTACCCTGCTGGCCGCTTCGGCTGCACCGACGCTCGCCATCGCGCAAGTGAAGGCGCCGCTCGATGCCGCGCGTGCCACGCAGGCCGTCAGTGCCGCCGACGTGGCGCGCTGGAAGGCGGCCGCGCAACGGGTGACGATCCTGCGCGATAAATGGGGCATCCCGCACATATTCGGCCAGACCGACGCGGATACCGTGTTCGGAACGCTGTATGCTCAGGCCGAAGACGATTTCAACCGCATCGAACTCAATTACATCAATGCGATGGGGCGGCTGGCCGAGGTCGAGGGCGAGAAGCAGATCTGGCGCGACCTGCGCATGAAGCTGTATATTCGCCCGGACGATCTGCAGGCCAAGTATGCAGCCAGCCCGGCCTGGCTGAAGAGCCTGATGACCGCCTACGCCGACGGCCTGAACTATTACCTGTACACCCACCCCGAGGTCAAGCCGAAGCTGCTGACCCGTTTTGAGCCGTGGATGGCCTTGAGCTTCAGCGAAGGCAGCATCGGCGGCGATATCGAAGAAATCGACCTGAAGGAGCTGGAGCGCTTCTACGGCAAGCGCCCGGCGCTGGCTGCACTGAACGTCGACAAGGGCTTCGACCCCGAACCGCGCGGCTCCAACGGTTTCGCGATCGCCCCCACGCGCTCGGCCAATGGCCATGCGCTGTTGATGATCAACCCGCATACCTCGTTCTATTTCCGCCCCGAAGTGCACATGGTCAGCGAAGAGGGCCTGAATGCCTATGGTGCCGTGACCTGGGGCCAGTTCTTCATCTACCAGGGTTTCAATGACAAGCTGGGCTGGATGCACACCTCGGGCGGTGGCGACGTGATCGACGAATACCTCGAGACCGTGGTCGAGCGCGACGGCGAGTTCTTCTACAAGTACGGCAAGCACGAAGGCCGGATGCGCACCGCGCAGATCAACCTGCCCTATAAAACGCAGAATGGCGGCATGGCCAGCCGCAGCGTTACCGCCTATTTCACCCACCACGGCCCGGTCGTGCGCCAGGAGGGAAATAAATGGGTATCGGTCAAGATGATGGACGACCCGCTCAACGCACTGACCCAGTCGTACACCCGCACCAAGGCGCGCGACTACAACGCGTTCTACAAGGCGATGGAGTTGCGCACCAACTCCTCGAACAATACGGTGTACGCCGATGCCCAGGGCAATATCGCCTACTTCCACGGCAATTTCATCCCGAAGCGCGATCCGCGCTTCGACTGGACCAAGCCAGTGGACGGCAGCAATCCGGCCACCGAGTGGCAGGGTTTGCACGAGATCAAGGAAACGATCACCTTGCTGAACCCGGCCAGCGGCTACATCTCCAATACCAATAACTGGCCGTGTAATGCGGCCGGTGCGGGCAGCAGCCCCAAGTGCGCCAATTACCCGGCCTATATGTGGTCACTGCCCGAGAACGCGCGTGGCCGCAATGCCGAGCGTGTGTTCAAGGATGCCAAGGGGCTCGATATAAACAGCCTTATCGCGGCGTCCTACGACACGCGCCTGGCTGCGTTCGAGCTGCTGGTGCCGGCCGTGGTAGCCGACCACGGCGCCCTGCACGAGAGCGACCCGCGCAAGGAAGCGTTGGCCGAGCAGATTGCCGTGCTGCGCGACTGGAGCCTGCGCTATGCGATCGATTCGGTGCCGACCTCGCTAGCGGTGTACTGGGGGCAAGAGATGGTGGCAGAGCATGGCGCGCGTGCGCGCGCAGAGAAGATCCCTGCGGTCGACTACATCGACGCGCGCCTGAGCCCGGCCGACCGGCTCGATGCCCTGTTGCGGGCGTCGAACCGGCTGCAGGCCGACTTCGGCAACTGGCGCACGCCCTGGGGCGAGATCAACCGCTTCCAGCGCCTGAGCGGCGATGTCGACGCGCAGTACGATGACAGCAAGCCGAGTATCCCGGTGGCCTTCGCCTCGGCCAGCTGGGGATCGCTGGCCTCGTTCGGCATGTCGGCCAGGCAGACCACCAAGCGCATCTATGGCGATCGCGGCAACAGCTTTGTTGCAGCGGTCGAGTTCGGTCCGCGCATCAAGGCCAGAAGCATCCTGGCCGGCGGCCAGAGCGCTGATCCGCGCTCGCCGCATTTCAATGACCAGGCCGCGATGTATGCGCGCGGCGAATTCAAGGACGTGCTGTTCTACAAGGAAGACATTGAGCGCAACCTCGAACGCAAATACCACCCTGGGCAGTAGGGTGAACCGGGGCGCGCAGCCGGCTCTGCCGTCCACCCGTTCAAATCACGGACGTATTATGGCAATGCAAGCATTGCTTGAACGCGTGGACGGGACAACCCGTCCACCCTACGTATAACCGGTTGGGTAGTAGTTTTCGAGGGCAGGCCTCACACCAATCAATCAAAGGACTGCGTGGAACTAAGCGAAAAGCAAAAGATGTTGGCTGGCATGCCGTATCACGCCAGCGATCCCGAGCTGCGTGCCGAGCAGAATGCGACGGCCGCCTGGTTGGCCCGCTATAACGCCGCACTGGGCGAGCCGGCCAGTTGGCAAGCCCTATTGGGCGAACGCATCGCGCGTGCCGGGCAGGGCGCCACTGTGCGCCCGCCCTTCCACTGCGACTACGGCTGGCACATCACGCTCGGCGCGCGCGTCTTCATCAACTTCGACTGCGTATTCCTCGACGTCGCCCCGATCGTCATCGGTGACGATTGCCGCATCGGTCCTGGCGTGCACATCTACACCGCCGACCACCCGCGCGACCCGGCCCTGCGCCGCGCCGGATTTGAATCCGGCAAGCCAGTCACCATCGGGCGCAATGTCTGGATCGGCGGCGGCGCCATCATCCTGCCCGGCGTGACGATCGGCGACGATGCCATCGTCGGCGCCGGCAGCGTGGTCACCCATGATGTGGCGCCCGGCGCGCAAGTGGCGGGTAATCCGGCGCAAGCAATCCAGGCCTAGCTGGCCGCCTGGCGAAGCAGCAAATGGCTGGCGGCGCCTGTTTCCCGCTTGCTATAATCGCAGCTTCGTTCTATAGCACAGCAAGGCAGGACAGGGCAGTGGCCAAACTCTATTTCAGGTACTCGGCGATGAACGCCGGCAAATCGACCGCCCTGTTGCAGGTCGCTCATAACTACGAAGAGCAGGGCCAGCAGGTCAAGCTCTACACGGCGGCGATCGACAACCGCTACGGCGTCGGCCTGATCACCTCGCGCCTCGGCGCCCAGCGCAACGCGCAAGTGTTCGACACCGACACCAATTTCCTCGAGCAAGTGTCCGGAGTGGCTTGCCTGCTGGTGGACGAATCGCAATTCCTCACCAGCGAACAGGTCAGCCAGCTGCACCAACTGGCCCAGGTGCGTGGCGTGCCGGTCATCTGCTATGGCTTGCGCAGCGATTTCCGCGGCCAACCGTTCCCCGGTTCGGCCTATCTGCTGGCGCTGGCCGACGATATCGAGGAGATCAAGAATATCTGCACCTGCGGCAAGAAGGCGACCATGAATATCCGCGTCGACGAGCAGGGGCGTCGCATCCGCGAAGGCGAACAGGTCAGCATCGGCGGCAACGAAAGCTACCGCCAGGCCTGCGGCCGCTGCTTCTACTCGGCCTGAGCCCGCCATGGCATTCGGCTGCGGCGCCTGGCTCCCGGCCGCCGCCTGCGCCGCGGCCGGGCCCGCGCTCGACATCTTCCTGTACCTGATCCCGTCGGCCGCGCTGGCGGTCCTGCTGTGGATCGCCTCCGGCGCCCATCCCGCCTTCTTCGTATTCACCGCCGCCGGCACCCTGTGCCATGAGCTGGCCCATTTCTCGGTCGGCCTCTTGACCAATGCCGAGCCGGTCGGCATGAGCGTGTTCCCACGCCGTATCAAGCGTCCAAAAGGCGGGCACAACTGGGAGCTTGGCTCGGTCACTTTCGCCAACCTGCGCTGGTATAACGCGGCCCCGGCCGCGCTCGCTCCATTGCTGGTGCTGCTGGTGCCGCTGGGCGTGGCCTGGTGGCGCACCCGCGGCGGCTGGACTTTCGAGCCGGTCGACCTGGCCATCATGTTCTTCCTCGCACCACAGTTTCTGTCGTTCTGGCCATCGCCGGTCGACTGGAAGCTGGCGGCCCGCTCCTGGCCCTGGGCGCCACTGCTGGCCCTGGTGCTGGCATGCTGGTATTTCAGGGAAACGCTGCTGGGTCTTATCAAGGCGTAAATACTTGGCGAAAAATCGCTTACGACAGGCTTAATTCGGCACGTTTCCGGCATTTCAGGCGGGACAAGCCGCCTCTGGCAGGCAGGTCTATCCTGTAGAATGGATCGCAAAGCGCGGTATGGCTGGCTTATCGAAACGTGGTCATGCCGCAATCCGCAAGGAATCCAGTTCGGAGAATCGCAGAATGAAGAAGCACGTGCTCATCGCCGCCATGGCATTTGCCATGTCGGCCCATGTGGTGACCGCGCAGCCTGAAAAAACGGCTGCCATCGCAACCCCGGCGGCGTCCGCCAAGCCCGCCGATTCTGCCAAGAAAGCTGCGGCACCTGTTGGCTCGGTCGAGATGAAGCCGATCGCCGCCCAGAGCCAGGCTGCGCTGTGGGCCTCGCGCGTGCTGGGCCGCTATCACTACAGCCCGACCCCGCTCGACGATGCGATGTCGGCCAAGATCTTCGACAATTACTTCGATGGCCTCGATGGCGAGAAGCTGTACTTCGTGCAGGCCGACGTCGACGGGTTCGCGGGCCTGCGCTCCAAGATGGATGACGCCATCAACAACGAAGACCTGAGCGCGCCGTTCGCCATCTACAACCTGTACCAGAAACGTTTCGCCGAACGCATGGCCTATGCACGCGGTCTGCTCAAGACCAAGCTCGACTTCACCACCGACGAAACCATGCAGCTCGACCGCGAAAAGGCGGCCTGGGCCAAGGATGAAGACGAGATCCGCGACCTGTGGCGCAAGCGTGTCAAGAACGACTGGCTGCGCCTCAAGCTGGCGGGCAAAGACGATAAATCGATCCGCGAGACGCTCGATAAACGCTACGACAACTACGTCAACCGTATCCGCAAGCTGAACAACGAGGACGTGTTCCAGATGTTCATGAACGCGTACGCAACCGCGATCGAGCCGCACACCAACTACCTCGGCCCGCGCTCGGCCGATAACTTCGACATCGCCATGCGCCTGTCGCTCGAAGGCATCGGCTGCGTGCTGCAGTCGCGCGACGACTACACCGTCATCCGCGAGGTCGTGCCGGGTAGCCCGGCCGACAAGTCGGGCAAGCTGAAAGTAGGCGACCGCATCGTCGGCGTGGCCCAGGGCGACAAGCCGTTCGTCGACGTGCTGGGCTGGCGCCTGGACGACGTGGTGGCCCTGGTGCGCGGCGAGAAGGGCTCGACCGTGCGCCTCGACGTGATCCCGGGCGACGGCGGCGTCGACGCCAAGCATGTCACCGTCACGATGGTGCGCCACAAGATCAGCATGGAAGAGCAGGCCGCCAAGAAGTCGATCATCAATGTCAAGGAAAACGGCGTCGAGCGCCGCATCGGCGTGATCTCGCTGCCGACCTTCTATCAAGACTTCGAGGCGCGCCGCAAGGGCGAGAAGGATTTCCGCAGCGCGACCCGTGACGTCGAACGCATCCTGACCGAACTCAAGAAAGAGAAGGTCGACAACGTCCTGATCGACTTGCGCAACAACGGCGGCGGCTCGCTGACCGAGGCGGTCGAACTGACCGGCTTGTTCATCGACAAGGGCCCGGTCGTGATGCAGCGTAACGCCGAAGGCCGGGTCGAAGTCGAGAGCGACATCAAGCCGGGCCTGGCCTGGGATGGCCCGATGGGCGTGCTGATCAACCGCGGGTCGGCATCGGCGTCCGAGATCTTCGCGGCGGCGATCCAGGATTACGGCCGCGGTCTCGTGATCGGCGAACCGAGCTTCGGCAAGGGCACGGTCCAGACCCTGATCGACCTCGACCGCTTCGCGCCGAACGAAAAAATGCGCTATGGCGAACTGAAGATGACTATCGCCCAGTTCTTCCGCATCAATGGCGGCACCACCCAGTTGCGTGGCGTGACGCCCGATATCAAGCTGCCGGTGCTCACCGATATGGAAACCTTTGGCGAATCGTCCTACGACAATGCGCTGCCGTGGGTGGCGATCAAGCCGGCGCAGTACATGCCGCTGGGCGACCTGAAGGAACTGGTTGCGCCGCTGCAGAAGCGCCATGAAGAACGCATTGCCAACGACAAGGATTTCCAGTTCTTGCAAGAAGACATCAACGAAATCCTCAAGCTGCGCAAGGAGAACTCGCTGTCGCTGAACGAAACCGTGCGCCGCAAGGAGCGCGATGCCCAGGATGCGCGTTCGAAGATGCGCGAAGCACGTCTGGCCGGCACGTCGTCGACGCCGGGCGAGCAAGCGAGCGGCCCAGGTAGCCTGGAGAAGCGCGCCGAGGAGCCGGACCCGACCAAGAAAGAGACATCCGTGGTTGCCCTGCGCGGCACTCCGCGTCAGGATGATGGCCTGCAAGCGGACGAACGCAATCTCCAGGCCGATCTGGCCGCCGAGAAGGCTGCCAAGGATGCCAAGGACGTCATGCTGCAAGAGGCGGCCAATATCCTGGCCGACGAGGTTGGCATGCTCAAGACCGATACCCGGATGGCGTCGCGTGTGATGCCGTATATGGCGGTGGCTGACACCAAGAAATAGAGCTGGCGTGGCGCGACAAGTGTCCGCGCTGGTTGACGAAAGGCTGCACCGTGATGGTGTGGCCTTTTTTTATTGGATTGCCCGTAAATGGTTGTGGCGTCGGACTAATTCTGCCAAAAGTAATTGTTCCCTCGGAAATAAGTGAAATAATATAAATTTACCAAAACTACGAAAAAATTGGCATGAATAAGCTAGAACTCAACAGTAAATCCGTATGCACGGTTTGAACTAGGTCAGAAATTAAGTTTTTAGGGATTGTGATAGGATGACTTCGTGGTTGTAAAAATAATAATCTTTATTTACCTTAGGAGTTATCCTCATGCTAATTCGCCACCTCGTTGTTGCCGGGCTACTCGCTGGCACCGGTGCCGCACAAGCGGAAGTCGTTTCCACGACCGGCTTCCAGAATGGCTGGACCGCCGGTAATGGCAGCAGTGTGATCGGTTCTGGTGTGCTGGGCAATGGCGTCAGCCTCGTCGGTGGCGTTGCGCACAGCGCCAACGGCGACCTGTCGAGCGCACTGGTCGGCAAGGCAAGCGCCAGCCTGTCGTCGGCCGATGCCCAGAAATTGTTTGTGCAGCAAGGCATCGATGCCAACTACGTGCTGAGCGCCGGCAACGGCCTGTTGGCAGCCCGATACGGCAACTCGGTGTCGGTTATCAACGATGGCGATGGCGTCAAAATCGTGACTGGCGAAAATGGCGGCGGCGGCGCCGCGCTGCCAGGTGCGCCGATTGCAGGCGGCGGCCCGGCCGCGGGTGGTGGCAGTACCGTGCCAGGCAGTGGTGCTGCCGCGCCAGGCAGTGGTGCTACCTCGCCAGGCAGCGGCAACACCAACCCAGGCAGCGGCAATGCCAACCCAGGCAGCGGCAACGCCGCGCCAGGCAACGGTAGCGGCCCTGCAGCCCCGGACTCGGGCAGCGACAACGGCGGCGGCGAGATCGTCGTGCCGGGCCCGGATTCGGGTCCCGTGTTCCAGCTCCCGGTCCAGGACGACGTCGGCGCACTGCCGGACCAAATCAACGCAGTGCCCGAACCAGGCACGATCGCGTTGATGCTGGCCGGCCTGGTCGGCGCAGGCGCTTTCTCGCGTCGCCGCAACAGCAAGCACTAAGAGTCGATCCCGCCTGGCCAGTCCAGGCGCAACAGCGCGCCGCCCACGCTTGGCGGCGCGGCTGTTTCAGGTACAATCCTTGTGAACGATCGTGCTATTCATGGCGACGATAACAAGGAGACCGCATGAGCCTGCTTTACTCCGACGAGGACCTGGCCTTTCGCGACCAGGTTCGCGCCTTCCTCGCATCGAATCTGCCACCCGAACTCCAGCACAAGGTACGCCGGCACCTGCGCATGCAGCGCGATGACTACGTCCGCTGGCACCGCACCCTGGCCGCCCAGGGCTGGGCCGCGCCCGGCTGGCCGGTCGAGTACGGCGGCCCCGGCTGGACGCCGGTGCAGCGCCATATCTTCGACGAAGAATGCGCGCTGGCCGGCACCCCGCAGGTGCTGCCGTTTGGCGTCAATATGGTCGCGCCCGTGATCATGGCCTTCGGCAGCCAGCAGCAGAAAGACTATTACCTGCCGCGCATCCTGGCCTGCGAGGACTGGTGGTGCCAGGGCTATTCCGAGCCCGGCGCCGGTTCCGACCTGGCCGCGCTCACCACCAGCGCCCGCCGCGCCAGCGACGGCGACGGCGAGCACTACGTGGTCAACGGCCAGAAGACCTGGACTACGCTGGCCAAGCATGCCGACATGATCTTCTGCCTGGTGCGCACCGACAGCGGCGTGCGCAAGCAGGAGGGTATTTCCTTCCTGCTGATCGACATGCGCAGCCCCGGCGTGACAGTGCGCCCGATCGCCATGCTCGACGAAGACCACGAAGTCAACGAAGTCTTCTTCGACAATGTACGGGTACCGATCGCCAACCTGGTCGGCCAGGAAAACCGCGGCTGGACCTACGCCAAATACCTGCTGGGCCACGAGCGCACCGGTATCGCCGCCGTCGGTCGCTCGAAGCGCGAACTGGCCTTCGTCAAGCGCCTGGCGCTGCGCGAGCAAAAGCGCGGGCGCCCGCTGCTTGACGATCCCTTGTTTGGCGCCAAGGTCGCGGCGCTCGAGATCGAACTGATGGCGCTCGAGGTGACGGTACTGCGCGTGCTGGCCAGGGGCGAGACGGCGCCCGGCCCCGAGGCCTCCATGCTCAAGGTCAAGGGCACCGAGATCCAGCAGGCGCTGACCGAATTGATGCTGGAGGCGGCCGGCCCGCAGGCCCTGCCTTTCGATCCGGCCTATCTCGATGGTGAGCGCGCGCACGCCATCGGGGGCGATGACGAGGCGGCTCCCCTCGCAGGCTATTACTTCAACTACCGCAAGACCTCGATCTATGGTGGGTCGAACGAAATCCAACGCAATATCATTTCCCAGATGATCCTGGGACTGTGAGGACGGCATGCACTTCGAACTGAACCAGGAACAGCAGCAACTGGCCGATGCGATGCGGCGCTGGATCGGCCGCGATTACGGCGTTGAAGCGCGCCGTGCGATCGTGCATTCCGAGGCCGGCGTGTCGCCGGCGGCCTGGGCTACCATGGTCGAGCTGGGCTTGACCGCGCTGCCGGTGCCCGAAGAGCATGGCGGCTTCGGCGGCGATGCCTTCGCCATGTTTGGCGTGATGCAGGAACTCGGCCGTGGACTCGTGGTCGAACCCTATATGGCGACGGTGCTGGGCGCCGAGTTCCTGCGCCTGGGCGGCGCGCACGGCAGCTTGCTCGAAAAGGTCGCGGCGGGTGAACTGAAACTCGCCTGCGCGCTGGGCGAGCGCCAGTCGCGCCACGATGCCTTCGACATCGCCACCCGCGCCGAGGCGACCGACGCCGCCGAAGGTGCAGATGCTGCTTATCGTCTGCACGGCGAGAAGCGCGTGGTGAACCATGGCGCCCAGGCCGATGTGCTGATCGTGTCGGCCCGCAGCGATGGTGCCGGGCAGGGCATGCATGGCGTGAGCCTGTTCGCGGTGCCGCGCGACAGCGCCGGGCTGCGCATCACCGGCTACCGCACGCTGGACGGATTACGCGCGGCCGATGTGGTGCTCGATGGTGTGGTGGTGGGGCCGGGTGCGGTGATCGGCCGGGTGGGCGAGGGTGGCGCCATCCTCGACGCGGCGCTCGATTACGGCGCCGGCCTGCTGTGCGCCGAGGCGCTCGGGGCGATGCAGGCGTTGTTCGACACGACGCTCGAGTATCTCAAGACGCGCCAGCAGTTTGGCGCCCCGATCGGCAAGTTCCAGGCCTTGCAGCATCGCATGGCCGATATGGCGATCCATCTCGAGCAAGCGCGCTCGATGGCCTTGCTGGCGGCGCTGACCCTGGCGCGCGCGCGCGCCAGCGAGGGCGCCAACGGCAGTGATATTGCAGGCAGTAGCGATGGCAGCAATGCCGAAGCGCGCCGGCGCGCCGTGTCCGCCGCCAAGTACCGCGTCGGCCAGGCTGCGCGCTTCATCGGCCAGGGCGCCGTCCAATTGCACGGCGGCATGGGCGTGACCGACGAGCTGCCGGCCGCGCACTACTTCAAGCGCCTGTCGCTCATCGAGCTGACGCTGGGCGATATGGATCACCACCTGGAGCGCTTCATGGCGCAACCGGGTTTCAGGGAGGCGGCATGACAGCAAGGCCAGACGAGGAAGTGGTCGCACGAGCGCAAGAAGAGGCAAGCACGCAAGCGAGCGCGCAGGCTGGCGCTCAGCCCGACCTAAAGCCCGACCTAAAGCCCGACCTGCAGCCCGACCAGCGCTGGTATTTCGAGGATTTCCACCCCGGCCAGCAGATCGACCTGGGTCAACGCACCGTAACCGAAGCCGAGATCCTGGCGTTTGCGCGCGAGTTCGATCCCCAGTCCTTCCACGTCGATCCCGATGCCGCCGAGGCCTCGCTGTACGGCGGCCTGATCGCCAGCGGCTGGCATACCTGCAGCATGATGATGCGGATGGTGGTCGATGGCCTGCTCAACGCGGCCTCAGGCATGGGCTCGCCCGGCCTGGACGGCGTGCGCTGGCTGCAGCCGGTGCGCGCCGGCGACACCCTGCGCGTGCGCTACCTCACGCGCCAGGTCAAGGCCTCCAACACCAAGCCCGATCGCGGCGTCGTCTGGTCGACCTGGATCGCCACCAACCAGCACGGCGTCGACGTCTGCACGGTCGACGGCATGAGCATGTACGGGCGCCGGCCCGCCAGGCAGACCTGATGGCCGCCAGGATCGCCCTCGACGCGCTGCCGGCCCGGGTCGGCGATGAAGTCGCCGTCTCCGACTGGTTCGAGGTCGGGCAAGAGCGCATCGCCACCTTCGCCGACGCCACCGACGATCACCAGTGGATCCACCTTGACCCCGAGCGCTGCGCGCGCGAGTCGCCGTTCGGCCAGCCGGTGGCGCACGGCTTCCTGACGCTGTCGCTGCTGCCGGCCATGCTCACCAGCGCGCTGGCGATCGAGGGCATGCGGATCGGCGTCAACTATGGCCTCAACAAGGTGCGCTTTCCGAGCTCGCTGCCGGCCGGCAGCCGGGTGCGCGGCCGCTGGCTGCTGCGCGGCGCCGACGCGGTGGCCGGCGGCTGGCAATTCTGCTGGGACGTGACGATCGAGGCCGAAGGTGCGGGCAAACCCGTGTGCGTGGCCGAATTCCTGATCCGCTGTTACGCCTGAACCGTGCGCGCGGGCAGGTCCAGGCCCTCGGCCCCGCCAATCCGGAACTGGTTGCGTCCGCCCGCCTTGGCCTGGTAGAGCAGGGCGTCGGCGCTGGCAACCAGGGTGCCGGCCCCTTGCGCATCCTGCGGCACCAGGCTGCATAAGCCCATGCTCACGGTCAGCTGCGGCGCCGTGGGCGAGGCCGCGTGGGCAATGCCCAGCCTGCCCAGTTCGTCCTGCAGGCGGCGCGCCACGCCCTCTGCCCCCGCCGCGTCGAGTTGGGGCAGCAAAATCGCGAATTCCTCGCCACCGTAGCGGGTCACCAGATCGTGGGTGCGCCCGGCGCCACGCCGCAGCGCCGCCGCCACCTGCACCAGGCAGGCGTCGCCGGCCTGATGACCGTAGTGGTCGTTATAGGCCTTGAAATGGTCGACGTCGGCCAGGATCAGCGCCACCGGCAGCCCGGCGCGCGCGCAGCGCCGCCACTCGGCTTCCAGGCGTTCATCAAAAGCGCGGCGGTTGGCGACGCCGGTCAGCGGGTCGGTCAGGGTCAGTGCGCGCAGTGCGTCGGCCTGGCGCTTGACGGTCAGCTGGGTGCGCACCCGGGCCCGCACCACGGCGGCGTTGACCGGCTTGGTGATGAAGTCGGCGGCGCCGGCATCGAGCGCGCGGGTCTCGTCCTCGGGCGTCTTGAGCGCGGTAACGAAGATCACCGGAATGTCGCGCGTCTCGGGCGCCGCGCGCAGGGCCGCGCACACGGCGTAACCATCCATGCCCGGCATCATGGCGTCGACCAGGATCAGGTCGGGTTGCTGGTTGCGCGCAAGCTCGATCGCGCGCTCGCCGTCGAGCGCGAACAGCACTTCCTGCTCTTCCTGCAGCGCCGCATGCAGGATCTGGATGTTTTCCATCGCATCGTCGACCACCAGGATGCGGCCATTGAGGGCCATCTCGGTCCAGCTCACGGTGTTTCCTTTCGCTCCAGATGGTGCGCCACCTGCCGCGCCGCCTCGTCGAAGCGCAACGTGGCGATGGCGTCGGCCAGGTCGGACGCGGCTTGCGGTCCAACCTGGGCCGCCAGCGCCGGGCGCAGGGCTGACGCGGCGGCGATGGCCTTCATATTGTTATTCTCCAGTAAGTGCAGCAGGCGCGCCAGTGCGGCGTGCAGCGTGGCGCCGTCATCCACCGAGGGTAGATCCTGGAGTGCATCCGGGCGCGGCGGCGCCAGCTCGCGCGCAAGTGCGACCAGCGCGTCGAGCTCACGCGCCAGGTCGGCCAGGCGCAGGCGCACGGTGCCGTCGTCGGCATCGCGCAGCGCCAGTTCGAGCGCGTGAGCGGCCTCGGCGGCGGCGCCGGCCCCGAGGTTGGCGGTCACGCCGCGCAGCCGGTGCGCCAGCTGGCCGGCGCCAGGGCGATCGCCCGCCTCGAGATTGGCGCGCAGTTCGCCGAAGGTGTCGGCCTGGCCATCGGCGAAGCGCGTGAACAGTTCGCAGAAGCGCTCGAAACTGCCGGCGAAGCGGGGCAAGGTGGACTTGAGGTCGATGCCCGGCAGGTGCGGCAGCGCGGCCGGCATGGCAGGCACGCTCCCCGGTACGGCTGGCGGCCGATGCGTCAGCCGCGTCAGGGTCGCCACCAGCGCGTCGACGTCGATCGGCTTGGCCAGGTGGGCCTGCATGCCCGCCTCCAGCGAGCGGCGCCGGTCCTCATCCATCGCATTGGCGGTCATGGCCACGATCGGCAGGGTCAGGCCGGCGGCGCGGATCGCGGCGGTGGCCTCGAAGCCGTTCATCACCGGCATCTGCAAGTCCATCAGCACCACGTCGTAGGCGGCGTCTTCGCGCAGCATGCTCAGGGCGGCGCGGCCATTGGCGGCGATGTCGAGCGTGGCGCCGGCATGGGCCATGATGAAACCGGCCACTTCCTGGTTGATGACATTGTCCTCGACCAGCAGCACGCGCAGGCCGCGCAGGGCGCCGGCCAGCGGCGTCGCGGCCGGCGCCACGTCGATCGCCTGGGCCTGGCCCAGCAGGCGCGCTACCGCCGCGCGCAGGCTGGCGCCGGTGAATGGCTTGCCCAGCACCGCGGCCACGCCCACCTCGTCGGCCAAATCGGCATAGCGCTCGGTATCGGGATCGGGCGCCAGCAGGCAGAAGCGCGGCAAGTGTACGCGCGCCGCGCGAGCAGCCGCGATCAGCGGCAGACCGTCCAGGCCCGGCATGGCGCTGTCGACGAAGGCCAGGTCGTAGCGCGCCTCTTTCATGAGCGCGAGCGCGGCCGCGCCGTCGGGCGCCGTATCGACCCGCCAGCCGAAGGCGGCGCAGGCGGCGGCCAGGGCGCCGCGCGCGCTGGCGTTGTCGTC
>Ga0265797_10006921_pt1 | contig 15790 bp, 14 predicted proteins | sample P2T30metagenome_FD_192433 | JGI IMG/M metagenome (GOLD analysis project Ga0265797, IMG submission 192433) | Plant litter microbial communities from East Loma Ridge, Irvine, California - P2 T30 | ecosystem: Environmental > Terrestrial > Plant litter > Unclassified | place: USA: California... | reverse complement strand
GTCAACGTCTGCAGCACGTTGTTGAAGTCGTGCGCGACCCCGCCCGTAAGGCGGCCCAGCGCCTCCAGTTTCTGCGAACGCAGCAGCGCCCGCTGCGCGCGTTCGGTGGACTCGATCGCTTCGGCGACGCGCCGTTCCATCGTCGCCTGCACGTCGCGCAGCTGGACGCTGGCCTGCACCAGTGCCGCGTTGACGGTATCCAGTTCCGCCAGTCCCGAGCGGAAGTGCTCGACTGGCTGGGCTCGCCCCAGACGCTGCGCGTCGTCGCGCAGCCGCTGCACCGGGGCGAGAACGTGTTTCAGGTAGCGTCGGGTCAGGAGCAGCGCTGCCACGAGGATCAGCGCGATCAGCGCTGTCAGCAGCATCGATGCGCGCCATGCAGGCGCTTCCAGTTCGGCCGCCGGGATGCTGAGGATCACGGTCCATTCGGATTTCGGCGCCCGATGGAAAAATGCCTTGACCGGCGTCCCCTCGAGCGTGTGGCCTTCGTTGACGCCGTCGGCAAGGCCGCCGTGTATCTTTGCCAGCAACGCGCCGGTCGCGCTCTTGCCAACAAAGTCGCGGGCATTCCTGCTGCGTGCAATGATCGTGCCCCGGCGGTCGACGACGGACGCAATCCAGCTGGCTGGGAACCCCTGCCGGCCGAGCAAGTCCTGCAGCGCCACGGCTTCCGTGCGGCACGACATGTAGTAGCGGACGGCACCGCCGATACGGACCGGTATCTGCACGGCAAACTCGTAGCGCGGCCCCTGCGGGGAGAAGATCAGGTCCGAGGCGATCGTCGTGCCGGCCTGGCGCGCGCGACGCAATTCCATCAACCGCTGGTCGCTTGGCGGCGCAGGCGCCCCCCATGGCAGGCGCGTGTTCATCCGCTGCATACCGTCGAGGCCGCTGAGAATGATCGTGTTGCGGCTTCCGTCGGCCAGGGATCTGGCCTGACGATAAAAGCGCTCCAGATTCCCTTCCGCCAGATCGGGCGACGCCGAGAGCGCGTTCAGGGAATGCTCGCTATTCTCCAGTTCGCTGTCGACCAACTGGGCCAGAACGCGCGCAGCCTCGGACAGCGCACGTTCCTGGGCGGCGCGTCCTTCATCGAAGACAAACGCCACGGCCACGGCGCCCGCGACAAGCGCCGGCACCAGCACGGACAGGATGATCAGGACAAGTCTGGAACGGATGGTCATCTTTGCAATCTGGAAAGGATTGCAAAGTATAACGACTATTGTCGCGCCGGTCGTAAAGTCCGTTCCAGCGATGGGCAGGGACAGGGCAGTTCGACCCGGGCCATAAGACGAGAGTACTGTCACGATAGTTCTGGCCGCGTGACGGTTAACCGCGCATACTGACCATCCATGCTCCCGTTCCATTCGCCTGTTGCCGGGTGCAAGCCGCGGGCAGCGCGGACGTGATGCCGGTCGCGGCACGCGGTGTCGCATCAGCCAATGAACCCGGGTGAAAATCGTGGATTGCCGTTGCAGGATGCGCAGGCACGGGTCAACGCACGGATCAACGCACGGATCAAGTCTCCGCCGACCAAACTTGCCGCCTGCACACCGCGCTCAAAGGTGTGCGAGAGATCCGATCGTGACATCAACCTGCCGGAGGCAATATGAAGGATCGTACCAACGCGGCAATGGAGCGGGACGTCAACAAGGCACTTGTCATCGACGCGCTGCTGGGACCGTCGCATGCGTGGACCTACATGGAATACTGCAAGGTTCCTCCGTACGTGATACTGCGGGTACTGGCCGAGCCGGAGCTCAGGCGCATCGCCGCGCCGCTCCCGCTCGCCCGGCAGGATGGGGCATCCGCATGATGCGTCCGGCTCACTGCCCGGATGCCGTGGCGGCAGCGGCGCCTGGCCTGCCGCCACGGGATGCGCGCCTTCGTCCTCTGGCGCAACCGGGGCACGACCGTATGTGGTTCCCGCCCAGCACAAGGGCGTGGCATGCGCCGCCCGAACAAGGGAAACGATGAGCAAGACCGGATTCCTGTTGATGCTGCTGGCAGCGCTCCTGGCATGGGTACTGTGGCCGCTGAATGGTGCCGGGGCCAAGGGTCCGCGCGCCGCGCCGATCACGGCAAAGGTTCTGCTGCGGGCCTGACCGTCATTCCGGGAGAGAAACGCATGAACCGACACGACCCCATGCTGGCCAATCGCGCGGCGGCGCTGGAAGTCTCATTCGATGGCCACCACTACCATTTCAGGGAGTTTCGCTAGGCGCTGTCCCTGCCCATCGTGGGAACTTCCTCCGGAAACTGCTGTCTTACCTCAGGTATAACAACCGGAGGGCATAGCCGTGGACAGCCAGCAATTTTCTGCCGTATTCAACGAGTTGATGCACTGGCTGCCGCATCTGTCGGGTCAGCAAAGCGAAACGCTGCGCACGCTTCTCGAGCGCAATGGGTCACTGATTCAGTGCGTGGCCATCATCGAGGAACGCGGCGCGCGCATGCGCCAGTGTCCGCACTGTGCGGCAACCCGCATCTACAAACACGGCATGTCCGCCGGTCTGCAACGTTACCTGTGCCTGGGATGCCGGAAGTCGTTCAATGCGCTGACGGGAACGCCGCTGGCCGGCCTGCGGCTGCGCGAGAAATGGCTGCCCTATCTGCAATGCATGATCGATTCCAAGACCGTGCGGGCCTCGGCAGCCGCCACCGGCATCCATCGCAACACGAGTTTTCGCTGGCGCCACCGCTTTCTGGCGGACGCCAAACGTCAACGGCACGTGCCACTGCAAGGCATTGTCGAGGCGGACGAAACGTATCGGCTTGAATCCCAGAAGGGCTCGCGCCATCTGACCCGACCGCCAAGGCGACGCGGCGGGCATGCCAGCCGACGCGGCATCACCAGTGAGCACGACTGCATCCTGGTCGCACGCGACCGCAGCGGTGCCACCGTCGACTTCATTACCGGGCGTGGGCCGGTGACCGCAAAACAGCTGTCCGCCTGCCTGCCGAAGGCGCTCGCTGCCGATGTGCTGCTGGTGACCGATGGTGCCGCCGCGTACCCTGCCTTCGCGACGACGCACGACATCCTGCACGAGGCCGTCAATATCCGTGCGGGCATCCGGACGCGGGGCGCCATCCACGTGCAAAACGTTAACCGGTATCACAGCCGCTTCAAGACCTGGCTGACGCGCTTCAATGGCGTGGCCAGCCGCTACCTCCCGAACTACCTGGGGTGGCTGTACGGTCGGGACGGCAATCGGATCAGCACGCCAGCGAGCTTCTTGCGAGCATCACTGCTTATGGACGAGAAAACCCTTAGTCAAGAGTGACAGCGCCTTTCGCTATGAGCGGGCGGAGGACGCCATGCGCTATGCCCGGGCCGAGCACGCCAAGCCCAAACGGCCCTGACGCGCCTTCAGCAGAAAATCGGAAAAAGGGCGACAATATCGGGCTTCGTCCTTCAAGCACCCTTCCCCATGTCCCTGACCGCTTCTTTCCCCGCGCGACCCGCGCAGCTCGTCAATCCACGTCCGCTGGCCGTCGCCCTGCTGCTGATCCTGCTCGGCGCCTGGTATTTTGCGACCGCCGTCGGCATCCACCAGTCCGCGCTGTACGTCGTCGGCGCCCTCCTCGGCGTGACGTTGTATCACGCCGCCTTCGGCTTCACGTCTGCCTGGCGCGTGTTTATCGCCGACGGCCGCGGCGCCGGCCTGCGCGCGCAGATGATCATGCTGGCCATCGGTGTGGCGCTGTTCTTCCCCGCGCTGTCCGCCGGCGAGCTGTTCGGCAGCCCCGTGCGCGGCCTGGTGTCGCCGGCCGGCACGTCCGTCATCGTCGGCGCCTTTATCTTCGGTATCGGCATGCAGCTGGGCGGCGGTTGCGCGTCCGGCACCCTGTACACCGTCGGCGGCGGCAGCACGCGCATGGTCGTGACCCTGATCGCCTTTATCGCGGGTTCGCTGATCGGCACGGCGCACATGCCGTTCTGGACGTCGCTGCCGCAGCTCGAGCCGATCTCCGTCGTCAAGACGCTGGGCCTGGTGCCCGCGCTGGCGTTGAACTGGCTGGTATTTGCACTGATCGCCGCCGTCACCATCGCCGTCGAAAAGCGCCGGCATGGCCGCCTCGTTGCAGAGAATCTGCGGCCGGCGCATGCGTCGCCGTGGCTGCATGGCCCGTGGCCGCTGGTGGCCGGCGCCGTCGCGCTGGTGGTGCTGAACTTCGCCACACTGGCACTGTCCGGCCGGCCGTGGGGCGTCACGTCGGCCTTTGCGCTGTGGGGCGCCAAGGCCGCGTCGCTGCTCGGCGTCGACGTTGCCAGCTGGACGTACTGGTCCACCAAGGCCAACGCTGCCGCGCTGGCGGCGCCCGTCACGCAGGACGTGACCTCCGTCATGGACTTCGGCATCGTGCTGGGCGCCATGCTGGCCGCCGCGCTGGCCGGCCGCTACGCACCGGTCTGGCGTATACCGCTGCGCTCGTTGGCGGCGGCCATCGTCGGCGGCCTGCTGCTGGGTTACGGCGCGCGGCTGGCGTACGGCTGCAATATCGGCGCGTACTTCAGCGGCATCGTGTCCGGCAGCCTGCACGGCTGGCTGTGGCTCGTGTTCGCGTTTATCGGCAACGTCTTGGGCACGCGCCTGCGTCCGCTGTTCGGCCTGGAAGTGGAGCGCGTCAAGCCGACCGCCTGCTAGAACGTAACCGGTACAGCAGCGGCAGCACCAGCAGCGTCAACACCGTGGACGACAGGATGCCGCCGATCACCACGGTGGCCAGCGGGCGCTGCACTTCGGCGCCCGTGCCCGTCGCCAGCGCCATCGGCACGAAGCCCAGCGCGGCCACCAGCGCCGTCATCAGCACGGGCCGCAGCCGTGTCAGTGCCCCTTCGCGGATCGCTTCGTCCAGCGGCATTCCTTCCTCGCGCAGGCCGCGGATGAACGAAATCATCACCAGTCCGTTCAGCACGGCCACGCCGGACAACGCGATAAAGCCAACCGCGGCCGGAATCGACAGCGGCATGCCGCGCGCGGCCAGCGCCAGCACGCCGCCCGTCAGCGCGAACGGAATGCCGGTGAAGACCAGCAGGCCGTCCTTCAGGTTGCCGAACATCGCGAACAGCAGGATGAACACAAGCAGCAGCGCCAGCGGCACCACGACGCGCAGCCGCTGCGTGGCCGACTGCAGCTGCTCGAACGTGCCGCCCCAGGCCGTCCAGTAGCCGGCCGGCAGCGTCACCTTCGTGTCGATGGCCTGCCGGGCCGCCACCACGAAGCTGCCGATATCGCGCCCGCGCACATTGGCGCTGACGATGATGCGGCGCTTGCCATTCTCCCGGCTGACCTGGCTGGGGCCGGGGGCGAACTCCAGGGCCGCCACCTCGCCCAGCGGGATGAACGACGGCCCTGCCGCGCCTGCCGGCAGCGCGATCGGCAGGCGCCGCAGCGCCTCGACGTCCGTGCGCAGCGCCTCGGGCAGGCGCACCGCGATGGCAAAGCGACGGTCGCCCTCGAACAGCGCTCCCGCCTCGCGGCCACCCGTGGCGATCGCCAGCGTTTCCTGGACGTCCGCCACGTTCAGCCCGTAGCGCGCCGCCTTGTCCCTGTCGATGCGCACCGTCAGCAGCGGCAGCCCGCCCGTCTGTTCGACTTTGACCTCGGCGGCGCCTGGCACGCGTCGCAGCACGTCGGCAATGCGTCCGCCCGTGGCGGCCAGCACGTCCATGTCGTCGCCGATGACCTTGACGACGACGTCGCTGCGGGCGCCGGAAATCAACTCGTTGAAACGCAACTGCACCGGCTGCGAGAATTCGAAGGCGTTGCCGGGATAGCGGGCCGTCTCCTCCCTGATCGCGGCGATCAGCTCGGCACGCGTCTTGCGCGGCGCCGGCCAGGCGCTCTCGGGTTTCAGCATGATGTAGCCGTCCGACAGGTTCTGCGGCATGGGGTCCGACGCGATTTCCGCGGTTCCCGTGCGGGCAAACACCCGCTCGATCTCCGGGAAACGCGCCATCAGTCCCGCCTCGAGGCGCTTCTGCATGTCCAGCGACTGCGTCAGGCTGGTCGCGGGAATCCGTGCCGCCTGCACGGCCAGGTCGCCTTCGTCCAGGCTGGGCATGAACTCGCTGCCGAGCCGCGTCGCCAGCAAACCGGACAGGATGACCACCACGACAGCTGCCGTGACGACAATCGCGCCGTTGCCCAGCACGCGCTCCAGCACGGGCGCATAGGCGCGGCGCGCCCAGCCCATGAGCCGGCTTTCCTGTTCCGCGACACGCTTGCCGATAAACAAGGCGACGGCGGCCGGCACGAACGTGACGGACAGGATCATCGCCCCCAGCAAGGCCGCGACCACCGTAAAAGCCATCGGATGGAACATTTTGCCTTCCACCCCCGACAGCGCGAAGATGGGCAGGTAGACGACCATGATGATCAGCTGTCCGAACAGCAGCGGCCGCCGGGCCTCGCGCGCCGCCGCCCGCACCTCGTCGAAGCGTTCGGGCAACGTCAGCTCACTGCCGTGCCGGGCCTGCGCATGCGCCAGCCGGCGTACACAGTTCTCGACGATAACGACGGCGCCGTCGACGATGATGCCGAAATCCAGCGCGCCCAGGCTCATCAGGTTGGCGCTGACGCGGTAACTCACCATGCCGGTAAACGTGAACAGCATCGCCAGGGGAATGACCAGCGCGGTGATCAGCGCCGCGCGCAGGTTGCCCAGGAACAGGAACAGCACGGCAATGACGAGGACGGCGCCTTCCAGCAGGTTGTTCCGTACCGTGGCGATGGCCCTGTCCACCAGGTGCGTGCGGTCGTAGACGGGCACGGCGTGCACGCCGGCCGGCAACGTGCGGTTGATCAGTTCCAGCCTGGCGGCCACGGCACGCGCCACGGTGCGGCTGTTCTCGCCGACCAGCATGAACACGGTGCCCAGCACGACCTCGCGGCCGTTTTCCGTCGCGGCGCCGGTGCGCAGTTCGGCGCCAAGTCCCACCTGCGCCACGTCGCGTACGCGCACTGGCACGCCGCGCATGTTCGCCAGCACCGTGTCGCGGATGTCGTCCAGCGAGCGCAGCTGGCCGGGCGCACGGATCAGGAACTGTTCGCCGCGCTGCTCGATATACCCGGCGCCGACATTGGCGTTGTTGCGTTCGACGGCATCGACCACGTCGCGCAAGGTCAGGCCGTGCGAGCTCAGCCGGCCCGGGTCCGGCGTGATGTGGTACTCGCGGGCATAGCCGCCGATGGAATTCACCTCCGTGACGCCCCGCACCTGGCGCAGCTGCGGCTTGACGATCCAGTCCTGGATTTCGCGCAGGTCCGTCGGCGTCCAGGCGCTGCCGTCGGCCTTGCGGGCGCCCGGCTTGCTCTCCACCGTCCACAGGAAGATCTCACCCAGCCCCGTGGCGATGGGCCCCAGCGCGGGCGTGACACCCGTCGGCAGACTGGCGGCCGCCTCGCCGATGCGCTGGTTGACGAGCTGGCGGGCAAAGTGGATATCGGTGCCGTCGCGAAACACGACGGTTACCTGCGACAGCCCGTAGCGCGACAGCGAACGGGTCTGCTCCAGCCCCGGCAGCCCGGCCAGCACGTTCTCGATGGGGAACGTGATGCGCTGCTCCACTTCCAATGGTGCATAGCCGGGCGCCGCCGTGTTGACCTGGACCTGGACGTTGGTAATGTCCGGCACGGCATCGATGGGCAGCTTCTGGTAGCTGTAGACACCCACGACGGCCATGCCGAACACGGCCAGCATGACGAGCCAGCGCTGGGCGATAACAAAACGGATGAGACGTTCGAACATGGTCTGTCTCCCCTCAGTCGTCATGGCCGGCGTCGGCCTTGCCCTGCTCGGCCTTCAGCACGAAGCTGCCGGCCGTGGCGTACACGGCGCCGGGCGCCAGGCCCGCAACGACCTCGACCAGCCGTCCGTCCGTGATGCCGACCGTCACCGGTTGGGCCCGGAAGCCCTGCGGCACGCGTACATAAACGATGGCCTTGCCGTCCACCGTGCGCACGGCATCCGCCGCCACGGCAACCGGCACCTGGCGCTCGCCGCGCGCCATTGTCACGTTGACGAACAGGCCCGGGCGCCACGCCAGCTGGGGATTGGGCAGCACGACACGCGCCGTGGCGGTACGGGTCTCCGTGCCCAGCAACGCGCTGACATAGCTGACCTTGCCTTCAGCGGATGTTGCCGACGCAGACGAACTGACCGTCACCGTCGTGCCGGGCCGTACGGCTTCCAGGTCCTGCGCGGCAATCACCACTTCGGCCCAGACGGTCGTCAGGTCCGACAGCATGAACACGTTCGCGTCTTCCTTCACCGCTTCCCCTTGCGCGACGTGCTTCTGCACGACGGTGCCGTCCAGCGGCGCGCGCAGCACGTAACGGTTCAGCGGACCGTCGGTGCCGTTGGCACCCAGCGCCGCCAGCTTGGCGCTGGCCGTCTGCGCGGCAATGCGCGCCTCGTGCCAGGCCTGGCGGGCCTGCAGGTAGTCCTGTTCGGCGGAGATCCTGCTCTCCCATAGCTTCTTTTCCCGGTCCAGCGTCAGCCGGGCCAGATCCAGCCGCTGATTGGCCGCCAGCGCACTGCTGCGCAGCTCCGCCAGTTCCGGACTGGAGATCACGGCCAGCACCTGTCCCTTGCGGACGGACTGGCCCAGGTCGGCCGATACGGACTCGGCCACGCCGGCCACGCGGGGGACGACGTGGGCCGTGCGATCTTCGTTCAGCTTGATTTCGCCGGGGAAGCGCAGCACGGTGCCGATCGTGGCGGAGACCGCCTTGGCCGTGGCAATGCCGGCGGCGTCGATCTGTTGCGGCGTCAGTGCGACGATGTCTTCGGCATGGGACGGCGCCTCGGTGTGGGACTCCTCGGCGTCGCCGTTGGTGGTCAGAATGGCTGTTGCCAGCAGCGCGCCGACCAGCACGATGACACCAATGGCGATGGCGGTTTTCCTGGTTTGCTTCACAGTGTGTTTCCGGTAGTTGTGGCCGCCAGCGGCAGGCAGCGTTCGATATCGGCGCCGGCGCGGTAGCGTTCGGCCAGCGCGGCCAGGTATTGCACGCGGATCTGGAACAGCGTGCGCTGAGCATCCATCACGTCGAGAAAGGCGAACTTGCCCAGCTCGAAGCCGGTGACGGCCGCGTCGTAGGCGCCCTGCGCTGCCGGCAGGATGTCGTTGCGGATGGTATTCACCTCCGCCTGTGCCAGTTCCGCGCGCCGCCAGGCCTGCGTCAGCGCCTGCGTCAGCCCGATACGCTCGGCCTCCAGCTCGGCGCCGGCCCTGTCGGCCTGGCGCAGCGCGGCGAGCTCGGCGCCGGCATTCCGGTCGAACAGCGGCAGCGGAATCGACAGGCCGACCACGGCCTGGTTGCGGCCGATTTCGTCGTCGCGCTTGGTGCCCAGCGTGACGCTGACGTCCGGCATGCGGCGGCTGCGTTCCAGGCGCACACGCGCGCCCTCGCGCTCGACCTGCGACAACGCGCGGCGTAGGCGCGGAGCGTCGTCGAGCCGTTGCAGCAGCGCTTCCAGCGGTGGCAGCGGCTGCTCGGCAGGTGCGCCGGCCAGCGGACGGGTCGGTTGCGCCGCCCAGAACGCCGCCAGCCGTGACTGCGCCAGCGCCAGACCGGTCACGGCCTGGGCCACCTCCAGCTGGACGGCCGACTGGGCAACTTGCGAACGCGACTGTTCGATGGGCGAAATGCGGCCGGCGGCGACGCGTCGCGTGGCCGCATCGGTTGCCTTGCGGGCCAGTTGCAGCGATGCCTGCGCCAGTTCGAACCGTTCCTGCGCGATCAGCGCGTCGAACCAGGCGTTTGTTACGTCCGCGCGCAGCTCGGCCTGGGCCACGGCTGCGTCCTGCGCGGCAACGCGACGGTCGCCGTCGGCCAGGCCGATGCGCGCCGCGCGCTTGCCGCCCAGCTCCAGCCGCTGGCTGAGCTGTACGGTACGGGTACGCGTGCCGCGGGCCGTGCCTTCCTGCAGCAGCGCCAGTTCGGGATTGGGCAGGCTGCCGGCCTGCGAGGTTTCGGCCGCGGCAACCGCCACACCGAGGCGGGCGGCACGCAGGCCAGGGTTGGCGGCGATGGCCAGCTCAATGGCCTCGGCCAGCGCCAGCGGGCGCGTGTCTGGCGGGATGGATTGAGCGTGGACGCACAGCGGCAACAAGGCCGCGGCGCCCACCATGATGATTCTGGTAAGCATGGATGACTTTCGCAAATGAAAACGAAGGATCCAGCGGCGCGGACGCGGCCCCGCAATCGGGGCGCGTCAGGAGAAAACGGGAATCGGTGCGGCCGCCGGCGTTACGCGGCGGCGCGCCACTGGGGCCGCTCGGGCGGCGCCGTGGCAACAGAGGAGAAATATGGCAGCACGCCGGACGGGGCCGTGCCGGTCGTCAGCGGGTGCAATGACGCGTGGTAGAGGTCGATGGCCAGCACGGCATGCGAGCAGGAGGCGCAGTGGGCGTGGGCGGCAAACTTCTTGGCCGCGCCGGTTGGGTCCTTGGCCACTTGTTCGTCGGCGTGGTCCGCATGTTCATGATGGCCGAAATGCCGGGCCGCCAGTCCCGCCTCGTGCATGCAATACGCGCTGACCGCCGTCCAGCTGAGCTGGAGAGCGATGACGGTCAGGACGATGTAGACGAAGCGGCGCAACATGGCCGAAGGATAGCATGTCGTCACGTTGCCGGCCGGTTTTTGTCTTTTTGCAACTGGACGTCAACAATGCTTGCCTCGGCCGAGCCCGCCATCGTACAGTCAGGCAGGCGAACACGAAGCCAACTCGACGACGGGGATGCATGAAGCAGAACAACTTCAATGGGCTGCGGCTGCTGCTGGCATTGCTGGTAATGCTGTCCCATGCCCCCGAACTGCAGGACGGCGACCGCCACCGCGAGCTGCTGACGGGGCTGTTCCATACGCTGTCGTTCGGCGAGCTGGCCGTCGACGGCTTTTTCCTGCTGAGCGGCTACCTGATCGTGCAGAGCTGGCAGAATGCGCCGCTGGCCGGGGTGTTCCTGCGCAAGCGGGTCCTGCGTATCTTTCCAGGCTTTGTCGTGGCCAGCCTCGTCTGCGTCTACCTGGTCGGCCCGCTGGGCGCGGACAGCGGCCGCTATTTTCACGAGCTGTCCACGGCCAATGTGCTGCTGGCCCTGCCCGTGCTGCATGCGCCCGTGATTCCGCCCGTGTTCGACGGTTTGCCGTATGCCCGCGTCAACGGGTCGATGTGGACGATCGCGCTGGAATTCCTCTGTTATCTGGCCGTGCTGGCGATGGGACTGGCGGGGGCGATCCGTCACCGCCGGGTGTGGCTGGCGGCAACCCTGGCCGGTTTCTCGCTGTACCTGCTCGGCCGCAGCGGGCTGCCGCTGCGCTGGACCGCGCAGATGGTGGCGACACACCCGCTGGTGCGCCTCGGTTCGGTGTTCGGCGCCGGCGGCTGCTTCTATCTGTACCGCGACGTCTGCCGCTATACGCCGCGCGGCGCCGTCATTGCTGCCGCCGGTCTGCTTGCACTGATGTTTTCCAAGCCGCTGGCCGAGGTGGCGCTGGCGTCGTGCGGCGGCTACCTGATGTTCTATCTTGCGCTGCGGCCGCTGCCGTTCACGGGGGCCGTCAACCGGCTGCCGGATATCTCGTACGGCATCTACCTGTATGGCTGGCCCGCGCAGATGTTGGTGCTGTGGTACCTGCCGGGGCACTCGCCGTGGCTGCTGCTGGGCCTGGCGCTGGCCATCGTGCTGCCGATCGCCCTGCTGAGCTGCTGGCTGGTCGAGCAGCCGATGCTGCGTTACAAGCCCGGCCGCCGGGCGGCGCCGCTCAGAACGTGATGTGCACGGACGGCGCGCTGCGCTTCGCGTCGCCATGGAAAACCGCTTCGATATTGTTGCCGTCCGGGTCCAGCACGAACGCCGCGTAATAGCCCGGATGGTACGGGCGCTCGCCCGGTGCGCCATTGTCCCTGCCGCCAGCGTCCAGCGCGGCACGGTAGAACGCGTCCACCATGGCCCGGTCGCGCGCCTGGAACGCCAGGTGGTGGCGGCCCGTCAGCGCGCCCTGGGCGGCCTGGCTGTCCGCGGTGGAGACGAACAGCTCGTCGGCCCAGAAGTAGTCGTCGCCGCTGCCGCCCAGCGGGATGTCCAGCACTTTCAGGACGGCGCTGTAGAAGCGCTGCGACGCCGACAGGTCGCGCACGACGAGTTGCAGGTGATCGATCAGACGGCCGCGGTGCAGTTCCTGGGTTTCCATGGGTCCTCCGGTGTGGGTGTCGTGGCACAGTGTAGAAGCAAACGGGACGGTGTTCAATCGTCACGTCGATGCAGTCGGCTGTCAGGTTCGACACGCGTTGACCATCGGCGGTAAGATGGATAGTCGATTGTCGATTCCCGGGAGAATGTCGATGTCCGATTGCTGTGCCGGAGGTTGCGGCCCCGCGCCCGTCGATCCGCGCTACCGCCGGGTGCTGTGGATTGCGCTGTGTATCAATGCCGTCATGTTCGCTGTCGAACTGCTGGGTGGCCTGCGCGCCGGCTCCGTCTCGCTGCTGGCAGACGCCGTCGATTTCTTCGGCGACGCGGCCAATTACGGCCTGTCGCTGTTCGTGCTGGGCATGGCGCCCGTCTGGCGTACCCGCGCGGCGCTGCTGAAGGCGGCAATGATGGCGGGCTATGGCGTGTTCGTGCTGGGCAAGGCCGGCTGGAGCCTGGCGGCGGGTACGGCGCCGGAACCGCTGACGATGGGCATCATCGGCTTTGCCGCGCTGTTGGCCAACGGCAGCGTGGCCGCCCTGCTGTACGCTTTTCGTGCCGGCGACGCGAACATGCGCTCGGTCTGGCTGTGCACGCGCAACGACGCCATCGGCAACGTTGCCGTCCTTGGCGCGGCGCTGGGCGTGTTCGGCACGGGGACGAACTGGCCGGACCTGGCCGTCGCAACCGTCATGGCCGTGCTGGGGCTGAGCGCCGCACGCTCCGTGCTGGTGCAGGCGCGGCATGAGCTGGCGGCGCCCGGATTTACCGCGGTGTCGCGCCGCTGAGCGCTATCTGCCGGGGCCCGAGAACACTTTCATTGTCTGCACGGCCAGCAAGCGGCATTCGCCGGCGACGGTCACGTACGTGCGCAGGAAGCGATAGCGGTTGACGCGCCAGGTGGCGCCGTCGACATTCCACTGCTCGACGCTGCTGAGACCGCGCAGCACGACGGTATCGCCGGCCGCATGGGCCTGCACGTCGCTGGTTGTGCGTGATTTCATGGGCGCCGCGCCTTTTTCCAGGCGTGCCAGCAGGTCTTGCCGGCTTTCCGTCTGCACGCCCAGGTTGTGCACCCAGACGTAATCGTCGGCAAGCCAGTGGCGCAGGAAGGGCACGTCGCCGCGGCGCAGGGCCTCTTCGTAGCGCCGGTCCTGCTCGATCAGGGCGGCGTCGGGCCGGCACGGCACGGCGTGCACGGCCGGCGGCAGCAGCAAGCACAGCAGCAAGCACGGCAAAAGAGCGGAGCGGATCATGGCAGGATTGTAACCTGCCCGCGCCGCACGTCAGGCAGCGCCCTGCTCCTGTTCGGGCTGGACGAGCGTGTCCCGTTGCAGCGGCGACGTCGGATGGACGCGGACCAGTTCGGGCGGGCCGGCACGCTCGGCAGCCAGGCGCGTGGCGAGGTCGACATAGCAGTTGGCGATCTGCGAAGCGAAGCGCTGCCACGTGTAGTCCTCCACCAGCGCGCGCACGGCCTCGCGTTCCGGCGGCTGCCCGACAAACTGGCGGATGGCTTCGCGCTGGGCGCAGGCGTCGTGCCACGCCACCTTGCGCAGCGCGAACGCGCTTTCGCGCAGGTCCAGCGCGTTCTCGTCCGTCATCACGACGGGCGTGCCGCTGGCCAGCGCTTCCAGCACGGCCAGCGGGAACACTTCGCCATGGCTGGGCAGCGCCACCACCGACGCGGCGCTGAACGCGGCCGCCAGCAGCGGGTCCTGCTGCGGCAGTTCGCCCAGCCAGCGCACCTTGGGCGAGCGCAGCACCGCTTCCAGGTAGCCTTGGTCGTCGCGCCCGCAGCGGCCGATCAGCACGATCGGCAGGTCCAGCCCTTCCAGCGCCTGCGCCAGCCCCAGCTGGTTCTTGTACGGGCTGATCGCCCCCGGCATCAGCACGAACGGCCCCGTCACACCGGTGCGATGGCGGAACAGCTCAGGGCGCGCGTGGAAGAAATGGCGACCAATGCCGTTGGGGAACACACGGATCTTGGCCGGGTCGAGCATGAAGCCGGCGGTCAGCGTGTCGCGCTCCGGTTCGCCTAGCGCAATGACGAGCCGGGCCAGCTGCAGGGCCTTTTTCGTCTGCGCGTAATTGGTCTGCACGTGCCAGGCCGTCAGGCGCCCGGCCAGCCGGTCCGCGACACGGGAGCGAAAGCCCGCGGCATGGTCCCAGCCCGGCGACAGCAGCGGCGACAGCACGACGGGCACGCCCAGCTCCGTCGCTGCTTCAACGATACGGTAATTGCCGTGGGAGGCGGAAAAGACGTGAATCATGTCGAAAGCGTCCAGCCGGTCGCGGTTCGGGTCCAGTAGTTGCGCCTGCAACGGATGCGCTTCCGTCTGGCCCAGCCGGTTGAGCGCGGCGATGGTTTCGCGCACCTGCACCTGCAATCCAATGTCGCGCTGGAACAGCATCGGGTACGACAATATGCCTACTCGCATGATCCACTCCTCGCTTGACGCCCTGCGTTCATCCTGGACATGCTACGCCGGGCAGGTCGGCCGTACATGATACAAATCAACAGCTTAGAAGGACGGGCCCGACGGGGGGCGTAACGCAACACCAACGTCATGAGCGCAGTCAACAGGGGTGGCGCCGCGGCGGGCTACGATGAGCGTCCCGCCCGCACATCGCGGCGGCCGTTCCGTCGGAAGGCATCCATGCGCGATATCGTTGTTTTCCTGCTGGTCTTCGGCGGCCTGCCGTACGTGCTGAAGCGTCCCGTCTACGGCGCCCTGATGTGGGTCTGGATCAGCGTCATGAATCCCCACACGCAGGGCTGGGGCTACGCCACCACCTTCCCGTTTGCCTACGTCATCGCGCTGGCCACCCTTGTCAGCCTGCTCAAGTCGCGCGAAAAGAACAGTTTCCCCATGACGCCCGTCAGCCTGGCCCTGGTGGCCTTCGTCATCTGGATGAACATGACGACGCCGTTCGCCATGTTCCCCAACGGGGCGTGGAACCAGTACACGAAGGTCATGAAGATCATGCTGATGACGTTCGTGCTGATGATGGTGCTGCACAAACGGGAAGACGTCCAGCGCCTGATCTGGGTGCTGGTGATCTCGCTGGGTTTCTATGGCGTCAAGGGCGGCATCTTCACGATCCGCAGCGGCGGCAACGATCGCGTCTGGGGCCCCGTCGGCACGTTCATCGGCGACAACAACGCATTGGCGCTGGCGCTGATCATGACGATTCCGCTGATGTACTACCTGATGCACGACCTGAAAAAGCGCTGGATGCGGCATGCGATGCTGGGCGCGATGGCGCTGTCGGGCCTGGCCGCGCTGGGCAGCTATTCGCGCGGCGGCCTGCTGGCCATTGTCGCGATGCTGCTGTTCATGTGGATCAAGAGCCGGCACAAGCTGGCCGGCGGCGCGCTGCTGGTGCTCCTCGTCCCGCTCGCGCTGCTGTTCATGCCGGAACAATGGGGCGCGCGCATGGACACGATCGGACAATACCAGGCCGACCAGTCGGCAATGGGCCGCATCAACGCGTGGTATATGGCGTGGAACCTGGCGAAGGACCGCTTCATGGGGGGCGGCTTCGCCATCTACGAGCCGCTGCCGTTCGCCCTGTACGCGC
>Ga0265797_10006919_pt1 | contig 15796 bp, 9 predicted proteins | sample P2T30metagenome_FD_192433 | JGI IMG/M metagenome (GOLD analysis project Ga0265797, IMG submission 192433) | Plant litter microbial communities from East Loma Ridge, Irvine, California - P2 T30 | ecosystem: Environmental > Terrestrial > Plant litter > Unclassified | place: USA: California... | reverse complement strand
GCATCCCGGGCGGGGCCAGGTAACCGCTTATTTTGGTCAACCTTCTCATGGAGTTTCGATGGCCTTCAAGCCTCTGAGTGCCCTGCGGCGCGCAATCGTCTGGTTGTGGCGCGCGCTCGACGTCACCCGCCGTACCTTCTTCAACCTGATCTTCCTGCTGCTGGTGGTGGTCTTGATAGCGGCGTTCTTCAGCGGCGGCGTCAAGCCGGTGGCCGACAAGACCGCGCTGGTGCTCGATGTGCGCGGCGACCTGGTCGAGCAGTACGAGACCACGCTGCGCGACACCGTGCTGGATAATTTTGGCGGCGCCAGCCAGCGCACGGTGCGCCTGCGCGACGTGATCACCGTGCTCGACGCCGCCGCGAAAGACCCGAAGATCACCGGCGTGGTCGTGATCCTGGACGAAATGAACGGCGGCGGCCTGGCCATGCTGCGCGAATTCGGCGCCGCCATCGGGCGCGTGAAAGCATCCGGCAAGAAGGTCGTGGCGTGGGCCGGCAACTACGACCAGAAGCGCTACCTGGTCGCCTCGCACGCCAGCGAAGTGTATGTGCACCCGATGGGCAGTGTACTAATCGAAGGCTTCGGCGCCCGCCGCAACTACTACCGCGATGCGCTCGACAAGGTCGGCGTCACGGTCAACCTGATCAAGGTCGGCACCTACAAGAGCGCGGCCGAGCCCTACATCGCCAATGGCCCGTCGGACGCCGCGCGCGAAGCCAACGCCTACCTGTACAACGCGCTCTGGTCGGGCTACACCGGCCTGGTGGAAAAGAACCGCAAGCTGCCCGATGGCGCGCTCGGCGCGATGATCGAGAACCTGCCGCAGCGCATGGAAGCGGCCGGCGGCAACGCGTCCAAAGTCGCGCTCGATGCGAAGCTGATCGACGGCGTCATGACGCGCGACCAACTGCGCACCCTGATGACCAAGCGCGGCACCTACGACGACGACATCAAATCGTTCCGCCAGATCGGCTTCCACGACTACCTGTCGCGCCACCCGCAGCGCCAGTTTGGCGACGCGGTCGGCGTCATCGTCGCCACCGGTTCGATCACCGACGGTGACGGTGGCCCGGGCGCGATCGGCGGTCGCAGCACGTCCGAACTGATTCGCCAGGCGCGCGAAGACGATGCGGTCAAGGCCCTGGTGCTGCGCATCGATTCGCCCGGCGGCAGCGCCTATGGTTCCGAACTGATTCGGCGCGAGCTCGAACTCACGCGCGCCGCCGGCAAGCCGGTGGTGGTGTCGATGGGCAGCGTGGCGGCGTCGGGCGGCTACTGGATTGCGATGGCGTCCGACGAAATCATCGCCGACCCGGCCACCATCACCGGCTCGATCGGCGTGTTCGCGCTGCTGCCGACCGCAGAAAAAGTGGCCGACAAGCTGGGCATCCATACCGAAGGCGTGACCACCACCTGGCTGGCCGATGCCTACAACCCGCTGCGCCCCCTCGATCCGCGCTTCACCCAGCTGGTGCAGAGCGGCGTGAACAACGTCTACAGCGAGTTCACCGCCAAGGTGGCCGCGGCGCGCAAGACCACCCCGGCCAAGATCGACGAAGTGGGGCAGGGCCGGGTCTGGACCGGCGCCCAGGCCAAGGAGCGCAACCTGGTCGACCGCCTGGGCAGCTACAACGATGCGCTGGCGTCGGCCGCCGGCCGCGCCAAGCTGGGCCAGGATTACCGGGTGCTGTACGTCGAGCGTCCGGTGACGCGCGTCGAGCGCTTCCTGCAGATGGCGGGCGCCTCGGCGGCGCAGGCGATGACGATCCAGGTCAAGCTGGGCCTGGTCGACGCGGCGATTCCGGCCGGCCCGGTGACCAAGGTGGCCAAGGACATGGCGTTCTTGTCCGAGCTGACCGAAGAGCGCAAGCCGTTTTCGGCGGTGGTGCACTGCCTGTGCGGCGAACTGTAGAGAGCCGTGTGATGTAGCGACTTTGTAACCGAATCATACAAAGTGCAGACGGGCGCGGCGTAAAGCTGCGCCCGTTTTGCTTTGCTGCGCAGCTTCGTCGTTCATTCGGCAGCGAACGGTGTAAATCGGCGTTAAGCGCCCCCATGCCGAGCTTGTTTAGCGGCCAATACAATGTACGTTACGAAACATATCGTACGGGAGTCACATGCTAAAGTCATTCTAAGCCGCATTGTGCATCTGGCATTCATATCGAACCAACAAGGACAAGCATGGACCAGCACTCCCCGATCAATTCTCCGACCACCCGACCGGCGCGCACCCGACGTTCGCGCATCATCGGCAGCGTTATCGCCGTGCTGACGATGGTGGCGCTGGGCTGGCTGGCCTGGTCGCTGACCCATCAGCCGGCCGGGCAGGGCGCTGGCGGTGGTCCTGGTGGGGGTCGCGGCGGCCCGGGCGGTGGACGCGGCGGCCCCGCCACGACGGTCGGCGTCGCCACCGCCGAGAAGGCGGATATCCCGGTCACGCTCGACGCGCTCGGCACCGTGGTCGCCGCCGCCACCGCCACGGTGCGCCCGCAGGTGTCGGGGGTGGTGCAGAAGATTCACTTTACCGAAGGCCAGCTGGTCAAGCCGGGCCAGATCCTGGCCACGATCGACCCGCGTCCGTTCGAGATCGCGCTGCTGCAGGCGCGCGGCCAGCGCCAGCGCGACGAAGCCCAGCTCGAAAGCGCGCGCGTGATCCTGTCGCGCTACCGCACCCTGCTCGAACAGGATTCGATCGCGCGCCAGGAAGTCGATACCCAGGCCGCGCTGGTCAAGCAATTCGAAGGCACGGCGATGACCAACCGCGCCGCCGAAAGCACGGCCCAGCTGAACCTGAGCTACGCCACGGTGCGTTCGCCGATTGGTGGCCGGGTCGGCCTGCGCACGGTCGATGTCGGCAATCTGGTCGGCAGCGGCGACGCCAACGGCATTGCCGTGATCACCCAGCTGTCGCCGATCGACATTGAATTCGCGGTCCCGCAAGACAATCTGCCGGTGCTGCAGCAGCGCATCGCGCAGGACGCCAAGCTGCCGGCGATCGCCCTCGACCGCACCCGCACCGACAGTCTGGCCAGCGGCAGCTTCATCGCGCTCGACAACCAGGTCGACACCCAGACCGGCACCGTGCGCGCCAAGGCGCGTTTCGCCAACACCGACAACAAGCTGTTCCCGAGCCAGTTCGTCAATCTGCGCCTGACCGTCAACACCATCGCCGACGCGGTGCTGGTGCCGGTGACGGCGCTGCGCCATGGCGCCAACGGCGACTTCGTCTACGTGCTCAACGCGCAGGCGCGCACGGTATCGCTGCGCACGGTCACGCGCGGCGAATCGACCGTCGACAAGGTGCAGATCCGCAGCGGCCTGAAAGCGGGCGAGCAGGTCATTACCGAAGGCGCCGACCGTCTGCGCGACGGCGCCAGCGTGGTGCTGCCGGGTGATCGTCCGGCTACGCGTGGAGCGCGTGGGCAAGGCGGACCGGGCGCGCAGGGTAGTCAAGGTGCACAGGGCGCGCAGGGTACGCAAGGCGGCGCTCGAAGCCAGGGCGAAGGCCAGCGCCCGGCGCGCCCGGCGCCGGGAGCCGCGCAATGATGGTGCAGCAATCGAGCCGCGCCGCTCACATGCCTGTGGCCCGCTTCCCTCACCCGTCATTCCCGCGCAGGCGGGAACCCAGGTTCGGTGCGCAGCTATCGGCTCACGGGTTCATGGTGCTGCGTGCACACTTGGGTTCCCGCCTGCGCGGGAATGACGCTGGTGACGGTGCGAGCACGCGTGGGTTTGAGGTGCCTGGCATGTCCGCCAGCGCCGCGCGGTTCGGAGGCCTGCAATGAGCCCGTCCACCCCGTTCATCAACCGCCCGGTCGCCACCGCGCTGCTGATGCTGGCGATCGTGCTTTCGGGCCTGGTCGGCTACCGCTTCCTGCCCTTGTCGGCGCTGCCGCAGGTCGACTTCCCGACCATCCAGGTGCGCACGCTGTACCCCGGCGCCAGCCCGGAAGTGATGGCGCGCACGGTGACCGCGCCGCTCGAGCGCCAGTTCGGCCAGATGGCGGGACTGACGCGCATGAGTTCCACCAGCGCCTCGGGCGTCTCGATAGTCACGCTGCAGTTCGGCCTGGGCGAAACGCTCGACGTCGCCGAGCAGGAAGTGCAGGCCGCGATCAATGCCGGCGGCTCGCTCCTGCCGACCGACTTGCCGGCGCCGCCGGTCTACGCCAAGGTCAACCCGGCCGACGCACCGGTGCTGACGCTGGCCATTACGTCCGACACGATGCCGCTGACCGAGGTGCAGAACCTGGTCAACACGCGCCTGGCGCTGAAGATCAGCCAGGTCTCGGGCGTGGGCCAGGTGTCGCTCTCGGGCGGCCAGCGTCCCGCGGTGCGGATCCAGGCCGACACCGAGGCCCTGGCCTCGTATGGCCTTGGCCTGGACAGTTTGCGCAGCGCCATCACCGCGGCCAACGCCAACAGCGCCAAGGGCAGCTTCGACGGCCCCACGCGTTCGTACGCGATCAACGCCAACGACCAGCTGGTGACGGTGCCCGACTACGAAGACCTGATCGTCGCCTATCGCAACGGCGCCCCGGTCAAGCTCACCGAAGTGGCGCGCGTGGTCGACAGCGCCGAGAACGTGCGCCTGGGCGCCTGGGCCAATATGAAGCCGGCCATCATCCTCAATGTGCAGCGCCAGCCGGGCGCCAACGTGATCGCCACGGTCGACGCGATCAAGGCGCGCCTGCCGGAACTGCAGGCCGGCCTGCCAAGTGCGCTGCGCATGGACGTGCTGAGCGACCGCACCACCGGCATCCGCGCCTCGGTGCACCACGTCCAGATCGAACTGCTGCTGGCGGTGGTGCTGGTGGTGCTGGTGATCTTCGCCTTCCTGCACAGCCTGCGCGCCACCATCATCGCCAGCCTGGCGGTGCCAATCTCGCTGATCGGCAGCTTCGGCGTGATGTACCTGCTCGGCTACAGCCTGAACAACCTGTCGCTGATGGCGCTGACGATCGCCACCGGCTTCGTGGTCGACGATGCGATCGTCATGATCGAGAACATCGCGCGCTATATCGAGAAGGGCGAGCAGCCGATGGCGGCCGCCATCAAGGGCGCGACCCAGATCGGCTTCACCATCATCTCGCTCACCGTGTCCCTGATCGCGGTATTGATTCCGCTGCTGTTCATGGGCGACGTGGTGGGCCGCTTGTTCCGCGAATTCGCGGTCACGCTGGCGATCACGATCCTGATCTCGGGCCTGGTGTCGCTGACGCTGGTGCCGATGATGTCGGCGCGCTGGCTGCGCAGCCACGAACAGGAAAAGCCAAGCCGCTTTGCGCGCAAGTTCCAGGCCTTCTTTGACCGCGTGATCGCGCGCTACGACGTGATGCTGGGCTGGGTGCTGGCGCGCCAGGGCCTGACGCTGATCGTTGCGCTGGGCACGCTGGTCCTCACCGCGCTGCTGTGGATGATCATCCCGAAAGGCCTGTTTCCGACCCAGGACACCGGCCAGCTGCAGGCGCGGGTCCAGGCGCGCCAGTCGATTTCGTACACCGACATGGCCAAGCTGCAGCAGGAAGCGGCGCGCCAGATCATGGCCGACCCCGAGGTCGCGTCGGTGGCCTCGTATGTCGGCGTCGACGCCGCCAACAACACCATGATGCATACCGGCACCATGCTGATCAACCTCAAGCCAGACCGTGGCAACCAGGACCGGACCATGCAGCGCCTGCGTGCACGGGTGGCGAATGTCGCCGGCCTGACCCTGTTCCTGCAGCCGACCCAGGACCTGACGATCGACGCCGAAAGCGGCCCGACCCAGTACCGCCTGTCGATCGAAGGCGCCGACGGCGACACCGTCAACGAATGGGCGCGCAAGCTGACCGTGAAACTGGGCCAGGTGCCGCAGCTGCGCAACGCCGTCACCGACGCCGGCGCGGTCGGCGCGGCCGCCTTCATCGACATCGACCGCGATACCGCCTCGCGCCTGTCGATCACGGCAGCCTCGATCGACGACGCCCTGTACAGCGCCTACGGCCAGCGCATCGTCTCGACCATCTTCACCGAAACCAACCAGTACCGCGTGATCCTGGAAGCGCAGCAAGACCAGGCGATGTCGCTCGAGGCCCTGAGCCGGCTGCAGCTGCGCACCGGTTCCGGTGCGTCCACGCCGCTGTCGGCGATCGCCACCATCAGCGAACGCGCGGCGCCGCTGCAGGTGATCCACGTGGCCCAATACCCGGCCGCCACGGTCGGTTTCGATACCGCCGCCGGCGCCTCGCTCGGGCAGGCGGTCGATGCGATCCGCGCCGCTGCGCTCGAGATCAACATGCCGGCCTCGGTCAGCCTGACCTTCCTCGGCGCGTCCGGCGCGTATGAGGCCTCGCTGTCGAACCAGTTGTGGCTGATCCTGGCCGCCGTGGTCTGCGTGTACATCGTGCTCGGGGTGCTCTACGAGAGCTACATCCACCCCCTGACCATCCTGTCGACGCTGCCGTCGGCCGGGGTCGGCGCGCTGCTGGCGCTGTGGGTCAGCGGCCAGGGGCTGGGCGTGATCGGCATCATCGGCATCATCCTCCTGATCGGCATCGTCAAGAAGAACGCGATCATGATGATCGACTTCGCGATCGAGGCCGAGCGCGAGCAGGGCATGGGGCCGTTCGATGCGATCCGCCAGGCGGCGCTGCTGCGCTTCCGCCCGATCCTGATGACGACGCTGGCAGCGCTGTTCGCGGCGGTGCCGCTGATGCTGGGCTGGGGCGAGGGCGCCGAACTGCGGCGGCCACTCGGCCTGGCCATCTTCGGTGGCCTGATCCTGAGCCAGTTGCTGACGCTGTTCACCACGCCGGTAATCTACCTGGCGTTCGACCGCACCGCGCGGCGCTGGACCGGCAAGGCGCCGCACAAGACCGAAGGGGCGGGCGCATGAACCTGTCGCGCCCCTTTGTCGAGCGTCCGATCGCCACCATCCTGCTGACCATCGGGCTGGCGCTGGCCGGCATCGGCGCCTTCTTCGTGCTGCCGGTGGCGCCGCTGCCGCAGGTCGATTATCCGACCATTTCGGTGTCGGCCTCGCTGCCCGGCGCCAGCCCGGAAACCATGGCCTCGAGCGTGGCCACGCCGCTCGAGCGGCGCCTGGGCGTGATTGCCGGCGTCAACGAAATGACCTCGCGCAGCAGCACCGGTTCCACCCGCGTCAGCCTGCAGTTCGAACTCAATCGCAAGATCGATTCGGCCGCGCGCGAAGTGCAGGCCGCGATCAGCGCCGCGCGCGCCGACCTGCCGGCCACGCTGCGCAGCAACCCGACCTATCGCAAGGCCAATCCCTCAGACGCGCCGGTGATCATCCTGGCGCTGACCTCGAAAACGCGCACCCCCGGCCAGATCTACGAGGCGGTCTCGAACCTGGTGCAGCAACGCCTGGCGCAAGTCAAGGGCGTGGGCGAAGTCGAGATCGGCGGCGGTTCGCTGCCGGCGGTGCGGGTCGAACTGGTGCCGTATTCGCTGAACCGCTATGGCGTTTCGGCCGAAGACGTGCGCGCCGCGATCCAGGCCAGCAATCCGAACCGTCCCAAAGGCGAGATCGAGTCGAGCGGCAACCGCCTGCAGATTTATTCGCAGCCGGCCACCGCCGGCGACGGACGCAGCGCCGCCGATTACCGCGACCTGGTGGTGGCGTGGCGTAACGGGGCCGCGGTGCGTCTGCTTGATGTGGCGAGCGTATTCGACGGTCCCGAGAGCATTAATACCCTGGGCCTGTTCAATGGCGACCCGGCGGTGATCGTGCTGGTCACGCGCCAGCCGGATGCGAACGTGATCGAAACCGTGGACGGCATCCGCGACCTGCTGCCGATGCTGCAGGCGCAGCTCCCGGGCGACATCAATCTGGCGGTGGCGTCGGACCGCACCAATTCGATCCGCGCTTCGCTGCACGAGATCGAGTTCACGCTGGTGCTGTCGATCCTGCTGGTGGTGCTGGTGGTGAGCGTGTTCCTGCGCAGCCTGCGCGCCACCGTGATCCCGGCGGTGGCCACGATCGTGTCGCTGCTGGGCACCTTCGGCGTGATGTACCTGTTCGGTTTCAGCCTCAACAACCTGTCGCTGATGGCGCTCACGGTCGCTGCCGGCTTTGTTGTCGACGACGCCATCGTGGTGCTTGAAAATACGGCGCGCCACATCGAGGCCGGCATGGACCGCATGGCCGCGGCGCTTCTCGGCGCGCGCGAGGTTGGCTTTACCGTGCTGTCGATTTCGCTCTCCCTGGTGGCGGTGTTCATTCCACTGCTGTTCATGGGCGGGCAGGTGGGGCGCCTGTTCCGCGAGTTTGCGGTGACGCTGTCGGCGGCGGTGATGATTTCGCTGGTGATTTCACTCACCACCACACCCATGATGTGCGCCTTGCTGCTGCGCCCCGAGGACAAGGACAAGAAGCCGGGGCGCCTGGCGCGCTGGTCCGAAAGCGGCTTCGTGCGCGTGCTGCGCAGTTACGAGCACGCGCTTGACTGGGCGCTGGGCAGCAAGCTGCTGGTGATGGTGATCTTGCTGTTCACCGTGGCGCTGAACGTGTACCTGTTCTCGGGCGCGCCGAAGGGCTTCTTCCCGCAGCAGGATTCGGGCCAGATGAATGGCGGCATCCGCGCCGACCAGAGCATCTCGTTCCAGGCCATGCAGCAGAAGCTGCGCGAGCTGGTCGACATCATCAGGAAAGACCCGGCGGTCGATACCGTGATTGCATTTACCGGGGGCGGGCGCGCCGGCGGCGGCTTCATGTTCGTCAACCTCAAGCCGCTGGCCGAACGCGACGTGGCCGGGCAGGCCGTGATCGCGCGCCTGCGCCCGCAACTGGCGAAGGTCACCGGGGTCACGATCTTCCTCAATCCGGTGCAGGATCTGCGCATGGGCGGGCGCTCCAGCAACTCGACCTACCAGTACACGCTCAAGAGCGACAATGCCGAAGACCTGAAGCTGTGGGCGGCGCGCCTGGCCGAAGCGATGAAAACGCAGCCGGCGCTGGTCGATATCGACACCGACCTCGAAGAGAACGGCGTCGAGACCTTCGTCACCATCGACAAGCAGAGCGCGGCGCGCCTGGGAATCAGCACGCGCGACGTCACCAATGCGCTGTACAACGCGTTCGGCCAGCGCCAGGTGGCGAATATCTACGATGAACTGAACCAGTACCACGTGGTGATGGGCGTGGCACAGCGCTATGCGCAGTCGCCCGAAGCGCTGCGCGACGTGTACGTGCCGGCGCGCGCCAGCGGCGGCGGCGGTTCGGGCAGCGCCGCCAACAGCGCCGGCGTGGGCGTGGCCAGCGGCACGGTCGGCAACGCCACGGCAGGCGCCAGTGCCGGCGCCGGCGCCGCGACCTCGAACCTGACCGCCGCGCGCGATCCGTCCGCGGGCCAGGCGCTGGCCAGCAGCGCCGCCACCATGGTGCCGCTGATGTCGGTGGCGTCGTTCGCCGAGAGCTCAACCCCGACCTCGGTCAGCCACCAGGATGGCGAACTGGCGACGACGGTGTCGTACAACCTGGCCGAGGGCTTCAACCTGGCCGACGGCGAAGCCGCCGTGCGCCAGGCCGAAGCCGACATCGGCATGCCGACCAATGTGCGCGGCAGCTCGCAAGGCGCTGCGGCCGCTGCGCAAGCGTCGAACCAGGAGCAGCCGCTGCTGATCGCGGCCGCCATCATCGTCATCTACATCGTGCTCGGCATCCTGTACGAAAGCCTGGTGCATCCGGTGACGGTGCTCTCGACGCTGCCGTCGGCCGGTGTCGGCGCCGTGCTGGCGCTGCTGTTGTTCAAGATGGAGTTCTCGATCATCGCCCTGATCGGGGTGTTCCTCCTGATCGGCATCGTCAAGAAGAACGCGATCATGATCATCGATTTCGCGCTCGAAGCCGAGCGCGCGCGCGGCCTGTCGGCAACCGAAGCGGTGCGCGAAGCGTGCATGCTGCGCTTCCGCCCGATCCTGATGACCACCCTGGCCGCGGCGCTGGGCGCGCTGCCGCTGGCGATCGGCTTTGGCGAAGGCTCCGAGTTGCGGCGCCCGCTGGGCATCGCCATCATCGGCGGCCTCATCGCCAGCCAGTTGCTCACGCTGCTGACCACGCCGGTGGTCTACGTCCTGATGGACAAGCTGCGCACGCGCAAGCCGGACGAAGCAAACCTGACCCGCCATCCCCACGAGGGCGACGGCCCGTCCTTAGCCAAAACCTGATCTTTATGCACACCACCGTACCTTATCGCTTGTCTCTTCTCGCCCTGGCCGTGGCGCTGGCCGGCTGCACCGTCGGCCCGGCCTACCAGCGGCCCGACCCGCTGCAGGCCGGCACGCTGCCGGCCAGTTTCAAGGAGCTCGAGGGCTGGGTGCCGGCGGCGCCGGCCGACACGCTCGAACGCGGCCCGTGGTGGGCGCTGTTCGCCGACGCCGAACTCGATCGCCTGGCGGCCCAGGTCGAGACAGCCAACCAGAACGTGGCGGTGGCGGTGGCCAACTACACCCAGGCGCGCGCGCTGGTGGCGCAGCAGCGCGCCTCGCTGTTTCCGGTGGTGTCGCTCGGCGCCGGGGCCGACCGCGCCGGCGGCGGTGAACGCAGCAGCGACAATGCCTACCGCGTGCAGATCGGCGCCAGCTGGGAGCCGGACGTGTTCGGCCGCCTGAGGAACGCCGTCACCGGCGCCGAGGCCGGCGCCCAGGCCAGCGCCGCCGACCTGGCCAGCGCGCGCCTGGCCGCGCTGGGCGAACTGGCGATCAACTACTTCTCGCTGCGCCAGACCGACGCCCAGCGCCAGATGCTGGCCTCGACCATCGAAGGCTACGAGCGGGTGCTGCAGATCACCTCGAACCGGTTCGCGGCCGGCGTCTCGGCCAGGTCGGACGTGCTGCAGGCGCAGACCCAGCTTGCCACCGCGCGCAGCGAAGCGCTGGGCCTGCAGCGTCAACGGGCCCAGCTCGAACACGCGATCGCGGTGCTGGTCGGGCGCACCCCGTCCGACTTTTCGCTCGCCCCAAGCCCATGGCAGGTGACGGTGCCCGCCGTGCCGGTCGGGGTGCCGTCGACGCTGCTGCAGCGCCGGCCCGACATCGCCGCCGCCGAACGCGACGTGGCCGCGGCCAACGCCGACATCGGCATCGCGCGCTCGGCGTATTTCCCCAACTTCGGCCTGAACGCGTCGTACGGCAACACCAGCAGCCGCGTCGGCGATGTGTTTTCGGCGTCGGCTGCGGCCTGGTCGTTCGGGCTGTCGGCGGCGCAGACGATCTTCAATGCCGGCGCCACCCGCGCCAGCGTGGCAGGCGCCGAGGCGCGCCAGCAGGCCACGGTGGCGCGCTATCGCCAGATCGTGCTCGACGCTTTCGCCAACGTCGAGGATCAACTGGCTGCGACGCGCGTGCTGGCGCAGCAGCAGCAGCTGCGGCTGGAGGCGGCCGAAGCGGCCGGCCTGGTCGAAGAACAGATCCTGAACCGCTACAAGGCCGGGCAGGTGAGCTATACCGAAGTGGTGCAGGCGCAGGTGACAGCACTGAACGCAAGGCGTAATCTGGTGCAGGTGCAGGCCGACCGCCAGACCGCGGCGGTGGCGCTGATCCAGTCGCTGGGCGGCGGCTGGAGCGATGCGGCGCTGGCGCAGGCTGCGCGCTGACCCGGCGCATTGCATGCACTGGACATATAATGCGCCCATCTGATGCAGGGCTGACGCAATGAAAAAATGGATTGACCGTATGCTGGGCGGGGACGACAAGGCGCTGCCGGCGGCGGCGCCCGAGGACACCGCTGCCGGGCTTGACGCGCTGGCGGTGGAAGTCGACGGCGCCTATTACCGCTGGCTCACCGCCTCGAGCGGCTACCAGGCCACGCCCGAGGCCGAAGAACACATCCTCGACCTGGTGCGCACGCTGGCGGCCGATCCGCTCGCGGCCAGCGGCCTGGTGCCGCGCATTCCCGAACTGATCCCGCAATTGCTGCGCGACCTGGCCGACGATACGGTGTCGGCGGGCGAGCTGGCGCGCCAGGTCGAGCGCGACCTGGTGCTGGTGGCCGAGGTGATCCGCGAAGCCAACAGCGCCTATTACCGGCCGCTGCAGCCGGTCAAGTCGCTCGATGGGGCCATGATGATGATCGGCCAGAACGGTCTGCGCATGCTGCTCGCCAGGATCGCCTTGCGGCCCCTGATCCAGATGGGCGAAACCGGGTTTGCGCGCCAGGCGGCGCCGGTGATCTGGAACCAGTCCGAGAAATGCGCGCTGGCATCGAGCCTGATGGCGCCGGGCCTGGGCGCGGGCGTGTTCGAGGCCTACCTGGCCGGGCTGATGCAGAACCTGGGGCTGATCGTGGCGCTGCGCCTGGCCGGGCGGGCCGAAGAATCGGGCAAGATTCCCGGATCGAGCGAATTCGGCCGGCGCCTGTTCGACGTCAGCCGCCAATTGTCGGCAGCGATTGCCCGGCACTGGGATTTCCCGCAAGATGTGGTCGACGGCATCGCCGGCGTCGGCCATGACGACGCCACGACGCTGTCGGCGGCGCTGCTGCGCGGCGACCAGATCGCCAAGCTGCGGCTGCTGCTCGACGCGCGCGTGGTGCTTGAGGACGACGTGCTGGTCACCGACAGCCTGGATAATTTCGAGCGGCGCTGCCTGGGCAAGATCGGGGCAGTGGAAGGCTGAAGCGACGGCCGCGGCGCTGCTTCTCACTGTGGAGAATGGTCATGAAAATGCGCACCGAACACCTGGAGCAGCTGCGCCAGGCCAAGCGCCTGCTGGAGCATCCCGGCCTTGCCGCCCGCATCTGCAACCTGGTGGGCGCGCCGATCGAATCGGCCATCGGGCGCCTGCCGGCGTCCTGGCAACAACGCGTTGGCGTGGCCACCGAGCGCGCGCTGCAGCACGCGATGCGCGGGGCGTTGTTCACCCTCGGCAGCGAGCGTGAGGCTAAAAAGGGCAGCGCTTCGCCACGCCTGCACAAGTTCGCGGCAGGTGTGTCTGGCGGCGTCGGCGGCGCCTTTGGCCTGCCCGGCCTGCTGGTCGAATTGCCGCTGTCGACCGTCATCATGCTGCGCTCGATCGCCGACATTGCGCGCGCCAACGGCGAAGTACCGGACGATCCCGCAACCGGGCTCGAATGCCTGCAGATCCTGGCCATGGGTGGGCCAAGCAGCACCGACGACGCCGCCGACTCGGGGTATTTCGCGATGCGCATCGCGCTGGCGCGCGCCGTCAGCGAGGCCACGCAAGCGCTGGCTGCCAGGTCGGTGAACGCGGCCACGGCGCCGGCGCTGCTGCGCCTGATCGCCCTGGTGGCCGGTCGTTTCCAGGTGCACGTGACGCAGAAGGCGGCCACGATGCTGGTCCCGGCGCTGGGCGCGGTGGGCGGCGCCGGCATCAACCTGCTGTTCATCGACCACTTCCAGAACATGAGCCGCGGCCACTTCGCCGTGCGCCGGCTCGAGCGCGAATACGGCGCGGCGCTGGTGCGGCGCCAGTACGATCTGATCGCGCCCGAAGTCACGCCGCCGGCGCCGGCGCTGATGGGCTTCCTGGCCTGATCACGGGGGCGGGCAGATCCGGTTGCGACCGTGTTCCTTGGCCGTGTACAGCATCGCGTCGGCGCGCAGGAACAATTCGTTTTCGCTGCGCTGTTGCGGGAAACCGGCCACCCCGCCGCTGAACGAAAAGCGGCGCAGGTCGCCGCGCCCGACCTCGAACTCGATGGCGCCGAATGCCTGGCGCATCGCATCGATGCGCCGCCACGCCGTCGCCAGGTCGCAATCCCAGAGCACCACCACGAATTCCTCGCCACCGAAGCGGCACAGCAGATCGGATTCGCCGAGGTGCGGCGCCAGCGACAGGCACAGACGCTTGATGACGATGTCGCCGAAGTGGTGGCCCCAGGTGTCGTTGATGGTCTTGAACTTGTCGATGTCGATCACGGCAAACGCCAGCGGCGTGTCTTGCTGCGTCGCCTGGCGGATCAGGTCCTGCGTTTTGCGCTGCAGGCCAATCTTGTTCAACAGGCCGGTGGCGCGGTCCTTGCCGATCAGGTCCTTGGTGACGCGGATCTTGCCGGCCCGGTTGACCAGCTGCGCGGTGAGCAGGTCGGCATCGGTCTGGTGCAGAATCGCGTCGAAGCCGCTTGCCAGCGCGCGCCGGGTGAGGGCGGCATCGGCACTGCGCTGCAGCAGCACGACTTCGCGCACCGGATCGGCCTCGATGTTCTTGCGCAGCACGCGTGCAATCGCGTCCAGGCGCGTGAATGCGCTGTCGGCGATCAGCACCAGATCCGGTTGCAGCTGCTTGACCCGCAGGTGCAGGGTGGTCGGCTCGATGTGATGGATGACCTCGACCTGCTGGCGCAGCAGTGCGGCGTCGTCGAGTTGTCCGGCCGCGCCCAGCGCCACCAGGCGCACCGTGTCGCCGCGCTTGCCCTGCACGATCAGGTTGAACAGTTTGTCGACCAGCACATCGTTGGCGATCGGCTTCTCGGCGTAGGCCAGGCAGTTGCTGTCCACCAGCCGCTGCTGCAGCAGGAAGCGCTCGCCCTGGCGCGCTGATTGCAGGTAGACGTAGTCGCGTCCGGGCGGCAGGCGCGCCAGCAGTTCGCCCAGCATCAGGGTCTTGCGGGCGTCGCCCAGGTCGGACTGCATATTGTGCAGGGCGTCGAGGTCGATCACGAACAGGCCCGCGCCGCTGTCAGTCTGGACGGCGGCGACGAACTGCGCCAGTTCGTGGTGAAACCCGATGTCGAAATCGTATTTGTGCGCGTGCAGCAGCAGCTCTGCACGGTTGTCCTTGATGAAGAAACTCTGGGACAGGAAATGTACGCGGTGTCGGTAAAGCGGCGCGTCGCTGGTCATGGTGCGGTTGCCTTCCTGGTTTGCCTATCGCGGACGTTAATTTGATTAACGCCGGATATTGCCATGTGAATGTGACACCGTGCTGACGGGGTAAACACCGCATCCGCAGGCGCCGTAAGACCTTGTCATTACGCCAGAAAACACACCCGACTATAACCCAACGGCGATATACTCCGGGCTTGCTTTTTTTCATCCTGGGGTCCCACCGTGTTCAAATCCATCGTCTTGCCGTTCGTCCTGCTGGGCGCGGCAACCAATGTGCTCGCCGACGAAGGCCAATGGCAACCGCACCAGCTGCCACAGCTGAAATCCGAACTGAAACGCATCGGCATCAGCATGCCGGCCGAGAAGCTGGCCGACCTGTCGAAGCACCCGATGAGCGCGATCGTCTCGCTCGGCGGCTGCTCGGCCTCGTTCGTCTCGCCCGAGGGCCTGGTGGTGACCAATCACCACTGCGCGTACGGCGCCATCCAGCGCAACGCAACCCCGGAAAAGAACTACATCGTCAACGGCTTTCTGGCCAAGACCCGCGCCGAAGAACTGCCGGGCGGCCCGAACACGCTGGTGTACGTGACCGAGAAGGTCGAGAACGTGACCGACCGCGTGCTCAAGGGCTTGAGCCCGACCCTGTCGGGACGCCAGCGCCACGAACTGGTCGAGTCGCGCGTCAAGGCGCTGGTCGCCGAATGCGAAACCGACAAGGCGTATCGCTGCTCGGTGCCGGCCTTCCACCGCGGCCTCGAGTACTACCGCATCAAGCAGCTGATGATCCGCGACGTGCGCCTGGTGTACGCGCCGTCGGACCGCATCGGCAACTATGGCGGCGACATCGACAACTACGAATGGCCGCGCCAGACCGGCGACTATTCGTTCCTGCGCGCCTATGTCGGCAAGGATGGCCGTCCGGCCGATCCGTCGCCTGATAACGTGCCCTACAAGTCGAAAGACTTTTTGGTGGTCTCGGCCGAAGGCCTGAAGAACGTCGACCC
>Ga0265797_10006918_pt1 | contig 15796 bp, 12 predicted proteins | sample P2T30metagenome_FD_192433 | JGI IMG/M metagenome (GOLD analysis project Ga0265797, IMG submission 192433) | Plant litter microbial communities from East Loma Ridge, Irvine, California - P2 T30 | ecosystem: Environmental > Terrestrial > Plant litter > Unclassified | place: USA: California... | reverse complement strand
TCTCGGGCGAGCCGATACCGGTCGGGTCGGTCGACGTGACCATGTACCGCGACGACCTCCGCAGCCAGCCGACCCGCGCCTCCCGGCCCACATCGCTGCCCGTCGGCGGCATCGACGGCAAGACCGTCGTCCTGGTCGACGACGTCCTGTACTCGGGGCGGACGATCCGGGCGGCGCTCGACGCCCTGAGCTCGCTCGGCCGGCCGCGTGCGGTCCGCCTCGCCGTCCTCGTCGACCGGGGCCACCGCGAGCTGCCGATCCGGGCCGACTTCGTGGGCAAGAACCTGCCGACCTCTACCGCAGAGCGGATCTACGTCCGGCTCGCCGGCGTCGATGCGGACGAGCTGGTCGCCATCGAAGGAGGCGCGGCGACAGAGGGTGCCGTAGGCGCGGGTGCTCGCGCATGAGGCACCTGCTCAGCACCTCCGACCTCGGACTCGATGATGCGCTGCGCATCCTCGACATCTCGGAGGACATGGCCGACGTCAGCACCCGCGAGGTCCGCAAGCTGCCCACGCTGCGCGGGACGACGGTCGTCAACCTCTTCTACGAAGACAGCACACGCACGCGCATCTCCTTCGAGGCCGCGGCGAAGCGACTCAGCGCCGACGTCATCAACTTCGCGGCGAAGGGCTCGAGCGTGTCGAAGGGCGAATCCCTGAAGGACACGGCGCAGACGCTCGCCGCGATGGGCGCCGACGGCATCGTGATCCGGCACCCGTCCTCCGGGGCTCCCCGGGTGCTCGCCGACAGCGGCTGGGTGGACGCGGGCATCGTCAACGCCGGCGACGGCACGCACGAGCACCCGACCCAGGCGCTGCTCGACGCGTTCACGATGCGACGCCGGGTCCACGGCGCCGCGAGTCGGGGTCGCGACCTCGACGGTCTGCGGGTCGTCATCGTCGGCGACATCCTGCATTCGCGGGTGGCCCGGTCGAACGCCTGGCTGCTGCGGACGCTCGGCGCCCAGGTCACGGTGGTCGCGCCTCCCACGCTCCTGCCCGTCGACGTCAGCCGATTCGGCGTCGACGTCCACTACGACCTCGACGAGGCCCTGTTCCAGGTGCGACCCGACGTGGTCATGATGCTGCGCATCCAGCAGGAGCGGATGAACGAGGCGTTCTTCCCGAACGCCCGCGAGTACGCCCGCGCCTGGGGGCTGAGCGCCGCACGGTTCCGTGCGCTGCCGCCGGAGACCGTCGTGATGCACCCCGGGCCGATGAACCGCGGTCTCGAGATCAGCGACGAGGCCGCCGACTCGCCGCGATCGACCGTCCGCGAGCAGGTCGCCAACGGCGTCGCCGTGCGCATGGCCGTGCTCTACCTCACACTCGCCGGCGACCGGGAGGACTCCCTGTGACCACCACCCAGATCATCCGCGCCGTCGAGACCGTCGACGGCGACCGCACCGACGTCCTCGTCCGAGACGGCGTGGTCGTCGAGCTCGGCACGCGTCTCAGCGCCGTCGGGGCCACCGTGGTCGACGCCGACGGGCTCCTCGTCCTGCCGGGTCTCGTCGACCTCCACACGCACCTCCGGGAGCCGGGCGGCGAGGGCAGCGAGACCGTTCTGACCGGCTCGCGTGCCGCCGCCGCGGGGGGCTTCACCGCGGTCAACGCGATGGCGAACTCGTCGCCGGTGGCCGACACCGCGGGGGTCGTCGAGCAGGTGCAGGCGCTCGGCGACCGGGCCGGGTACGTGACCGTCCGACCGATCGGCGCCGTGTCGCGGGGTCTCGAGGGGACGCACCTCTCCGAGATCGGCGCCATGGCCCGATCCCGCGCCGCCGTCCGGGTGTTCTCCGACGACGGCCACTGCGTGAGCGACCCCCTGCTGATGCGCCGCGCGCTCGAGTACGTCAAGGGCTTCGGGGGAGTCGTCGCGCAGCACGCCCAGGAACCGCGACTGACCATCGGCGCTCAGATGAACGAGGGGGCGCTCTCGGCCGAGCTGGGTCTCGCCGGGTGGCCCGCGGTCGCGGAGGAGGCGATCATCGCGCGCGACGTGCTCCTCGCCGACCACGTCGGTGCCCGACTGCACGTCTGCCACGTCTCGACGGCCGGCAGCGTCGAGGTGATCCGCTGGGCGAAGTCCCGCGGCATCGACGTCACGGCCGAGGTCACGCCGCACCACCTGCTGCTCACCGAAGACCTGGTGGCCGGGTACGACTCACGGTTCAAGGTCAACCCCCCGCTTCGCGGGAAGGACGACGTGCAGGCCCTCCGCTCGGCCCTCGCGGACGGCACCATCGACATCGTGGCCACGGATCACGCGCCGCACACCTCCGAGGCGAAGTGCTGCGAGTGGGACGCCGCGGCTAACGGCATGGTCGGCCTCGAGACGGCCCTGCCCGTCGTGCAGCACACGATGGTCGACACGGGGCTCATCGGCTGGGGCGACGTCGCGCGCATCATGTCGACGACCCCGGCCGTCATCGGTCGGGTCTCCGGGCAGGGGCGCCCCCTCGCCGTCGGAGAGCCCGCCGAGCTGACCCTCTACGATCGGAGCGTGACGCGCACCTTCTCCGCCGAGCACCTCGCGGGCAAGAGCACCAACTCGCCGTTCATCGACCGCGTCCTGCCGGGCCGGGTCGAGGCCACCTTCCATCAGGGCTACGCCACCGTCGAAGGCGGCGCGGTGGTCGAGACCGAGACGATCGCGCGTGCCGCCGCGGCCGTCGCGGCGCACCGGGTGTCGGCCGAGGCCACAGCCGGGGCGGAGGCCCGATGACCTACTGGTGGATCGGCCTCGGAGTCCTCGTCCTCCTCGCGGCTCTGCTCTGGCAGATGGCGCGATCGTGGCGTGCCCGCGGCCGACGTCAATCCGACATCGCCCTCCCCGAGATCGCTCCCGACGGCCTCGGCACGCCGAGCATCGAGACCGACGGCTTCTACGTGGCCACGAGTCGAGCGGGCGATCCGCTCGACCGCATCGTCATCGGCGGGCTCGGCTTCCGCGGACGCGCGGGCGTCTCGGTCCATGTCGAGGGCGTCCGCCTCGAGATCGCGGGCGAACCGGCGAAGCTGATCCGCGCCTCCTCGATCCGCGACGTCGGCCGGGCCACATGGACGATCGACCGCGTCGTCGAAGAGGGCGGGCTCGTCCTCATCGCCTGGACCCTCGGCGAGACCGACGTCGACACCTACCTGCGCATCGTCGACGACCCCACCGCGGTCGTCGACGGCATCCGCGGAATCATCCCCACGGCCCCCCGGGCCGGAACCAGCACTGGAGAGAACCTGTGAGTGAAAAAGCCGTCCTCATCCTCGAAGACGGGTCGCGGTACGTCGGGCTCGCTTACGGCGCCGTCGGCCGCACCCTCGGCGAGGTGGTCTTCTCGACCGGCATGACCGGCTACCAGGAGACCCTGACCGACCCCTCGTACGCCGGGCAGATCGTCGTCATGACGGCCCCGCACATCGGCAACACCGGGGTGAACGACGAAGACCCCGAGTCGCGTCGCATCTGGGTGGCCGGCTACGTGGTCCGCGACGCCAGCCGCGTCGTGTCGAACCACCGGGCACAGGGCAGCCTCGACGACCAGCTCGTCGCCGACGGCGTCGTGGGCATCCGCGGCATCGACACCCGTGCCGTCACGCGGCGTCTCCGCGACGTCGGCTCGATGAAGGGCGGCGTCTTCAGCGGTGCCGACGCCGAGCTCGACCCGGCCGAGCAGCTCGCCCTCGTCGCGGCGGGCAGCGACATGCGCGGTCTCAACCTCTCGAGCCAGGTGTCCACGCTCGAGCCCTACGTGGTCCAGCCCGAGGGCGAGCGCATCGGCTCGGTCGCCGTCCTCGACCTGGGCGTCAAGACCTCGACCCTGCGCTACCTGGCCCAGCGCGGCTTCGAGGTGCACGTGCTGCCGCAGTCGACGACGCTCGACGAGCTGCGCGCACTCGCCCCCGACGCGCTCTTCTACTCGAACGGCCCGGGCGACCCGGCCGCGAGCGACACGCAGGTCGAGCTGCTGCAGGGCGCTCTCCGCGACGGTCTGCCCTACTTCGGCATCTGCTTCGGCAACCAGCTGTTCGGCCGGGCGCTCGGCTTCGGCACGTACAAGCTGCCGTTCGGCCACCGGGGCATCAACCAGCCCGTCCTCGACAAGACGACCAACCGCGTCGAGATCACCAGTCAGAACCACGGCTTCGCGGTCGACGCGCCCATCGACGGCGTGCTCGACTCGCCCGCGGGCTTCGGCCGCGTCGAGGTCAGCCACTACAGCCTCAACGACCAGGTCGTCGAGGGTCTGCGGGCCCTCGACATCCCCGCGTTCTCGGTCCAGTACCACCCCGAGGCGGCCGCCGGCCCGCACGACAGCAACCACCTCTTCGACCGCTTCCGCGAGGCGGTCGTCGCCCGCTCGCACGGCAAGTCCGTCGACTTCGGCTCCGACATCGAAAGCAGCATCTGATGCCCAAGCGCCCCGACATCAACTCCGTCCTCGTGATCGGCTCCGGGCCGATCGTCATCGGCCAGGCGGCCGAGTTCGACTACTCGGGAACGCAGGCCTGCCGCGTCCTCCGCGAAGAGGGGGTGCGCGTCATCCTGGTCAACCCGAACCCGGCCACGATCATGACCGACCCCGACTTCGCCGACGCCACGTACATCGAGCCGATCACCTCCGAGGTGCTCGAGGCGATCATCGTGAAGGAGCGCCCCGACGCGATCCTCCCGACCCTCGGCGGGCAGACCGCCCTGAACGCGGCCATCAAGCTCGACGAGGAGGGCATCCTCGCCAAGCACGGCGTCGAGCTGATCGGCGCGAAGGTCGAGGCGATCCAGAAGGGAGAAGACCGCCAGCTCTTCAAGGACCTCGTGCTCGAGTCGGGCGCCGACGTGGCCAAGTCGTACATCGCGCGCACCGTCGACCAGGCGGTCGAGTACGCCGAAGACCTCGGCTACCCTCTCGTGATCCGCCCCTCGTACACGATGGGCGGCCTCGGCTCCGGCTTCGCCTACACGCGCGACGAGCTCGTCCGCATGGTGACCGACGGTCTGCACCAGAGCCCCACCACCGAGGTCCTGCTCGAAGAGAGCATCCTCGGCTGGAAGGAGTACGAGCTCGAGATGATGCGCGACACGGCCGACAACACGGTCGTCGTCTGCTCCATCGAGAACGTCGACCCGGTCGGAGTCCACACCGGCGACTCGATAACCGTCGCTCCGGCCCTCACCCTGACCGACCGCGAGTACCAGAACCTCCGCGACATCAGCATCGACATCATCCGTCGGGTGGGCGTCGACACCGGCGGCTGCAACATCCAGTTCGCCATCGACCCGTCGAACGGCCGCGTCATCGTCATCGAGATGAACCCCCGCGTCTCGCGCTCCAGCGCGCTGGCGTCGAAGGCCACCGGGTTCCCGATCGCCAAGATCGCCGCGAAGCTGGCCCTCGGGTACCGGCTCGACGAGATCCCGAACGACATCACCAAGGTGACCCCCGCCTCCTTCGAGCCCACGCTCGACTACGTCGTCGTCAAGGTGCCGCGGTTCGCGTTCGAGAAGTTCCCCGCGGCCGACACGACGCTCAGCACGACCATGAAGAGCGTCGGCGAGGCGATGGCCCTCGGCCGCAACTTCACGCAGGCGCTGCAGAAGGCGCTGCGCTCGCTCGAGAAGCGCGGATCGAGCTTCCACTGGCAGGGCGCCCCCGGAGACAAGGAGGCGCTGCTCGCGTTGGCCGCGACGCCGACCGACGGTCGCATCGTCACCGTGCAGCAGGCCCTCCGCGCCGGTGCGACGGCGGACGAGGTCTTCGAGTCCACGAAGATCGACCCCTGGTTCATCGACCAGATCGTGCTGATCAACGAGGTCGCCGAGACGGTGGCGGCGGCCGAGTCCCTCGACGCCGAGACGATCGCCTTCGCGAAGGACCACGGCTTCAGCGACGCCCAGCTGGGGCAGCTGCGCGGTCTGCCCGAGCAGCAGGTCCGTGACGAGCGGCACGCCCTCGGCGTCCGGCCCGTGTTCAAGACCGTCGACACCTGCGCGGGGGAGTTCCCGGCCCTCACGCCGTACCACTACTCGAGCTACGACTTCGAGACCGAGGTGGTCGCGAGCGACCGCCGCAAGGTGATCATCCTCGGCTCGGGTCCGAACCGGATCGGGCAGGGCGTCGAGTTCGACTACTCGTGCGTGCACGCCAGCTTCGCGCTGAGCGACGCGGGCTTCGAGACGATCATGATCAACTGCAACCCCGAGACCGTGTCCACCGACTACGACACGAGCGACCGCCTGTACTTCGAACCGCTCACCCTCGAGGACGTCCTCGAGGTGGTCCACGCCGAGAGCGCCAGCGGCGAGCTCGTCGGCGTCGTCGTCCAGCTCGGCGGTCAGACCGCGCTCGGTCTCGCCAAGGGCCTCGAGGCCGCCGGCGTCCCGATCCTGGGGACGAGCCCCGACGCCATCGACTCCGCCGAGGAGCGCGGGCTGTTCCAGGGCATCCTCGACGCCGCCGGGCTGCACGCCCCGAAGAACGGCACGGCCACCGACTACGAGACCGCCGTCGCGGTCGCGGAGGAGATCGGCTACCCCGTCCTCGTCCGCCCGTCGTACGTCCTCGGCGGTCGCGGCATGGAGATCGTCTACGACAGCCCCTCGCTCGCCGACTACTTCGTCCGGGTCGAAGACCAGGCCATCATCGGCCCCGACGCGCCGCTGCTCGTCGACCGGTTCCTGGACGACGCGGTCGAGATCGACGTCGACGCCCTCTACGACGGCACCGAGCTCTACGTCGGCGGCATCATGGAGCACATCGAGGAGGCCGGCATCCACTCGGGCGACTCGAGCTGCACGCTCCCTCCCGTGACGCTCGGCAAGGGCGAGATCGACCGGGTCCGTGCCGCCACCCTCGAGATCGCGCGCGGCATCGGCGTCTCCGGTCTGCTGAACGTCCAGTTCGCCATCGCCGCGGGCGTCCTCTACGTCATCGAGGCGAACCCGCGTGCGAGCCGCACGGTGCCCTTCGTCTCGAAGGCGCTCGGGATCCCGCTGGCCAAGGCCGCGTCGCTGGTCATGGTCGGACGCAGCATCCGCGAGCTCGTCGACGTCGGGCTGCTGCCGGCGAGAGACGGCTCGGACGTCCCGCTCGACTCGCCCATCTCCGTCAAGGAGGCCGTGCTGCCCTTCAAGCGCTTCCGCACGAAGGACGGCCAGATCGTCGACAGCGTGCTGAGCCCCGAGATGCGTTCGACGGGCGAGGTCATGGGGATCGACCGCGACTTCCCGCGGGCCTTCGCCAAGAGCCAGACCGCGGCCTACGGCGGCCTGCCCACCTCCGGCACCGTCTTCGTGAGCGTCGCCGATCGCGACAAGAGGGCGATCGTCCTGCCGGTGCTGCGCCTCCAGCAGCTCGGTTTCACGATCCTCGCCACCGAGGGCACCGCGACCGTGCTGGTGCGCAACGGCATCAAGGCCGACACCGTCGCCAAGTTCAGCGCGGGCGGCCACTCGGTCGTCGACCTGATCAACGCCGACGAGGTCGACATCGTGATCAACACGCCGAGCGGTTCGAGCGCCCGTGCCGACGGCTACGAGATCCGGGCGGCGACCGTCGCGGCCGACAAGGCGCTCTTCACGACCATCGCCCAGCTCGGCGCCGCGGTCGCGTCGATCGAGGCCGTGCAGACCGAGCTCGAGGTCACCAGCCTGCAAGACTACGGACTCGCTCGGGCGGCCCGACTGTGACGGCCGGGGCCTCGGCTCCGGCCTTCGGCGAGCGGCTCGGCGAGGTCTTCGACCGTCTCGGCCCGCTCTGCGTCGGCATCGATCCGCACCCGTACCTGCTCGACGCCTGGCGTCTGCCGGGCGGGGCGGCCGGGGCGCGCGACTTCGGTCTGCGGGTGGTCGACGCGGCGCACCGAGGAGGCGCGGGCATCGTGAAACCGCAGGTCGCCTTCTACGAGCGGTGGGGTTCGGCCGGCTTCGCCGCCCTCGAAGAGGTTCTGCACGCCGCGCGTCAGGCGGGCCTGCTGGTCATCGGCGACGCCAAACGCGGCGACATCGGCAGCACCATGGACGCCTACGGGGACGCCTGGTTCGATCCGGAATCGAGCCTCCGGGTCGACGCGCTGACGGTGTCTCCGTACCTCGGTCTCGGCTCCATGACCGGTCTGATCGCACGAGCCCGTCGCGCGGGTGCGGGCGTGTTCGTGCTCGGCGCCACCTCCAATCCGGAGGCGCGGGTCACGCAGACGGCGCGGCGCACCGACGACGACGGCACGGTCTCGACCGTCGCGGGCGGTATCGTCGACGACGTGCTGCACGACAACCAGATCGCCGGAGAACCCCGGTTCGGCTCCGTGGGGCTGGTGCTCGGCGCGACGGTCGACCTCGTAGCCGCCGGCGTCGACCCCGACCGCTTGACCACCACGCCCGTCCTCGCGCCCGGGTTCGGGCACCAGGGCGCGCTCTACCGCGACATCCCCGCCCTCTTCGGCGCTGCGGGCCGTTCGGTCGTCGTCTCGACCTCCCGGGCGCTGCTCGAGCACGGTCCGTCCGACCTCGCCGACGCGATCCGTCGCGACTCCGACGAGATCCGCCGATGCCTCGTCTGACGCCGCCGCCCGTCGACCGCGCGGCCGCGGCCCGCGCCGCCGTCGCCGCCCGTCGGGGCCGGGCCGCCGTGAAGTCCGCGATCGCCGAGAGACGACGTCAGGCGCTCGACGTCGCCGAGACGGCGTGGGCCGGTGAGGCCACGGCACCCGAGGCCACCCTCCGCGTCCGCGAGCTGCTCACGAGCATCCCGGGGATCGGCCCGACCCGGGCGGCGCGCATCATGACCGATCTGGGCATCGCCGAGTCCAAGCGGGTCGGCGGTCTCGGAGTCCGGCAGCGACGCACGCTCGGAGACTGGCTGGCACATCGCGAGGCGCGCGGGCGGCTCCGATCGCGTCTGGTCGTCCTGGCCGGTCCGACGGCCGTCGGCAAGGGCACGGTATCGGCTCACATCCGCGACAACTACCCCGATGTCCACCTGTCGATCTCGGCGACGACGCGGGCTCCGAGACCGGGCGAGGTCGACGGCGTGCACTACTACTTCGTCGACGACGCCGAGTTCGACCGGATGATCCGCGAGCGGGAGCTCCTCGAGTACGCGACCGTCCACAACTCGTACCGGTACGGCACGCCGCGCCCTCCGATCGACGCGGCGCTCCGCGACGGCCGCAGCGTGCTGCTCGAGATCGATCTGCAGGGGGCGCGTCTCGTCCGTGCGGCGATGCCCGAGGCCGTGCTCGTGTTCCTGCTCCCCCCCACCTGGGACGAACTGGTCCGTCGACTCATCGGCCGCGGCACGGAGGACGCCGCCGAGCAGCAGCGACGACTCGAGACCGCGAAGGTCGAGCTGGCCGCCCAAGACGAGTTCGACGTCAAGGTCGTCAACCACGACGTGGCCGAAGCGGCCCGAGAGGTCGTAGAATTGATGACTGCGTCCGACGACGCGCGACAGCGCGACTGATCGACGCCACGACTTCCCCCTCAGCCTGCCCGGTCGGCACGCCGAGACAACGCACCACGAACGAGGAGTAACCATGGCCGACAAGAACAAGGGCATCATCGATCCGCCCATCGACGAGCTGCTCTCGAAGGTCGAGTCGAAGTACGCGCTCGTCATCTTCGCGTCCAAGCGCGCCCGTCAGATCAACGACTACTACGCCGACCTCCACGAGGGCAGCCTGTTCGACAACGTCGGCCCGCTCGTCGACAGCACCATCGACGACAAGCCGCTCTCGGTCGCCATGCACGAGATCAACGAAGACCGGCTCGAGGTCAAGCCGCTCGCCGTCACAGCCGACTAGGCATCCGCCGCCCACAGGCGGCACGTCACGGGACGACCAGCTGTCAGGGGTCGGTCCTAGACTCTGACGAGGCCCCCGGGAGACCATCCCGCGGGGCCTCGTCACGTCCCACGGCACGATGCATCCGTCGAGCCGACCATGAGCCACGAGGGGTCCCCTTGACCACGACCGACACCACCAGCACGAGCCGTACGACTCCGACGGGCCTCCGTCTCTTCACCTCCGAGTCCGTGACCGAGGGCCACCCCGACAAGATCTGCGACCAGATCTCCGACGGCATCCTCGACGCTCTGCTGGCCGTCGACCCCGCCAGCCGGGTCGCCGTCGAGACCATGGTCACGACGGGTCTCGTGCACGTCGCCGGCGAGGTCACCACCAAGGGCTACGTCGACATCCCGACGATCGTCCGCGATCTCATCGTCGGCATCGGCTACGACTCGTCGGCGGTCAGCTTCGACGGCCGCACCTGCGGCGTCGAGGTCTCGATCGGCTCGCAGTCGCCCGACATCGCGCAGGGCGTCGACTCGGCGCTCGAGGCGCGGGGCGGCGACGACGACGTCCTCAACCGCCAGGGTGCGGGCGATCAGGGCATCATGTTCGGCTACGCCACGAACGAGACGCCGCAGTACATGCCGCTGCCCGTCTGGCTCGCCCACCGTCTCGCCGAGCGACTCGCCTCGGTCCGCAAGACGGGCGAGCTCGACTACCTCCGACCCGACGGCAAGACCCAGGTCACGGTCGGCTACGACGGCGTCGTGCCCGTCACGGTCGACACCGTCGTGCTCTCGACGCAGCACTCGCCGAGCGTCTCGAGCGCTCAGCTCGAGAGCGATGTGATCGAGCACGTCATCCGTCCCGTGCTCGCCGAAGCGGGGCTCGACTCGAGCGGCACGCGATTCATCATCAACCCCACCGGGCGCTTCGAGATCGGCGGGCCCCAGGGCGATGCCGGGCTCACCGGCCGCAAGATCATCGTCGACACCTACGGCGGCGCGAGCAGGCACGGCGGCGGGGCGTTCTCGGGCAAGGACCCGTCGAAGGTCGACCGGTCCGCCGCCTACGCCATGCGGTGGGTCGCGAAGAACGCCGTCGCAGCAGGTCTCGCCGACCGCCTCGAACTGCAGATCGCCTACGCCATCGGACGCGCGGCCCCGGTCGGTCTCTACGTCGAGACGTTCGGCACGGGTCACGTCTCCGACCAGGTGATCATCGACGCCATCGGCGAGGTCTTCGACCTCCGCCCGGCGGCCATCATCCGCGACCTCGACCTGCTGCGCCCGATCTACGCGGCGACGTCGACCTACGGCCACTTCGGCCGCGACCTGCCCGACTTCACGTGGGAGGCCCTCGACCGCGTCGACGCGCTGCGGGCCGCCGCCGGGCTCTGATCATCGGTGACCCCGCCACGCCGTCCGAGAACCCCGTGAGCGCGACGTCCGCCGAGACCCCCGGTCGGCCCGTCGCCCGCGTGCTCGTCGACTCGCCGTTGCCGCAGCTGGATCGTCTCTTCGACTACCGCGTCCCCGCGCGTCTGGTCGGGCAGGTCGTCCCGGGCATCCGGGTCAAGGTGCCGCTGCGATCCGCCGGCCGCATCGCCGACGGATTCGTGGTCGACGTCGTCGACGGATCCGACCATGCGGGCGAGCTCAGCGAAGTCGACGACATCGTGTCCGAGGTGCCCGTGCTGGCCCCCGAGGTCTGGCGGCTCGCCCGGGCGGTGGCCGACCGCGCCGGCGGCTCCGCGAGCGATGTCCTGCGCCTCGCCGTGCCACCTCGGCAGGTGCGGGTCGAGAAGGCCTGGGCCGCCGCGCGCGTCGCGGCGGAGGGTGCCGACGAGCCGGTCACGGCGCCCGAGCCCGTCGTCGCCCAGGCCGTCACCGCGTACCGGGCCGACTCGCTCCACGATCTCGTCCCCGCGAGGGGGCGCGCCGCCGTCGATGCCGTCCCCCTGCTGGTCGAACTCGCCGACGACGGCGCGTGGGTCGGCCACTGGGCCGTCACCGCCGCTCAGCTGGCCACGGTGGCGCTGGCGGCGGGCGACAACGCGATCATCGCCGTGCCCGACTACCGAGACGAAGATCACGTCCTGCGGGCCCTCGCCGCGGTCGTCCCGTCCGAGGCGATCGTCCGTCTCGACTCCCGGCAGTCGAACGCCGACCGGTACCGGGCGCTCCTCCGTGCCCGCGGCGACGACCCCGTCGTCATCGTCGGCAACCGCTCGGTCCTCCTCGCGCCGTCGGCTCGTCTCGGCGTCATCGTCGTCTTCGACGACGGCGACCCTCTCTTCTCCGAGCCGCTCAGCCCCTACGTGCACGCCCGCGACACCGCGCTCGTCCGCCAGGCGCAGCAGGACACGGCCCTGGTCTTCCTGGGCCACGCCCGGAGCACCGATGTCCAGCGCCTGGTCGAGCTGGGCTTCCTCGCCGAGGTCCGCCCCGATCCGCGGTACCAGCCAAAGGTGATCCCGACGTCTCAGCAGTCCGCGCACGACGGCTTCGCCGCGCGGGCACGGATCCCCTCCACGGCCTGGACGGAGGCCCGAGCCGCCGTCGAGCACGGACCGGTCCTCGTCCAGGTGGCTCACCCGGGCTACTCTCCGCGGCTCGCCTGCACCGAATGCGGCGACACCGCGCGCTGCCTGCGCTGCAACGGTCCGGTCGTCCAGCGCGAGCAGGGCGCCCAACCCGCCTGCTCCTGGTGCGGAGCACTCGCGGTCGGCTGGCACTGCAAGACCTGCGAGGGCACGGCGATGAAGGCCGTCGGCGCCGGTGCGTCCCGCACGGCCGACGAACTCGGCAAGGCCTTCCCGGGGGTCCGCGTCATCGTGGCCGACGGCACGCGACCGATCACCCACGTCGACGACGCACCCGCGCTGGTCGTCGCCACGCGCGGTGCCGAGCCCGTCGCCCCCGGCGGCTACCGGGCGGTCCTCCTCCTCGACGGGGAGCGCATGCTGGCGAGAGAGAGTCTCCGAGTCGCCGAAGACTGTCTCCGATGGTGGGCCAATGCGACGGCTCTCGCGGCTCGACGCGCACCCGTCGTGCTGGTCGGGGTCGGGGGAGCACTGGCCTCCGCGCTGGCCACCTGGGAGCTCGCCCGCTTCGCCTCCTCCGAGCTCGCCGACCGTCGGCAGCTGCGCTTCCCGCCGGCCGTCCGCGTCGCGACGGTGACGGGCACCGTCGACACCGTCGCCCGAGCCCTCGGCGAGCTCCCCGACGAGGTGCGGGCCGAGACGCTCGGCCCCGTCGACGTGCCCGAGGCCGGGGTGCGCGCCATCGTCCGCTTCGACGTGCGGCGCGGCGGCGAGGTGGCGCAGATCCTCAGGTCGCAGGTGATCCGGGCGGCCACCGAGCGTCGCAAGGCCATCGGTCAGAAGCGCGGTCGTGCCGTCCCTACACTCAGAGTGCGGTTCGACGACGTCGAGCCGTTCACCGATTGAGTTCAGGAACCCCCGTGCGTCTCGTCTTCGCCGGCAGCCCCGCCGCCGCCCTCCCGTCCCTCCGCGCCCTCGCCGAGAGCGAGCACGAGATCGTGGCGGTGCTGACCCGCAGCGACACCCCTCAGGGCCGCAAGCGCGTGCTGACGCAGACGCCGGTCGCCGTCGAGGCCGAGCGTCTCGGTCTGCCCGTGGTCAAGGCGCGTCGGATCACCGACGACGTGACCGAGCACCTCCGGGCACTCGACGCCGACCTCGGCGTCATCGTCGCCTTCGGGGCGCTGCTGCGCGAGCCCGTGCTCTCGCTGCCTCGACTCGGCTGGGTCAATCTCCACTTCTCGCTCCTCCCGCGGTGGCGCGGGGCGGCACCCGTCCAGCGCGCCCTCATGGCCGGTGACGAGGTCACGGGGGCCGCCGTGTTCCAGCTCGTCCCCGAGCTCGACGCCGGCGACGTCTACGGCGTCGTCGAGCAGCGTCTCGGCGGCGCCGAGACCGCGGGCGGCCTGCTCGACGACCTCTCGGTCTCCGGTGCGGGGCTGCTCGAGCGCACGGTCGCCGACCTTGCCTCGGGCACGGCCGTGGGCGTCGCGCAGACCGGCACGGTGACGCTGGCCCCCAAACTGACCCTCGACGACGGGGCGCTCGATCTCGGGCGGCCCGCCGGCGAGGTCTTCGACCGGTGGCGGGGGGTCACACCCGAGCCCGGGGCGCACGTCCCCTTCGAGGGCTCCCGCCTCAAGATCCTCGAGCTGCGCGCCGTCGAGTCGCCCGATCTCGCCGTCGAACCGGCACCCGGCGCCCTCTCGCTGTCCGGTCGCCGCCTCCTCGTCGGCACGGCCACCGCGCCCCTCGAGCTGGTGCGGGTCCAGCCCGCCGGCAAGAAGGCCATGGCGGCGACCGACTGGTTCCGCGGGCTGTCCGGCGGTGATGCCCCGCGCCTCCTCGTGGAGGCGGGCGACTCGGCACCCGACCCGGGCGGACCCGGCCGCCCCTCCGACCCCCTCGACGAAGGAGACCGCTCATGAGTCGTGTCCAGCCCGCCCGTCGGGTCGCCCTCGACGTCCTCCGCGCCGTCTCCGACGACGACGCCTACTCGAACCTGCTGCTCCCGTCGCGCATCGCCCGTGCCCGTCTCGACGCCGCCGACGCGGGCCTCGCGACCGAGCTCACCTACGGCACGCTGCGCCTCCAGGGCTACTACGACCTCGTCATCGCGATCGCCGCCCGACGGCCCGTGTCGAAGATCGACCCGGCTCTCCTCGACGTCCTGCGGCTGGGAGTCCATCAGCTGCTCTCGACGCGGGTCGCCACGCACGCCGCGGTCGACGAGTCGGTCGAGCTCGCCCGCGAGGTCGGCAGTCGATCGGGCACCGGCTTCGTGAACGGGGTCCTCCGCACCGTCTCCCGCACCGAGCCCGGGGTCTGGCGCGAACGCGTCCTCGAGGGCGCCCGGGGTGCCGACGAGGCGCTGGCCGCCGAGTGGTCGCACCCGGCGTGGGTCGTGCGGGCCTTCCGTCAGGCGCTCACCGCCGAGGGGCGGGGCGACGAGCTCGTCGAGCTGCTCGAGGCCGACAACAGGGCCCCGCGGGTGAGTCTCGTGGCGTTGCCGGGGCTGGCCGAGGTCTCCGAACTGGGAGGCGCGGGTGGCGTCCTCTCGCCCGTCGCGGCGACCAGCGGCGGCGGAGATCCGGCGAGCCACCCCGCCGTCCGAGACGGACGCGCCCGGGTTCAAGACGAGGGATCGCAGATGGCGGCTCTGCTGCTGAGCCGCCACCGCCCGATCGCGGAGGGCGAGCGGTGGCTCGACATGTGCGCCGGGCCGGGCGGCAAGGCGGCGCTGCTCGGGGCGGAGGCGGCAGGCGGCGGCGCGCGGCTGCTGGCCAACGAGCTCGTCCCGGCGAGGGCCGGACTCGTCCGTCAGGCGCTCGAGTCCGTCCCCGGCGGCGTGCAGGTGGTCGAGGGCGACGCGACGCGCTTCGGCGCGGAGCAGCCCGAGTCGTTCGACCGCATCCTGCTCGATGCGCCCTGCACGGGGCTCGGCGCCCTCCGGCGTCGCCCCGAGGCCCGCTGGCGCAAGCAGCCCCGCGACGTCGGCGAGCTGACCGCCCTGCAGGCCCGCCTGTTCGCCGCCGCGATCGACGCGCTGGCACCCGGGGGAGTCCTCGCCTACGTGACGTGCTCACCTCATGTCGCCGAGACACGGGCCATCGTGGAGACCGGCGTGCGGGGTCGCGACGACGTCACCGTGGTCGACGCGACCGCCTCCGCGGAGACGATCGTGGGCGCCCCCGTCGACCTCGGCTCGGCGCCGTACGTCCAGCTCTGGCCGCATCGACACGGGACGGACGCGATGTTCGTCGCGCTCGTCGAGAAGCGGCGCGGGCCCTCGGCCTCCTGACGAGGCGCCTACCCTCGCCCTCGTGACGCGGCGCCGACCGGGTGGCCCCGCTAGGCTCGTCGGGTGTCCGTCCGCATCAGCCCCAGCATCCTCTCGGCCGACTTCGCCAACCTCGAGCGCGACCTCCATCGCATCGGCGACGCCGATCTCGTCCACGTCGACGTC
>Ga0265797_10006917_pt1 | contig 15798 bp, 12 predicted proteins | sample P2T30metagenome_FD_192433 | JGI IMG/M metagenome (GOLD analysis project Ga0265797, IMG submission 192433) | Plant litter microbial communities from East Loma Ridge, Irvine, California - P2 T30 | ecosystem: Environmental > Terrestrial > Plant litter > Unclassified | place: USA: California... | reverse complement strand
ACACCAGGTGGCCGACCACGCGCAGGTAAGGCACGGCGGCGGCGCCGACTTCGTCCTGGCTCTGGAAGGCTTTCATGCCGATTTCCATGGTCAGCTTGGTGACTTTTTCACCGAGCTCGCCCAGCGGGGTGATGAACTCCGACAGGTTCTCGTCGAGGCCGTTCTCTTCGACGAAGGACTTGATCTTCTCGCCGAACTTGCGCAGTTTGGCGCCGTTGTCCATCAGGATCTTGCGGCCCAGCAGGTCCAGCGACTGGATGGTATTGGTGCCTTCGTAGATCATGTTGATGCGGGCGTCGCGCACGTACTGCTCCATGCCCCACTCGCTGATGTAGCCGTGGCCGCCGTAGACCTGCATCGCTTCCGAGGTGGCGATCCAGGCGTTGTCGGTGATGAAGGCCTTGATGACCGGGGTCAGCAGCGCGACTTCGTCGGCGGCGTCCTTGCGCACGTCTTCGTCGGGGTGGTGCAGTTCACGGTCGATCTGCAGCGCGACATACGACGAGAAGGCGCGCGCGGCTTCGGCGTACGCTTTACCGGTGAGCAGCATGCGCCGCACGTCCGGGTGCACGATGATCGGATCGGCCGGCTTGTCCGGTGCCTTCGGGCCCGACAGGCTGCGCATCTGGATACGGTCTTTCGCGTACACCAGCGCGTTCTGGTAGGCGACTTCGGTCAGGCCCAGCGACTGCATGCCGACGCCGAGACGGGCGGCGTTCATGAACACGAACATCGCGTTCAGGCCTTTGTGCGGCTGGCCGATCAGGGTGCCGACGGCGCCGTCCAGGTTCATCTGGCAGGTGGCGTTGCCGTGGATGCCCATCTTTTCTTCGATGGCGCCGCAGAAGATCGGGTTGCGCTCGCCCGGCTGGCCGTCGGCGGTCGGCAGGAACTTCGGCACCAGGAACAGCGAGATGCCTTTCGAACCTTCCGGCGCGTCCGGCAGGCGTGCCAGCACCAGGTGGATGATGTTGTCGGCCACGTCATGTTCGCCGGCCGAGATGAAGATCTTGGAGCCGGTGATCTTGTAGGTACCGTCGCCTTGCGGCTCGGCCTTCGAGCGCAGCAGGCCCAGGTCGGTGCCGCAGTGGGCTTCGGTCAGGCACATGGTGCCGGTCCATTCGCCCGAGGCCAGCTTCGGCAGGTAGGCTGCCTTCTGCTCGTCGGTGCCGTGTTCCTTCAGGCACTCGTAGGCGCCGTGCGACAGGCCCTGGTACATCGACCACGCCTGGTTCGAGGAATTCAGCATCTCGTAGAACGAGTTGTTCAGCGCCACCGGCAGGCCCTGGCCGCCGTATTCCGGATCGCAGGCCAGTGCCGCCCAGCCGCCTTCGACGTACTGCTTGTACGCTTCCTTGAAGCCCTTCGGGGTGGTCACGGTCTTGGTGGCCGGATCGAAGTGGCAGCCCTCGCGGTCACCGGAGTGATTCAGCGGGAACAGCACTTCCTGGGTGAACTTGGCACCCTCTTCCAGCACCTGGTTGATGATGTCGGCATCGACGTCTTCGTAGCGGGGCATGCCCTTGTATTCTTCCGAGACGTTCAGGAACTCGTGCAGAACGAACTGCATATCCCGAAGTGGCGCGACGTACTGACCCATGTTGATCTCCTGACGAAGGTAAAGATGACTTATTAATTAGTGTGAACCGGATTGCGGTAGTTTTCGATCAGACGCGCGAAGCCGCGGTGGGCGCGGTCGACGGCGCCGGGGATGCGCAGGAAACGCGCATCGTGATGCACCGCCAGCACCAGGCCGTACATCTCGTACACCAGCTGGTCGGCGTCGGTGTCCTGCTTCAGGTCGCCGCAATCGATGGCTTGCTGGGCGCAGCGCACCAGCGCGCCCTGCCAGATGCGCACCATGCCGACCAGTTCCTCGCGGATCAGGCCGGGACGGTCGTCGTATTCGACGGCGCCGCTGATATAGATGCAGCCCGAAGCGATCTCGACCGAGACGCGCTTGAGCCAGCGGTTGAACATCGCTTCCAGGCGCGGCAGGCCGCGTGCTTCCTTGATGCTGGGGAAAAAGATTTCCTGCTCAAAGCGGCGGTGATACAGCTTGAGCACTTCGATCTGCAGGTCTTCGCGCGAACCGAAGTGGGCAAAGACGCCCGACTTGCTCATGTTCATGCGGTCGGCCAGCAAGCCGATGGTCAGGCCTTCGAGACCGTCGCGGCTGGCGAGCTCGAGCGCAACGTCGAGAATCGCTGCCCGCGTCATCTCACCCTTGCGCATGCTCATGGATTTGGCTGAAGTGCTAATAATATCCCCGCGTGAATCGAAAAAATCCGAACGCTCGTACTATTATCTACCAGCCGTGAAATGTCAAACTAGAAGTTTAGAGGTGCGGTTCTAGTAGGGTGGGCACTCCGTGCCCACGCGTAACGGCCGCATCATGTTGGCGCGCCGTCGATTCCGGCCAACACGACGCACACGTCACGCGTGGACGGCAAAGCCGACTAGCCGTCCGTGCCCACGCTACCCGCCGGCGCGGCCCAGCGCGCGGCGGTCGCGCTTGGTCGGCCGTCCCTTGATCGTGCTGCCGGGCTCGGGGAACAGGCGGCGCGCCTCCTGGTCGTTGGCGCGCTTCTGGATGCTGACCTCGGTTTCACGGTAGAGCGCCTGCGCCACCGGCGCGGAACCGCGCGTGCCCGACAAGCCCTGCACGATCACTTCCCAGCGGCTCGAGCCGTTATCGATCAGGATCGTGTCACCCACCTTTACCGAGCGTGCCGGCTTCACATTCTCGGCATTGATCTTGATCCTACCACGGTCGACCGCCTCCGCTGCCAGCGTGCGCGTCTTGAAGAAGCGCGCAGCCCACAACCATTTGTCGATGCGTACGTTGTCGTTGTCTGTCATATATAAATCAATCAGTTATCCCTGCACTCACGCATAGCCGATCGTAAAGATCCGCATGGTGAGCTTATATAAAAAATAAGCCGTCTCGTGCCCGGCACGCCGTACCCAGCTCAGCTTGCGCAGGTCTTCCAGCCCTACCGGCACGCCATCGGCGATACCCTGCTGGATCTGCTGCGCCATGCTGGCGGCAAAGCGGGCGTCGCGCACCACGACGTTGGCTTCCTGATTGATAAATAGTGACAAGGCATCGCAATTACTAGACCCCACCGTGGCCCAGCTGTCGTCGACCACCGCCACTTTGGCATGCAGCTGCGTCTTGCGGTATTCGACGATGCGCACCCCTGCCGTCAGCAGTTCCCGATAAAAGGAAGCGGCAACCGCATCCTGCACGCGGAATTCGCCGACCCCGATCAGCAGGCAGACGTCGACCCCGCGCCGCGCCGCCTTGCACATGGCGTCGCGGAACTTGCGCCCCGGCGCGAAATACGGCGTGGCCATCAGCACGCGCTTGCGCGCCTGGCCGATCGCCTGCAGGTAGGCGCGCTGTATGGTGCGGCGGTTGCGCAGGTTGTCGCGCACCACGAAGCCGGCGCGCATCGGGCGCTCGCCCTGGGCCGGCGGCTTCTTGCGCATCTCCTTGAACAGTTTCACCCGCCGGCCCAGCGGCAGCTGGCCGGTGCGCGCCCATTGCGCCTGCGCTTCGCGGTGGATCTCGTCGACCAGCGGCCCGCGCACGCGTACCGCAAAATCCCAGCGCGGCGCCGGCAGCGGTTCGTGCGGCTCGTAGTCGCACAGCATGTCGTCGTTGGTGTTGATGCCGCCGACAAAGGCGACTTCATTGTCGACCACGGTCACCTTGCGGTGGCTGCGCGCGGCGCCGCGCTTGAACCAGGGGTTGAACATGCGGTAATGCACGCAGCCGGCCGCGAATTCCTCGCCCAGGCGTTTGGCGACGCGGTTGCCGGTGCCGAACCAGTCCGTCACCACACGCACCTTGACCCCGCGTTTGGCGGCGGCGATCAGGGCGTCCGTGATCGCGCGCGCGGTCGCGTCCTCGGCGTAGATATAGGTTTCGTACAGGATTTCGTGCCGGGCCGCCGCCAGCGCTTCCAGCAGGGCCGGCAAATACGTGCTGCCGCTTTCGAGGAGGGTGACGTCGTTGTTCGCTACGTAAGTAACCGAGCGCATGACGCTAGGCCAGCTGCAGGTTGGCGACGATCGGTGCGTGGTCGGACAGGCGCGCCCACTGCGGGCCGTGCAGCACTTCGGCATGCTCGACCTTGAAGCCGCGCACATACATCCGGTCCAGGCGGAACCAGGGCAGAGCCGCCGGGAAAGTACGCGCCGGCACCAGGCGCCGTTCGCGATTCGCCACGTTGCGCACCAGGTCGCCGATGCGCGAGCCGCGCTTCTCCAGTTCGTCGAACACCTCGACCACGCCCAGTTTCAGGCGCAGGCAATCGCTCAGGGTATTGCGCCAGTCGTTGAAGTCGCCGGCGATGATGACCGGTTCGTTCTCGCCCGCCGACTCCTTGACGCAATTGATCAGCGCATCGGTCTGGCGCCGCCGGCTACCTTCGAACAAGCCCAGGTGCACGACGTAACAGTGCACATTGCCGGCATCGGTTTCCAGGATGCAGTGCAGGATGCCGCGCTGTTCGTAGGCGTGATCGGAAATGTCATGGTTATGCATGTTCGCGATCGGATAGGCGGACAGCAGCGCATTGCCGTGGTGGCCGTGGTCGTAGACCGCATTCATGCCGTAGGCCGAGTGCAGGCCCTCCCCCGCAAAGAATTCGTGCTGCGCTGTTTCCGGCCAGTGGTGATGGGGACTGCGCAGCTTTTCGCCATAGCGTGCCTGATAGCGGTCGTGGCGCCCCTGCACTTCCTGCAGGAACACGACGTTCGCATCGAACATGCCGATGGCTTTCTTCAGCGCCAGTACACGCGGCGTGCTGCGGAACGACGACACGCCCTTATGAATGTTGTAAGTCGCAACACGTATTTTCATAAGAACATTTTAACCCCATCACTCGGAGTTTCTCGTCCGTGACGTGCAATCGTGCGGCGGGGTGGAGCGGAGGCGATGCTGGCTGGCAATAAGCAGACTTGCCGGGTGCGCGGCGACAGTGCGGTGTGTGCGGTGCGGTGCGGTGCGGTGCGGTGCGGTGCGGAGAAATGCTGCAAGGTGCTGCGAAGGTGCTGCGAAGTTGCTGCGTATGTGCTGCGAACCGCTCCGGAAATCGCCGGAGCGGCAGGCGATGCGCTTAGGAAGCGATGGCCGGGCGGAATTCGCCTGCCGGCAAGCTACGAGCTTCAGGCGGCACGACAGGATCGCGGTAAACCGGATTGGTACGCAGCGGGCCCATCAGGCGCAAGCCGTTTAACAATTCGATGCAGAGGCAATCGTTATCGACACCGACATCTTTTACTTTTTGCTCGGATTTGCGTTCGCTCATAGTTTCTCCAGTATCCCCGTTTAACTTTACAAAACGTTAAGTCGACCTTGACGTCCTTCTTGACATTAAACAAATAATTTCCTAATGTCAAACCAGTGAATCTATTGTGCTAGGTCAACATGTGCAAATTAAATTCTGCTACAAATCGTTAAAACGAGATACATATAAACACAAAGATATTTACAAAGGGAGAATTTTTGAGACATTGCAAGCGATGTGTTAAATTTCCAACACCTTATCGAGCACCTTTTGCTCGATGGAACCGAAATGCGCACTGCCGCGCGCACGCGGCCGTGCCAGCGCCACGTTCTGGTCCAGCGCCAGCCGTCCAGACTGGATCAGCAGGATGCGATCGGCCAGCACCACGGCTTCCTGCACATCGTGCGTCACCAGCACCGCCGTAAAGCCGCGCCGGGTCCACAGCGATTCGATCAGCTGCTGCATTTCGATGCGCGTGAGTGCATCCAGCGCCCCCAGCGGCTCGTCCAGCAACAGCAATTGCGGCTCGTGCACCAGCGCCCGCGCCAGGGCCACGCGCTGGCGCTGCCCGCCCGACAGCACCGACGGCCAGTCGCCGGCGCGTTCCGCCAGGCCGACACTGGCCAGCGCCGCGCGCGCACGTTCCTCGCCATTCGCCAGGCCCAGCGCCACGTTCTGCAGCACCGTCTTCCAGGGCAGCAGACGCGCATCCTGGAACATCATCCGCACTTCCGGCGTGCCGCTGGTGCCGCTGCCGCTGGTGCCGCTGCCGTTGGCGCCACTGCCGCTGTCGCCGATCCGGAGCTGGCCCGCATCCGGCTGTTCGAGCCCGGCAATGGCGCGCAGCAGCGTGCTCTTGCCGCAGCCGCTGCGCCCGACGATGGCGACGAATTCGCCCGGCGCGATGTCGAGGTCGATGGCGTCGAGCACGGTGCGGCCGCCGTAGTGCTTGCCCAACCCGCGCAGGTGCAGGGACACGCCGTGCTGCGGGGTGTGCAGCGCCTGGCCGGCCGCCCGGCTGACCTGCTTTTCTTCGAGTGGATTGATTTGCATGACTGCCTCGGTGCTTATTGCTTATTGATAGGCCGCTTATTGATAGGTGGGGTTCCAGCGCAGGAAATGCCGCTCCAGCCCGCGCGCCGACCAGTCGGCCGCCTTGCCCAGCAGCGCGTACAGCAGCACGCCGACCAGCACCACGTCGGTCTGCAGGAATTCGCGCGCATTCATGGTCATGTAGCCGATGCCGGCCTGGGCCGAAATGGTTTCGGCGACGATCAGCAGCACCCACACCAGCCCCAGCGAAAAGCGCACGCCGACCAGGATCGAGGGCAGCGCCCCGGGCAGGATCACGTCGCGGTACAGCGCCCAGCCGGACAGGCCATAGCTGCGCGCCATTTCGATCAGGCCGGCGTCGACCGAGCGGATGCCGTGGAAGGTATTCAGGTACATCGGGAAGAACACGCCGATCGACAACAGGAACAGCTTGGCTGCCTCGTCGATGCCGAACCACAGGATCACCAGCGGGATCAGGGCCAGCGCCGGGATGTTGCGGATCATCTGTAGCGTGGTGTCGAGCAGGGTCGCGGCGCGCCGGCTGCTGCCGTTGAGCAGGCCCAGCAGCAAACCGAGACCGGCGCCGACCGCGAAACCGGCCAGCGCGCGCCACAGGCTCACCTTCAGGTGGGTCCACAGCTCGCCCGACTCGGCCAGGTTCCAGAACGCGGTGGCCACCGCCCAGGGTTCGGGCAGGATGCGGCTGGACAGCAGGCCGGTATGCGCCGCCGCCTGCCACACGACGATCAGCAGGATCGGCAGCGCCCAGGGTGCCAGCGCAGCCGCCAGGCGCGCCAGCGGCCGCGATGGCGCGGATACCCGAGCCGAGACCGAAGCCGAACCCGCCATCACGCCACCTTCTTGTCTTGGGGCGCGCCGTCTTTGGGCACAATGTCGCTGGCCATCACTTCGCCGAACGGCCCGGTCAGCGAATGTTCGCCGCCCTGCTTGCCTTTGCCAAGCAGCGGGAACACCAGTTCCGCGAAGCGGTAGGACTCTTCCAGGTGCGGATAGCCGGACAGGATGAAGGTGTCGATGCCGAGGTCGGCATACTCGCGCATGCGCGCCGCCACCGTCTCCGGGTCGCCCACCAGCGCGGTGCCGGCACCGCCGCGCACCAGGCCGACGCCGGCCCACAAATTGGGCGCCACTTCCAGCTTGTCGCGGCGGCCGCCATGCAGCGCCGCCATGCGGCGCTGGCCGACCGAATCCATCTTCGCGAACGCGGCCTGCGCCTTGGCGATGACCTCGTCGTCCAGGTGGCTGATCAACTCGTCGGCGGCCTTCCACGCTTCCTCATTGGTCTCGCGCACGATCACGTGCAGGCGGATGCCGAATTTCAGGGTGCGGCCGTGTTTCGCGGCGCGGGCGCGGATGTCGTTCAACTTCTCGGCCACCGCGGCCGGCGGCTCGCCCCAGGTCAGGTACACGTCCATCTGCTCGGCGGCCAGTGCGTGCGCGGCTTCCGAAGAACCGCCGAAATACAGCGGCGGATACGGTTTCTGCACCGCCGGATACAGGGTGCGCGCACCCTTCACGGTGATGTGCTTGCCGTCGAAATCGAAGCCCTTGGCACCGCCCTCCCCCGCCATCGACGCGCGCCAGACGCGGAAGAATTCATCCGAGATTTCGTAGCGCTCGGCGTGGTCGGCAAACAGGCCGTCGGCTTCCAGTTCGCCCTGGTCGCCGCCGGTGACGACGTTGATCAGGAGGCGTCCGCCGGACAGGCGGTCGAAGGTCGAGGCCATGCGCACCGACAGGCCCGGCGTCGACAGGCCGGGACGGATCGCCACCAGGAATTTCAGCTGCCGGGTGGCGTGGATCAGCGACGACGCCACGATCCAGGCATCCTCGCACGAGCGCCCGGTCGGCAGCAGCACGCCCTCGTAGCCGAGGGTATCGGCGGCCACCGCGATCTGGCGCAGGTAATCGCCGTCGACCGTGCGCGCGCCGCGGCTGGTGCCGAGGTAGCGGCTGTCGCCATGGGTGGGGAGGAACCAGAAAACGTGGGGCGCCTTGTTATCGGATGAAGACATGGTTTATTCCTTGGCCAGGAGCAGTGTTTGTAACTGAGCCGGCGGCTGCGCATCGCGCACCGCGATCGGTTTCGGTATCAGCTTGAGCTGGTGGAAGGCGTCGGCGATGTCCTGCTGCGCGCGCAGCACGTCCGGCGTGACGGCCTTGACGCCGTAGGCATAGCGGCTGGCCGCCAGCGCCACCACGTCGGGCGGCAGGCCGGTCTGCGCCGCCAGGATCGCGCTCACCTCTTGCGGATGGACCTTGCCCCAGGCGTCGACCTTGCCGATCTCGTCGAGCACGATGCGCACCACATCCGGATGCTCACGTGCGAAGTCGCGCGAGGACAAATAGAACTGGTGGTTGGCGACCAGACCCTGACCGTTGGCCAGCACGCGTGCGCCCAGCTGCTTCTCGGCCGCGGCCAGGAAGGGGTCCCAGATCGCCCAGGCATCCACGGCGCCGCGCTCGAAGGCGGCGCGCGCATCGGCCGGCGGCAGGTACACCGGCTGGATGTCGCGCCAGGCGACGCCCGCCTTTTCCAGCGCCTTCACCAGCAGGTAATGCACGTTGGAGCCCTTGTTCAGCGCGACCTTCTTGCCTTTCAGTTCGGCCAGCGAGCGCAGCGTCGAATTCCTGGGCACCACGATCGCTTCCGAGGCCGGCGATGGCGGCTCGTTGCCGACATAAGCCAGGCCGGCGCCGGCCGCCTGGGCAAAGATCGGCGGCGCTTCGCCGACAGTGCCGAAATCGATGCTGCCGACATTCAGTCCTTCGAGCAGCTGCGGCCCGGCCGGGAACTCGGTCCATTTGACCTTGATGCCTTTCGCCGCCAGGCGCGGCTCCAGCGTGGCGCGGCCCTTGAGCAGGGTCAGGGTGCCGTATTTCTGGTAGCCGATGCGGATTTCCGCCAGGGGCGCGGCGGCGGCGCGGCCCGCGCTGCCGGCCAGCACCGTGCCGGAAACACCGGCGGAGGCGGCGGCAAACAGCAGGCCGAGCGTGCGCCGGCGCTGGCGGGCGTGTTCGATATGGTCAGTCATGATGTTCCTGTCAGGCCGATGCCGGCGCAAATGCGGTGGAGGATGAGGACGAGGACGAGGGCGCCAGCGCAGACAGCGAACCCGCCGCCTTGCGCAGCAGCGCGTGTTGTAGCTGATGCGCCAGTTCGTGGGCCAGCTGTTCGACGCCGGCATCGATGCGCGCGGCAATCGCCGGCACCGGTACCAGGCCGCCGTCGCCATCGCGCGGCAGCTGCTCGGAAGTGGCGTAGATGCTGGGGAGGATGTGGCGCGGCGCCAGCGAGGCCAGCACCGGCCGCAGCGCGTAGTCGAGGGCCAGCATGTGCGACTGGCTGCCGCCGGTGGCCAGCGGCAGCACCAGCTTGCCGGCCAGTCCGTCCTGGGGCAGCAGGTCGAGGAAGACTTTCAGGACGCCGCTGAACGACGCTTTATAGACAGGCGTGCCGACGACGATGGCATCGGCCTCGCGCACCAGGGCGACGGCTTCGGCAATCGCGGGGTCCAGCGTATCGGCACGCAGCAAGGCCTGCGCCGGCAAGTCGCGTACCTCCAGCGTGTTCGTACGATGGCCAAGCGCAGCCAGGCGCGCACCGACGAGCTGTTGCAGGCGCCAGGTCGTCGAGGGCGCGGATGGGCTTCCGCCCAGCAGAAGAACATTCATGATCGATTCAGGTCAAGGAAACGATCACAGGCTACCGGCCACCCTACCCAAACGGAACGAATGCTTTCGCAGTTCGATATAGCTTTTTTGTTAAAGCATTTTGCGCATATGGATGTGCATCCGCTGCGTTATGACGCCCTTGTGCGCGGCACCGCATCCAGCGCCCCGGCCAGCTGGGCGGTATCGACCGGCTTGACCAGGTGCAGGTCGAAACCGGCTTCGAGCGCCAGCCGGCGGTCGTGCTCCTGGCCATAGCCGGTCACCGCGGCCAGCATGATGGCGGCGGTGGCCGGCTGGGCGCGCAGCAGGCGCGCCAGTGCGTTGCCGTCCAGCTCGGGCAGGCCGATGTCGAGGATGGCCAGATCCGGCGCCCGGGCCGTGGCGCTGTCGAGCGCGCGGCGGGCATCGTGCTCGACCCGCACCGCATGCCCCCAATCCTCGAGCAGCAGCGCCAGCATGGCGGCGGCGTCGCGGTTGTCGTCGACCAGAAGAATGTCGAGCGCACCGGGACGGCGCTGCACGGCATCGCCGCGTCCACGCGCGGCATCCGGCGCAAGGGCGGCCTGCCCCTGCAGGCGCGGCAGCTCGACGGTGAAGGTGCTGCCCTGGCCCAGTCCGGCGCTGTAACAGGCGACCTGGCCGCCGTGCAGCTCGACCAGGCTTTTTACCAGCGCCAGTCCGATGCCCAGCCCGCCCTGGGCGCGGTCGGGCGTGCGCTCGGCCTGGGCAAACAGCTCGAACACGCGCGGCTGCAGTGCCGCTGCGATGCCGATCCCGCTGTCCTGCACGCCGATGCGCACCAGTTCAGGCATGACGGCGCCGCGCAGGCGGATGATGCCGCCCGGCGGCGTGTACTTGGCAGCGTTGTTCAGCAGATTGGTCAGGACCTGCACCAGGCGCTTTTCGTCGCCCAGCACGCGCACCGGGACCGGGTCGAGCTCGACGATCAGTTCATGCCGCTGGGCCTCGATCAGCGGCCGCACCTGCTCGATCGCGTTGGCGACGATATGGCGCAGGTCCTGCGGCGTGCGCACGATGTCGACCAGGCCGCGGGTAACGCGCGAGACGTCCAGCAGGTCGTCGATCAGGCCGGTCATGTGGCGTACCTGGCGCGTGATGACGTCGCTGGTGCGCTGGATGCGCTGGCGGTCCAGTTGCGCCATCCCCAGCAGCTCGGCCGCGGTGCGGATCGGCGCCAGCGGGTTGCGCAGCTCGTGGGCCAGCATCGCCAGGAACTCGTCCTTGCGGCGCGCGGCGTCCAGCAGTTCGGCCTCGGCCTGCTTGCGCTGCGTGATGTCGATGTACACGGCCAGCACCGTGGGCGGCTGCGCCGGAACGCCGTCGATCAGGCAGACCGACTTGGACACCCACACCACGGTGCCGTCCGGGTGCACGATGCGGTTCTCGATCTCGAAGGCGGCGCCGCTGCCGACCAGATGAGCGAACCGGGTATGGTTGTCCGCACGGTCGTCCGGGTGCAGCAGGACGCCATAGTCCTGTCCAACCAGCTGTTCGGCGCTGCGCCCGACGATGCGGCAATAGCGCTCGTTGACGCGCAACAGCCGGCCATCCAGGTCGGATTCCGCCATGCCGGCCGTGGTCTGCTCGAACAGCACCGCGGCATGGGTTTCGCTGCGCAGCAGCGCGACGCGGCGCTGGCGCGCCAGCGCCACGGCGCCGTCCACACGTGCGCGCAGTTCGCGCGCGCCGAAGGGTTTCACCATGTAGTCGTCGGCGCCGGCCTGCAAGCCCTCGAGCCGCGCTTCTTCGCCGGCGCGCGCCGACAGCAGGATCATGACCACGCCGCTGGTGGCCGGATCGGCGCGCAGCGCAGCCAGCAGCGCAAAGCCGTCCATGTCCGGCATCATGACGTCGGACAGCACCAGGTCCGGCAAGGGCCCGGCGCGCACCGCATCCAGCGCCTGGCGGCCATTGACGTAGGCATCGACCCGGTAGCCGGCATCGCCCAGGATGCGCTGGATATAGGCGCGCATGTCGGCATTGTCGTCGGCCAGCACGATGCGGCCGTGGCTGGCCGGCGCATCCTGCACGGGCGCAGATGCCGGCACCGGCAGCGCGTCCGGCAGCCAGCGCAGCGCCTCGTCGACGAAGCTGTCGGCGACGTTCGCGCCGGCGGCGCGCATGCCCTGGTCGGCGAACACGCGGTGCGGCGGCAGGTGCGCGCTCCCGAACGGCAGGCGCAGCGTGAAGGTGGTGCCGCCGCCGGCCCGGCTGGCGGCGTCGATCGTGCCGCCGTGCAGCTGCACCAGTTCGCGCACCAGCGACAGGCCGATGCCGGTGCCCTCGACCGAACGCCCGGCCTGGCCCTCGACCCGGTGGAAGCGCTCGAACACGCGCTCCAGGTCCGGTGCCTGGATGCCGACGCCCGAATCGGCCACGCTCAGCTCGACCATGCCGGCGGCGGCGCGCAGCCTGACCCGGATCGCGCCTTCGAAGGTGAATTTGAACGCGTTCGACAGCAGGTTGAGGACGATCTTTTCCCACATCGAAACGTCGACCCACACCGGCTCGGCCAGCGCCTCGCACTCGACTTCCAGCGCCAGGCCGGCGCGCTCGCAGGCCGAACGGAAGTTGCTGGCGAGGTCGGCCGTGATGGCGGCCAGGTCGGCCGGCACGAAGCTGGCTTCGATGCGGCCGGCCTCGATGCGCGAGAAATCGAGCAGCGAATTCACCAGGCGCAGCAGGCGCATGGCATTGCGGTTGGCGATATCGAGGCGGGCACGCTGGGCCGGATCCAGGTCGGCCGCTTCCAGCGCTTCTTCGAGCGGGCCGAGCATCAGGGTCAGCGGCGTGCGGAACTCGTGGCTGACATTGGAAAAGAACACGGTCTTGGCACGGTCGATCGCGGCCAGCATTTCGGCGCGCTTGCGCTCGGCTTCGATCTCGTCGACCCGCGCCAGCGCAGCGCGCACCGCGGCCGCCAGCAAGTCATAGAAACCGGCATAGGTGTCGCTCAGCGGCAGGCGCGCGCTGGCGCCTGCCATCATCAGCAGTTCCGGCCCGATGCCGCCGGCCTTGCCGATGCCGAACGCGAATGCGGTGTCGGGCGCTTCCTCGTACGGGCCGCACTGCATGCCGTTCAGCTGCCGGCGCAGACCGTCCAGCTGCAGCGGCGCGCCGCCGGTCAGCAGTGCCGGCAGCGGCCACGGTCCGCCGTGGTCCAGCCCCAGCACCTCGGGACTGAACACGCTGCCGGCCTGCAAGCCGGTCGAACCGGCCAGGCGGTAGCAGCCGCCCTCCTCGTCGCGTTCGTACAGCAGCACGAACGGCAGGTCGAGATCGAACTGGGACAGGGTGTGGAGCAGCAAACGGTTCAGGTCGTCCCGTGAATCGGCATTGCTCAGCTGGGCGTTCAGGTCGCGCAGCGCGCGTGTGCGGCGCTCGCTGAGCATGGTGGCCGTGGTTTCCGTCACCGGGTGGAACAGGCCGCCGATGTTGCCGCTCTCGTCGCGGATCGGGCTGGTCGAAAAGGTGAAGAAGGTCTCTTCCAGATAACCGTTGCGGAACAAATACATGCGCTGGTTTTCCAGGAACGAGGTGTGGCCGGCCCAGGCCTGCTCGAACGGTTCGCCGATCGCCGGCCAGGCCGAGGCCCAGCACTCGCGATAATCCATGCCGAGCGAGGCCGGATGCTTGTCGCCGCAGACGATACGGTAGCCGTCGTTGTAGATCTGGGTGCTCTGCGGCCCCCAGACGATATTGATCGGGAAGTTGGATGCCAGACACAGGCTGACTGTGGTACGCAGGCTCTGGGGCCAGGCCTCGATCGGACCGAGCGGCGTGGCCGACCAGTCCTTGGCCAGGATGAGCCTGGCCACTTCGCTGTTCCCACTGAGGAAATTCTGCGCTGGGGGGATGAGGCTGGACGGGTCGGCGTGCGGGTTCATTCTGTAAAAGGACATGAACTAGCGCCGATGGCCGGCGCTAGCAAAGCTACAAATTACCATGCTTCAGCGGTTGCCGCCCGGAATGGCGCCATTATCTGTCAGGCAAACAACGGTATCGCGGCAACTGCAGAATGGCTTCGGCATTCGAGCTGGAAAAGCAGCGGTCGGCCGCTTCCAGCAGCGGCAGCCAGGCGTAGCGCACATGCTCGCGCGGCGCCAGGACGATGGGAATCTCGCGCGGCACGCAGACCGAAAACACGTGTTCGGTATTCTGGGTGATGCCGGGCGCATAGCGGTGGCGCCAGGTTGGGTAGATTTCGTAGACGTTGGTGAGCTGCCAGTCATGCAGCCGGATGCGTTCGGCGTCGGCGGCGATGCCGGTTTCCTCGAACAGCTCGCGTCGTGCGGTCTCGAGCAGCGGTTCGTCGATGGCGTCGAGCGAGCCGGTGACCGATTGCCAGAAGCCGGGACGGTCGGCGCGTTCGATCAGCAGGACGTCCAGGTCGGCGGTGTGGATGACGACGAGGACGGATTCGGGGATTTTGTGGGGCATGGCGTTATTGTAACGTTACGCAAAAAACACGCGGCCCTATTAAATCGTTGGCTTAAAAACGTCGTCCCCGCGAAGGCGGGGACGACGTTCAAACGCAGCAGGCCTTACGCGACCTTCGGCTGCTCACCACGCAGACGGATATGCAGCTCTTTCAGCTGCTTCTCGTCCACTTCCGACGGCGCGTTGGTCAGCAGATCCTGCGCGCGCTGGGTTTTCGGGAAGGCGATCACGTCGCGGATCGAGGTCGAGCCAGTCATCAGCGTGATCAGGCGGTCCAGGCCGAAGGCCAGGCCACCGTGCGGCGGCGCGCCGTATTGCAGGGCATCGAGCAGGAAGCCGAATTTCAATTGCGCTTCTTCGGCGTCGATCTTCAGCGCGCGGAACACCTTGCTCTGGACTTCTTCGCGGTGGATACGGATCGAACCGCCACCCAGTTCCCAGCCGTTCAAGACCATGTCGTAGGCCTTGGCGATGCAGGCGCCCGGGTTGGTCTCGAGCATGTCTTCGTGGCCGTCTTTCGGTGCGGTGAACGGGTGGTGGGTCGCGGTCCAGCGGTCGGCTTCGTCGTCGTACTCGAACATCGGGAAGTCGATCACCCACAGCGGCGACCAGACTTCGTCGAACAGGCCGGCCTTCTTGCCGAATTCCGAGTGGCCGATTTTTACACGCAGCGCGCCGATGGCGTCGTTGACGACCTTGGCTTTATCCGCACCGAAGAAGATCAGGTCGCCGTCCTGGGCGCCGGTCAGTTCCAGCACTTGCGCCAGGACTTCGTCCGACAGGTTTTTCACGATCGGCGACCGCAGGCCGTCACGGCCTTTCGCCTTTTCGTTGACCTTGATGTAAGCCAGGCCCTTGGCGCCGTAGATGGCGACGAACTGGGTGTACGCGTCGATTTCCGAACGCGGCATCGAACCGCCCTGCGGCACGCGCATGCCGACCACGCGGCCGCCGACCATGTTGGCGGCGCTGTTGAAGACCTTGAATTCGACGGTCTTCATCAGTTCGGTCAGTTCGGTGAACTGCAGCTTGACGCGCATGTCCGGCTTGTCCGAGCCGTAGGAGCCCATGGCGGTGGCGAAGTCCATCACCGGGAACGGGTTCGGCAGGTCGACGCCGGCGGCGTTCTTGAACACCACACGCATCATGTCTTCGAACAGGTCACGGATTTCCTGTTCGGTCAGGAACGAGGTTTCGCAGTCGATCTGGGTGAATTCCGGCTGGCGGTCGGCGCGCAGGTCTTCGTCGCGGAAGCACTTGGTGATCTGGTAGTAACGGTCGAAGTTGG
>Ga0265797_10006916_pt1 | contig 15798 bp, 16 predicted proteins | sample P2T30metagenome_FD_192433 | JGI IMG/M metagenome (GOLD analysis project Ga0265797, IMG submission 192433) | Plant litter microbial communities from East Loma Ridge, Irvine, California - P2 T30 | ecosystem: Environmental > Terrestrial > Plant litter > Unclassified | place: USA: California... | reverse complement strand
AGGTCTTGCTTTGTTAGTAGTGTGCCGTTGAAGGTATGTATTACCAATTGCTGAGACTGAGGTGAGAGCTAATCCTTGTGTAGGTACCTGGTGGTGTTGCGAGTCCGCCAAATGCTGTCGCAATCTTCTAACCGGATGTCTCTTCTTGTAGGACACGATTTTGAGAAGAGGTGAGCTATGTAGGCTTGAGGATGAGAAGATGGAAATGGGCTGATGTGGTGTTGTAGTAAAAGGTTTGGCGTGGTACAGTGGTAGCAAAGCCAAGCCGGTGCTTACTCTCATCTCCTCTCCGCTCTCGGAGTTTCCTCCATTGGCAAATGCATGGAATCATAACGAAATTGAACTTTGCGAATCTTTACGGACCGATCTCTACCGCACTTTGAGTTGATACAGGCGCCTTCTCGATGCTCTTCCGCACTCCTCACAATTGAACCTGGCACCGTCGTCCCACAACAACATCCGAGTCATCGCTTCCTCCCTTATGCAAATCTGTCCCCCCAATCATGAGTTCAGTTGTGAGTATCTCAGCATGCGGGGAACCCGTCGCCCCGAAACCGGGTAAGCAGGACGGGCGGTATATTAGCCAAGACCGTTCGTACCTCATTACAAACGACACCAACATCATCTCGAACGCTTGGAAAGTATATCGCTATGACCAACCTTAGCCGCTCCTTAGATCATCCGCCTCATTCACTACTTTTTTGTTTCAGCTCCATGGGTTCTCGACAGCCGAGGAGATTGGTGTGGCGTTTTTCTCTCCAACATACGCGTTTACTGTGTATGAATTGGATTAGGCGGTTTGCATGTCAGTCATAGTATAAAGTTTGCGTGTCACGTACTACGTACAACGGCTGAGGGACTTGGATCTGTGATGTTCTGGTGAATCTTTTTAAGGCAGTCGTTCGGGTAAGAAATGCATATATACCGCCCACCCGCTCCTAACTTCTACACTCTACACAAACCAGACGTCCACCAACTTCCTATACCTGTCAACAGTCATCACCATCAAAATGAATTCTTTCATCACCATCATCACTCTCCTTACCGCATTCGCAGTTGCCACTCCGGCCGTGTCCTCTCAGACCAAGGCTTGCACGCGCCCTTGTTTCTCGGAAGCAACAGAGTGTGGTGAGGGCTGGGTATGTCATTGGCTTTTCAATCTAAATGACCATGCGCTAATGCATATTAGGAACCTGTTCACTCTGGTGTAAGTATTTTCGACTTCCTTGCGGCATATTCTATTGGACTAGTGTCTAAGCTGATATTGGTAGGAATGTTGGTTCTGCTGCGAAGTCTAGAGGGCGGTTGGATGAAGCTGCGAAGGACTTGAGGCATCATACGAGGCAGATGAGGAGATGCTCGCGAGCTAGGTGAAGCCAAAGAGGTTAATTACAGAGAATGACTATAGGATGATCTACTCATGCGACACAATCGGGATTAGTTCTAGATGAAAGCAGTAGTATGGCATCATAAGTACAGTCTCTTATAAATACTAGCGTATGATATCTTGACTTCCACTTTCTCCTACTAGCTCTTGCTTTCGTAGTGTCGGCCAAGTGGATTGTAACCGAACAGGTACCCGAAAAGTAGGCCACTCTCGTTTGTTGGTCGCATTTACTGTGTTTGTGAAGAATCTCCGAAGATGATTGTGCGTCAGCCATAAGCTGAGAAGTAGACCCAACACGTGGTTTCGCGCCGGTCTGGAGCACGTTCGTTCAGGCTGTGCCGATTCGAGAACAATGGTTCATCAAAGGGCGCTTTTAGCGGGTAGCGAGCGTATATAGCCCTCCATTCGTCCTTGTTACCTCTTCAATCTAACATCAAATCTTCTTCCTCAACTTAAAACACAAAAGACATAATCAGAATAGCCAACATGAAGACCTTCGTCGTCATTACCCTCCTCACGGCCCTCGCAGTTGCAGGGCCAACTCTGACCCGTCCTACGCAAGCACCGCCAACAGTGCTTGCAACTCCTGAGGCCAGAGTCTGCACGCGTATCTGCGCTTCAGAATCGTTTATTAATTGTGGTGAAGGATGGGTATGGTGATCGAGTTTCGCTACGAGATTGAATATTTGCTAATTAGTGGTAGGAACCTGCGCAACTCGGTGTAAGTAACAATTGGACTTCGGTATCGCAATAATTATTCTGAATACCGAGCTGATGTTTCCAGGATTGCTGGGCTTGCTGCCGGGTTTAAGAGTCTTTACGATGGGTGAACCTGGATGGTGGTCGAACAACGGTCTTGGACGATATTGAAGAGTTTATCGATGATACGGATACGCTGTCGTTACTTTAGAAGCGCGCAAGATTCTAGAAGTGTGCGGAGTAAATAATTTGGGGATGATTGCTTAGTGTGAAGGTTTACTCTTCGACAAATTTTATCTTGCCTAGCTTCAACACCTGCTCTTTCTAGGTCAGCGCCTGCTGATTGTATGCTACTGTTAGGTCATTCTTGCTCAAGCATTAAGAGAACGGTCTCTCGCAAATCCTATTTTGACCGTGTTCATGGTATGAAGTTTGACAACATGGTCGTGTGGAATCCAGCGAGTATTCCTGTGAATACGTCATGCTGCTAGGGCGCATTCTAGAAACATGACTCTGTTTCGTTGCAGAACCAAAAGTCGACTCAAGCATCATCTCTTGTATCTTCGAAGTAACCTCAAGATCTTCGCTAAACCGTATCAAGTCACGTTCCTCGTCATTATGAAGCGAGTTACTCAGCTAGCTACAAGATGAAAGAATCGGGCTGTGTTAAGTAACTTACCCAGGGAGTGCTGCATTCATGGGACTCATTCCATCAGCAGAAAAAACAAAAAAAAAACATTCCGCAACTTCACTCCGATCATGTGACATTCGCATGAGTCTGTTGGGTTGTTCTACTTCCATGAGTTGGCATTGGAGGTGGTCTGTTAACTCCGCGACCCAATCACCTTTCGACCGCGCATCTCGTCCTAAGTCCGATCACGACGCACCAAAACAGCTGCCGAAAGAGATGCGCAATGTAGTGGCGCAGCTTCTACATGGAAAAGCCAAGATTGCGTAGACTTTTTGTCGCTCGAATTCCCAGTCGGTTGTGGTGTCCTTCTTACGCAGGAATCGTCCGTTGTGCAACGGACCGATCGAAGCACCGGCATTGCTCGTATGGGGAAACTTGCTCCAACAGCGTACCTACCTATTTAGGTAACATCAGGATATATATCTCTTGCAAAGTCGCCAGTACATGCTACAAAAATTCTCAACTTCCTCTTAACGGTGTCACTGTCTTCACTGTCTCCAGTCTCTCCAATAATCATACTCATCTCGTTCATCGTTAGTCATTGTATTCAAGATGGGCTCCCAATTCAGTCAAATGTTCCCACCCGCAGCCAAATTCACCGAATCTTCGCTTCCCAACCTGTACGGAAAAGTCTATGTTGTGACAGGTGCTTCAGCAGGCGTAGGTAAAGAACTCTCCCGCCTCCTCTACTCCTGCAACGGTACCGTATATGTAGCGGCCCGATCCTCTGAGAAAGCCTCTACAGCGATATCCTGGATCAAAGAAGCTTGCCCGCAATCCAAGGGCACATTGCACTATCTCCATCTTGATCTCGACGATCTCCATGGGATCAAAGCGTCTGCAGAGAGCTTTCTCACAAAGGAAACCCGATTAGACGTCCTGTTCAACAATGCAGGCGTTATGAGACCACCGAAGGGCACAACAACGAAACAAGGATACGAACTGCAGCTTGGAACAAATTGCGTCGCGCCCTTTCTCTTCACCAAGTTACTCACGCCCATACTACTTGAGACAGCGAAGAAAGAGCCAGAAGGCAGTGTGAGGGTAGTTTGGGTGAGCTCATCAGCTGCGCATGTCATCGCGCCCGCTGGTGGTGTGGACATGAACAACTTGGATTATAAGACAGATGTCAGTCAGATGACCAAATACGGGATTAGCAAAGCGGGAAATGTGTTTCATGCGATGGAGTTCCAGAGACGGTACCGAAAGCAGGGGGTTGTTAGCGTGGTAATTCACCTTCTTCTCTTTCCTCTGAACTACCCTGCTAACATGCGGAATGATAGGCGCTTAACCCCGGTAACCTCAAATCTGATTTGCAGCGCCATGTACCTGCACTCCAACTTTTCCTCATTAACATGATCTTGCACCCGCCTGTGAATGGCGCGTACACTGAGCTGTTCGCTGGCCTCGCGCCTGATGTTGCGAATCTCAATACGAGTGACTGGGTCGTGCCATTCGGCAGGGTTATGCAGGTGAGGAAGGACTATTATTCCGAAGCTGGTAAGAAGACTGCGAGCGCGTTTTGGGAGTGGAGTGAGAAGCAGGTGGAACAATACGTTTGAAGATTTCAGACCTGTGTGGCCGAGGAGAGGTTTCCTTTGTCCTTTCTCGAGATTATCTGGCGGGTATGGGTGCGTATGTCAGCCGTGCGGTGTTTGTGTAACTAATGAAGTGTACTTTGCATGTTCTTATCGTTATGGGTGGAAATCCGACAATACGACATTTATATGTGCCTGGTTCTTCCACATACGACCATAGGACACTGACCGAAAACTAATTGTCCCTCGCGATCTGTCTGAGGTTACGGTGTCGTTCCGAGGTCAATTTACTGCTTCCGGAAACGCAACTCTGTCACCTTGGCACCCCACCACTACAGCCATAAATGACTATTAACGACCACATGTACTCCTGAGACCTGTCGTCTAGATGTGCGCATGTTCGCGTACTGCGCACATCTGGGGCCTTCTAGAGCTTGGTACTAGCTAAGCCTTGATATGCCGGTCGTGGACCAGGAACTTGAATGCCTCCTCTTCCCGCCCATCGGAAGAAAGGTTTGTAATGCTAGTGGCTTGATTGGTACGCGTGTTGGGAAGAGTGGAGATGTCTCCACACCCCGCAACTCCAACACCGGCGCTTCTCGTCACTCCCGACAACGCTTATATCGCGCGCAGTTGCCTTTCTGCCTTTTCAAAAACATGGGCTAGTTTCCTTAGAGCTCACAAGCATCGTCGTACGTTCGGACTCGTGCTTAGCATACACATGCTAACACCGATGGGGTTACAAAGGCCTGGAGCAACTTGATAAGAGCGCGATGGCCGAGCACGGCTTCTACCCCATGCTCCCGAGAAGAGTTTAGCGACATGGAGCCGGCGTGGACGGAAAACGGGCGACGTCCTAGGTTGGCAGGGGTAACTTGGCCGGAGCTCGTGGGCTAGCGTTCGAAGCGATAGCTATAGGACAGACTGAGACGGCAACATAGTGCAGTATTGAGACTTACACGCGAACCGACAAGGAAGTGATCTTGGCTTTCAACTGCTGAGACTGGTCTCTAAGATGTTTATCGACCACGTCTTTACTCCTCACTTCTCGTGAATATAGATAAGAATGTCCACTCGGCTTATCCTACAAGTTTTGGCGGTTTCATTCATGCTCGATAAGCACGTACTCTACGAGTCGCCGTATAACACCATGTCTAATCAGTCGCGCTACAGACCGGGCCGGTGCAATGCTTATCTGGAGCAAACAAGGGGCACCACCTCCCAGTCACCTTGCCGGTCGATATTCTTGAGCACTCAAGAGTCCTGCATAAAGTGAACGCGTATCATGAACGATGTTCAGTAAAAGTTTTGTCATGGATTACTCGCAAACTAAAGACACCAAAGACGCCAAAGTACATGACAAGGAGAATGATGGTGGTGAGGACATTGCGATAGGATCGCAGGAAGAAGTAATCGATTACGACTTTTTGCGATCATGGAAATGGTCGACTTTATATCGGAGCGTGCTGTTCCAGATGGTGATGTTCGGGGCGTAAGTAATCCTCTCAGAGACTACCATCGGGATGCTGAACATGGTCAAGGCTTTCGTTGGTTGGCCCAGCTATGGGTGATGCTATATCCAATCTAGGAGGAGGCGGTCTGTCTACACCATGGCTAGCGAATCTTGCAAATTCGTTGAGCTACGCCATGGGCTTCATCAGTACTATCCTCGGAGGCCCCATCATCAACAGGATAGGAATCAAATGGGCGTGCTTCATTGCGGCTCTTACGATGCCCCTTCAAGGATCTGCGTACTATGTAAACGCTAAATTCGGCATCGACTGGTATCTCATAGCATCCAATGTACTATCATCACTCATTCATACAAGGGAAACATACTGACGGGACTAGGTTATCAATGGTCTAGCAGGCGGGTTTCTTTATGTCGGTGAAACGACGGCCATGTTATGCTACCCAAGGCCAGAAGAAAAGGGGCTATACCTTGGTAAGCATCTGCGTGCATCCTGAAGAATGATCGTTGTAATAACCTACGGCAGGCATCTGGTCGGCTATGCGAAGCTCCGGAAGCTTGATCGGTGGCGCGATAAACTTTTCTACAAACTCGGATAGAGCGTCTGCTGGAGGCATTGCGTGGTCGACATATCTGGTCTTTGTTGCATTCGGTACGTCACAGATACCTAGGCATCTGCTCTGGGTGCACAGTTATTGACAGATAGTAGAATGTACTGGAGTTCTTTGGGCACTGTTGTTGTCCCCTACACCCCGAGTGCGTCGTCGCGATGGCAGCAAAGTCGCCATGTCGGGGAGGGTCACTTGGAAGCAAGAATTCGTTGCTCTGTGGAGTTATCTACAAAGCAATAAGGTCAGGAATGAATCAGTCTCCAAAATTTGGAAAGCACCTAACACGATGCCAGGTCTGGTTGATCTTTCTGCCCTCGTTCTACTCTTTCTTTTACGGAGGGACAATGGGTACCTATCTCTCGCTACACTTTTCGGTCCGCGCACGCGCTCTTTCATCCTTTCTTATTCGTATGTATCGACTCTGGGTCCCGCCAACTATATGCTGACTAGTACAGCCGCCATTACCATTCCGTCGGTCGTCGTATTCGGCAAACTTCTAGACAGCCAGCGGTGGTCCCAACGGCCCAAGGCATGGGCTGCATTCTCGCTGTGGATTCTGCCACAAACTGGTTGTTTCATCTGGGTCGCTTTTGAGTACCACTACCTCGGCGATAAGTCGGCGCTGGATTACGGCTCGTAAGTTATCCCGCAGAGAGGCAGGTTCCAGTGTGACTGAAACTGATTTGAATAACAGAGAATCTGGAAGATGGGCAAGGGCATACGTGCCGTACCTTATCGTCTTCGTGAGCGGCTACTGGACGCAATTGACACTATACTGGATTCTTGGCACATTCTCCAACGACATGGGTGATTCTTCACGGGTAGGAGGCTTGTTTCGCGCGTTTGAGACGGCGGGCCAGGCAGTCTCCTATGGTCTGAGCTCTGCAAGTGGCATCGCTCCTGTGGTTCCGATCTATGTGAACTGTGGTTTGCTGGTTCTTACTGTGCCTAGTATGATCATGTTGATCACTAGGATGCCCAGGAAGCCCTTGAGTAATGTCATCGCTGAATGAAATTTGTATCGTGCGCGATGGGTTTTCACGGAAAGATTGTATACGCGCATGTTGCTGGAGTTTGGGAAAGCGTCTTCGAGGTCCCACCGCAGATAGCAACTATCAAGTCATTCAAGAACATCTATCATGACACATGTTGTGCTCTCATTGCAATACTGTATTCTGCTAATCGAACTGTTTTTCTATACTTGTCCGCATCGCTCCTCTTCTAGCACGCGAACAGCCATTGCTGATGGATATTGTCCAATAGAATTGCCTGATCACCTTGCATCTGATGCACCGTTGTTGGCGAAAGATAAGACTGAAGGGCTTTTGCAGGAGTTCAGATGTTGTCACACAAAAACAAAGCTTCTAAGCCGGATCGTACTGTACTGAACGGGTGTTCGCTTGCTGGCGGCAAAGTCTACTGAGTCCTTGTCGGTGACCGGCCCGGTGACCGGACCGGTCGCAATTGCCTAACGATCACCGCCTTGCGCAGCCACTTGAAGCCAAGGACTAAAGTTCCTGGCTTGCGTATCTTATCCGTCTGATTAAGGTGCGTGAGTTCCCGGGTTGGGTGCAGCAGAAGCGCACCTGCCTTGAGAATGACTAAGCGTGAGTACCTTAATAGCCCACCTTGCACTTGGACAGCCCCGTGAAACTACCACAAATACATGAACATGATTCACAACCTACACCTCCAACATGTCTTTTCCTAGTACTGACGTTAAACCTTTCCCGGTGGCGGATGCTGTTCCCTCCTATTGGAGGAAACAAGTCGGGCCCATCGACAACCATCGCAGCACTGAACATCTTCCCGCGCAGGCTGATGTTGTAATCATTGGTGCGGGATATGCTGGAGCATCGATTGTGCATCACATAATCGAAGAGTGTATGCGTTGCGACCGCCCAATTCCATCAATACTTATCCTTGAGGCACGTGAGGCCTGCTCTGGCGCCACCGGACGTAATGGTACGTATCATATGCTCTTGAGATCCAGTTTCAATCTCGCACGTACTGAGTCTGAGGGGTTAGGCGGTCATTTAAAACCAGATCCTTTGTCAAGAGCGGCCAGCGTACTGGAGACGCACGGGAAAGCGGTCGCGGAGCACGTGGCTACATTCGAGGCTCGCCAGGTCGACGCAATCAAAGAACTTGTTCGGCGTGAACATTGTGATTGTGACTTCGAAGAGACCAGGGTTACAGACGTCTGCTTTTATGAAGCAGGCCGCGATAAAATCAGAGCTGACATCGCGAAAATCGCTAAAGCGGATATCTCAACTGCGAAAGGGATAAAGTTTACTTCGGGCAGCGAAGCAGAAGAGGTGTGTAAGGTCTGGAGATGAAAATCTTGAAATGCTTCGTGGAATCATCTTTTTGGAGCGATCTGACCAAGCCCATAGGTTTCTGGCGTTTGGGGTGCAAAATCTTGCCATACATATAATGCCGCTCGCCTGTGGCCTTACCGACTTGTGGCACACTTGCTAGAAAAAGCGGTGTCTATGGGCGTCAACTTGCAAACAAATACCCCAGTATCGTCCGTCTCGGCAGCCGATGAAAGCACAAAAGATCGTTGGGTCGTGAACACATCGCGTGGCTCCGTCGAGACCAGCACTCTCGTTTATGCTACGAACGGATACACGTCTGCTCTCGTACCGGAGATGAAGGAAAAAGTCGTCCCAGTGAGAGGCATAGTAGCACGCTTGGCGGGCGAGAACGCACCAAAGATGACTGATAGTTATATGATGCGGTTTTCCGACTACGAGTACGACTATATGATTCCTCGACCGGACGGAAGTATCGTCGTTGGTGGCGGAAGGCGCGACTACTACAAAGACTTGGACGAATGGTTTGATGTATCCGACGACAGCAGACTGATGGATGGCGCGCGGAATTACTTTGACGGCTACATGCAACGGCATTTCCGTGGATGGGAGAACAGCGATGTACGCACAGAAGATGTCTGGACTGGAAGTAAGTGTCATCTGCACCAGCGCCCATTATTGAATGTTTCAGAACTGACTGATCTTCTTCCGTGTCAGTTATGGGCTATTCTAACGACGGGTTCCCTTATGTTGGACCAATTTGCGGAAAACCCGGCCAGTATATGTGTGCAGGATTCAGTGGGCACGGTATGCCGCAGATCTTCTTCTGCGCAAAAGCCGTCGCTTCCATGGTCATCACGGGCGATGCAGATGATGTGGATCTCCCTGTGCCGTACCGCATCACCAGGAGTAGATGGTATCAACCCAAAGAACATGTGTCTCTCAAGATGTGGCAACAGATTGCGGAAAGCCAGCCTGCTCAAGCACGGTTGTGACGATGAAATAGAGCGAAGAGTTTGGACCTAGATCGTCCACTTTTGCAATGCGAAATTATCCACTGATTTTCACACGCACTTCGTTAGCCAAAAGAGTTAACCGAACACTCTTTATCGTTCATTTATTGGCGATTCTAGCGTGTGCAGAACGTCATTTCGGTAGCCATGAAAGGCTCTCGAAGAACTCCCTCTCTGTGTTACCATGGTCATCAAAGTTCGAGGTGAAGAACGCCACGCTTCCATCCGAGTTGAGTAGATCGAAATCGAACGGATATCCATCAAGAGATATGTCGCTTGGCATGCTATCCACTGTTGCATCGGCTCTGTTTGGTGTCACCCTTGGGCCTTGCACCGTCGCTGCTTGTGCATTTGCATGTTCGGATGCTAAAGACCCAAAACGAGGGTTCGGGGACCTTTCCGCTTTCTTGTACCAGTTGAGAAGACCGTTGTAGCCCTCTTCAGCCGGATCGTTGGCTTCCGTGGCCACAGGTTTACTTGGTAATGGATTGAACACGTTAAGTCGATGCAGCGCCGCTTCCAGTGTCTCTAGGAGCGACACTTCTGAACGCGCAGAATCGCCCGCAGAAGCCATTTCTCTTATCGCTTGCAGACCTACTTGTAGGGTGCTTGCGAACTCGTTCGTACGGTAACATATGCTATAGGCGATCAAGACCAGCAAGGACGCGCGGCAGGAACTATACTCGGCATAGGACGACTTTGCAAGGCCCATATTGCCCGTCTGCATGATTTGGCATATACTGATAACTTCCTTCGCAGCCGCAACGCAGTCATGGACCAAGAAGTCCCACTGTGAGTGGGACTCTGCTGCTTTCCTCCGGCGTACTTCTGGGGATGCGGCATTGCCGTCATTGGTCCGCGCGTGACGGTGCGCAAGGATGAAGGGTCGTCCGATGAACATGTGCAACAGGCAACACTCCAGTCGAGTATGAATTAACGCGCGGTTTTTTGGTAGCTCTTTCTGGTGGTATGGGGTTGGCAATAATGCACCCCCATGAGGAGGTGACCAAGGCCCTCGCAAATCTGCCTTCATGCGCTTGATACGGTTCAGGATCGCCCCGACTTCGGCGTTTGCACATTTTCGGAGACATGATCTGGCAAGGTATAGTCAGTTGATTGTCTTCTGTTTCTGTGTATTTAGAAAGTCTCAATCTGGACTTACATTTCGTGGAGGAATGCTTCAGCATGCCTTGTGAGCTTGATTGATTCCAAGAGACCTTGAGGATAGAAAGAGTCATCGTTCATAAGGTGTGCTTCAGAGCTCTGAGGTAGGTCTGCATCGATATCGGATTGTACTATGGATATCGGGCGGCCGTGGTATATACCAATCTTTCTAGTAGGTCGAATTCGTCAGCACGGGAATGATGTGGTATCAGAGAGTCAAGAACCGACGAACCTTTCCATGCAGTACACTGTCCACCAAATACGACGCCTGATCTCCTTGGTTCTCGGGTCGAGGACGTTGCGCGAAACCTTTCGATGCATTCCGTTCTGTATGGCCACCTTGATAGCTAAGTTTAGATAGATGTAACTCAGCCCAGATGCATCAATGGGTAAGGAATATAGGCCGAGAAGCAAGAGTACCTGGACGCTGAGCAGCGAACCAGCATGGATGACTTCCGAAAGTAGCTTTGCCACTTGACGGTAAAAGCCGGATCCAATTTCGAGCTCCCAACTGCTTTGAACTTCAGAGTCTGTTGCAATGCCCGTGCTGGAAGTCTTATGACGATCTGGCGATTCTAAATGGACATATTGGGTTCCGACTGCTAGCACCATCAGTACTACACATATTGCAGTAACATCCTTGGAGCGTAGCGAAACGGGTTTAGTGTATATGTTGTCTAGGGTTTCATCAAACCAGCATCGGTCTACATAGTAGTAGACGCTGGTGGCATGATTGAAGAAGACATTGGTCAAGAAGGTGGCAACAGGACGGGGTGGCATAACAGCAAGGATGTCCGAGATGGAAGTTGAAGTTGGATCTGCCTCACCAACGCGAATGAAATCCGGTACTCGCGTTACGTTTTCTAAATTCTGACAGAGATGGTGAGCAAACAGGAACAGACTAGGCTAGCCGCACGTACCTGAACATTGGCTTTGGCCATAAGTTCGTCTATATTGCGCTTGATGTGCATGGAAAAGTTCCAATGGGAGAACTCGCCTGAGTAATCTGCACAGCGACAAAAGGTCTCGTCAGTGTGCTTGAGGGATAACGAAGAGGTTCAAGAAGCACGTACGGACTGTCGTGCCGTCTACTCGGTCAATGGTACAATCCTCGTCTCCAATATCAGGGCTGTCAGACACTTGGACATTCCCCGAAGGTTCGATAGACTCGGAGATGATCTCGTTCTGGTCGCGTGGTGGTGTCGGCGAAGACAGGGAATCGCACATGCGTTGTAGAGAAACGGTATCCATGGCGAGATTGGGAAATTGGTGTTTGACTATGAATTCCATATATCGCATGCGGTCCATCAGCTCACCGAGCGAGTCAGGAAGGCCCGGTCCTCGTTTGTCCACTGCAGCAGGCGCAACATTGTATCTACACGGTCGGCGCAGATGGCGACAGCGCCTACACGGTGTACCATCCTCACATTTCTCTTTGAGACGGCGACACTCATCACACCTATGCGATGCTTGTCAGCCAAGACTATGCCTCGCGTTCTTCGGCGAGACAGTGGTGGGTCTTACGCGCGAACTGCTCGTTGTCGCTCCTCTGCCGCTAGATGACGCTTCTTGGTGGGTCTTGGAGGCTCGACTTCCATAGCTCGAATTGAACAAAACAAGACTAGGTATGAGCTGGAGGGATTGGGTTGGCGGAAGGGTTCTGAGCATACGTCGTGGACTCACAGCTGTCAAGGACACCCACCTATTGAAGCGCGAGCGATAAGACAGCTGAATGACGCGCAATGCAGCGACGTTGAAGCCGTCCAGCTTCCTGCAGGGCGCTCCGCACAAGGCTTATCCATTATGGGTTAGTAGTAGCCCCGGCTTATCACAAACACGCGATACACCGGCTAATTCGCATCACAAGAGATAATGGCGAACATCGGGCAAAATGCTGGGGAGGAATAAGAAAGGGCATGTGGAAATGAACATCCTTTACTGATGTCATTGAGACTTATCTACAATCTCCTGCGCCATTTCCATGAGACCTCCAGCTACCACCTCTAACTTCACGTCACTAAAAACGTCGAGACAAGCTTCCTTCTCGTACACCGAGCTCCACGCTCCACGAAAACCGACTTTTGTGGCTGCTGCGACATCCCACATGTGCGCGGCAGCGAACCATTTCACATCGTTTGCTCCAAGTCGTTTCCATACAGCCTGATAGGCGGGGAGAGCGGGTTTAGCCACGCCTGTATTGTCGCAACTAATGAAATTCTCCAGCGGCATGTCTACACCGGCGTGCTCGAAATAGCCTCTGACCCGTTGCACATCTCCGGTGGTGAAGCACCAGACTGTAAAGCCGTTGTCGCGCAGCAACTGGAACGTCTCCCGACAGCCAGGTCGCAGCTGTAAAGCGGAATAGCCTTCGATGCACTGTTCCCGCTCCTCTTCAGTAGCTATAGCCCGAGGATCGGCGATGCCACAAAGACAGAGAGTCCGGTAGAATAGTCCTCGGAGAATGTCCTTGTAAGGCTTGTAGCTTTCGGAGATGGACAAGAAGGTGAATTCCAGCTCAGCAGCTGTCTGCCAGGTGTACCCGAAGTGTTGCGGTGTTACGTAATGATGGCGAAGTTTTGCACCCAAGACTGAGTCTATGCGTTCGTAGTAGGCGTCGAATGATACGCAGGTGCCGACGACGTCGAAAACTACGTGCTTGAGAGGCTGTGTCATTCTGACTTTCAGTGTGGTATGTAGTAGCTAAGATCAAGGAGTTCGACAGCGGTAGATGCAAGATATGTTGACATGGCATGAGTGACAGACCTGTGGAGAACAGACCCCTGCATCAAGCTCGGTATTCTAATGTCTCGTTATGGTGAGTAGCGGTACTAGTGGATGATAGAAGACCGGCCCGGTCTGATATGACTGCCGCAGCGCTCGGGCCACGTAGTTATCGATCGTGACCGGAGCTCACCCGGTTCTGCCATTGACACATAGGTACCTAGGTACGATAACGATGAGCAGTAGTTTCAGCGAACTCCGGACCGGTATCATCGTTTCTCAAGCTCTAACTTCCTAAGTTGAAGTGATAAGCTCGATGACCGGGCCATGTAGCCGGTCGGTTTTCAAAAGAGCGGTGTTCGATTGCCGATATGAAAACGTATACGGTGTGGATGGCCATGCGAAACGTGCTCTCTGTTCGCTCGTAGAAAGTAATCTGTTATTCTCAATTCCTCGACATGGTTTTACCAGTTATCAACCCTACCAAATCCTATTGGATTGAGGCTGCGAATTCGCCATTGCGCAACTTCCGCTCTAGCGAAGCGTTACCAGAGGAGACCGATGTGGCAATCATCGGCGGTGGTTACGCCGGCGCATCGACAGCTTACTGGATCAATAAAGTTTGTGACCGCACCAAAACGACTTGTCCATTCACCAACTCTGACAGGTGATTAGTACACAGAGAATGCTTCAAGACAGCCTCACGTGACTCTCCTAGAAGCTCGTGAAATTTGCGGAGCTGCCACCGGACGCAATGGTAATAGTACTTGTATCTCGTCCCTTGGAGAAACATCTAACAACGAATAGGAGGACAATTGAGGCCGCATGCTTATTCTCGTTATGTGAAATGGTCGAATCGATTTGGCCCTAATGGTGCCATGGAGCTTATCGAACATGAGATGGCTCATTTGCCGGCATTTAAGAATTTAACTGAGGAAGAAGGTATCGCGGAAGAGGTCTGTCTCAAGTTCGGAGAAACGTTCGATGCTGCCATGACCGATGAGGCCTGGACAAGGCTCAAGGGCGCGCTTGATGCCATGCGGAGGGATCATGGTGACGATCATGAGATCGTCAAAGTATGCAGAGTGATCGAAGATGCACACGAAGCGGAAGAGTTTACACAGATGAAGGGTGCTCTTGCTGCAGTGGTCCATCCTGCAGGGCAAATGTCGGTTCTTCTCAACTGTACTACTCTCTCACGCAGACTTACTAACGTCGTCTCAGATGGCCATACAAATTGGTGCACGCACTTTTGCGCATCGTTCTGCAGAAAGGCAATCTCAATCTGCAAGCTCACACCCCAGTCACGGATGTTTCAGCGCGAGACGCCGAGGGCTGGATCACGGTCAAGACTGAGCGTGGAACCATTCGTGCCAAATCAGTCGTCCACACGACAAACAGATGGGCTTCTCATCTTCTTCCTGAGTTCAGTAATCTTATACTGCCCGACAGAGGAACTATTGCGGCACTAAAAGCGCCTCCGGGATTCATAAAGCATACCGGTGCCCAGCATTGGGATTCAGTTGTCAACGTGAGGCTTACATATGCTCCCTTCACAATCGATCACCTGCTAACAAAGACAGAACTATCATCTCCAACTCCCTCCGCCGTACAACACTATCATCATTGGAGGAGCAAGGCAACTTCTCGTCCACAAGCCGGAAGATTGCTTTCCTAGCGATAAAAACGATCAGCAGATTGCTGGAGCAGCTGCATTCTACGAATCTTGGGGTCCCTCAGATGTTATAGGCTCGCCGGATGCAGTTCCAGCGGAACTCAGCAAGGAAGCCAACGAAGGCGGCTGCTGGACTGGAAGTAAGAGAACGCCATGTCGGTGAACTTGACGTACAGTTGGCTGACTAAACTGTAGTTCAAACCGAATCTGCAGATGATTTTCCATTTGTTGGTACGGTGCCACAGCGGCCGGGCCATTTCATTGCGGCCGGATTCGCGGGACACGGTAAGTCTACTCCATTGCTGAGAATTGCAGATAGGCTAATGAGTAAAGGTATGCCTCGCGTGCTGGGTTCGGCTGCTCACGTCACGCCTCTTGTACTAGAGTCGCTTGGTGTTAAATACAGCCAGCCCCTTGTTGCCGCATCATTTCCTCCACTGCCTCAACCGTTCCGCACTACCGCTGAACGGATTGAAAAACTCCAGGATACGAATCTCAGCGTGCTCGCTG
>Ga0265797_10006914_pt1 | contig 15800 bp, 15 predicted proteins | sample P2T30metagenome_FD_192433 | JGI IMG/M metagenome (GOLD analysis project Ga0265797, IMG submission 192433) | Plant litter microbial communities from East Loma Ridge, Irvine, California - P2 T30 | ecosystem: Environmental > Terrestrial > Plant litter > Unclassified | place: USA: California... | reverse complement strand
TACTACATGGGCGAGCAAGTGGGATACCTCCACTGCGCATTCAAGATAACCCTGGAGAACAAGAAGGCTTTTGTGTTCGATCCGACTGGGATCCAGTTTGGCCCTGAATGGGCGGTCCTCACTCCCTGGGATGAATATGTCTTGGATAGGCAGACGGAACTTACTATTCAAGACCAAGTCCGCTTGCAGCGACAGACCGGGGAGATGCTGCATCAAGTTGTACGCCCATTGGGCCGGAACGCAGACTGGCAGATCCTGCAGGATTGGCAAGGCCAATACTAACTCGCTCCCGGGCAATGTAAGTTCCTCGCAAGCATCTGACAGCGTCGTTCGGTCTCCCAAACTGGGTAGATCGTGTCCTCGTATGGAGATGGAAAGCAGGGCTTGCTTGCCTGGGAGTACGACCGAGAGGAGGGCCCCCGTGGCGTAGGGTCCGTCGCTCACCGGACTTGTCCACCGGTGCTAAGAGCCCTCAACTGCCGCGACGTCTTGTTGACGTTCGTGAGCTGAAGACAAAGGTCAGGTATCACCTCCAGCTTCCACCAAGCCCCAAACCACGCCAACTCATCTCGACTTGAGCATCATTTGCTCCAAACCTTCGAACCTCGATGCTTGCAGCAAACCGCGACAACCTCATTCACATCACTACACTGCGATTCTGCTCCCCTCTGCTCGCGAGCTTCGACAGCAGTCACGAAGCGACGAGTCTCGACTCATCTCTTCGCATTGCGCGCGCGCGTCTGTCGGCAAACCAATCCCACACAATCTACGAGGCTTCGCGATCAACTGGTTGCTGCATATACTGGGTGGCTGCATGGTTGGTTGTTGGCGAGACCTTGGTGTTGCGGGAACGCAAAGACATGTCGTCGGAAAGATGATGTTCGGAGATGTGCTCAAGCGTGATCGGATGATGCCTTCCGCCCCACCTTCGGCGCAAACTTCAGCACGAACGTCTTCCTCGATGGGGCACGGGCAGCTTGCCATACATCGGGATCTGTTTGCGACATCTCTCATCGAAATCGAGAGTCTTTTGTACTTCGATGGCGCATGATACCTACGGCGACATTTACAGCGCGAAACAAGGCCCTTACCAACTCGACTTTTCTGCAGCGGCGGACTTCCTACCCATCCTTATGCCCACGGCACCGCTTCTGTCAACAAGACATCTTCGGCCAACCACATGATCGGAATCACTGCGCCTTTGCCAGAAATGGGAGTCACAAGGGCGAGCTGCTTGCAGTCATCGGATGATGGAGTGCATGTGCTCAGATGATTTGGGTCACATCGTAAGGTACAGAATACTTGGTGCGATGCGCAGGTAACGCGGTTTACGTGGTGGCGCATGTAGATATAGAATCAATGTTTCTGCTCAATTATGTCTTACCATGTGTCGCTCGCGCGACTTGTTCCACGATGCGCAGTGATGTCCGCGGTGATGAACTCAAGTTCTCAGATAAACAATGACGTCATTGAGAAGCATCACAGTCGGCTGCTACTCGCTTGAAGGCCACCAACAAGCCCAGCATCAAGTCTACGCATGATTCACCGCATACGATAAGGTCAAGATGTTTGGTTGTAAGCTATGTATCATATGAATACATGCTATAATTTGAACTACACACGAGAGCGTGAGCACAAAGCTCGACATTGACTTGGAGAAGCTACAGTGGAAAAATGTAGGCAACTATCGACTGGATCTGACGATAGAAGAAGTCAGATCACGCGCCGTTTCAGTTGTCACTTCAATCTAGGCGATCTACCATTGAACCTGAGAATTGAGATCTCAGATCCATCAGGATATGGCCGTTGTTCCCTCCACCACAAAGGTTCACCCGCTATCATTCCGTACCAAGGCCATCCGCTACCATTCTGCCGTTGAGACTCCACCATCATCGTTGTCGCGTGCGCCGCTATGGGCTTTGCCGTTGTAATTGTAGCTGGAGAAAAGCTGGAAAGAGTTAAATACGTTCAATCGAGTAGCGAGTCGATGGCAGATATCCAAGTGCCAGGTGACACGTCAGGCCTAGTGTAAGGCTTTGCTGGTTGTCATTCATGATGTCTCGGGGAACTACCCCAGGACGAATTGTTGAAAACGTATCATCATATAGTGTCGGTCGAGAGCCCTCCAGTGTGCAAGGATTGGGAAGGGGATGGGGAAGACTTAGCTCGTTGAGATCCTTGGAAAGAGAAAGTGTCGGAGTCGAGCGCCAAAGGCGAAAGCGCGACAGCAGAGTGTCGCATGGGGGGACTAGAGGCGTTAACCGTGATCATGAGAGGAGGGGGTAGAGGAATGGAGTGAAGCGCCCTCAGGTATCCAAGTGTTTTGTTGATCATTAGGGGTTTCCTTCAGCAACTACAACTGTCATCTTGGGGCGCTTGCGAGTAGCGATGACGCTACAGCGTGTGGATGAAGGGGGCAGGAAGGGGAGACTCAGCTTGGTATTGTGTAGTGTTGTAGCGCTTGGCGCTGGCCGTCGTGGTCACTTGGGGTGAGAAAAAAGCTCGACGTGACTTGGTGTAGTGGAGGTGACCGGGGAGGGAGGCAGCCTGGTGAGGAGCAAATTTATACGCGCAGGGCACGTGCTGCGCTCGCGGCGTTTGGCCTTGATAACTCCTCCGCGTCGAAGACAGCTCCCCAACCAACACACTCCATACCAAAAGTAAGTATCCTCTTCTTTTTGATCACTTTGAGATCAAGTAGCTGACAGAAGTCTTTAGTCACCACTACCACCACCACACACATCACCACCACCACTACACACAACATGACCACCACTGCCCCTGCCCCCATCGTCCGTCCCCGCCTCTCCTCCACGCTCTTTGCGGAGCGTGACGGTCTTGAGCAGGACATCCGCAACAACGACGCGAAGATCGCCCGATTGGCCGTCTCGCCCAGGTGGAACTGGCTGGAGCTCCGCACAGCCCGCATCGTGAAGCGGAGCTTTGAGCGCAGCCTCATCCTCTTGGGCATCGAGATCGATCTCGCCTTGGAGCGCGAGATCCAGAACATGGAGTGGCTCATGTCACAGAGCCAAGTAAGTTCTTCGAGTCTGATTGAGCCTTCCTCCGGTGAACTAATGTCTGCTCAGGAGGAACTCCGTGCCCGCATCGATCTGGCCTTCAGGACGGTCTACTCCCGGTAGGCTCGTACGCCGCGGGAGGAAAGAGGAAGAGGAGGATGACAACGACGATGAAGAAGAACCGCCCCTACCACCCATTCACGTACCTGTAACGGGTCTCCCCCATTGGCTTAGGCTACCCATACCGTCTTCAATGCCTGTTGCTGGGTACGAGGACGGTATACTTGCTAGGCAACTGGTCTTAATTGACTGCGCGCTAGGCGAGGACAGTGGTATGCCGATGCAGCTATCTGTGCAAGCGGATAGTTGGGACTTTGGCAAAGCTTCTGGCGTTGAGTGCCGCCAAAGATAAGTAACCTTTCGAGGCGAAACCAAATGAAGCTCGTGATACTGGTCGAGCGTCCCCAACATCAACAACAGGTAAGCACGTATTCTCTTGGCTATATACTGTCGGATAACTGCATGAGCTCTAGGATCTATGTCGCCCTCCCGCGTTGTCGACGTCCCCATTCGCACTCGACCTCGACAACATGTCCCCTCCGCGATCATTCGTTGCCATACCTCGGGTCGGTGTAGTTCAGGGAAATAACGGTTTACGGTTGAGCAAAGTTGCGCAAGGAGATGGCCTGCTACAGTGGGCATCCAGACAAGGTGTCTTGTGGCGGAGGTTGAATGGCAAGACAGCATCGTCCGGAATAGGGGTTGCGGTGCCTGCTCCGATGGGCGTAGCCGGAGTGCCTTCAGATAGACTATATGCTCCAATGCCACTCAGTCCCAACAGGCTCGTTGATCCATGTATGCCATGGTCCTTCTGCGAGTGTGATAGACCTTTTCTTTAAGAAAAGCTGGTTCAGTGCTACCTGTTATCGTGCAAGGCCATAGGCACTCAACAGCTCCGAATTTGGCTCGAACTCGAGAAGTTCAATTGCATTCATCGCCGCTTTATCAGTAACATGAGTGCGGAAGTCCGCTGTCAGAGGCTGTCAAGACAAACTACGTCATTTGACGAATCCCAACACCATCCGCGCGTCAACCGTGGCAACGACGTCGTGAATAATAGAACTCGCTATGAGCTACATATTGGCTTTTTTATCTCTGAAATGCGACTTGTAACGATCTTATCGCAAGTCTGGCATGATGGCGCCTTAGACAAGACCATGACCGTGGTAGTGGCCTTAGCGCGGACTGACTGGCGCGAGCGCACTGCCCCAGGGTCTGGTATACTGGGCACATTCGCACATAGAATACGTTCGAAGCTCTGGCTTCTGGCATGCTCTGACGCAGCTGTACACCGAATTACATCCTAATGAAATCGGAGTAGCTACCTTGGTCGCGCAATTATGGACCAGCCAGGCCATCTGGATGCAAAGCTAGCATATTCGCGCCCACCGTTCCCAAAGTCGTCGCAGAAATGGATGCAAAATCCACAAAATTCCCTCCTCTCTGAGATGATCGATCGGTCGCGGAGAGAAGTCGTTCACCCGGTCTGTTGGAGGCTCAGTTGGATGCGCAGGCTGCTGCGTGGAACATCAGCAGCGGTAACGGCCTCAGTAGATTAAGATGGCACGAGTCAACACTTGCGCAAATTACCAAGTAATGCGAAGTCGACAGGGAACTCAAAATTGTTGACGCGGGGTGCTGGAAACATCGCCGTTGGATGTAAACATAACAACACCACGAAATGCTGTCAACACGACACTTGCGAGGCTTCGCGAAGCCATCTCGTCATCCCAGCCAACTTCAGATTGTCACAATTCCAATTAATATCTCATGGGTATTGGTGTTATTGCATTCACAAAGCAGCAGTTAACGCCAAAAGATCAGAGAATGTCAGTGACTGATATCATGCAATCGAAGGAAGAACTTCTTCCTCAAGCAACTCGCAAGCGAGAAGACTCAATGAAAAAGGTCGCGTCAGCCAGAAGTAGTGCAATACTGGCGACACTGTGCCAGTGAGTATGAGCAAGCCCAGTGACCCACCAGCTGGATGTAAAAATTGGAGGAGAAAAACATGCCAAGTGAGCAGCTAACGCGCGCGAGAAGCAAGGACGCAATCGCGCTAGACTCCTCACATATACGAATATATGCATGCGGTGCAGGTGTTAAGCTGCTGGTGCGAGAGCAGGAGGGACGGGGGATGAGGGGTTTATATACTGGCCTGTCGCTTGGCGTCCCAGGGCTCACGTGATCTGACGCTCGGTTGTTATAGTCTGAAAGGTCTCTGTCATGGCTTATCTTCGGGATCAATCTGGGACATTGACCATAGAAATTTACAGTGACGTATCGAGCCGCCCAGGTTGCCGCACTCAGATCAACGTCCGTGCGCTTCTGGGTCCATCAAGTGCTGCCGCCTCTATCTCCCTTCGCCAGAATACTACTTTTGTCGTCACCAATTTTTGAAACAAACAAGTCGCTGCTTCGGCCTTGCGCGGTGTTTAGCTAGTGAGGACTTTTCCGAAGCTTACATCCATCTGTGGTCCGGGACTGCCTTTGGGTTCAGTCCTAGACTCAATTTTTGAATACCTTTTACTTCTTTTCATCGCGTTTTCTGGCTTGCCAGTGACTTGAGGAAGAGACAGGAGGGCTACGTTGCTGCTTCACATCATATGGCTCCCCCAGTAACGACCATGTCGTCAGCAAGTGGCTTTTTGGCAGGCTGTTTGTAGTATCAGAGTACTCAGTAGCTCGCAAATCACATTATGCCAGAAGCCCTGGAACATATCAATGGATTAGGTCACGCCAGGATGTTACAAGAGTTGGATGGAGAAAGTGCAGAATCGTGTCTTATTGTGGTGTATCTACACCAACGCCCCAGCGCCCTCGCTATGCTCCGAACCCAGATCCCTCAGAACATGTATGCCGAATTAACGGCGGCGGCCTTGCAGCTTTGTGCGGAGGAAAGCGCGGCGAAAGGCGCGGTCGCGGGCGGCGGGACGAAGACGATTCCAGAACTAGAAGTAGAAAGTTAGCATTGTGACAACTTTGGATTGACGAGCCAAAAGCACACAAAGATGGGAATACTCACGTTCTGGAGGTTCCTGGCCTCCTCTGCCTCAGCGCGAGCAACCTGCTCCCTCTCTTGCTCCTCCTTCTCCTCCTCGTTCATCCTCCTCAAGTAGATTTGGAGGTAGTTGTACGCGAAGTTGGTCGCGACCTTTGACAGGCCCATGTTGGCCGGAACTTCCTCTCGCGCACGCGCAGCGACTCCCAAGTACCAGTGCATCCGGGCCAGCGCATAGGAGGCTGATTTGTCGTCCATAGTGATTTGGTGGTGGTTTGAGTGGTGTGGGATTGGTTTTGAGGCTATTGGTAAGGTTTTGTTGAATCTGTCGCAATTGTCAGCCTTAATTATCATGATACTCATACAGCATAGCACAATCTCAACGATAACTGGAATTCAAAACTTACGGTATGGGGAGTTGGTGGATCTGGAGTTCGGTCAAGTCCAGCAGCGAGGAGAAGATATAGGACTGGGGCCAGCGCAACACGTCAACAGCAACAGATTCGAACAATAGACATCAGACCTTCAGCAGGGGGCTACACCGATTGCTATTGTGCTAGAAGCTTTCAATATGGTTTATGTATACAGCATGCAAATTCCAGTCGAGTCACAATAGGTCCAGCCCAGCAACGTGGAGGTCCCTCGACCTGAAATTCTCTAAGTCACCTCGCAATTGCGCGCACTCGCATGTTTAAGCTCGCCATGTACGCAACACTTAATCTCAATTTGCGCTCAAGTCCTTCACGGCTCACCTTCATCAAGCTAGCAGTGCACATGATGTTGTCGAATTTTGCACCGCCAGGGCGTCTCCTCTGGTCCCCTTCACTTTTGGGGACGCGCAATTTGTAATCTCCCTCCAGGCAAACGCGCGTGGCCTTAGTGCTGTCGTCGCTACGTCAACAAGCTCAATCAATTTTGTCCTCACCCACCTACTCACCGTTTTTTTCCACAACACACTCGCACCCCATGATCTCATTCTCCTTTGCATCTTCTTCCACCCATCTTACATTATCAACACCTTTTCCACTCTTTTCCACAGCTTCCTCGTCCTTTGAGATGGCAGTGTCAAGCCCCGCACGTGTGGGAGCGATAACAGTCACTCGACCGCGACGCACATCAGCAGCGCGTCACCTCCAGTCAGCAGCTTCTGACATCGATACTCTGCCTCCCTGCGTTTGGGTACTCACTCTCTGTATGTCCTCCCCTCTTCTTGCTCACCCCCACCGCCGATGATGATCCTGCCTTTGGCAGACCCTACACTTTTTGAGACATGTAGAACCGCTACTCTGTGGCTGGTTCGCAGTTGATGATAGAACAAGCTCTCTGATGGACAGCATACCCACGCATTGCGCCGGAAATCTTTTTAAGATCGTATGCTGACAGCCATTTAGTAGTCACACACACCCTCTCTGCAAGGTCACTCGAGGCGACCTCGAGCTACGCAAGGCTGTCGCATCGCACTACCGCTCAGACTACCGTTTTCTCCGCTTGCGAACATTGGATAACACGAGTGCCTTGTGCGCATTCGGATTTGTAAGTTCTACTCCACTGCTCCCTCGTCACACTCTTATGATTATACCTCTGAGAGCTACCACAATCCTGCCCCTCCTATATAATCTGGTCGCTAGGTGATGGTCGCTATCGGCAGCCTCTCTAGCTTCTCCGGAGGGGATATATGTTGAAGATTCCAGATCAGTCTGAACCATTACATCACTCGTCCCATTCGACTCTACCTAAGATTATTGAGCATTCGCTAACTGCTATGTGCCATCTCTTCGCAGTTCTCCGCTTTCAGCACCTCGCTCCAGAGGAGAGACGACCGCCGCATTCGTCCTGTTCGACTGCATACTTCATTGTCACCACACGGACAGCAGCTAAGTCGCCCTCGTCCAAGCACTGTGTTCTATTTCGATAACTCGCATCAGCACGAGCTGTTACTACAGGTTTCAGTTTGCACATCAGTAAGTTCCATCTCTCCACGGCCCTCACCCTCCCCTGCAATGATATCAACCCGATTAGTTTCAAAGAAAACGCTTCTCTTTGATCCGTCGAGGAACGCTGCAACGGAGTTCGGCCTAAGAACCTTGAGCTCTCCAGCAGCTGTCCAAAGAGACAGAACTAATCTTCTTTGATGCGCCGGCTTCTTTCTCCAGATGTTTCGTTCCTACTCCTCGATATCCGCTGACTTCCCGTGGTATCTAGACGTGGCGCCCGTCACTTCCCCGTCCACACGAGATGCAGTGGTCCAGCTCGGCCAACCCTACGTCCTTCGCCTGAGTGCTGGGTCGACAAGAGCAATGTCCGCACGAATGTTGCGCCTCATACCGGTAAGTGCCAACCCAATACCCTTACCCACTGCTACCATGAAAACAAACCTGGCTTTGGTTCAGCTTCTCGAACCACGGCTCTTGAGGAACGTTGCAACGGAATTCGGCGTAAAACCCTTGAGTTCCTTAGCAGCTAGTACGACGATACAGTCATCCAGTTTTGCTAATCTCTTGATCCATCAACACCCTTTATTACCATCCTTCATGTGTATTTCCTGGACTTCGCTGATCTTTTGTTGTACACAGAAGTCCCAAGACAGCGGCTGGGTCGTCTGTTTGCCGCCCGTTCCCATGGCACATGAAACCACAAAGGTAAGTCAATCCCTCCCGAACCTCCGGCGATACCATGATGATACCACCGATATTGTCTGAGTCCGTTGATGACAACATCGTACTCATTCCAGCTGACGTTCCCCGATCCTTTCCACACACGCATTTTCTTTGCTCCATGAGCATTCGCTAACCATTACACAGGATCGCAGTGAGTTTACACGGTCCGCTCAGCTGACAACTTCAGCAACTTCAGCTTCTTGACCGATCAGATCAGGTACGTAAGCGCGCGTCCACTCCCTACTTTCTCGCAAGATGATTAACCGCCCAACTCCCGAATCGTTCAAAGGTTGCTTCTCAACATGAGGGTCCTAATCGTTGGTTTACGTTTCTGACGAGACATGCCCCCCTCTTTCTGCTTCTCTCCGTTGCTGAACTTCACTGACATCTGAGAGATCGATTAGAGAATGGACGCCATCGTCAAAACGCTGATTACATCGAACGTCGCGATTGATCCAACTACGGTACGTCTACATCCTGTCCTCTTCGCAATCGGCAGATGATGAGATAGCGGTGACCCCACAATGGTATCTGATAGTCTGAACTCTTCATTGAAGAAACTACGTCACCACTCTGATGCCTCTTTACTCCATGCTTTCCAAACGAACATTTCTCGAACCATGCTGATCAGACGTATGTCGAGCAGTCTCTCCACGTCTACGACGGCGGCGCTTCCCCTATCAACGCGCCCGATTCCACCGCACCGTCCCCTTCGAACGCAACCTCAGCCGCGCCGGCTCGCGCAAACAAGGCGGAAAGAGAAGGATTAGGACACCCGTGGACACATCAGCCACGCGGCCTTTCGGCGTACGTAGCGGTACAGCCCTCACAAGCTGGCACTTTCACATCATCACGGCACGGGCACGTAGCTTCTGCCTTTCCCATGGCGTTACTGCACACCCACGCGCCGAAGAAATTCTGGTGTCACTCGACAGCCTCCGCCATGTTGTTTCCGTACTTGCTATGGCAAGTTACATGGTGGTCTTGTCAGTGACACTTGCCCTTTGTAGTAAGACTTGGCTGAGCTCAACCTACTCGGTCAGGTTTAAACTAGTGGCTAAATATCAACTTTGTCATAGCTAACCTGCCAGGTAAGTCTCTTTCCATTCGATTTCGTCATTACAGGTTACCCTTTACTCACATTTAACAGATCCCCTGGCTGCTCATCGTAGCCCAACTTCTCAGCGCCACGTTAACAGTCCACCGTACTTCTTCCATAAGAACGGTGGTAGGCCGTGTCGCAAGATCAAGATATCTCTTTTATCCTCGTGCTCTCCTTACACTAACCGAGAGCATAGATGGGTAGTTGAGATGAGCGCTACAAGGGGTGTCTTGAGCCTCATCATGGTCTTGGCATCAATAGTAGCAGCTTACATTTCGGTTCTACTGGGGGTTTGTTGGGCGTACGATGGAGCACGAGGAAGACTTGGAGCTGGAGTTGAAGCTTGTGAGGGGGTTCAATTGGGGTGTATTCCGTAGATGGCTTGTGTGAAGGACTTGGTCGCAGCATGAAACTCGCAGTGTACGCCACAGCCTACAGTATCTTCTCGTTCTTTTCGCGTAGATATCAAGATTGCAACTCTTTCCAACTCCCTCAATTCTCATGTGCCTCAAAAGTGAAGGTGAGCCTGCTCAAATGGCACTGAACGCACCAAGGACGAAAATCCAAAGGAAGAGAAAACTTGCACCATCACTGTTTCCTCGCCGCGTAACGTGCAATTTCCCGCTTCTCACGGTGAAAAGTGCTCCCCCGCTCCTCTTCCCAAAGCGTATGTGTGAGGGTGAGGAGGGGGAGCACGGTAGGTAGGTACAAATCCGCGTCTCTGGCTGACTTCTGTTCCTTAACCCATCCACCCACCCACATCAGTATGTATTCTTCTGAACCTTCTATTCCAGCTTCAAATGACAGTAGTAGAGTACATGTAGCTAACATGGATATACGTAGACATCAACCAAATCATCACCACCACCATGCCTGCTTCGTGGGAATACGCCCGCGCCATCCACCTCTGCCGCCGCGAAATCGCCTTCCTCAAAGCTGCCCGCCGCCGCCACCATCAGTGCGGGACCTTCACGGTCGACGAGGATATCGCGCTCCGGCGCAAGATTCGCGAGCACCGGCGCGGGCTGGCCGTGTTCATCCCAGCGTACCGGCTGGCTGTGGCCCTCGAGGCCAACTTCCAACGTAAGTTCTATCCCTTTCACCTATTCTTGGTAGTCAGGTGTTGTTGCATTTGAAGCTGCATTTGCGAAATGCCTTCATCGACACTACATTTTACTACACTCAATCAGGATAGTGCTAACATGTAAACAGAGACCTGAAGCCCCGGCCCCCCTTCCTCGCGCCCCTCGTCCTCACGCCCTCGCCTGCTGCGCCCTTGCCGGCTGGCTGCCCTTCGGGGACAAGATGACCTCGGGCGGAAACTTTGGGCCCTAGGCCATACGATTTGAATACATTGAATAGAACGTTTCCTCCTCGCCATATCATGCTGTCTTGATCTCCTCTGTGCCAGTGATGTGTATACCTAAAGACTACCTACGCACCTATCAGCTGCCCATCTCCTATCCACATGTATGACTCACGCCGTATCACAAACTTCGTATCACAGCATGACGAGCGGCATGTAGGGTCCTGGCATCCTCGTATTTTAACTTACAACGGGTATAAAGTGAATGTCCACGCCAATCCCTACTCCTCCAACCAGTCCGCAGCACTACCAATAGCCCTACTGACAATGCCAACCCACCTCTCAACCCCCTCTTCACTCTCCTCCTCAATCGCCTCAACGATACCAGGGAACGTGGCACCAGAATAGCCCGTCCACTTTCCAGGAGCGAAGACGACGTGCTTGAACCAGCTTCGGCCGTCCAGACCATCCGGGAACAGGAACTTCCTCTCTAGATACTTGTACTTTGTGTTGATGCCGCGGATAGCGAGGTATAGTTGCACCTTCTTCCAAGGCTGCCACCAGGGAATGTCACCGATGTTTTGGTATTGCGCTGCGAGATCAGCGGCGGTGGCGTCGTGGAGGATAGACGCGAAGAGGAAGTGGGAGACGGCTTCAACGAGAGGTTGGAAGACTTCGCTGGAGTCTTTGTTTGGGGGACCAGCGTCGAAGGCCTTTCGTTTGACGGCGTCGACGTAGGTCTGAAGGCCGACCGCGTAGTCTGTGGCATTCAGCTGGAGGATGGGTGTCTCGACGAGCTTGGCTGCTACGAGCGCCCACATCTTGGCGATGGTGGCATGGTATTCGAAGGTCGGGTCGCCGTACTTCTTCATCCAATCGAAGGAGTCGTAGTTGCTGTGATAGTGGTAGACTGCTGACTTGGCGTCAAAGCCGAAGCCCATGTCGATGCACGGAATGCCGGCGAAATCCTGGAAGGCGGTGAAGTCGCTGCCAGAACCCATCGTCTCAATGCGCTTGTCCCAGACATCGTAAACGGATTGGCCGGCGACGGTCTGGTTCGGAGACATGACCATGTGAGCTGGTAGATGTTAGCTAATGACCAGTGACAGGGTATGACAGCAAGCTTACCGACTTCCTCCACCACACTGCTCATCAAGGGCGCCGCTGAGAGCTTGAAGTTCGGGCCTGCTGTGGCAACGTCGACATTCAGATATGCGACTGTAGAACCAGAGAGCCAGGGCAGGTATTCCTCAACCCACTCAGTGCTGCCAACCAAGCCGTACTCCTCTCCGTCCCAGCTCGCGAAGACTATTGTCCTCATTGGCTTCCAGCCTGCCTCCATGGCAGCGCCAAAGCTTCTGATGACCTCGTTGAGCGCTGCGCTGCCGCTGTTTGGGTCTCCTGCGCCTCCAGCAATCCAAGCATCACGGTGGTTGCCAAGAACAACGACTTCATCGGGGATGGTGCCGTTGATGATTCCAATGACGTTCCACAAGGGCGTCGTAACGTAGTCCTGCTCGTTGACCAGGTTCAGCACGAGATTGTCTGGCGAAGGCCCAATGTTGTATTCTACGCCCTTGTAGTCCAAACCGCCGCCGTGCCAGTGCTCGTTGAAGGATGAGGCTTTCGGACCGTGGCCGTTGAGTGCTTTGAGGAGGGGAAGCGCGTCGAGGTAGGAGATGGGAAGAGATGGGATGTGTGGCATCGCGTGGTCGACGGGCTGGCGAGGGCAGCCAGGTTTCGAGGGATAGCCTGGAGTGGTAGGGTCACCTGGCGCGAAGCCTGTAGAATGTTAGCATGGCACGACAGAATGATGGGTCACAGCTCACTCAAGAACTGAACGCTTCCTCGCTGGACGCTGCTGGGTTCTCTGGCCGGTCCGTCGGGATATGTCGCAACGCCGTTCTTTTCGGTGACCTCTCCATCATCGCCAGGGTCGGTGTACATGGCAACACCAACCATGCCCAGCTCTTGCGCGCGCTTGACCTTGAGACCGCGGAAGACGCCTCCGTACTTGGCCAATGCGATCTTGCCTTCCAAACTGACGTTGGCCGCCTGTAGCTCCTCAAAGTCTCTGTACGTTCCGTAGTTGACGAATACGTAAGGCGCCGTCACGTTGCCAGAGGCGCTGTACCCGTGGAAGGTTGGCACGCGATCTGCGAGCTGGCTTGACTTGTCCTCGTCCAAGACGTCTTCCTCCAGCCGCGCTTCGTATTTGACCTTCCACTCTTGCTTTGTCGTGCTCTCAGCCGCGTCTTCCTTGTCGCCAATCTTCTCCATGAGTGCCAATCGGTGGCCCTTGGGGTAGTTGATGTAGACGTCGTAGTCGACAATGGTGCTTTCGACTCCCCATTCCTGCCATCTTTCTCTGGTCCATAGAGCCTGGCTGAGGTTCTTTCCGGCGAGATGCGGTCCGCTGGTGTAGTACCTGCTCCATTCTTCTGCCTTTTCGGCACTGGGTGTTTCCAAGAGCGCCGCCTTGAGACCTTCGAAGTCCAGAGCCGTCTTTCGCGCCCATCCGTCGGGTATTTGTGAGGTCGATAAGGAAGATGCCGAGAATCGTGATGCAGGGGCTACTTCGTCTTGAGTGGGTGGCGCAAAGGCGAAAAGGAAGACGGCAGCAAGTCCTCCGGCGATTATCGTCGCGCTCAGCAAAGTCGTGCATACAAATCGAAGGCGATGGTGTGGGTATCGGTCGCGATGGGGTCGGACATCGACGCGCTGAATCAGCGGGGTGCTTTCGTCGGCCATTGTCGCTGGCTTCTCATTGCTCGCCGGGAGCTGCATGTACAAACAAGAGGATTCTTTCACACCTGGCCAGAGGCATGCAAGATGGAAGTTGAGATAAGAGACAGCTGCGCGGAGCTATGCCGGACACCGAGGTCGATGGCGTCACGCACTTATCTCGTCCTATCTTAGCGCGGCTGCCATGTCAGGGGTCTGAGGAGCCGCGAAATTTGTTGTCAACATCAGACCTTCATCCGCATCGCACATCTCTTCGAAAGGAGCGCGTGTTTTGGTAGGAATCTCTAATCACGCAGTTGGATTTTGTGGAGCTTGATTCTATGCAGCAGACTGTTCATCGACCACGTGATCGCTCTCCGCACGTCGCGCACAGCGTCATCCGGCCATCGTCCGCCATGCATTCCACTTGAAGTTTTATGTCTGTAATGCTTTCGCAAACTATGGCAATAATGGCGATTTGCTTCTACGGTCTAGGAAAGACTTTCTGTATCCTCGCGCAATTTCTGCCATGTCATCTGGCTCATGTCCTCAACTCATCTCTCCACACAACGCATTGTCTTCTTCGTCAATGATTCTTGTCTATCGACTTCTTCCGATTCTAGATTTCCTCGGCTTTCGCACCTGCGGATCTCATGTTGCCGTCTCCAATATCAAATGACGAGAACAGTCAGCAGCCCTATCAGAGCCTCTGTGCGCCGCGACGTCGTTGCTTCTTCTTGTCATTTTCCGCACAATGTCCCCCTACACAATTTTGCCCTAACGCTGTCTCGTCGTAAGCTGGGCTTCGTTCTTAGTCAACAAAGACGCCGTGAAGGTTGCATAATTGCCGTCACATCCATTGTGGCATTGTCAACGCCGAGCTCGACATTGGGTCGAAGCAATGTAAGCGGATCTATATAATTATGTCTATTTTCTCCCTGTGATGGTTCAGAATCCACTCCAGTCCGAACTTACCCAACATTGCAATCTTGACGCAAACGCAACACCCCGAGCCCAATACATCGAACCCGCAACACAATGGCCACTCCCTCCATCGAAGCCCCCCATCTCATGGGTATCACAGGCGACAACTGCGCATCCTGCAAGTCGACTACCGTCCCACTTTACGACTTGCCTTGCCACGAGAGCGACGACTTCCACTGCCGCGACTGCCTCACCAAGACCTTCCACGCCGTCAACGACCAATTCGTACGATGCCCACACCCGTCATGCCGCCGTATTGTCGGCTTCGAGCAGCCTACACCCCTCGCGCAGAATCTCCATCTTGACAACGAGTTTTACGACCGGGAGCGCATCGACAAGATTCGCGAGCAGCCGGAGGTCATGAACAACCTGATCGCGTTCGTAGGCGAGGAGGCTGAGGTCATTTTACAACACGTCTACACTATGTTCGAGGACCAGCTCCTGGACCCCGTAGCCCTCGGCGGCGTCGCTGGACATTACACTGCGGGTATCGCAAACTCGCTCGTGGCCAGCTTCGCCTGCAACCCCTTCGTCTGCGGACTCCTCGCTCAAATTAAAGGCACTTTCAAGCTAATGACTACCCCGTATGAGCTTGAAGAAGACCTCAATACCCTTCTTGATAGACTGCTTCACGAGTACGCGCAGTTGAACTATGGGAACGAACTCACTCGCCACGGCATTGATTTGGAACATGAGGGCGCGGTGCTGGCTACTGCACTGAATAACTACAAGCCCTTCAACGAGCTCAAGGAAAACTGGGAGCTGATCATCAAGAAGTGGGTAGAGCTGCTGGCTTGGAGACACTTGGAGCGCCTGGCGCCGCCTGAAGGAGGTGCTGCGGAGCGTAAGAACCGTCAGTTCTAGGGCATAACATGTAGGCCAGAATCACGTGGCGAGGATCTCGTAGTATAACATGCCGTCTTTTCAATCAATATCATCATCAATG
>Ga0265797_10006913_pt1 | contig 15800 bp, 14 predicted proteins | sample P2T30metagenome_FD_192433 | JGI IMG/M metagenome (GOLD analysis project Ga0265797, IMG submission 192433) | Plant litter microbial communities from East Loma Ridge, Irvine, California - P2 T30 | ecosystem: Environmental > Terrestrial > Plant litter > Unclassified | place: USA: California... | reverse complement strand
CCAGGCAGAGGAGCATCGTGTCCGAGTCGCCGCTCCGCCCGACGACGTGGAACCCTGCCCGTTCGTAGAGGCGTCGGGCGGCGTTGCCGTCCTCGACGCTCAGGCTGATCCCGGCGAGGCCCCGCGCAGACGCCAGGGCGATGAGCTCCCTCAGCAGTTCGCTCCCGATGCCCTGGCCACGGAACTCGGGGAAGGTCGTGAGGCTCAGCTCGGGGACGTCGGCCTCGACGAACCCGTAACCGGGGTCCTCCTCCGACAGGAAGACGAGCCAGCCGACGGCCCGGGTGGTGTCGCCCTCGTGGTCGACGAGCCCGACGTCGCCGCCCGTGGGGAAGTCCGCGTAGTAGTGCGCGATCTCGTCCGAGGCGTCCATGTCGTCGAGGGTGAACCGGGTCGTGTCCCAGTTCATGTTCTCGAGGGTCGCCCTGCGGAGGAGCTCCCGGTCTGCGCGGGCGGCGAGTCGGCGGGTCACGCCTCGACGGTACCGCCGGCGTTCGTCCTACGGCGCGGAGCGGCCGTCAGCTGATCGCCGACCGGGCGTCGTCGGTGCCCTTCTCCATCAGCCGCCACGATCCTCCGGCCAGCGGCGTGAGGGTCGTCACGACGTAGATCGCGGCGACGATCCCGAAGGCGGCGGTGAGCCCGATCGTGTCGGCGGCGACCCCGCCGAGCAGGGCACCGAACGGGACTCCTGCCCAGGCTCCCGCGTTGAGCAGCCCGAAGACGCGGCCGCGCATCTGCTCGGGCACCCGCTCCAGCTCGACCGTGCCGAGGATGGGGTTGAGCGCTCCCGCCGCCAGCCCCGAGAGGGCGGTCGCCGCGACGAGCACGGGCAGGGGGGCGCCGAGCGCGAACGCGAGGCTCGACGGGCCGCCGGCGAGCGTGAAGCAGAGCGCGAAGGTGACCCGGCGCGGCACCCGGTGGGCGACGAAGCCGAAGGCGACGTTGCCGAGGAGGGCGCACCCGCCCATGGTCGCGACCAGCAGGCCCAGGGTCGCGGCGCCGCCCAGCCGGTCGTCCGCGTAGAGGGGCAGGAGGGTCGACCCGCGGGCCGCGTCGAGCAGGTTCGTGATCAGCACCAGCCCGACCAGGAGTCGCATCAGCGGGTCGCGGACCACGAAGCGGGCGCCCTCGGCGAGGTCGGCCCAGTACGAGGTGCGGGGTGCGGCCCCGAGAGCGGCACCGTCCGTCGTCGCCCTCACGTCGCGCGGCACGAGTGCCAGGGTCAGCACCGCCGACACGGCGAAGGTGCCGGCGTTGACGAACAGCGCGGGGACGGGGCCGACGGCGGCGACGAGCAGGCCCGCCAGCGACGCCCCGACCAGCTTCGCGAAGCGCTCGGAACCGTCGAGCAGGCCGACGCTCCGCTCGATGCGGATGCCCGCCCGCTCGGTGAGCCCGGGGAGCATGACGCGACGCGCGGTCTGGCCGGGGGTGTCGAGCAGGCCCGCGACGAAGACCAGCACCAGCAGGGCCCAGAACGGCAGGCCGACCGTCAGCGCCAGCACCGGCATCGCCAGGACGGAGGCGCCGCTCACGACGTCCGCCACGATCGCGGCGCGTCGATGGCCGACCCGGTCGACGACGACTCCGCCGAGCGGGCCGCCGACGATCACCGGTGCGGTAGCGAAGGCCGCGGCGATCCCGATCTCGACGCCCGAGCCGCCGAGGGCCAGGACGTAGAAGGGGACCGCGAAGGCCGTGACCACGTTGCCGGTCTGCGAGATCGCGTGGGCGGCGACGAGGGCGGAGAGGCCGGTGCGGGCGGCGCGGCCGGACGTGCCGACGCCGTCGTGGGTGCCGTCGTCGGCGTCGGCGTCGGCGTCCGTGGCGGGCGCGTCGCTCGGCGCGGCGCCGGCGTCGGCGCGGGGGTCGCGACCCGTCGGGGCGACCGTCTCGGGGGTCGGGGCGTCCTCGGTCACGCGCCCGCGACTCCGGGGTGGCGGTACGCGGAGTAGGCGAGGATGACGCTCTCGGCCCCGTCGGCCCCGTCGGCCCCGGAGCCGTGCGCGGCGCCGACGTCGACCCAGCGGTCGACGAGCGACTCGAGCTCGGCGCGGAGGGCGGCGAGCTCCGTGACGGTGAGGCGGACCACACGGTCACCCCCCGCCGCCGCCGCGACCCACTCCCGGGGCAGGGCCGGCCTCGCGTCGACGTACTGGAGGTAGCGCGCCGCGTTCGCCTGGACGATCGACTTCTCGAGGGCGGCCGACGCACTGAGGCGGCCGGGGTCGTCGAGCAGGTCGGCCGGTTCCCACGAGGTGAGGGGGGCCGTGGCCTGCCACCAGCGCTCGCGCCGGTCGGCGCTCTGTGGCTCGGCTGCCCGGATGAGGTCGCTCGCGGCGAGCTTCGACAGGTGGTAGCTGACCGTGCCCGGGGCCTCGTCGACGACGTCGCCGAGCTGCGCCGCGGTCTGCGGGCCCCGCTCGCGCAGCAGGCCCAGGAGGCGCAGGCGCGTCGGGTGGGCCAACGCGCGCATCGACGCGGCGTCGGCGAGGGTCGAACGAGGAGCGTCGCGAGCAGCCATGGCCCCACCGTAGGTGCACAAGGGGTGTTGCGCAACGACCATTGTCCACATGCGTCCGTACCGAGCGCTCGGCTCGTCGGCGTCCCCCGTGGTGCCGGGGTCGGGGGACGATCCGGTCACGATCCGGTCACGGAGCCTTCCGGGCGGCTCCCGGCCCGCGAGGGGGAGCCGCCGCGCCCCTAGCGTCGTGCCACCGCGCACCGCCGGTGCGTCCCGACCGTCCCTGGGGGACCCATGACCACGACCCGACGTGCGCGCGCCTGCGCCCTGCCCGCGGCAGCCCTGGCTGCCGCCCTCCTCCTCACCCCTGCGGCGGCCCACGCCGCGGAGGGCGACATCGCCGCGGAGGACGCGACCGCGCTCCAGGCCGTCGTGCCGCAGCCCGTCCCGTCGGCCGAGGAGGTCCCGACGGTCGTGCCGACCGCCGCCGCCGCACCCGCACCTGCACCCGACCAGGTCGCCCCCGACGTCGAGGCCGAGGCCGACGACGGCGTCGAGACCGGGTCGACGTTCGTCACGGTCCTGGGCGGAGCCCACCCGGGCCTGCCCGTCTCGGTCTTCGCCGAGGGCTTCGAGCCCGGTGACGAGGTGGACGTGGTCGTCGCCGTCGACGGCGTCGTGCGCGAGGGCGTCGACGTCATCTCGTACTCCCGCCGCTTCATCTTCGACGGTGACGGCGTCGCGTCCTTCGAGGTCGTCGTCCCCGACGACGTCGTGCCCGGGAGCGTCCTCACGATCCGGATCGCGGACCACAGCGGCGTCAGCGCCGAGATCGACCTGCCCGTGACGGCCCCCCTGCCGGTCCCCCTGGTCAGTGCACCCGTCGGCGCCACGGCCGGCGTGGTCGCCGTCCGGGGGACGGGCGCCCTGCCCGGCGGCATCGCGCTCGTCGAGGTCGCCGACGCCGATCTCCTCGGCGAGGAGGGCGGCGCGGCCGAGGACGGGCCGGAGGCGCTCCTGGGCGAGGGGAGCGGTCTCGTGACCGGTGCTGCCGGCACGTCCTCGCGCGTCGCCGCGGCCGAGGGCTCCGACGCCGTCGACGAGGAGCCGATCCTCGTCGACACCGAGCCCGTGCCCTTCGACGAGGAGTGGGGAGGCGCGTCCGCCCTGGCCGCCGTCGCGGGGGACGGGTCCTTCGAGGCGCGCTTCGTGCTGCCGGCGGGCGACTACGTCACGCTGGCCGCGAGCAGCGACGCCGAGCTCACGGACATCTCGGAGTGGTCCGACCTCGAGGCCTTCTCGGTCGCCGCTGCGCCGGTCCCTGAGGTCGTGCCTTCTCCCGCTGCTCCCGCGGCTGGCGTGCCCGCGGGCGTCGCACCCGCCGCGTCGGTGTCGCGGCCGGCCGCCACGCGTCCCGCTGCGCTCGCGCACACGGGTGACGACGCCGCGCCGTGGGCGATGCTCGCCGGCGGCCTCCTCGCGGCCGGGGGCGTCCTGCTCACCGGTCGGCGACTCCTGCGCAGCCGCCGCTGACCCGCTCGTCGGACGACACAGGGACCGGGGACCCGGTCGGGTCCCCGGTCCGCGGGTCAGGAGCCGCCGGCGGTGCGGACCGCGCAGTGCTCCTCGAGGGCCGGCGACGGGCGAGAGGGGTCCGCTCAGAGGGACTCGAGCACGTCGACCGCCCGCTGCACCCCGTGCTCCTGCCGCAGCAGTCGCCCCACCTCGGCTGCCCGTTCACGACGGGAGAGGGCGTCGCCCATCGCGGGCGCGAGGGTGCCGGCCGACATCCGGCGCAGCGGGACGGGGGCGGCGGCCACCCCCTGTCGGTGCAGCTGGGCGGCCCAGAACGGCTGGTCGGCGGTGACGGGCACGACGACGGCGGGCACGCCGGCCCGGGCGACGGCGTGGGAGGTGCCGGCCCCGCCGTGGTGCACGGCGAGCGTCGCGTGCGGCAGCACCGCGTCGAACGGCACCGACCGCACCGCGAGCACGTCGGGCCCACGGCTGGAGGCCGACAGCGCGAGACCGCCCCACCCGGTGACGAGCAGCACCCGCAGGCCCAGGAGTCGCGCGGCCGCGACGATCGCGTCCCCCCGGGCCGCCGCGTCCCCCGTCGCCATGGAGCCGAACGTGGCGATGACGACGGGACCCGCACCGGTGCCGGTGCTGCTGCTGCTGCCCAGGAAGTCCCGGACGACGGGGTCGAGGGCGGCCGCCGACGCCTCCCCGTGCCAGGCCCCGGTCTGGTGCACGCGCTCCGGCCAGTCGTCCGGTCGCGGCAGCAGCACCGGGCTCACCGCCATGAGCGTCGCGCGCGACGGCGACCGCCGTACGGGGCGACGCCCGTCCGGCAGCTCGGCCGCGGCCCGGGCCACGTCGGCGTCGAAGAGGCGCGCGGCCGCGCGGGGCACGGCGTACGTGGACCGGTTGTGCCTGCCGAGGTCGCGGGTGGCCGTGGGGCCGCCCGCGGCGGGGAAGCGCTCGCTCGGGGTGGCCACCGGCGCGAACTCGACCAGCACGCGGGGCACGCCGAGAGAGTCCGCCACCATCGGTGCACTGAGGACCAGCGGGTGGTGCACGACGACGTCGGGGCCGAAGGCGACCGTCTCGCGCACGGCGGCGGCCAGCATCCGCCGCATCGCCGGACGCACCTCCGCGCGCACGTGGCGCGCGACGGCCCACGGGGTGCGACCGGCAGGGGAGAGCACCCGCCTCGCGTCCAGGCCGAGGGCCACGGTGTCCACCCCGTCGGGCTCGGCCGCGTCGTCGGGCAGGGCCAGCCTGACCTCGTGGCCGCGGGACGCCGCCTCCCGAGCCAGGGCCGCGAAGGGCTCCACGTCGCCCCGGGTGCCGGCGGTGAGCAGCATCATGCGCATCCCCCCAGTGTGGGCCCGGGAACCACGGGCCGGTGCGCCCGTCGGCCGCGTACGCTCAGGGGTGTGACCGACGGCAGCGAGCGGATGTCGCGCACCGCGTCGTCGGACATCGTCGAGGCCGTGCGCCGCCTCGTGCACATCTCGCGCCCGGTGCTCTGGATCAACACCATCGGCTCCGGCCTCGTCGGCGTGTGGCTCACCGGCGCACTGTTCGACCTGCGGGCCCTGCCGGTGATCCTGTGGCTCACGCTGCCGTTCAACCTGCTCATCTACGGCGTCAACGACATCTACGACCAGGACACCGACGCGGCCAACCCCCGCAAGGGGTCCCTCGAGGGCGCGCGGATCCAGCAGTCGGAGGTGCGGCTCATCGCCTGGGCCGTCGCGATCGTCAACGTCCCGTTCCTCGCCTGGTTCCTCGTCGCGCTGCCGCCGCTCGCGAACGTCGCGATCCTGCTCTACGCGGGCGTCTTCGTCTTCTACTCGGCACCGCCGCTCCGCTTCAAGGCGCGGCCCTTCGTCGACTCCCTGAGCAACGCGGCCTACGCCCTGCCGCTGGTCATCGTGCCCGCGGCGCTCGCGGAGGCTCCCGTCTGGCCCGCGGCACTCGGCCTCATGGCCTGGAGCGTGGCCAAGCACGCCTTCGACGCGGTCCAGGACATCGTGGAGGACCGCGACGCGGGCATCACCACCACGGCTGTGCGGCTCGGCGCGCGCGGCACGGCCCTGTGGAGCGGCTCCTGGTGGGTCGTCTCCACGGCGCTGTTCGCCGTGGTCAGCGTGCCGGTGGCCGTCGTGAACCTGGTCATCGCGGGCGTCCTCGTGGTGAGCCTCCTGCGCGACCCGACGCCGGAGACCGGTCACCGGCTCTACCGCCTCTCGGTCGCCTTCCCGTACATCGCGGGATCGTTCGCCGGCGTGCTGCTCATCGTCTCGATCGTGCTCGGGGGCACGCCGTGAGCCGCGTCGTCGTGGTCGGCGGCGGGATCGGCGGGCTCACCGCCGCCGCGCTGCTCGCGCAGGCGGGCCACAGCGTGACCCTGCTCGAGGCCTCCGCCGAGCTCGGCGGCAAGAGCCGCCGGATCCTGCTCGGAGAGGACCGCATCGACACCGGGCCGTCGCTGGTGACGTTCCCCGCCGTGTGGGACGAGCTGCTGCGACGGCTCGGCGAGGGCGATCGCGCCGTCGGGCGCACCCGCGACGACGGCCACCTCGACCTGGTGCGGATGCCCGAGGTCGGCCGCTACTACCACGACGGCGAGGAGACCTCCCTGCCCGTCGCACCGGACCATCCCTGGTACCCCGCCTGGCGCCGGTTCTCGGACCTGCACGCACCCCTCGCCGACGCCGTCACCGAGCTGCTGCTCGCCGACCCGCTCGACCGGGCCGCCCTCCCGGGCCTGCGCAGGCTGCTGGCCGTCTACGGCTCGCGCCTCACCACGCGCGCCTACCTCGACAGCCTGCCGTGGCTGCCGGACGGGCTGCGCGAGATCATCGCGATCCACACCCTCAACGCGGGCGTCGCGCCCTCGCGCACCCCCGCCCTCTACGCGAGCATGCCGGCGATCATGGCGGAGACCGGGGCCTGGGTGCCGCGCGGCGGGGTCTACGAGATCGTGGTCGCGCTGGGCCGGCTGGCCGTGGCCGCCGGGGTCGAGGTGCGCACCGGCGAGGCCGTCACCCGCATCGACCGAGGGTCGGTCACCACCGAGGCCGGGCACCACCCCGCCGACCTCGTCGTCAGCGCCCTGGACGCCGACCGGCTGGCCGCGCTCCTGGCTCCGTCGCGGCTCCCGACCCTGCCCCGCCTGCGCCCCCGCGCCCTCTCCTGCTCGGCCGTCGCCGTCTACGGCGTGCTGAGGGAGGAGCTGCCGGCCCGGATCGCCCCGCACAGCGTGGTGCTGCCGACGCGGCCGGCCGCCCTCCACCGCAGCCTCGAGGCCGGCGACGAGCCGGCCGACACCATGGTCTTCGTCAACCAGTACCGCGCGGGCGAGGTGTACCCCAACGCGCACAGCACCGTCGGCATCCTGCTCACCGCGCCCGCGGACGGCGGTCGCTACACGGCCGAGCACCCGTTCGTGCGGCGCGAGGTCGACCGCGTCTCCCGCGCGATGGGGCTCGACGGGCCCCTCACGGACCTCCTGGACGAGCAGGTCGTGCTCGATCCGCAGTACTACGGCGGGGGCGGCGAACCGCACGGCGCCCTCTACGGCGCTGCTCGTCCGCCGTGGCTGAGCGGGCCGTTCCACCGCCCCTCGTACAACGACCCCTGGCGGCCCTGGCTGTGGCGGGTCGGCGCGTCGGTGCACCCCGGCGGCGGCATCCCGGCGGTCGTGGGCGGCGCGATGATCGCGGTGACCCGGCTGCTCCGCTCACATCCGGCCTGACCCCGGTCGCCGTCCGGCCCCGGAGACCTGTGACGTCCCCGCGGCGGGAGCGAGCAGAGTGGGGGAGTCCTCCACGAAGAAAGAAGACCCTCCATGTCAGCGCTGACAGTCCTGTTCCTCGGCGGTACCGGCATCATCAGCTCGGCGGCCGCCGTCCGGGCCGTCGAGCTCGGCCACGACCTCACCGTCCTCAACCGCGGGTCGTCCTCGACCCGGCCCGTGCCCGCCGGGGTCGAGGTGCTCACCGGCGACGTCTCCGACCCCGGTTCGGTGCGCCGTGCCCTCGGCGACCGGACCTTCGACGTCGTCGTCGACTTCGTCGCCTTCACGCCCGACCAGGTGCGGGCCGACGTCGACCTCTTCACCGGTCGGACCGGCCAGTACGTCTTCATCAGCTCGGCGTCGGCGTACCAGAAGCCCGTCGCGTCGCTGCCGATCCGCGAGTCGTCGCCGCTCCGCAACCCGTACTGGCAGTACTCCCGCGACAAGATCGCCTGCGAGGACGTGCTCGTCGGGGCCTACCGGGAGCACGGCTTCCCCGTCACGATCGTCCGGCCCTCCCACACCTACGACCGCACCACGGTCCCGATCACCGGAGGCTGGACCGCGATCGACCGCATGCGCCGCGGCCTCGAGGTGGTCGTCCCCGGCGACGGCACGTCGCTGTGGACGCTCACCCACCACGACGACTTCGCCCGGGCCTTCGTCGGGCTGCTCGGACTGCCGGCCGCCGTCGGCGACGTGTTCCACATCACCTCGGACGAGGCCCTGCCGTGGGACCAGATCTGCACGACCCTCGCCGCCGCGGCGGGCGTCGACGACCCGAGGCTCGTGCACGTCGCGAGCGAGAGCGTCGCCGTCGTCGCGCCCGAGTGGGGCCCGGGACTCCTGGGCGACAAGGCGCACTCGGTCGTCTTCGACAACTCGAAGGTCAAGGCGGCCGTGCCCGGCTGGCACGCGACGACGTCGTGGGCGACGGGTGCCCGGGAGATCGTCGAGTGGTTCGACGCGGACGCCTCTCGCCGTGAGGTCGACCCCGCGGCGGAGAGGGCGTTCGACCGCCTGCTCGTCGGCGCCCGCGCCTTCGGGGCCTGACGCGTGACCATCCCCACCAGGGCCGCCGGCCTCGACGCGCTCGACGACTTCGTGCCCCGCGCGGGCGGCGCCTATGCCCGCGACCGCAACCACGACCCCGGGCACGACCGGACCAACGTCTCCGGGCTCTCGCCCTACCTCCGCCACCGCCTGGTCACCGAGCACGAGGTCGTCGACGCGGTCCTGTCCCGCCACAGCCTGGCCGCGGCGGAGAAGTTCGTGCAGGAGGTGTTCTGGCGCACCTACTGGAAGGGCTGGCTCGAGCAGAACCCCGAGGTGTGGCGACGGTACCGGGCCGAGGTCGCCGAGCTCCTCGCCGGGGACCCGCCGGCCGGGTACGAGGACGCGGTCGCCGGCAGGACCGGCATCGAGGCGATGGACGCGTGGGTGGGCGAGCTCGTCGACACCGGCTACCTCCACAACCACGTGCGCATGTGGTTCGCCAGCATCTGGATCTTCACGCTCGGCCTGCCCTGGCAGCTCGGGGCCGACTTCTTCTACCGGCACCTGCTCGACGGCGACGCGGCGTCCAACACCCTCTCCTGGCGGTGGGTCGCCGGCCTGCAGACCGCCGGCAAGACGTACCTCGCGTCCGCGTCGAACATCTCGCGCTTCACCGACGGTCGCTTCTCACCGAGCGGCCTCGCCACCACGGCCCCCGCCCTCGACGAGGAGCCCTTCCCGCCGCGCACGCCCCTCGAGCCGGAGGACGTCGTCGGCGAGGTCGGCGACCGCGTGGGGCTGCTCCTGCACGAGGAGGACCTCGAGCCGACGAGCCTCCTCGCGGAGCGGCCCGGCCTCCTCCCGGTCGTCACGGCCACGGCCGTCCACGGCGACCCTGGCGAGCGGTCCCCGGCGGGAGCCTCCGAGGTGGTCACCGCCTTCACGGCGGCAGCGCTCGAGGACGCGGCGGCGCGCACGCGCGACCAGGGCGGACGGCCCGGCAGGGTGCTGGCCGACGCGCTGCCCGCCACCGTCGTGGCCTGGGCGACGTCCGAGGGGCTCGACACCGTGGTCGTCCCCTGCGCTCCGGTCGGGCCGGTGCAGGAACGCCTCGTCGTCCTGCGGCGCGCCCTCGGCGCGGAGGGGATCGACCTCGTCACCGTCCGCCGGCGATGGGACAGCAGCGCCTGGCCCCGTGCCTCACGCGGGTTCTTCCCCTTCAGGAAGCAGATCCCCGAGCTGGTCCGTCAGCTCTGAGCGCCGGGTTCGTCCGGCACCAGCCAGACGGCGGTGTCGGGCGGCAGCAGGTCGGTGACGTCGCCCGTGGAGCTGAGGACGACCCGGAGTCCCGGCGGCAGCGGCACCGGCGCGGTGCCGAAGGCCACCCAGCACTGCAGGTCGCCCCGACGGAAGGCCAGCACGTCCGGCGGGGCGTCCAGCCAGACCAGCGGCTCGGCCGCGACGACGAGCTCACGGCGGGCCGCCAGCAGGCGCCGGTAGTGCCACAGGGTCGAGGAGGGGTCCTGCTCCTGGCGCTCGACCGTCAGCTCTGCCCAGGCGGCCGGCTGGGGCAGCCACGGCTCGGCGGCTGTGCCTCCCTCGGCATCTCCGTCGGCCGGGGTGCCCGAGAACCCGTAGGGGGCGGTCGTCCCGGACCACGGCAGGGGGACCCGCGACCCGTCGCGTCCCGGGTCCGTGCCTCCTGAGCGGTGGTGGATGGGGTCACGGCGCCGGTCGTCGGGGAGGTCCTCCACCTCGTGCAGGCCCAGCTCCTCGCCGAAGTAGAGGTAGGCGACGCCCGGCAGGGCCATCGTCAGCGTGACGGCGGCGCGGGCCCGGCGGCGCCCCAGCTCGAGGTCGACCGGGTCGACGCCGAAGCGGGCGCGCTGCTGCTCGTTCGAGGCGCGCAGCGGGGGCTGCTCGCGTCCGTAGCGGGTCACCTGGCGCACCACGTCGTGGTTGGTGAGCGCCCATGCGCTCGGCGCGCCCGACAGGGCGGCCTTGGCGAGCCCCTGGTCGACGACCCGCCGCCACGGCTCGGCGCGGAACGTGACGTGCAACGGCTCGAACTCGAAGGCGGTGTGCAGCTCGTCGGGCCGCAGGTACAGCGGCAGCCGCTCCGGCCGGGCCACCCAGGCCTCGGCCACGAAGACCCGCGGCGGGTCGTAGGAGTCGGCCACCCGCCGCCACTCGCGGTAGATGTCGTGCACCTCGTCCTGGTCCCAGCCCGGGTGCGCCTCCGTGCGGCGGTCGGCGCCGAGGCCGTCCGGCAGCCCCGGGGCCTTGGCCAGCCCGTGCGCCACGTCGACGCGGAAGCCGTCGATCCCGCGGTCGAACCAGAAGCGCAGCACGTCGACGAACTCGGCCCGCACCTCGGGGGAGGTCCAGTCGAGGTCGGGCTGCTCCGGGGCGAACATGTGCAGGTACCAGTCGCCGGGTCGACCGTCGGGACCGGTGCTGCGGGTCCACGCCGGCCCTCGGAAGCAGCTCTCCCAGTCGTTGGGCGGCAGCTCGCCGTCGGCGCCCCGCCCCTCTCGGAAGAGGTAGCGCGCCCGCGCCGCCGGGTCGCCGGCGAGCGCCTCGCGGAACCAGGGGTGGGCGTCCGAGGTGTGGTTGGGGACGATGTCGAGCAGCACCTTCATGCCGAGGTCGTGCGCCTCGGCGATCAGCGCCTCCGCCTCGGCGAGGGTGCCGAACAGGGGGTCGACGTCGCGGTAGTCGGCGACGTCGTAGCCGACGTCGACCATGGGGGAGGGGTACCAGGGGTTCACCCACAGGGCGTCGACGCCGAGTGCGGCCAGGTGGGGCAGGCGGGCACGGAGCCCGGCGAGGTCGCCGACGCCGTCGCCGTCACCGTCGGCGAAGCTGCGCAGGAAGACCTGGTAGATGGTCGCGCTGCGCCACCAGTCGTCGTCCACCCACCCAGGATAGGCGAGCGTCGCCGGAGGGGGCGTCACGCGAACAGCTGCTCGTCGACGCGGTCGTCGAACACGCCGAGCAGCGACCAGCGCCGCGTGAGCGGGTCGAGCGTGAGGTCGAACGTGCCGTCGACGCGCGACGCCCCGTCGGTGAGCGGGAGCGCGTCGACCCGCCACACCGTGAGCTCGAGCAGGTCCGCCCCCACGCCCCGCGGCGCTCGCGGCGTCGACCGCCACCAGTCGCGCCGGGTGATCCACAGCTCGGGCGAGCTCACCACCCCGTACGTGACGCCCCGCCACTCGAACCGCAGCGGCGCGCCCTGCTCGGTCGTCTCGACCGGCACCTCTTCGTCGACCCGCACCCCGTGCCTCCTGACCCTCGTTCGAACATGTGTTCGAGTGTACGAAGGGCCACCGACAGCGGCCAGGGGCGACGGCGTGTCGCGGTCAGTCCCGGGCGCCGCGGGCCACGTCGGTGCGCAGCAGCTGCTCCCAGAGGCCGGCGCCGTCGGTGGCGCTCACCCAGGGCGTGCCGGGGCTGCCGGCCTGCTCGGCGCGCGACCGGCCTCCGGCCAGCACCGCCTCGCTCGCCGACAGCTGGCGGATCGCCACGGCCGCCACGTGCTCGGGGTGCTCCCGCAGGAACGAGCCGTACAGCTCTTCGTCGTGCTGGCCGTCGTCGCCGACGAGCAGCCAGCGCAGGTCGGGGAAGTCCTCCGCGAGCCGGCGCAGCGACTCGTGCTTGTGCTGCTGACCGCTGCGGAACCACCGGTCGTGCGTGGGCCCCCAGTCGGTGAGCAGCAGCGCGCCGGCCGGGTAGAGGTTGCGCGAGAGGAACCTCGACAGCGTCGGCGCCACGTTCCAGGCGCCCGTCGAGAGGTAGACGACCGGGCAGCCGGGGTGCTGGTCGCGCAGGCGCTCGTAGAGCACGGCCATGCCGGCCACGGGGCGTCGGGCGTGCTCGTTGAGCACGAAGGTGTTCCACGCCGCGAGCAGCGGGCGCGGCAGGGCGGTCACCATGACCGTGTCGTCGATGTCGGACACGACGCCGAAGCGCGCGTCGGGCGCGACGACCTGGATCGGCGCCTCGACGGGGCGCGAGCCCTCGGTCGTCAGCGTCGCCAGGTGCCAGCCGGGCTCGAGGTCGCACTCGAGCCGGGCGTCCACGACGCCGCCGCGGTCGGCGGTGACGACGTGCACCACGCCGCCCAGGCGGACCTCGACCTCGGCCCGGTCGACCGGCGCGCTCGTGAAGCTGCGCCAGCCGCGCACGTCGACCGAGCCCTCGCCCTCGAGGGACCCGGTGCGGGTGAGCAGCACGCGGCAGAGCACTCGCGCCCAGCCGGGGGACCCGTAGCCCGTGTACGGCACGATCGTCGGCACCAGGCCCCGCTTGCGCGCGCGCTTCTCGCGGAACGCGTGCAGGGCGTCCTCCATGCGGGCCGCGCGGTGCAGGATCGGCTCGACGGCGGACGGGGGGACGACCTTGCGGGAGTCGGGCATCTGCACATCCTCCCAGACGACCGTCACGCGCGGGGGACCAACCGGTCCGCCACCGACCCCGCCTCGCCGACGAGCCCGGCGAGCAGGTCGCCGTCGATCTCGGCCTCGGGGTCGAGCCACTCGTCCATGACGTCCGCGCCGACGAAGACGGGCATCCGGCCGGAGTCCCCGGCAGCCCCCGCCACGCCGGTCGAGGGACGGCTCAGCACGGCCGTCGAGAGCAGCCACCGCGTCGGCGCGCCCTCGGGCCCCGCCGGCGCGCGCCACCACTCGTAGACGGCGGCGAGCAGCAGCACCTCGTCGTCGGGCAGGTGCAGCAGGCCGTCGCCCGTCGGGCTCCAGCCGGTCACCGCGACCAGGCCGCGGCGGGCCAGGACCGCCTCCGCGGTCGTGCGCTCCTCGGCGACCGTCTCGACGTCGGCGAACGCCGTCGCGGCCCCGACCGAGGGGTCGGGCGCCCACGACGGCACGAGGCCCCACCGGGCCGAGGCGAGGCGGCGGACCGGCGGCCCGCCCGCGTCCGCCCCGCGCGGCGCCGCGTCGACGAGCAGGCACACCTCGTCGGTCGGAGCGATGTTCCAGGAAGGCTCTGGGAGAGTGTCTCCCGACACGTCGACGTCGAACAGGGCCACCAGGTCCTCCGCGGCGCGGGCCATGGCGAATCGTCCACTCATGCGACCATTCTCCGTCAGGGTCCACCGTGTCCCCGGCAGGCCGAGCCCTCGCCGGGCATCGCGTCGTCGCGAGGGAGCCCCTCCCGCGACGCCACAGCAGCGCCGCGCACCGGTCGTCGCCGGTGCGCACGAAGGAGGAACCGTGACCGTCACCGACGTCGCCGACGCCCTGCCCGGCGGAGCGTCCCTGCTCCGCAACGAGCCCGTCCAGGCCCGCAGCTCGGCCCGGCTCACCGGCCTGCTCGACGCGGCCGCGGGCCTCATCGACGAGCAGGGCTACGAGCGCCTCACGACCGCCATGGTCGCCGAGCGCGCCGGGGCCTCCATCGGCACCGTCTACCGGTACTTCCCCGATCGCATCGCCGTGCTCGACGCCCTCGCCCTCCGCTGCCTCCAGCGCCTGGCCCTGCGCTGGGACGAGGCGCTCGCCGCGGCCGGCGACGCCCCGACCGCCCCCGTCGACTGCCTCGTCGACTGCCTCGTCGACCTGCACCGCACCGAGCCCGGCTTCCGTGCCGTCCGCTTCGGCGAGCGGTCCGACGCCGACGCAGCGGCTCCCTCCCTCGCCGGGCAGCTGGCCGAGGCGCTGGCCGCCCGGTCGGACGGGGTCGACGCCGCGGCGCTCGCCGTGCCGGCCGAGGCCGCGGTCGAGACGGCACAGGCGCTCGTCGCCCTCGCTCACCGTGCCGACGGCGCCCTCGACGAGGCCGTGGTCGAGGAGTGCCGCCGCGTGCTGCACGCCTCCTTCGGGCACCTGCTCGCCGCCGCCCGCTGACCCGCGTCCCCCCGCCCGCCAGCAGGAGGCGCGGGAGCGTCCGCCTCGCCCTGCGGACACCTCCTCGTGGCCTGGGTGCGCCTCCGGGCCCTCTGTGGTTGGGTAGTGGCCTGGCAAGTGTCGATCCGTGCTGCCCACGAGGAATGAGCCACTCATGATCCAGTTCACGAACGTGAGCAAGCAGTACCCCGACGGCACCCGAGCGGTCGACGACTTCACCCTCACCATCCCGTCCCGGCGCACCACGGTGTTCGTCGGGTCGAGCGGCTGCGGCAAGACGACGATCCTCCGCATGGTGAACCGCATGGTCGACCCCACCTCCGGCACGATCGAGATCGACGGCGAGTCGATCGCGGGCCTCGAGCCGGTGGCCCTGCGCCGCAGCATCGGCTACGTCATGCAGAACTCGGGCCTCCTGCCGCACCGCAAGGTGGTCGACAACATCGCCACCGTGCCCGTGCTCAAGGGCACCTCCAAGCGCGAGGCCCGCGAGCGCGCGCTCGGCCTCATGGACACGGTCGGGCTCGACCGCTCCCTCGCCGAGCGGTACCCGTCCCAGCTCTCGGGCGGCCAGCAGCAGCGCGTGGGCGTGGCGCGCGGCCTCGCCGTCGACCCGAACATCCTGCTCATGGACGAGCCCTTCGGGGCCGTCGACCCGCTCGTGCGCGCGGACCTGCAGCGCGAGCTGCGCCGCCTGCAGCGCGACCTCGACAAGACCGTCGTCTTCGTCACGCACGACATCGACGAGGCCTTCCTGCTCGGCGACCATGTCGTGATCCTCGAGAAGGGCGGGCACATCGCCCAGCAGGGCTCGCCGGACGAGATCCTCAGCGCCCCGGCGACCGACTTCGTGGCCGAGTTCGTCGGCGCGAACCGGGGCAAGCGCGCCCTCTCGCTGCGCGACACCCCTGACGGCCAGGTCGTCGTCGACGGCGACGGTCGCACCGCGGGCGTCATCACCGCACCCGTCCCCGTCCTCTCCGAGGCCGATGCCCCCCGGGCACCGGGTGCCACGGCACAGGGTGGGCAGCAGTCGTGACCTGGGTCTGGGCGAACGCCGACTTCATCCTCGACAAGACGCTCGTGCACCTCCAGCTCTCGCTGACGGCGATCGTGCTCTCGCTGGTCCTCGCGGTGCCGATCGGCTGGGCCGCGA
>Ga0265797_10006912_pt1 | contig 15801 bp, 10 predicted proteins | sample P2T30metagenome_FD_192433 | JGI IMG/M metagenome (GOLD analysis project Ga0265797, IMG submission 192433) | Plant litter microbial communities from East Loma Ridge, Irvine, California - P2 T30 | ecosystem: Environmental > Terrestrial > Plant litter > Unclassified | place: USA: California... | reverse complement strand
CAAAGGAACAACTCGGAAAGCCGGTTTCGGAAGACCGGGAATTCGCCGAGTAGCATCCCTCGAGTTACTAGCAAAACATTGTGGAAGGTCTGACGACGATCGAACCTACATCCCTCTGTAGCATTCAAGATGGTGAGTTCTGCTGGGCCTTGGTGGCGTTCCAAAAAAAAAACACACACTGATAACCATAGCCTGCTCTATACGAACAATTCCTGCTGTTCGGAGACAGCATAACCCAAGATTCCTTCTCCCAAGAGCGCGGTTTCGGTTTCTCTGCAGCCCTCCAAGCTGGTCAGTCGACATGTCGTCATCTTCTCCCGGGTCGCTCTTTCTTGCCTGATACAGTTCTTCGTGAAGCTTCCATGCTGATCACTGGCTCGGACCGCTGCAAACGGACGCTGATACCCTACCAGCATACATACGACGACTCGATGTAGTCAATCGCGGCTTTAGGTTATGACGTCCTATTCTTGCAGCTGTAGCCAGGACTAATACTACGGCAGTGGGTACAACACGCGCCAAGCTCTCCAGATACTCCCCGCGATCGTGCCTCCGCCAGATCAGGCTAAGATCCGGTTCATGGTAAGACTTGCCCATGTCGGACACTACCCCAACTAATAACGCAGACCGTCTTCTTCGGTGCCAACGACTCGTCCCTACCAGATGCGCCGAACAAGCAGCACATTCCGCTCAACGAGTTTGTTCAGAACTTGAAGGATATCATTTTCCATCCAAAGATCAAAGCTCACAACCCTCGTATCATCCTGGTTGCTCCGCCCCCAATCAACGAGCATCTCTGGTGGCCAAGAGACCAGTCGAACGGGTATACTAGCGTCTCGCGTCTAGCCAGTACGACCAAAGCATATGCCGATGCAGTTGTCGAGCTTGGCGCTGAGCTCAATCTTCCCGTCGTGAATCTTTGGAAAACCTTCATGGCGAAGACGGACTTCAAGGCAGACGCTTGGAAGCTCGGTGATCAGCTGCCTGGGTCTCTAGATGTTGCGCAGAATGATGCCTTGGTGGAACTCATGTACGATGGTATGACATCTGCCTGGCATTCTCGCCTTCATTCCCGTGCTGACTTGACCTGTAGGCCTCCACTTCAACCCGGCAGGCTACGATATCTTCTACCAAGAATTGATGAAGGTAGTTGAACAGCAGTGGCCGGATCAGATGCCCGAAAAGCTACCCATGGTATTGCCGCCTTGGAATGATCAAGAAGCATGGAAGGCATGGGAAGCCACTCAGACATCTTAGACTATGCATCAGAAGGGTAAAAATCGCGTACACGAGCAGGTTTAATTATATGTGTTGAAGGTCCGACAAAGCGGGGCTCTGGGGAAGGCCCCTGGCTGTACCAATCAGACAGGGGTGCATAACTCCGGCAGCATGTGGTTAGTGGCGGCGTCGTTCCCCATGAGCCTCAGAATAGCATCGCGACGACAATACGCATCATCATTCCTGCAGTCGACTGTTCTCGTTCCTGTTCTTTTACCAAATTTTTCGGGGTCTTGTACAATACTTTGCCCATTTTCTTAGGGCCACTTCGGAAACCGCCTGATCTTCGGTAAAGAGCGTTGTTGCAAGATCGCACCTTCTGCTTCCAACACCCCAACTGACTACATCGACCAACGCCTGGCGCTTGCCCTCTGAGGCCCCAAAACTGTCGCAAACTCTTCGCGCATCTTAGTCACACCTCCAAACCAAACGCGTTACCGTTCGATAGCCGCCTTCAAACATACCCTTGCCGCTTCTTCGTTACCGCCGATCGAGACGTTCGCACAGGACAAACCCTCAGATTGCCAACCCGGAACAAGTACATATAGAGCAAGCTGAGGTCGGTTCCAGTCGTTGTTCGGTGTTCGTTGGTTGGGGAACCCCCGAGGGAAGGCTGGTGTCTCTTTGTTGAGCACGTCACCAAGGGATGAGAGAGTAACGGGAATGGATCCCCAGAGCGTAGCCTTCCAGCCGCGCGACGATTTCTGGCGCTTCCAAAGCGAGATGCTCCGAGTGCAGGAGAACCAAGCCGACCTCGCTGATCGCGTCGCTCGCTTGGAGCGCAAGCACGAAGACGACTCGCGCCTGAAGAACGTCTGGGGGACATCATCGCCCTTCCCTTCGGTGTTGGGGGGAACCCCTCAACAGGGTGAGAAAGTATAGATCGGAACATGAAAGCCTGGCTGACGCATATCAGTGCCCCTGCAGCAGCCGACCGCCGAGCACTTCACAAACTTCGACGACCAGTCCAGCAATCTCATCGGCAACCTGCAGCTGGACGCCGATGAAGAGCCTCGTCGCGTAGGCGCCACATCCCGTGCGAATAGTGTTCGCTTCGACGAGACGGCCAACCACGGTCACTGGGCACATGCATCGAGGTCGTCGTTGGACCTGATACCCCGCACTGGCAGTGGCATGGGCGGCCATGTCATGAGCGAGCGCAGCTACTCTCACAAATCAGATGGAAGGCAGAGCTCTGCCGGCCACTCGGTACACTCCATGGCCTCTGGTCGCGCGAACAGTCTTACTAGCTTTGGACCGACAACGCCTCAAGACGCCCCAGGGCTGGCTCCTGGCTTGTTCATTCTCGGCTCCGTTCCTGCCATAATACGTTGCTGGCTCAACACTAACTTCAGGCACGATACCCTGTTGTACGCAGCAGTGTGTTCAGGCTCATACACATCCCATCTGGACTCTTACATGGTCCACCACCTAGGCTTCCAGGATCGCGTCGTTATAGGCGAGGATGGTGTTCGCAAAATCAAGCTCTCTGTATATCTCCCAGAGGCCGTGCCTATCTCAGCGTCTTCGCGATCCGACAGTCCAGCTCCGCAGCTCCCTTCGGTGGGGGTGAATTTCACTGTCACTGAGGAGCACAATGCTGAAGTCAATCCAAAAGCTATTCAAATTTTCCTTGGCAGCGATATGCTTCGAGAGCATAACGCCGATCTTCTTTTCTCTTCTAGCCAACTAACACTGTATGATGATGACCGCAGCAAGCTTCAGATACCACTCGTGCGCCCTGAAGATGATCGCGCTTTCAAATTCTTGCACACTAGCGGTGCTTCCACGGCGCATCTAAACCGCACAACTTCAGCTCTTGCTTCAATGCAGTCGAGCCACATGATCGAGAGTTCCGCCGCTTCAGCAACTCGTGAACCTTATTCGTCGACTGAGAAGTCGAATGGCCAAGGGCCAGCGACTAGTTCTGATGATGGCGGGTCCAGTGGACACGGGAGTCTTGAACAGCGACCTCAACTCGGACTCTCCACATCGAATCGCTCTGACACCAAAGATGCTCCAGACTCAGGCCTTGCTAGTGGAGTGCCGCGCACAGGAGCCTCTCCAGCTATCTGGAGCAATTGGCGCCGTGACCAAGCAGAGAAGGCAAACACGGGCTCTTTGGATTGGGCTAATGTGGGTAAAACTACCAGCTCAAATCCCAGTTACCAGCGACGTGATACAGGCATCAAAGTTCTGAAGCCCTCTAGATCGACACGTACGTTATCCACGTCAAACTCATCGCCAGTCACAGGACAGTCGCGCTTTTTTGATGATGGAAAGCGAAGGGGTGAGGGCGAAGCGACCAGTGACCTTGCGCCTCCTCAGGTGAAGAGGACTGTGTCTGGAGAAAAGGGCAGGGAAAACGTGCCTGCATTGTCGAAACCTCGATCCGCGAACCCAGTTGGCGGCGCTTCTGCTTTTGCATGGCTGAACAGCAGCGGGTCGAAATGAAACGTGACAGATCTATCCAGTCTCTGTATCATAAATACCAATAGACTGCTGCGCTAACAGTATAATGACTGTTGAGCGAGGCTCAATCACTGTTATGCATGATTGCAATACGCTTCACATCTCTTTGTTCATGACTTGTGCAAGCAAAATTATCATGGTCAGGTCTGATGATGTACCCAAGTGATGTTTGAAAAAGGAAAAGAGCCTCGGCGGAAACGTGGATTCATGAGAGGACTTGAACACCTTTTCATGAACACCCTTTCTCAGCACAGCAAAGTCTGATACGAGTACTCTGTATATAGATGGAGGACCTAGAAGCATACAATTCTATCAAACTGTGTACATCCTCCGCTTACAAGCTGATGTAGGCTGTAAGGCAGAGCTCTGTAAGACCACTTGTTAGTTGTGCACCTGTTCTGGGTTTGCTTTATATGGATGGTGACCAACAAGTGTTCAGTCCTGTCAGATACGCGACAGGGGTGGAGCATTCACCGCGTCGCCAAGCTCGCTTACTCCGCAAGGCTGAGCGATTCGAAGCCGATAGTGACGACGGCGTATAGCACGGCGCTGCTCTCATTTTTGCGGACATTGCGCTTTTACCCCACGTTTGCTTCACCGCCGTGTTACTGTGTTTGTGAACAAACAGGCGTCATTCTCTTGGTACTGCGGCCCTAGCTACGCGCTGCATAATCTTTCTCCGCCTTTTGCTTGCCCTTTCACCCTCCTTGGTTCGCCTTGTATAATCTGCCTTGAAGCTCTTCGCGGGCTTCACGGTAGGCAATCAGCTTCAAAACGGCCTCCACTAATAACAAGAAGCGGAAGATCGTGGTCCCGCCAAAAGATTCGTCCAACCTCGACGGCAACCATTCACCGAATGTGGGAAGCGTCGGTGTAGGGTCCCCTCGCTCCTCCCCGCAACCCTCAGCGTCACCACCGCGCTATCTGCCACCGCACCTGCACGACGAAGTTCTAGTTGACGCTCCTGACTCTGGAAGTCTTGCCGCGAGAGACAACAGCAATTACACGGGGGCAAGCTCACCCAGCGAGGCCTACGCCAACCTGACCCTCGACAGCCGCGAGGGCTCCTTCACCGATCTCGACCGCATACGAACCGCCGAGCAACACTCGCAGAGGCCTCCTCCACGGGCATCGTCACCCGCCAAGCGCCTCCATTCAGACATGGACGACAAGCCAGACGCCGACAACACACGCACCAACGACGCGCAGTCGGGCTCCCGAGCCGGCAAGCCCCTGCCTACAAGCACATCACAGCGCAGTGTGCGCGCAACTTCGGTCGAGATGGCCGATGCGCCCAACGGCAGCGGCCTCGACGGCCACGGCCACGCCTCTCCACGTACCGACATGCCCAGCATCGACGAGCAGGTGACTCGCGTCATGGGCATGATGTCTACAGAGGCTCTGGTGGACCGGCAGGAGGGCTATGTTATCTCTGAGCAGTGGCTAGAGCGTGTCTGGGCAAGGACGTCGGAAAACATAAGCAGGCCAAATGACTTTAGCAAAGACGCAACCGAGGGTCCTGTCGGCGCGGTAGACAATTCGCATCTTGTCGACACGGAGCTGATGCACGAGGACCTGGTCGACCAGCATGGAGAAGACTTTGTCCCGCTCAGCAAGGCGGCGACTCTGGGTCAAGATTTTGAGATCCTGCCCCGTAAAGCATGGGACTTGGTTCAAAGCTGGTATGGGCTCGACAAGTCAAGTCCTATCATACGTCGGTACGCCCACAACACGGTACCAGGAGGAGTAAGCGAAGACATTTCCTACGAGCTGCACCCTCCCATCTTCACAATCCGAAAAGTGCGAAAATCTCCAAACCCCACCGACAGCGCCACACCAGCCGCAAAGCTCGTTGCGAGCAGATACGAGAGTTTCGTTGCCTTCATTGAAGCCGCGAAAAAAGCCGCCGGCATTGATCTCAACAACAAAGTCCGCATTTGGCGGATACTCACGCCTGCTCCCACAGATCAGCCCCAGCCATCGCAACCCTCTGGCATATTAACACCTGACGCGTCCCCTCGTAACGGATCTCCCATTGCGCCAGCACCTGCTCAGCGGCCTTCGCTTGTCATGGGCGTCGAAAGTTTCAATGGTCTTGCCTTTGGCTCGGAGCGCGAGCTGGTTACTGGCAAAGATGAGAAGGACAACGAGGCTTCCAACGAGGACCTTACCTTGGCCGATGCTGGTTTGACCCAGGACCAAATTATTGTACTTGAGGAACACGATGAAAAAGGCGAATACATAGCAGAGACCACCAAAACGGCGTCAAAGAGCAAGACTAATGCTTTGGTTGGCAAGAGCAATCCTAACAGCGGTAGGAGTACTCCAACGGGAGGCCCTGTAACGCGTGGAAGGAAGCAGAATGGCAAAGTTCGTGGCCACGTCGGGCTTACGAATCTTGGCAACACGTGTTACATGAACTCCGCTCTCCAATGTCTACGAAGTGTCGAAGAGCTAAGCATGTACTTCCTAAACAACAAATGGAAGGACGAAGTCAACGTGGACAACCCCATCGGTTTCAAAGGTGTCATCGCCAAGTCGTATGCCGGGCTACTGAGCTCTATTTATGGCTTTGACAACAATTCCTCCGTCTCGCCCAAGGACTTTAAGCTCAAGCTAGGCAGGGCTAACCCAATGTTCTCTGGCTATGGGCAGCAGGACTCTCAAGAGTTCGTCAGCTGGCTGGTCGACGCGCTCCATGAAGATCTAAATCGTATCATCAAGAAGCCGTACCTAGAGAATCCCGACTCTGATGACAATACCTTTCGCGATCCAGAGGCAGTCAAGCGACTCGGTGAGATTTATAGACAAAATTACTGGGCGCGTAACGACTCTGTAGCCATGGATTTGTTCAATGGATTCTACAAGAACACCATGGTATGCCCAGATTGCGAGAAAGTCAGCATTACTTTCGACCCATACAGTCAGCTCACCTTGCAGCTGCCGGTAGAGCAGTCCTGGTCTCATACCATCACTTACGTGCCACTGACTGGCAAGCCTGTCCAGATCGAGCTTGACGTCGACAAGAACACCACAATCAAAGCTTTGAAAGACTTTGTCGGCAAGCGCGGTGGCGGCGTTCCAGCCAACCGCATAATGGCGTCAGAGGTCTACAGCCACAAATACTATCGACACTTGGACGACGCTTCCACAATAGCGGAGTCGAATATAGGCGCACGAGATGACATCTACTTTTATGAATTGGAAATGGCTCCTAGCAACTGGCCAGTTCCTAAGAAGAAGGGCTCCAAATATCGTGTGATGCTTTCACAGTCCTCTGATGAGGAGATTCCGGAGACAGTTTCGCCGCTCCATGACCGCGTTGTATTCCCAATGTTCCACCGGATACCCAGCCAGTCTGCATACAGGGCGACGGGACAGTCCATGGCATTGTGGCCTAGTTTTATCGTCCTCACCAGGGAGGAAGCGAAGGATTATGACACAATCCTCCGAAAGGTTTTGGCTAGGGTTGCTGGGATGACTACTCGCCCAATTCTCAGTGAGCTTAGTGGACAAGACCAGTCGCGTCCTGGGTCCGACGTTGTGTTGACAACAGAAGAGGACGCATCACCAAACGATCCCCAAGTCCAAGATGGATCTGTTGAAGGCGAGGACATGGTTGAGGTTACAATGACGGATGCAAAGGATACGCCTGTAGCTCGAACTAACGAAGCTGATGAAATTCCTGAGATTCTTCGACCGGGCAGCTATATCCATCCGGAGTTCAGGTACGTACAAGGCATCCCCCTCAAGGTTTAGCAGCGCAGAGATACAGGAGAGCCGCTTTAGGTTTGGCAACAACAAACTGACTTGAGACAGGAATCTGTTTGAGATGAAGCATACAAGAAAGAGCTCGGAGATCGTTACCACTGGCTGGAGTACCGTCGATTACTCAAAACCACTTGAACCTATCTCGAAGCGAATCAAGATACCATCATCCCGAGAGGAATCTGTACAATCGTCTGCTGCTGGAAGCGAGACTACTTCCAGCGATGAAGATGAGGATGCATCCCAGGCCACGATCGTTGATGCGGACGCAGTAATCGATGCAGCCAATGTTAGTAGCGACGAGGAAATGCAGTCCATCGAGCCAGAAGCTCCAGAGTTCGCTCGGTCTGGCCGCCAGAACAAGAAGAAGAGCAAAAAAGCGCGCAAACACGAGCGCAAGATGGAACGAAAACACAAAAACAACAAGAACTTCAAGAACAAGAAAGCAGGCAAGGTACCAGACCAACCGAACTATCCGGATGATCCTGAAGACGAGTCTGACGAAAGATTGCTTCGAATGGGCGAGGCTCTTGTTCTTGATTGGGATTCCAAAGCTTATGACGCTCTGTTTGGGGCCACAACGGCAGATGATCCCAGGGGCGCGGACTCGATGAAGTCGATTGAACTCCTCGATGACCCAGAGCTTCAGGAGAAGAAAGAGAAGCGTGCAGCCCGTCGCAAGCATGGCATCAATCTCGATGAGTGTTTCAATGAATCCTCCAAGAGCGAAGTGCTCTCGGAAGACAACGCGTGGTACTGCAGCCGTTGTAAGGAAAGGCGTAGGGCAACAAAAACACTCGAGATCTGGACTGTTCCCGACATTCTCATCATACATCTCAAGCGCTTCAGTGGAGCGAGAAACTTCCGAGACAAGATTGAGGATCTGGTCGATTTCCCCATAGAGGGACTAGACTTGTCTGGCAAAGTCGGCTTCTCTGAGGGCAAGGATCTCACTTATGATCTGTTCGCTGTCGACAATCACTTCGGTGGGCTTGGAGGCGGTCATTACACAGCCACTGCGCAGAACTTCTTCGACAAGCAGTGGTACGACTACAATGGTAAGCCTATCCTCGTGCTTCTTAAACGTCGTTATGTCCATGCTAACTTCACCAGACTCAATAGTGACCAAATGCGAATCGGGACGGAAAGCTGTATCAAGATCAGCCTACCTTCTGTTCTACCGACGCCGTTCGCCTGTCCCTTTAGGCCCTCCCTCCCTTCAGCAGATTGTAACCGCCGACATCAGCAACCCCGGCTCTGACGAAGATAACGACACAGAACTTCGCTCCCGCTCACCGGCGGGAAACGGCTTGCGCCTCGGCGATTCGTCCCGCAATGGGTCGTCGAGCGCTGGCGCAGTCGCAGCGGGAGCCGTAGCCCTGCGCGCGGGTGGTTATCCGCGCTCAGCAGCCGCGAACCGTCCAAAGAACGGAGTCGCAGCCGCGAGCCAGAGTGATGAAGAAGAGCTGCCGGCCTATGCCGATGATGAGGGTTACGCTGACGAGATCCCGTACAACACCAGCACTAATGTCTGGGATGATACTGACCAGCCAGTCTGGAGCTTCAACAGCCTCAATAGCACGGGCTTGGGTGGTCGCAACGACTCTGACGATGACGGCATTGCATCCGATACTGGCGCTCTGGGTTCAGAAGCTGACGAAGGTGGCTTGGGTAATAGGCTGATGGAGGACTTTGGTGACGACGGCCCAGTAAAGAGTGGTTGGAGTGGTGTCAACACACCTATTACACATCAGGACGACGAAGTAGCTGAAATAAGGCTCGTTGGCGACGAGTGAGAACAAGTAAAGAAACCAGAAGACGTCTGAGGCTTCGTATACCTCAATGGAGAAATACTGTATCGTTCGACTGAGTGTACAGGTCGCGTTCATGGGCTTGGTGATGGAAAAAGGAGCTTTTAGATTAGACGGATATGACTGATGAGGAGGTTGTAAATGACGATGAACACAGATGACTTGGACGGAATGACCAAAGGTGGGTGAGGATTATCCTCAGGGCGTTTTGCAAACAGCATTCGTAGGCGCATTCGTAGGCGTATTATTGAAGACCTTGCATCGCTCACCATGTTCCTGTTAAACTTGTCGCACGAAGAAGCTCGTTCTTTCTAAATTCTCCTTATCAAAGAAGAGAACCAAACATTCCTCTACAGAGAAATATTTCCTCTCACTACAAGAAAGCATGTTAAGACCTATGTATATACAAATAGAGAATTTAGGAGTCTACAAACCTATTAATCTTTATAGGTTTTCTTATTAGAAGCTAATGTAGGCTGTAAAATACAACTCGTTACTTCTATACCTGTCAAATTTTTTCCCTGTATGCGGTAGTCTATCACATCGTGTGTGCAAAGAATCTACAAGGATACCGGGTGTCTGGAAACACCAATGGAATTGAGCGCAGCCAATGACAATGGAGCTCAGGGGTTTCTACCACCGGTGATTAAGCTTGGTTGTCAAGCTTCGTGCTGGCATGACGTCGCTTCTCCTTTTTCGCAGTCTGACTAGCGTGGCTGACAAGGGGCGACATCCGCGGAATAGGCGTACACGATGTATACGGCACTAGATCAAACCACCGCTTGCGGGATACCGGCTACAAGCGTCTTCACTATCCATGATTTGGCCCTGAACGTGTTTTGACTGGTCCAAGTAAAAAACGTACACGTGCTGCAGCGAGTTTCACACTTGCACTTACTGTCATTAAAACACTGAGCAGAAGCTAGTATTTTCTCTCTGTTCAGCAGGAACGACATCGCAGCATTTCTATACTTACATGTTCCAGCAATTGTAATGCATCGTAGTCCTGGAACGGTTTTTCAGAAGCGAAGCGAGTGTAAGTGATATACAGCAAGGATAAGTATTATCAATAGATCTGGGTCCGACTATGACGATCATCCCTCCCCATCGAGAAAACAGTCCGAACCGCATACCCGGACTATGTCCATTTCGAGCTTCCTTCACCCTGGGAAATTGACGATGACGAGCATTGCTCATGCGAAACTCAGAGTCAACATCTGCCATGTATAAACAAGTTTGGAGTGCTAGAGGTGGGAAGCATATAAGAGTATTGTTCTCCTTTCTAGTTGAGACTCATCACGATCCACTCGCTCAATATCCTTCCTGTGCATATTTCGCCACCCGCTTCTTCAATATCCCTTCCTAATTCGAAAAGAACTCCATACACAACGCCAAAATGCGTTTCTCCCACCTCGCCGTCTTCGCCCTCAGCGGCCTGTCCCTTGCTAGCCCGGTTGTACAACAGAAGCGTCAAGAAAGCAGTGTAGAGTCCCTGCTCACCGATCTCTTCGCTACTGTACAAATCTACACGGGAGCCATCAATGCTACTCTTGCTCCGCTCTCGACTTCTTCTTCTATTCTTGAAAAGACTGCCGCCATCCCCCAAGTAGGCGAGCAACTCAACAAGATCACCGCGGCTATTACTTCCACCACGTCTGAGATCCGCGAACTCGCTCCTGCGAACGCCACACAGCCCATGGTGCCAGCCAACGGAAACGAAAAACGCTCCTCCACCGATGTCGACGCGTCTCAGCCTAAAGAGAAGCGCCAACTGATTGCTGTGGGCGCTCTCCTTGCCTTCATCATCGTTGAGATCTTCGCTACGATTACGGCTGCCGATGCAATTCTGGGTCTCGCTGGACTATTGATTTTCATCAACCCGTTGACGAGTGCGCTGGGTTTGTTGATCTTGGCGGTACAGTTGGTGCTTAATGTTGTGTTGGCGGGCGTTATTGCGCTGCTAAACAGTTTGCTTGCTGCTTTGGCGCTGGGTCTCAGTGGCTTGTAAGGGGAAGGAATGCTAGAGGATACAAGAAGCGTGTTTGCATATGTATTACTGTGTCTTTAATTGAATGGCGATTCTCAACCACCGAACAAATGATCTTGACATCTCACACCATTTGCCCTAGTTCGTCTTTCAATGCAAAAGCGCCTCTTGCAACCAACTATATCGCAGTCCGCCGTATGTTCGTGTTCAGTCTTGTGTCTTTCCAGCTCACCTTTCGTGAGAAGCTTTCCGTCATTACAAGTTGTACACTTGCATGTTAAAACGACTGCTGTAGCTTTCTGAACATCCCCTGGTTTGGGTGGTGCACATGGGTCGCGCCATCGGATTTGCGTCGTAGATGCCACAAAGAAGTCGTCAATCCATTCAGGCGATTCAGTAGATATCGGGGGGTCTTTTCTGGTTGTTGACTTGCTAGCATTGAACTGGAAGGGGGTATGAACTCCAGAGTCTGTGGCTGTTCCAGTGATCGTAGCGCTAGATGCTGGAGAGCTTGCAGCGCTCACTGAATTGGATTTCGATGAGGCAGTCCTCCCAGGGTCGGTCTCTGACCCAAGCATCACGCTTGGTATTGGTTGTGGGTCCAGCAACGCAATGACGAGCTTTTGGTCGAAGTTGTAATTTGGTAGATCGACTCCATCTCGCATCGAGACAACCCAAACGATCTCGTCCTTCTCTTTCGAGCTCAGCATCTTGGATTTTGCCACCTTGGTCATCGTGTCTAGGAAGTATTTGCTTACGACATCGAAGTAAGCTCGCTGGAAGATGCTTTGAATATGTTCCGGAACCATCGTCCGCAGGTTGAGCATAAAGTCGCCCGTTTGGCGTGTGCACGCTATGACTTGATCGTATGTCTGCGTTTCTGAGATTGGGAAGTGGCCTACGGCCCATGTATGTGAGATACCATTAATGTGTCGTACTTGTTTTCCTGGAATCTTCGACACCAGCGCTGACATGACCTTGGAAAGAAGCGACTCTTCGAATGTCTCTGCCGCCCGAACAAACGGCTGGACGCCATCCGCATCTTCGGCTTCAGGATCTGCGCCGCCATCGAGAAGCATCTGGAGACGTGGAACAAGATCTACGGCAGGGCAATCCGCAATGCACTTACGCAAAGGGCTGATGCTGTCTCGCGTGGCTCGATTTGGATCTACGCCTTTTTGAAGGAGCACTTGAATGTCGCGTAAAGTATCGGCTGGATGCCGTTTCTCATTTGGACAGCAGCCCAATATCTCATATAAGAGGGAGCTGCCATTATTGATGGGTGTCGGCATAAAACTATCAATAAGCCATCTCGCAAAAGTAGGAGTCGAATGCCACAGCGCCTGGTGCTCAAACGTATGCTTATAGGGAGACTCGCAGGGGTACCCTTGGAAGTGTGATGGGAATTCAGCGCCCTTGCTGATGAACATTCGAAAACAGTCGAGCTCATCTGGCGAGAGCTCAAAAGCCCAGTATGGACGATTTTCCCATGGCTTGACGAACATGGCAAAATTCGACGGAATGACGAGCTCCGGAGGCTTGCAATGAATGTCCGCTCCAGCGCTAAGAAGCATATCCATAATCATATGGCAGCTTTTCCGAGCGGCGGGATCCATGTAAGTGTTCATTCTATGTAACAAGCATAGTTGTAATGCCGTGTGAACACCGGGTTTTCCAGGCGCAGGGCCAGCATCATCGACCTTTGCACCTCGGTTAAGAAGGATCTGGACAACATCGGGAACGTTCCAGAATACTGCTTGACGTAAAGGACTCCAGCTCGAGCCTGGAAGCCCGTTAACGTCTGAGCGACCCGGCTGAAGCAGCGCCTGAACAGTATAAGCTCTGCCGTTCTTGATAGCATTGTGCAAGGCTAGGTCTGTTCCGAGTGGGTGTTTGGAGCCTTTTGCACCGTAAGCGAACAAGACCCATATAATCGGTCCGCAAGGCATGCCACAAGCGATATCGAACAAGGTCTGATCCGGGTGTTGGAGTATGACCATCTCGTTCAAAGCAGGATGGTCAGCAAATCGAGCACCTGATTCGAAAGGCAGACCTATGGGATCGTTGATATGATCAACGTTACCGACAAGAAGCTTCTCGAGCTTTTGTAGACTGCCTTCCAAGACTGCACCAACCATGTCCAGTACTATGTCTGAAGATTGCGCAGGATCGTGCGACCATGTCTCCTCGAACGATGGCTGTAGACTACTGCATGGTTAGCGAACACGCAATACAAACATGGAGAAGACCAGGGATCTCCGTACTCTTGTGGCTGACTCAACAGTCCCAGAAAAGTTGGCTCCGCAACGGTACCAGCTCCATCAGCGATTAAAGCCGGCAGACTAGCCACCACTTGCCAGCCCCCAGTCCTCGTGCAATGTTCCCTAGACTCAGGTTCTATTGTGATAACTTCAGCTGGCTCGACGGATTCGTCGTTGCGCTGATCCGTCTCGCTTGAACTTTGTTCGTTTGGTAGTCGTGCTTCACGACGCTGTCTTATGATCTTTCGCGATTTGTGCCTCATGATACCCCATTCTTTCAGTTTCATACGATAGGCTCGCGTTCTATACTAGTTGTTAGCAATAATGACAGCATATCTCCATCTCTTCGAACACTTACGAAGCCCGAAACTTGTGTTTGCGTTCCATTAGCTCTTTGACTTCTTCCAAAGGCTTTTTTTGCACAAAAGAAAGCTCCTTGATCACATCCTGCACCAAATCCCAGTCCTTCGTCATCTTTTATAATGTTGCGACTGCAAAGTGCACCTTTTTACGTGCCGTTAAGTGTGCACATTTAAAGTGCGAAAGTGCGATCGTAAAGCTGCGGTGCGCGCGTGGCTGCCTAGTGAGAGTATTCGGCTTGTATGAACTTGCTACTGGAGCCAGGTAGATCGCTCTCTGTTCCAGAGAAGCCATTGTGCGATTCTGGATATATGCTGCGGTTATAACGACACGCATGAAGGTTGCGGTGTGCAAAAGTAAACAGGGGTTCAGCTGACCGACACCGAAAGTGCAATTCCATGTCTAGTACGTATTGAGTCAAGCGCACTTGGCATGAAATTGCACAGCCCCAAACCTTGGTTCTCGCCATATTCTCTATGCGCGCTAGAGGAGATGCTCGGTGGTCCGAGGGGTAACAAGTCGCTCGGTATGTTATTAAATGGTCACGCCATCACCGACCAAACCAGGGCAAAAGAGGCCGTGAAAGACACTAAAGTACCTAGGTAAGTAACAATACTTAAACGACACGATAGAGTACATCCTACCTTTCCTCCTACAATGATGTATATTAAGAGTTATAGTATAGACATAAACAGTCTAGAAGCCTACAATACTTTTAGTCTTTATAAGGTTTTCTTTTAGAAATTGATGTAGGCTTCAAGGCAAGGCATAGTGTCTCTGTACCTATTTTGTCGTCCTCTTGTATGCGGTACTACATCTGAATGGGGTACTTGGAGGCCTTTCATCAAACTCGAAATAACATTATATAAGGTAATTAGACTTTCCGATCCTGTGGCCCAACTGGACATGTATGTACCTCTACGATACAGTCGAGCGTTCGTCGTCGCATCGACCTGATTTCTCCAACAGGCTGCCAAAATACAGGTTCAAAAGGAGCTGCCCGGGCTGTTAGAGGACATGAGGATGCAAATCGGCGAGACGCTCGATACGGATACAGGAGAGGAAACTACAACTGTACGCTAAGTGCTGAAAGCTGTTATCCAAGAGCGAGAAGCCATGTATGGACAATATCTGAAAAACACGGAGTTCCTGAAGAGCTACTGTAGAGGATCACAATTAATCGCCGACACCCTAGAGGTAGTCATAGCTCAATTAGCAGCAACTACTGACCTTGATACTAGATTGAACGTCGCTCAAATGTTTCCTTTAGTCGTTGAAGAGGTCGCCGTAGCTGGAACCGACTTCCCCCGAAGATTGCGTAGGTTCTCTGAGCTATTGAGACAATACATGGATAGTCTCGACGACGACGATGACGAAGATTAAGAGGTGGAAAGCATACGGCTTGGTCCTATCGTCCGAGACGATAGGCCGAAGCATAGAGGGCGTGGGTGAATTTCACGTTCAGGGTAGCAAGCGGAGATGCGCCTCATTTCGGCCAAGTTTCTGATTCAGTTTGACTTTGTGCCGCATAGAGAGTCAAGAAGACTCATTGTCCGAATTGTAATAAGACGGTCTGCCACGTCCGGAAAAGATAGATGACCAACCACCGGTTCACACAATATCCGACTTGTCCAAGATAGCAAGACGTGCGACGGCGATTGCTTGACTTCCAGGTAAGCCAACTTCTGCATCCCAAAGACAGAGAGGTCCTCGCTGGCTAGATAGGGATTTGTTAGAGCAGCAGTCTCGTTAATTTGACAATAGAGCTTGCTCTTCTGTGCAGTCTTGGCAGTGATGGTCTCTACCTTTGCTCTTGCCTCTGGCTTCACCAGGGTCTTGATGAGCGAGCTGGTGAACGCAATCC
>Ga0265797_10006911_pt1 | contig 15801 bp, 24 predicted proteins | sample P2T30metagenome_FD_192433 | JGI IMG/M metagenome (GOLD analysis project Ga0265797, IMG submission 192433) | Plant litter microbial communities from East Loma Ridge, Irvine, California - P2 T30 | ecosystem: Environmental > Terrestrial > Plant litter > Unclassified | place: USA: California... | reverse complement strand
CGCATATCGCAAGCACGAGAAGCACACCCCAAATCATATAAATGAACAATACCTTCTTCCTCCTGTACTCCCGTTCCTTCTCCGCGTCCGTAACAGGAACCTCTGGTGTGTGTCCACGCGGAAGGTGACCGAGCTCTATGTCATCGGGGTGGGCGGGTGCGCGCTTGAAGAGGCGGGAGATGAAAGTTCCGTTTTGGGCGGGTTGGGGGCGGGGTGGGAGGCTGTCTGGGAAGGGCGAGGTCGGGGAAGTAGGTGAGGTGAGTTCTGGGACGGGGTGGATGACGATGAGGGGTGGAGAGGTTGGTGGTGAGGGTGGTGTTGACTGTTCTTGATGCACTTTTGGCCGCAGTGAAGGTGGAGATGGCAGTGACTCAGGGATTGACGGAAGTTGGGGTGATGTTTCGTATGCTGATGGTGCTTCCTCTGTTCTTGGGTAGAGTAACGTGGATAATGGGCGGCGTGGCTGTTCTGATGACTCCATCGTGGCAGTCTGAGGCGGACGTAGGTCGGTGGTTGATATCTTCATGACTTCGGCGCATAAAGACCTCGTTAGGTTGCTGGAGGTTACGGCGCTTGGTTCAATCTGGGTAATGTATTGATGCGGTGTGGTGAGAGTTACAAATGGAAAATCAGTGCCGTTTAGGCGCAATACAATCAGTGAGCGCACAGACCCGAAGTAAGAGTGAAGGTAAGATTACTTTGAGCTTAGTGTATTGTGTGACGCAACTGATACTTCTACAGAAGTCGTTCTCGAGTTGTCTTCCGTTCCGTTTTGAGTGTCCATTGATCGATGTCAATAGTCAGTCACCAAACTTAAGTAGCCGTATCCGGCCAACTTCCCCATGCTTGAGACGACTTCTCTTCTACATCGTACTGTCATCCGAGCTCTTATTGACAGCTCTCGTGTTCCGCCCATTCGTCCTCCCATTCCTCTTCACCAATAACCTCACCGCTTTCGATGAGCGAGGTAGACCTGCAACGACCGCATCTTCCAGCACTTCCACGGTCCAGAGGTCGAAATGTGTCATAAGCCTTTTCCTCCTGTGCAGTCAGTCCAGCCATACGGAGATGTAAATGCATGTCTATGTGCGGGAAGGAGCCGTCTGTAGGGCAGCTCGTGGCATGCATGGCTGATTCATTTCTAAGTGACCAATGGAAGCAATTCCGCAGGCACTGCATTCTGAAGTTGTCTGTCGATGCGTCGGCTGTGTCTCTGTCGATGAATGAATTGCGTATGGCTACGTGAACGGGTCGAGATCTGGGTTGGTTTCCTGGGCGCAACTCAGGCGCTGCTACGCGCCAGTCTAGGAGACGGCTTTTGTTGGTCCAATAGGTTGTGTTTGCGTATGACAATCGAGTCACCACATCAGCCATGGCGAAACTGCCGAGAGAGATACTGTTGACGATAATCTGTGCTGGTAATTTGCTGATGGCTCGTAACTTTGGATGTAGCACTTCACCAGCTTCTAGATGGATCTTTTGACTGGTACCGAGGATCGCTAGGCCGGGGACCTTCTTGGAAACTATCGTCATCGAGTATACAGGCCATTTCGAGGAGGGAGTCTGGAAATGGGCTCCCTCTTCGAGAAAACGCTCAGGTAAGTGAGTAGAGTGATAGTGAGAGTTGTTGAACCAGAAAGCAAAATCGTTCGTTCGAACGACATGGTGTACCGTTTTGACTGGGAGAAATTTGTAGACCATCAAGCGCAGTTCTGTTGGTAGATCGAGAAATCGGGACACCTGTTGATTGGCCATGGTCGAGAGAGAAGGTTGGAGAACTCTGTAGTTTGTGTTAAAGTGGTCGTAGTAAGGACAACGCTCGTAAAGTTTCAGTGGAGAAGTCTCGGGCAATGGAACTGAAAATTGCGCAGTCCCATTACGTAGTGATTGAAAGTTCACTCAATCGTAGTCAAAGTTTGCCTATAGACGCTTTGTGCGAGATCACAAGGCTACATTTTGGTTGTCATTCAGTGGTAGCGCGATGATCCGTGACGACGAGCTACCTACAACTTCCGCAATCCATACGGTACCGACATGCGAATCTGCTCTTGTTGAGAAGTATTGCGGTAATACCCAACTCGCGGGCGTGCGAATATCGGGGTTCGCTTTACCTATGGTCTGAGTGAGCTCCTAGCAGACACTCTTGCGAGATGATTCGGTATTGCATCAATACTAGAAGTACGATCGAGAAGAGAAGCGCGTAATAGTGTCTCATACAGAGATCGTTCCTGGCAGCGCCGCACTTGCGCATACAGTAGTCCCCACGCACCTCCAAGGAGGCGTGCATAACCGCCTCACCGGCATACGTTCGCGTCGTTTGTTGTCCGGTCAATGCCGGTGAGGTGTCGGAGAGACCGACAATTGTATTTGGCTATATTGCGTGCATGAAGTGGCTGATGGTCAGCTTTTCGAGACCTCAGCCTTGTGTTGAGATTTGTGTGAAAGTGGTGTAACGTGGAAGCTTAGGAAACCTTACACAGGCATCAGAACCGAAACGATAGGCAAGCTAGTCCAACGCGGCTAGCACATGTCAGACGCCAAAAATAGCCCTATGACATTTTACGGAGCTGAGGGAACATGAGCGAGATGATGCACATCTGGCTCGTATGCAGATCCGCTCGCTTTGAGATAGTCCGTAATGGTGATGATGCAATCTGCCACTCTGGGCATTGAGCTCTTCGAACACGTCGCAGATGTCACGATGGCACAAGAAAAGCAAAACATTCAGTGTACAATAATGAGACGCGATATGTATAGTTTGCATACCCCAGGCGATACGCAGGGGCGGCTGCAGCTTCAGGCACGTTGAGCAGAGGAGGGCTTGCAACGCCGCCTAGACTAACAGCTGCTGTCCCCACTTGGCGTTCTTGTTTGCAGGTTCCATCCGCCGGGCTATGGGCACAGTGTATGTATCTGGATCCAGCGACTTTTGCTGTCGTCGCCTTGTGTCACTGGGATGCGGGAGTGCAGGCACAGAACGGGGAGGTCGAACAGCAGAAAGCGTTAGAGGCAGGCTGGCAGGAAATTGGCAATAGCAGCACTGCCACGGCTCGCGATATCAGCAACTTGGTCCGGTGTTAGCTGCACCGGGACTGGTCTTGCCTTCTCCATGTCATTCCATTAGTTCCGCATGCCTGCACGTGCGGCGGCTTGGGCTGATCACCTACGCCGTGCATCTATGTAGCTCGATGCATTGTACTTGAGGAAAGCTGTCCAACCGCGCGATGCAGTCTTACCCGGGTATAGTCTATGGTTGCTCAGTCTCGTTTTATTATTAGCTGAGCGCGTCGTCTCCGCCCCGCCATCGACAACCTGCTCTGAGGCGGAGCTTGAAGCTGTCAACACTGCGATGCCTAACTTTCCATGGACCAAGTCGAATCGGTCGCACCAATCTGTCGACATTTCCTCGTCAGGGCAGCATTCGCCCGTACCACCTGGTAAGGAAGCATTTGGGCGCCCAATCGCCGGCGCCGCTGACGGGCAAGCGCTGGCAGTGAACGAGCACGTCGCCGCGCAGCGATACCATACTTCAGACAGCCAGCAGGCGCCTGTACAGGCTCAGCAGCCTTCTGTGCAACAACAGCAGGTCTCGGCGGGCGCTCCGCTACAGGGCCAATATAGAGAGCAGTTTCCTCAGCGTACGACGAGTCACAGGTTGAGTGCCCATCTCCCTCTGGGTCAGTCGTCGCCGTCGCAGGTTTACCAGCAACAACCCGGCCCCGCGCCAGTGTCTGGTGCTGAATCGCCTCATCGCGGCCCCTATCAGCCCCAGCCTGCGCCTTCTGCATACACGCCAGAAGCCAAGAAGCCATCGCTGCGCAGTCGCATTGCAGCCGGAGTCAAAGGGCACAAAGACCAGGAAGCCAAAGCACAGAAGAACGGCCTGGGCAGACGACAGTCAGTCCGGAAGAGCGACCCCCGCGCGCAGGAGTATCAGGCGCAGGAAGAGAGCCGCGTGCAGCAGTGGCACCAGCACCAAGGGTCGACTTCTCATCTGCCCGCTTCGAACGAGCAGGACGAAGACAACCTCGACCCCTTCCTGCAGAAAGACGATACGCCCCAGGTACCGCCCAAGGACATCCAGTACCAACAGAACCTGCCGCAGCCTCAGCAGTTTGCGCCGCAGCCGCGTCAGGAACAGCTGCAGCAGCCGTACAATCGGCCCCCACTTGACAGGGTAAGCACGGAGGGAAGCTATTCGACCCAAGGCGGGGTAGACCAATACAGCCCTGAGCAACACCAGGGCCAGGGTCTCCAGCAGCCACGGCACCAGCAACAGCAACAGCAGTACCAGAGCTACCAGCCAGCTGTCCAGCACCCACAAGCCTCGGGCGACTACCAGGCCTTCAACCCTCAAACCGTGCCAAGCCCTCTGCTCCAGAACGCTCAGCTGCACGGGCAAGGTGGCCCAGTCTCGCAAGACATCCAGCAAACCTACTACCTGTACCAACAGCAGCAAGCTAAACTCCAGGCCCAGGGCCATTCGCCGCTAGACAACGCGCCGCAAAACACGCTTTATCCGCAGCAGTTTGCGTCGCAGCTTCAGCCTCATCAAGACCAGCAGCAACAGCCTCAACCTGGCCGGCCAGCCTCGCAGCAGCAGATTGACCTGCAGCCCCCACAGGCGTCTCGCCAGCATCCTCAGATCGCGCAAGAGGTCCAGTCGATCGAGTCGCAGCGCCGCCCCCCTTCGTCCCACCAGCTCGCCCCGCCGTCTCCTCTCCAGCCGCCGTCCCACCAGACCTACGACGCGCAGCATCCCCAGTCGTCCGATCTACTACCGCCCAACATAACACCCCCACACGCGCACGACAGCATGGCGCCGAGTGCTCAGAGCAGTGCTAGGAACACCATCAGGAAAGCGAACGATGGCAGCCAACCACAGCCGGGCGCACCGTCGCGAGAGTCGTCCATGCTTTCACAGCCTCCCGCTCAAGGTCAGCCCCACGGTCAGCCGCCTGTGTCGCCGGGCCTGGCAACATTCGACGCTAACGTCGTTCCAACAGCTTCGCAAGGACAGCCATACCGCGGTGAGAAGCAACCCCAACAGGTCTCAGAAATGGGACGGGCAACGCCACCGCCCAGGACTTCTGTCGCCGATATGTCAGAGGAGGAAATCGAGAAGCTACAAAAAGAGCACGATGTCTTGCGTGAGTTCATTCTCTTTGGACGAGCCGATTGCATCTAACACAATACAGGCGAAAAGTACCAAAAGGTCAAGCGATACTTTTTCGAGCAGCAATCACAGGTCCATCAGCTACAGAACACCCTCGCAAACCAGCGTTTGTCTTTGTCTCGTACATCCTGGGATGACAGCGAATATGCAACACGCTTCAATCGATTGGACGGATTGATAGCACAGCTGTCCTTCTCAATTCGCAAAGACTGGAAGAGTATACCTACGTGGCTACACAAGGTGGTCAACAAGACAGCTGTCGAGACAGGCAAGCAAGAAATGACGGCTATCGGCCGCGCTGTCATCTCGCAGTGGCTGGTGGAGAACATATTCGAAAAGTACTTCCACCCAGACCTCGAGCCGGGCTTTTCGACGCAACTGCAGTCAATCGTCTCCAACATCCGCAAGTTCTCGCCGCCGTGTCATAGCGCCGAGGATGAAGACACGCTCGCTGCGAAGATTATCAACTGGCGGCTGGCCACACTGGAGGGCCTTGCGGACACTTTGAGAGCTCCACAGGCCACAGCCAATCGCGAGGCTCTCACTGAGACACTTAACGAGAAGCTTATTGCGTTTCTCCAAATGCACTTGAATGACCCTGCGCCTCCAGATCTCAATGGAGGTGTGCCTATGATCATCGAACTCGCCATTAGCATCGCACAACATTTGCCCCTTGAAAGCCGTGAAGTACACATCGAGTACTTTTATCCTGATCATAGCATCGTTCCCGATTTCATGAAGATTGAGTCCGGTATCCCCGCGCTGACGGCACCCATCGTGGAGCGGGACGATGCCGACAGAGCTTCGATCAGAAGCATGGCTTCCAGACCTGATGACAACATGTCGTTAGTGGAACAGGAGCAAGCACAGCTACAGGGAAGCCAACCACCAAGAGAAGATAAGAAGCGCGGCATGTTCGGTTTTGGTGGGTCAAAGAAGCCGACGGCATCTCCTGCTACTCTGGGCAAGCGGGAATCGTCGCTTGGTCAAGGTGGCAGCCAGCAAAGTCTTACGCAACATCCGCCGGGTAGCTCTGGTGGACCAAAGGACGAAGCGCCGCCACCACGTGTGCGCATGTCCGCTGGTGTCTTTGTACAGATTCGCGGCAAGAGCATCTTGATCAAGGCGCCAGTGTACCAGACATGAGGGGCCCTGATGCGACAATGATAATGAAGTTGGACGATTTGGATTGAGCGATCTAGCAAGCAAGCGTTTGGTTTATTTCCTTTTCCACTTCTACACAGTATGATTGGGTTCTGAGATTGGATCTACTACATCTAAAGTATACCCAGGACGACTGATGGCGTGTTTTGGAGCGTTTCTTAGTCGACTTGGAGTGCATGCCGATACCCTCGTTGCTGTTACGGTTATGATTGGAATAAAAACAAATCCTCCTGTATCATGAAAGAGGTCTTGCTTTCTGAGCGCGTGAGTGAACGTGTGGGACTTCGCTATTTGACCGCCCGCAGCACTGAGCTTCGAGGCCCGAAACCACGCTAATTGCGGCGTCTTTGGACTCCCATTGGCCGCATCCGCACCTGCCCTTGTTTACCGAATCCAAACATTCTCGTCGCATGCTTGATAAGACAGTTTTGACGATGGAAGACATCGTCGTAACCCCGCAATTCAAGTGTGAGCATGAACGCGAAGGTCCTAAGCCTCGGCAGTTACTGATCAGTGCCAGCGACTAATGCCTCCGTCCCATCACCGACCGCGACACACGTCGCATGCCTCAATGGCGCGCGCTTGCAGATACGCTGTCTTACCACGTTGGAAATCGTGCGGAGTATAGCGATACCTTCAAGTCATGATCTTAGAAACTCGAGAATCGCCTGGTCAGCGCCTACCCTACCACCGCTGACCTCGTCCACGTCGCGACCCTCACCCAACTCGACACCACCCCGTCGATCCTCACGCACACCGCGGCCATGCTCGAACCGCGTCCTCATTTCCGATGACGATACAACGCGCGTATACGATCTTCGCGACGAGAAGTGGAACGCTGTGATCAGCAATGGCTCGGGTGGCATGGGCAAGAACGTTCATGCCGAGTTTGGCGCAAACGAGGATGAAGTCATTGTCTGGAGCGACTTCACCGCGTGTGCCAAGATATGGTGTCTCAAGACAGGCAGGGCCGTAGAAATACGCGACCCGAAATTTGTAGGCAAAGACGGAAAGGGCTGGGGTTATCGGCCGGGCGAAGATACAGACTCAAGAGGTGGAAGACGAAGAGGCGGCGTTCTGGCACTGCTATGTCGTGCAGCAGGCGCTGATATCCTGCTGCTCCTGGCTCCAGGCACATACAAGGTCATCAATCGCGTTGAACTTACGACAAGCGATGCGGCAGGGCTGAGATGGAGTCGCGACGGTCGCTGGCTGGCAGTCTGGGACGCAGCCTCTGCTGGCTACAAACTCCACATCTACACAGCCGATGGTCATTTGTATCGCGCCATGACCCGCGAACCCTCAGACAACGTCAGCGAGTGGGATGTGGAAGGCTTGGGTATCAAGACGCTTGAATGGGTGCCTGGGAACGAATGTCTAGCTGTCGGTGGCTGGGACCGTCGCGTCCGTATCCTCTCTACACGAACCTTCGCCCCGGTTGTTTTCCTGGATCACACACCCGTCATCGATGTGCCCAGCGCACCCGTATACGGCGAACATGTCGACAGCCAGGGCAACCGCAGCTTCACAACCTCGCAGCAGCCTGTCACACCTCCAAAAGCAGCCTTAGAGAAGAACGAAACCGGACTCATGAAGCAGGGTATCGGCATGTTGACTTTCAACGCAGACGGCACGCTATGTGCCACACGGGACGATAGCACACCCTGCACAGTCTGGATCTGGGATCTAACCGTGCTTCGACCTCGGTGCATAATAATCCAATACAGTCCAGTTAAGAACCTGCTCTGGCACCCCACTGATCCAAACCGTCTGCTCATCCAAACGACCCAAGACGAACCCACCATATACCTTTACACAGCCGCGACCTCTCACTCACCGTCATCCTCCACTTCGCATTCCACATCCGCCCACCAATCCTCTTTTCAACACCCCCCAGCTATCCTCACCCTATCCTCTCAGATCAGCAAACCAGCAGGCTCAGCACCACCCCGTTGGTCCACAATCTGGCTCTTCACCTCGCCAGACAAGAAACCCGCACTCGTGTTCGGTCATCAGCAGGCACACGTACTGGTGTGGCCAGAGGGCAAAGATAGGATCTTGCGCTTCGAGCGTGATGATGAGGATGAGCAGGAGGAGTCGGACGACAGTCTGTTCGATATACTCACCGGACGGACGCCAATACCTGAGTTGAACGGCGACAATAGGGAGGAAGAAAGGATGGAGGAAGATGGGTTTGGGGATAGTGTAGGGACGGTACAGGGGCTTGATGATACATTTAGAGGGAAAGGGGGGAGGGAAGATATACATGATGAGCGAGAAGGCGAAGAGCGGGAGCAGAGCCTATACGAAGAGGGTGTCTTGGGCGAGAGCGGGATGAGCGAGATGTTCTAACGCTCAAGCACTACACCTGTGGAGTTTTGGCGATCTCTAGGAAATATACCCATACAATTCTCTACTAATAACAACATCGAAAAACTTGAATCCCACCCCTTACTATCCTTCCCCTACCCCTCTCCCACACCTCCTCATTTCTTCCCCCCCTCCTCATCCTGGAACCCCCACCGCCCCGTCTGATCCAGACCCAGCGGATTCTGCCCCGTCTGCTCCTTCCCCGCAATACTCTCCGGCTTACTCTCATAGCTATCCTTGTTCTGGCCGCCTAGCAGCTCAGACTTTTCTTCTTCGTGGCCCATGAGGGGACCGAGAGCCGGGCGCGTGGTGCCGCCGAGGGCGTTGCCGAGGGGGCCTGTTACGCCTTTTTCGAGGGGCGCGCCGAGGGGGCGGAGGGCTGTGCCTAGGACGTTGCCTGTTGTGGTGTGGTTGTTAGAGGAGGGTTGGATGGGTGATGGGGAGTGTGGTGGTAGTGGTGGTGGTGATGGGGATAATGAGGATGGAGGGTGGGAAGGAGACGTACCAATGGGGTCTCCAACTTTGCTCAAAAGACCACCAGAGCCCTTCTTCTCCTCTTGCTCGTCATTCTGGGGCTCAGTCTGGATGTGCTGTTGCTGCGGCTCTTCCTTGTCTGACATGATGAACGATGTCGGCTCTTGAGTTTCTCGTGGCTTGGATTATGTAGGTTTGTTGATTGTTTATTTCAAGAATGTGAAATGCGGTAGGAGCTAGGAGTTTATGGAGTTAGTTGCCTAAGGGTCCTGAGCGCAACGGCTTTATGTTAGTTGCGCAGGTTACGCGGCGCGGCGCGTTTCCAAGCTTCGGGGTGGTTGTGACGTCACTTGTCATGGGTGGGGAGGTTTGACGCGCTCCCTTTCTTTTTGGTGGGGTACGGTACGCGACAAGGAGTTGACGACATCACCGCGGTCATTGCACTAATCGAAGAATGCATGCGTGGAAGTAGAGATCTAGTTTTCGTAGGAAAGAACATATGATATAATGAGCATGGTAGCAGGCACTGAGAGCACCGCGCGGAACCTGTCTTCCATTGATGTCCATGTGCGCAGAACTCCGCCTGCTGCAAGTGTTACCACGACACACGCGGATGGCCAGAAGGAAGAAACAAATCCCGCTTCATCATCAAGATGATGCATTCTCCGCCGTGGATTCGCAGTACGCAAAGCAAAAAGAAACAATTTGATGAAACACTTTTGAATGTGCAAGAGGAGAGGCGCTCAATGGTCCCGCGTTGGTTGGAGCTCTCAACGGTTGACGCTACGGCGAAGTCATCTTGCAACTGCAATGTCAGTGTTTGATATCTTATGTGAGCGTGAGCCACTTACTGTCGTGGGCAGCAACATGTACTACCGTGTTCAGCCCGCTACGGTGGGACGAGCGCTCGGATCGATATCCTCCTTGGTCTGATGCGCAAATATCGAGACGTCGATGACCTTGTCATGCTTGTATCCCACCTTCGGAAGTCTACCAACTCGGATAAACTTGCAAGCGCTTAGAAACTTGCCTCGCCAATCAGCATCCAAGTCATCGCCATTCTCGTGGTGAACGTTGATCAAGATGGTCTTGACAACTCTTGACGGCCCTGTCTTGAGATAGTCGAAGTTGTTGACATATTCGTAGCCACCGCGGGCGCGATAGCTGGTATCAACCATCTCCAAAAGTCGATCCATGAGACACTTGCCGATTCCCTTCGAAACGAACCCTGGGTGGACAAACAACTCCATCTCGAATGTGTAGCGGTATAGAGTCGCCTGACCACATTGGTCGTCGAGGTGGATGAAACCGACTATCTTTTCGTTGACATAGCCCGGGTCTACCCGGTGCTGGTTGCTCTTGGAGACGGCCACTAGGTACGGGAGGCCTGCGCTGGTAATATCCGTGATTCTCGCAGCGATGTGAGCCACAGTGCGCTCGTCGAACTCGGTCGCGAAGATGGATTCTCTAACATAAAAGTTATAGATCTCCTATAATCGGTGTTAGCAGGACATGTGTTTCTGATGCAGTTTAGGATATTCAACTTACTGCGATGCCCCGCACATCCATCGCCTGAATGGGTCGAATATATATGTTGGCTTCAGGGCGCAAGCGACGGTCCACGATTGGTTGAACAGGGGCCTTTGACTCCGGTATGGGACGGTTCCGTTTCGCCATCGTTTTGCGATACTTATCCTCTTTATGCTTCTTTAATGCCTGGACTTTGGCTTCAGCGGAAGCTAATTGATGAGGTTCATTCGTTTCCGGGTCAACCCTAAAATCTGGAGCTTTCAGAGCGTGAAGATAGCTGGACGCGTGTGTGAGACGCTTCTGGTCCTGGCTGCCATCGGTATCGATGGTCTCTTCATAGATGATATCCTCGTAAAGCTCCCACCAAGGTAAGTAGTCGATGAGATCGTTTTTGTCTACAAGTTCAGGCTTGGACTTCGTTGTTACAAGTTTCTGCCAGTTTACCCTAAGGTTGTCGCCCTCAATCTTTACCTCTAGCCAGTAGCGAGGTGCAACTTCTTTTCCGAGGGTGAACGTGTTAGGTGGGAGGTACACTTGGACCTCAGCTTCGCCAGGGGTTGCGTTAAACCATCGCTCTATGTGGGCGCCAAAATGACGGTCTGCATGACCTTTGCGTCCAATCCATGTCTCAGGGGCGGGCAGCCAGTGACCATTCCAGTCTGTCAGCTTCTTGATGTCGTAATCTGGGTCTCCATTGCTGTTGGACCTGAAGCTGATACCGCCATCACTGTCGCTGCTTGAGGGTATATACTTCATATCTTTTGTCTTGGGCCAGACTGTCTTCTTGTAAGGCTGTGGACCTCGAGGCCATCGTGGATTTCCCGGAGCTTTGGTAGTGGGTGGAGATTCGGCCTTGGGCTGGTCCCAGCCGTTGTAGGTGGTGGGCTCAGGCATCGCAGATCCACGCAATCCGTTCTTTCCATTGCCGCGCGAGGTTGTTGGTGACGAAGAAGACGAATCTTGCTGATGATTCGCACCGTTGCTGCATACGTGTTAGTAAACCTGAATTGTATGACGTCTGTCACGGCATCGAGGCGCGCGATGGTAGACTTACGAGATGAGATCAGGCTTGCCGTTTATCGCTAGCTTCGACTGATTGGACGTAGAACGCGATCCATTGACAGCAACACCGCTGTCATGGGCAGAGTCTGCCTTTCCACCGTCGGCAGAGCTGCGGTTGCGGAGGTGAGGAGGGACGTAGACACTCGCTTTTCCGTTGGATGGCCCGGCCATGTTGTTGGCAATTTTCTTCTTCTTGTTGCGCGGGGATCTCTTGTTAGGCGGCTTCAGATTATTTTCTGGGTCCGTGGCGCGGGGTGTAGTTGGAGAAGTAAGGTTGGCAGGTTCGACGGTACTAGCGTGGTGAGCGGCTGCCTTACCACGGCCGTTTCGATGCGGTTGCTTGGGTACGTTAGAGAATTCGGATTGCCGAGCTAGCCAGCTATCCGGGTCGTCTGGTTGCACGGGATCGTTCTCCTCAGCTGCGAATGGCACCCAGTGATGATGGCCAGATTGAGGCTTGTTAAGCTAGTGGTGTGTGTTAGTTGTGTTGTAAGAGTTGGTGAAGTGCAGGTGGGAAGAATCGAGCAGGTGACAAGACTTATAAGCCGTCACTCTGGGGCGGTATGATGTCGGTACGGGAAGCGAGGTGCGCCTTCACTTACCGAGAGGTTTCCGAAGTCCTTTTCCTGCTGCCAAGTCATGGGTTCTTTGGCGAGCTTCGTGTCGACCTGAGCGTCCTTGACTATATCATCTTCCAGCTCGATCAATTGAGGTAGCGGAGGCAGTGTGCTGCGCGGGCACCAATTACGCGCGGTGCGGCTCATGATGCAGGATTCCGACACTTCTGACTCGGAAGAGAACGAGAGGGCCCCATACAATGCTGATGGGAGCAGAATGAGCGACCAAGATGAAGAAGAAGAAGAAGAAGAAGAAGAAGAAGATATCCTTGAGATGTAGAAGCATGCAAAGGCCTGGGTCACGGTTTTCTAGCGATGAGTCTGCCTAATAGGTTTGGCGAGAGCATGCCAGCTTCACCTCACCTCTTTCCTCACAGAATTTTACCTTGCCATGACACATCCCACGTGTCTACCGCTAGTGCCTACCGAGAAAGGCAGGCAGCCACAATGAAGACAGAACATTACGGAAAGAGTTACCAATGGGACATCAAGACGTACCTAGTTATACAGTATCTTGAGACAACAAATGAACATATATCTAACGAAATAGACGAACGGATAATTAGACGACATTTTCTATGCCATTTTCCCAGATTACAATTACTGATAGAAATTGAAAGGCGAAATGGAAAATTTCCCGAGATTGCTGAAAGGCGACGTGATAACAGTGTTGTTGCTTTAGCATGCAATACCGTCAGATGCAAGTGTCCGCAAACAGTTTAGCCGATGAAGGGACGAACGCCACACTTACTCGACTGACTGCCTGACAGACTGACAGAACCCGGAAAGTGAAACGCACAAAATGCTGTCAATACTACGGAAGGCGCGTCTCAAGGACAAGGAGATGCGAATCTTGATGCTGTGCGTATTCCAAGAGTTTTTGCGAGATCGGAGGCTCACTGCATCAGTGGGCTTGACAATGCGGGAAAGACGACCATCGTGAAGAAGATCATGAACGAGGATGTGAACAGTGTCAGCCCTACGCTTGGTTTCATCATCAAGACGATCGAGTATGACGGGTACGTATGACAAACCTTGGCCGCCTGATGAGACTGACGGAACAGTTACAAACTCAATATATGTACTGCACCTGGTTGTTCCCTCACAAGCGTGTACTAACAGCACAGGGGATGTCGGTGGCCAGAAGACATTGCGGACGTACTGGAAGAACTATTTTGAGAAGACTGACACGCTCATCTGGGTTGTCGATGCGACTGACCGCGAGCGGATAGACGATTGTCGACAGGAATTGGCGGGGTTGCTGCTGGAAGAGGTTTGCACAAGCATGAACCCTCCCAAGCGTCACGAGCTAACAAAAGAAGCGTTTATCTGGAGCCAGTCTGCTTGTGTTCAAAAACAAGAGCGATGTGCCGGGGTCCATGACGGAAGACGAGATTCGCGAGGTGGGTGAGGGCTTAGGAAGATGTTGAGCCTGGTTGGCGGGCCAATGCTGACGGCGGCGTACAGGGACTGCGACTCGACGCCATCAAAACACACAAATGGCACGTTATGGCCTGCAGTGCCATGACGGGAATGAACTTGCAGGAGGGGCTGGAGTGGGTGGTGCAGGATGCAAAGGCGCGACTGTTCTTGTATTGATGCTTGTCGGCATGCATCGCGGTGCCAGGGGCACGGCAGCCCAAAGGCTGGATGCGGGTAGTATAGCGGTAGTCGAATGACAAGCTCCAACCGCCCAAGTGTGGAGCTGGCGTCGACCGGCCGCAGCTGGACGTCGATGGTATAAACAAACAGCCATCGAGGCCGTCTGGACGACCTGCATCCCTCTATCTCGCTGCTTCTCTTCATCATTCGCTCATTTGGTGCTACCTGTCCGCGGGCTTACGTCGACATCGCATCTGAAACATACCCGAGCATTCTGGCTAGGAATGACATAACCGAGTCAAAGTAATTTAACGACCGTCTAGCTCCCAGATCCGCCTGGGATTCATCTCACTGCCGAGCAGCTTCAATCCTTGCGCATAACTCCCGTAGCGCACATTGGCCTGTGATAGCCTGCCTTTCTCGTCGCCCACAAGCACCATGGCGTCCGACGAGAGGGAAATCGATCCTTCCGAGTTTGTGCAGCGGATTCAACGGCTGGGCGACCAGCGGGACCGCGAAGATGCCGAGCGCGTCAAGAAGCTCGAGGAGGAGCTGATACAGGGCCGCAGCGAGCGACTAGCGCGCAGAGCAGGTTTGTTTTTATGCCCGTTAGAGTTCACGACGGCTGTTGACCCAAACAGAGCGAGCCCGCTCCATCTCCCCCGACAAGCCATATACGCCCCAGTCCCCGCGCTCTCAAGCTGCCACGCCCCGAATGGTGCAGGAAAAGGCTGCCAGCACGCCCACGCCCGCCATGAGCCCGCCAAGTCAAGACGCCGCCCGCGACGACTCGCTGCAGCGCCTCACGAGCTCGCCCACGCCCTCCGCCCTCGACGACACCGAGCCCAAGAAGCCCGCCACCAGCGCCGCGGCATTGGGGCGCTCCGGCACCCTATCGTGGAACCAGAGGCCCAAGTCCGGCAGCATACGGCGGCCGCTGTCAGTCGCATCGCGGTCCCCCGAGCGCCCGTCAGCCAGCAACACGCCCGAGCCGCCCTCGTCGCCCGAGGCCAATCCCTCCAGAACCTCCATCGCCGCCTCGTTAGGCGCCAAGGACCCAGCCTTCTTCCGACAGACACAGGACAGTGGAAGGGGCGCAGCGGCATACAGGAAAAACCAGGACGAGGCGGCGTCAGAGACAGGCTCCGTGTCGGGCAGGAGACAGCTGCCGGGTATGTCACGCGAGTCTACCATAGAGCCCGAGGTCAGCAGCCCGCCTGCCGAAAGCATACGCTCCAGCTCGCCCGGCTCTCGCGGCGGCTCGGTACGCGGCAGCGCCATGCTGAGCAACCGCTTTTCCACCAACACGTCGGTATCAGGGGGCGACGCTGAGCCGCTCGCCAAGGGGCGCTCTCCTCTCCCAACGCTCGACTCCCAAAAGTTCGCCCCGCCGTTTGAACAAGGCTCTTCGATCGACGGTGGGGACAGCGAACGTGCCGCACGCGCCCTTGCCATGTCGCCGACACAAGGGAGGATTTCGCCCGAACGGGAACGATCTGCCTCGCCTACCAAGGGCATGGGCGGCTTCGTGCAAAGCGCCATGCTCAAGCGCAGCGATAGCGTAAGCAAGCGGTGGAGCACCCAGACACCGCCAGTCCTGAGCAGACAAAACTCTACCCTGAGCAACCGCGGAAGTGCCATAACAGGCTACGGCTCACTCTCCGGCCTCGACCGACCTAGTCTGAGCAGAGACAACTCCATCGAGCCTTCGTCCTCCTCGCGTCCCGCCTCGAGCTACAGCAATGCGACCATCACGGGCGCCGACAAAGACAGCGCACCCAAAGACGAGTTCGTGAAGCCAGCCCT
>Ga0265797_10006910_pt1 | contig 15802 bp, 23 predicted proteins | sample P2T30metagenome_FD_192433 | JGI IMG/M metagenome (GOLD analysis project Ga0265797, IMG submission 192433) | Plant litter microbial communities from East Loma Ridge, Irvine, California - P2 T30 | ecosystem: Environmental > Terrestrial > Plant litter > Unclassified | place: USA: California... | reverse complement strand
ATTGGCCCGCGCACGACCGTGCGGTGCGCGACGAGCTCGGCGACGGCTTCCACCGTCTGATCCTGCGCTACGGCTTCATGGAGGATGCCGACGTCCCCGCCGCGCTGCGCCAGGTGCACAGCTGCGGCGCGGACTTCAAGATGATGGACACCAGCTTCTTCCTCTCGCGCCAGACGCTGCTCGCCTCGGACAAGCCGGGGATGATGCTCTGGCGCGAAAAGCTGTTCGCCTGGATGCTGCGCAACGCCGAAAGCGCGATGGAATTCTTCCGCCTGCCGACCAACCGCGTCGTCGAGCTCGGCAGCCAGATCGAGATTTGATCTCAGTCGGTCGGCACCCCGCACCTCCCCGGCGGAGGCCGGGGCCCAGTTGGGAAACGTCGATGGCGGACGTCACACGAAGTTACATCAACCTTTCCAACTGGACCCCGGCCTGCGCCGGGGAAGTATCTGCATGATGGCTAGCACGACCGAAGTCGCCCCGATCATCGTCACCGCGCTGTTCGGCCGCCAGGACACCGCGTTCTTCGACGCGATGCGGCGCGAGCATTTTCCGCCCGAGCGCAACCAGCTCGATTCGCACCTGACGCTGTTCCACCACCTGCCGCCCTCTGGGCTCGACGAGCTGAAGCACCGGCTGAACCAGGAGACGCGCGGGCTGCCGGCGCCGCGGGCGCGGATCGGCGGGCTGATGTCGCTGGGGCGCGGGGTCGCCTACCGGATCGAATCGCCCGAACTGGTCGGGATCCGCGCGCGGCTGGCGGATGCGTTCACGGGGATGCTGACGCCGCAGGACGCGGGCGGCTGGCGTCCGCACGTCACGATCCAGAACAAGGTCAACCCGTCGGTCGCCAAGCTGCTGCTCGGCAATCTGCAGCGCGACTTCGTGGCGCGGGACGTCGAAATCGCCGGGCTCGGCGCCTGGTGGTATCGCGGCGGACCCTGGGAAGCGATTTCGCGTCACATGTTTGCTTGACCGCCTCGAATCCGCTTCCTATAGGCCGCGCCTCGCAGGGAAGAATGCTTCCCCGCAGACGGTACGGCGAAGTAGCTCAGTTGGTTAGAGCACGGGAATCATAATCCTGGGGTCGGGGGTTCAAGTCCCTCCTTCGCTACCATTCTTGCGTAGACAGCGGTACACAGCGGTCTACCTACCCTTGCAAATCAGCCATTTCCGCCCTTTTTAGGGGCCAGTCTTGTCCATGGCGGTATCCCCGCGTCTACCATGCGACATGGCACAATCCATGGCATCGGCACTCGGCGCGCATGGTATCGGAGCAATGCCATGCTGAGTGATGCGAAAATCAAAGCCCTGAAGGGCAAGGCGACGTCCTACCGAGTCAGCGACGCCGGCAGCCTCTACCTTCAGGTCAGCCCGTCCGGCGGCCGACACTGGCGGATGAACTACAGCTATGGGCGCAGCGCCAAAGATCCGACTAAGCTCGCGCAGAAGACGTTGAGCTTCGGGTCATACCCGGCCGTCACGCTGGTCGAGGCGCGGAAGCGTCGCGACGATGCTAAGGCGCAGCTGGCGGCCGGCAATGATCCGGCGATCGAGAAGAGGGCCGCACACGGCGCGCGATCGGAGGCGAACGCGAACACGCTACGCCTGGTCAGCGAGCGGTGGTTCGGGCTGAAGAAGAAGACGTGGGTCGCCAAGCACGCCGACAAGGTCTGGGCGAGCCTCGTCGAAAACGTCTTTCCTGAGATAGGTGATCTGCCGATTACCTCGATCAAGGCGCCGCGCCTCTTATCGATCCTCAACGCGGTCGAGGCTCGCGGGGCGGTAGAAACGGCCCACAGGCTGCGTCAGCGGCTGTCGGGCATCTTCTCCTACGCGATAGCGGCCGGGATCGCTGAGAACGACCCTGCGGCGTCTCTGGGCAAGGTGTTGAGCGCCAAGCCCCGCGTGAAGCCTCAGCCGTCCATCATCGACGGGATCCGCGATCAGCTTGGGCGAATCGAAGCGACGCGCGCGATGTTGGCGCGATGCGAGGCCGAGCGCTGCCGCGCGACGACCAAGCTGGCGCTGCGGCTGCTCGCGCTGACCGCTGTCCGGCCCGGCGAGCTGGGCGGCGCGCGGTGGGCGGAGTTCGAAGGCCTCGACGGTAACGCACCGATCTGGCGCATCCCGGCGGCGCGTATGAAGGGCGACGAAGATCGAAAGCTCGACGTCGATGGCGACCACCTCGTGCCGCTTGCACCGCAGGCCGTGGCGATCCTCCATGTCCTAAAGCCGCTCACGGGCGATCTCGTTCTCCTGTTCCCCAGCGAACGGCATCTGCACAAGCCAATGTCAGAGAACACGCTGCGCCAGTTGCTGATTCGAGCCGGCTACTATCAGCGCCACGTTCCGCATGGTTTCCGCGCGGCGTTCAGCACGATCATGAACGAGCGGCTGAAGGAGCAGGGCCGGGGGGACGATCGCGCGGTCGTTGACCTGATGCTCGCTCACGTTCCAAGCAACAAGGTTGAGGGGGCATACAATCGGGCGGCGTACATGCCCCGGCGGCGTGAAATTGCTCATGAATGGGCGGACCTATTGCTTGACGGCTTCGTGCCGCCGCAAGAGCACTTGGGGCAGCCGATGCGGTATGCTGCAACCGGCGCAAGCGGCAGAGCCGTTATCGGTTTATAAGCGTTCGCATCAAGGTCGGTATGGTTCGTCTTCTTTTTTATGGGCACGGAGGACGTCCTGTACCCGTCTGCTGTTCGCCTCCAGATGGTCGTTTCAGCCCGCTGAAAGTTTCGCCCACATGGTCGAGCTTGAAATTCACCATAGATTCACCAGCTTATGCGTAGGGCAGTTTCGTTGGGAACCACGACGATGATCATTCGCTCTAAACATGTCACTTGTGCCGACGCTGCAACCTCGATAGTTCCCATCGGGCAAGTGCTGCACACTGCTGGGGAGATATAATATGCGTTCGACCGATAACGTCTAACACCATCAGCTAAAGTAGCTTAGGCTGCCGCAGGGAGCGGGCGACAATAGTCGTCCGCTCTTTGCGTTTGAAGGATAGCGTTTGTCTGGCTAGGCTGCCCGAATCTCGGGGGGCATAATGAACATATCATCACGACCGATAAGAACGCTTGTAACGATTGCGTGCGTGGCAGCTGCCGGCGCGGGATGGAGTACGCTCCTGTGGCCGCCGGTAAGATATTTCTACTCGTCGGCGGGAAAGGGGTTTTGGAGCACGCTCGGCGAACTGCTTTCACCGGCTAACTCCATATATCCTGACGGCCCTTTGGTCGGGTGGATATTTTTGACATCGACGGCCGCTTTAGCGATCGCTGTCCCAATTGCACTGTTGCGCGTGTTGGGTGCGCTAATGCGATACGTTGACATCTCTGAAGCAGATTTATCTCTTCTTGAACTATCTATCACGCTCCGGTTTAGTGATGACTTGACAAGAACGACTATTGTCAGAGATCAACTCTTTCATGCTAATCAGCCTGGTACTACCGCTTATCACTATCGGCAGACCGCGGAGAGCGCAAAAGGGCGAATTTTAGCAAATACTTTCGAAATGGAATCCGCAGTTAACGGTATAAAACTGACCAAGGAATTCAGCATTACCTCCTCGGACAAGCTGTTCGACGCAATTGAGATATTTAACAGGCCTTTACCGACGAGCCTATTGGCTACGTATCTGCCCGACTGGGTTGTCCGTCCCCTACATAGCCATACTCCACTTTTAGAGGGAGCAATTGTGAGGCGGAGTGGGCAGATTATTTTGGAGAATGAACACAGCGGTTCTGAGGGAATGTACCAACTTAACGCGTCTCGTCGAGCCAAGAATGTATCAATAAAGTTAGACTTTCCAGCCGATCGCGCACCAAAAAGCGCTGATGTTCGATGCTTTGTCATCAGTGGCAACGTTGTTTCTGAGATGCATGCAACTTTGTGTTCATATGCAGACAGAAGAACTTATACCGCCGAAATCGGACGTTTGGAAAAGTCATCTTTGCGCATTCAATGGATCAACAAGGTTGTAGGTGATCCAGAGATGACAGAGTCGTGTTCGCCTTTTTCGCATAAATCTTTTAAAGAAAAACTTTTTGGGTTCTTTAAAAAAGACGAGGGCGCGAAAACTGTAATTGTAAAATCACCCGGATAATTCTCGGTCAGCTTTTATCGTCGTATGCCAAGTGCGAACTTCGCTCTCTGCCCAGCGGGACGCGCTGCCTCCCGGCTTACATGGTTTAGGAAACTTGGCCTGTCCGACAAGCCGGTAGACCATGGCTTTGCTGAGGCCGGTGATCTCTATCACCTGCGCCAGCTTCAGCAGCCTGTCGTTGAGCAGATCCGTCATTGGCCGTTCCTCTGTTCTCGGCGCAACTCATCGTTAGCAGTGACGACGGCGCAGTAGCTGTTGGCGAAAGAAAGCAGCTCCTGCGCCCCTTCGGTGCCGAACGTGGTCGTCATCGCGTTGCCGGCGGCGGCGACCAACATCATCGCCGCGTCTCGAACGTCATCGGCCGATTGCAACGCCATGTCGCTTAGAGTGTCCACCATCGCGAGTTGGTCGTCGGTCATTGCACCGCACCTTTCGGAACAAGGTCGCTCCGGAGGCCGTCGGCAAAGATAGCTGCGCCCTTTTCAAGCGCGTTCGCGGCGAACCGCCTGTCGTATTTCGTGCCGAGGATCGCCGCGGCGGCATGGAGTAGGGCGCCGACCGCCCCGTTGTGATCCTGATTAAAGGCCCTCACGAGAAGCTCACCAAGGCGCGCAGCGTAAACCGTCCGGGCGTCTCCGACATCCTTCGGGGCGAGGCCTATTGCGGTCCGCTCGGCGATCGCCAGGTCGATCCCCATGATCGCGACGAGACCATCGAGATTTTCAATATGCTGCGCCAGGATGTGCATATGCACTGCCGGTAGCGTGACGTCCGGGCCCATGTCGGTAGGATCAGGGCTAACAGGCACATTTATGAGCTCGGCAAGCGTCGGCATCCGACCGATGACGTCAGCCAAAATTGCCTTGGCTGCCGCCACGTGCTGGGTTTGGTCTTTCCTCATGCCACTACGTCCGAACCGGCGTTGGGCACGGCGAGCTTCACCCGGGCTACTTCCTGCAGAATGACGAACGTCGAGTCCGGCATCAGGTCGAGCAGCCGACCCGCCTCAATTTCGGCGGCAGCGAACGACGGGTGGCGGAACCGCGGCGGACGGACGCGGTGCGTCTTTGCCTCGGCGATTCCCCCCGCGCCGCCGCCGCGCTTGAGACTGTCGCCTGCCTTGCGAAACAGAAGGAAGTTGCCGCCGAATCGCTTCGTGTCGAGCGATAGCACGGGCTTCGGCAGGGTCGTGACGTCGGTCATCATGCTTTCCTTGTGAGTGGCACGCCGGAGCGGCTCGTTTGAAATTGCTCGCGCCGGATCTCGGCGGCGATCTTCTGCGCAACTGAGACGATCGTTTCGTCGAGCGCGTTGCCCGGGTGCGGCGCGGCCTGAGCAACTAGCTGCACGAACCGGCAAACCTGCTTGGCAGCGGGGCTCATGCGGCGTCCCCCGATCCCTCGCCAAGGAACAGCTTGCGCCATTCATCCCAAAGCCGCGCCGTCTCGATCGCCAGCGTCATACGCTGGGCGCGATCGGCGGGGGTATCGGTCCGAAGATCGACTGTCCGATAGACAAGGTTCAGGCGGAGGGCGGCGGCGTCGAACGCTGACCAAGCGAGATCAACCGGTGGCGTAGCGGCGGCGAGGCGTATCATGCCCGAGCCTCCAATGCGGTCGACTGTAATCGCGAAGCAGATATGCCTTTGCGAGCGCTTCTAACGAGTCGGCGTGTCGGCCGTCCGGCAGCAACCAACCGACGCTCGCGCGCGGCTCGCTGTTCAGGCGTAAGAAAGCGCACGTAGCTCTTCGCTCCGCCTTTGGTCATCCCCATTACGCTATCGATGTCCATCAGCCGGTCGCCAGCCACCAGCATCGAGACGGCCTGCGCGCGACGATCGAGGACGCGCCTATGGTCCTCGGACTTGTACCCTGGCACCGGATTTTTCGATGCCTTCGCGTAGCTGTCGCGACAACCATACGGGTGGAACCGATCCCGGCCGCAGCCGCACTGCGGATGCGTGCCGGTGAGCTTCATGATCGCGAGGAACGGTGCAACCGTATGGCGGACGGTATCAAGGCGAAGGCCGGTGACTGCGCAGAGATCTCGTAGACTTCCGATCGTCGGCAACAGGTCAACCATAATAGCAAGCAGTTCGGGAGTGACCTTACTGGTCAGATGTTGAGTCATGCTGTCTTCCTTGCAAAAGGAACCACGACCGTTGGCTCGTCGGCATCTTCTGTTTTGTCGTCGGCGAGTAGAGCTGCCTGCATCTCTTCGGGTCGCATGCTCGGAAGCGGGGTGATCCCCTTTTCGACGCCAGCTTTGCCCTGAGTGGTGACCGGCCCAACCTTCACCTTGACCGTCCGCCGCGCGATCGCTGGCCCGAGGCCAAGAAACTCGCCTCGAACGAGATTGCGGACCTGCTCGCTATCGGCTCGCGACATACCAAGCAGGTCTGCGGCGCGATTGATGTCGATGTCGAGGAAGGTCCGACCCAGAAGGAAGTTTGACGCCTCGGCGGCGACCGACTTGTGCAGCTTGGCAAGGCGCTGGGTGGCAATAATGCCTGCCAAGCCACGCTTGCGCCCGCGGCACATGAGGTTTGCCATGGCCTGCTGGCTAGCCTTACGGGTTTCCTTATCCTCGCCATTGTCCATGCTCGGCGCGAACAGATGAGCCTCGTCCACTGCGATCATTGCCGGATGCCAATGCTCGGGGCCGGCGTCGAACAGGCCGCCAAGGAATGCGGCGACAGCGTCCATCTGCTGCTCGATTTCCATCCCTTCGAGGCTCAACACCACGGATCCGCGTAACTCGCGTGCACGGCCTGCGAACTTAGCTAGGCGCTCTCGGGTATGATCCTTGGCGTCGATGACGGTGTGACCGAACTCCGCGCCGAAGCTGACAAAGTCGCCCTCCGGATCGACGATGACCTGCTGCACGATCCCGGCAGACTCCTCTAGCAGCCGGCGCAGCAAGTGCGTCTTGCCGCTGCCGCTGTTGCCTTGGATCAGCAAGCGGGTGGTCAGCATTTCGCTCAGGTCCACAAACACCTTGGCGTCCATGTGCGTCCCTAGCTCGATCGCGTTCTCACCATCGGGCTGCACGGGCGCTGCAAAGGCGGCCTGCGCTGCAGCTGGTGCAACTAGCCGGGGATCGACGCTGACCTCTTTGGCGTCAGCCGTCACGTGCTTCGGTGCAGGTCGTGAACTGGCGTCCCGTCGAATCGGGGGGCGCCATGCGTCCTCGGCCGCGCGCTCCTGCGCTGCGGCTGATAGGTTCTCGGGCAAGTTGGCTTCCTTGCGCCACCAGCTGATGTTGTTGACAGACGTGCTGCACGCGTCAGCGATCTCGCGATCAGTCTGACCAGCGCCGTGAAGGGCCTGCGCAAGCATCTTGGCGGCGTCGTTGAAGGGCGTGGCGGTTTGACGCAGCATCATTCGGCCTCCGCTTCGACGTAGGCTTCAGCGATGGCACGAAGCATGGCATCGGCCCGCTCGCTTGCGCTGTCGACGCCCTCAACAGCTTCCTTCCAGCCGGGGATACCAACGTTGCCAAGAACGCTGGCCATCAAGCTGTCGTCGAGCGGCTTCGCCTCCTTCAGGCGCTGTTGGGTGAACGCCACGAGCCCCTCAAAGACAGCCCCGACGCCGACCAGCGTGCATCCCTCGAAGGCGCGCGCGATCAGGCCGAGCGCGTGCGCTACGGGCGGTTTGCCCTGGCTATGCAACAGGCGCTGGATCGAGCCGACGAATACGACCTCGCCGGGTTTCCAATACTGCCACGCTTGAACGCGTCCGACCGATAGGCCGGCGCCGATAACGACGTCGTTGACCGCGAGGATTTTAGGATCACCGGCAACGACCGCAGCGTGGAAGTCGTCTAGCTTCGACATGGCGCGGCGGCTGCGGTTCGCTTCGACGAACAGTTCAGCTTCAGCCTTGGGATCATTGAAGTCGAAGACAACGACGGGGAGGTGGGCGATGTCGCCACGCAACTCGGCAGCTTCCTTGCGATGCTGGCCATCGATCACGAACAGCTTTCCGTCGCGACGGCTTACCAGCAGCGGAAGGCACAGGCGCCAATCCCAGTTTTCAGCGATCTTAACGATAAGCTTGCGGCTCGCGCCGCCCTCAATCGAGCGCTGGTAGGTATCGTCGACCTGCAGCATTTCCACCGGCAAAAATTGAGGGGCAGGTGGCGTCCCGATCATTGGCTTGAGCCGGAGCTGATATCCGTCCGCTGTAGGGCTGGCCCTTTTCCTGGCCGTCATCGTTCCCCGCGAATGCTGAGCTCGCATCGTCTCGGTCTTATGCGCCAAGTCCGCGACAACCTCGTTCTCTGCGCCTGCGGCGTTGGCGAGCTTCTCCTGCACTTGATTAGGGCGGCAGGCGTAAATCTGGCTGTTGAACTCGAACACGGCGAAGCCGGGCTCGACGGTCACGTCGCCATCACTAGCGGTAATCTCGAAGCTGCCGTTAGCCGCGACTTCTGCCGTGGTCATACGCTCAACGACCCAGTCGGGCGGCTCCTTGCCCTTCGTGCAGATCCAGATTTGGCTGGGAACGCCACTCATGACCGGCCACCGCCAGGCGTGATGGGGAACAGCGCATCAGCAACCTGGCGCCAAAGGCTTCGCCGAGCGGCGAGGGCCGCCATGCTGGAGTAATGGGGAGCGATGCGCGGTGGATGTCCGCGGCGTTGGGCAAAGTTCGACTGCTCACGCAATGACGCGTGTTGTGCTTCGGCGGCCATAAGCCATCCTCCCTGCAATGGTGGAACAGGTCGGTCGGCGGAGGTCAGAGCCTGATATCAGAGCTCGCGGCACGCTTTCCGGTCCTGCTTTATCAGGCGGGACCGGAAGCGTCGTTCGAACGTGCGCACCAGATCGTCTGATGCCGCAGTAATACTTAAAGTATCAGGTTAATGCAATACAAAATGTAGCAATCAGACCTGCTGGCCTATCCATATCACCTGACCCCAGAGGCGGACGTCCTTCTTTGGAACGCGGACGGACTCAAAATCTCCGGCGGCTCCTATCAGTTCGATAGTGTCATCGGGGTGGCGGTACATGGTGCTAACGCCAGGAAGGCCAGCGTAGGTGTAGAGCATCATGGCTCCTTGGCGACGAATGCTGGGTGAGGCCCGATCGACAAGCAAAATCGCTCCTTCTTCAATCCTCGTCGATCCCACCTTGATGTCAGCGTGTAGCGCGATGAACGTCAAGGGTGTCTCCGATCGACCCGGCGCGAGTCTTTCAAGAACGCTTATGTCGAGTGCGAAGGTGTCATTGCCCTCAAAAGATGGATTATCCCCTTGTAGAGCCGACAGACGCGAGTAATGGAGAATCACGATACCGTACTCGCGGGCGGTCTTCGCGTTGGTTTCTCGAACTAAAATGGCTTCTTGATCAGTGTACAGTGCGCTCTGTATTTCCTCCGCGTAAGAGCGTTGGTCACGATCAGCGAGGCCTAGTAGCCAGCCGGTCGACACTCCAAATGCTTGGGCGTACTCTTCCGCTACCTTGATCGGAATGTTGCGCGTGCCGTTCTCGTGATGACGGTAGGCCCCTGGGGCCCATCCTTGAGCGCGAGCTGCTCCCGCGGCGGAGTCATAGCCAGCACCCTCTCTAGCAGTACGAAGTCGGTCAGACGGCCGGCCGTTGGCTACATCACTCACGGTGTTCCCCTTTGTATCGCGTAATACAATCGGTATTGATAAACCGCGATACTTAAGGTATCGTAAGCCATGTCCGGAATTGATACAATTTTTGCCGCATGGCCGTCTGCTAAGGCGTTGGCTGATGATATCCGGTTGCCTGATGTTACCGTCAGGCAGTGGCGGAACCGGTCGGGAGCTATCCCGCCTCGTTATTGGGAGCGAATACAACGCGCCGCTCTGGCGAGGGGTATTGCTCTTCCGATTGACTTGTTTGCACCGACTGGCGTCGCTGTCGCTCCAGCTCACTCGTCAGCGAAGTAATGCCCATGCAATTGGGGACACCATCGGGTGACTATGCCGGGAGCAAGGCGTTCGGGGCGCAGCTACCACGCAACGTCGAGGCGGAGGCGGCGCTACTTGGAGCCATGATGATTGACAACCGGCTAGCCGATGACGTCGTCGGTAAGGTCGAGCCGGTGCATTTTTTCGAGCCGGTGCATGGGCGCATCTTCGCGGCGATCGTCGGCATGCGTCGGCGCGACATGTTGGCGACCCCGGTCACGTTGCGCCCGATGTTTGAAGCCGATGAGGGCATAGCCGTTCTTGGCGGCCCCTCATATCTCGGCGCGCTCACGGGGAGTGGTGCTGGCCTCATCGGTGCGCGCCAATTTGCTCAGCAGATCTACGATCTCGCGGCGCTGCGCGCTTTGATAGAAGTCGGCCGCACGCTGATCGATCGCGCGATGGATACCTCAGAGGAGGTCAACCCGCGGGCGCAGATCGAAGCAGCTGAAACGTTGCTTGCCTCGACCAGCGGGCATCGGCGATCGTCGATCCCAAGATCGGCGTCGTGACGCAGAGCGTGACGGACCTGCGCAGCGCCTACAACGGCACCGTAGCAACGGTGCAGCAGCAGGCTGGCACGCTGGTCGACCTCGCCGGCAAGGCCACCGCCTATGTCAGATTGCTCGCCGATGGCGGCAATGGTGTCGCTCGGCTCAGCCTCTGGTCGGATCAATTTGGCGGCGCTTGGGAGCTCATTGGGGATGGTAGGATCGGCGGCAATCTCGTCGTGGATGGCACGATCACCTCAACGAAGATGGGTGCCTCATCGGTCCAACAGGCCATGTTCCTTACGCTGCCTGGCAGCATGTCGATCCCCTATGGTTGAGGAAGCGGCATGGCGATCCCGTATCCCGTATACGAAGACGATCCGAGCACTGGCGGCGGCGGCGGCACGGGCAGCGGTGGCGGTGGCAGTGGCGGTGGCTACGTGATCGGCACCACCATATTTCAGGCTACCTTCAACAAGGCCGAAGCAAACAGCGCGTTGCGCATCCTCGCCTATGCCAGTCTGCAAAGCCCCGACGATCTGCAGTTCGCCGGCTACATCACGATCGACGGCGCGCTCTACCAAACCGGCTCAGTGAATATCGTGCTGGATCTTCAGCGCTCGAACGGCTCGATGCCGATCACGTTGCCCGCCTTCGTCACCGGCCTGGCGGCGGGCAACCACACCATCATCTTTTCGATCCGCAACCTTGAGCCAGACGGTGCCCTGACCGTGCTCGCGGGGTCGACGATGGAAATCACCGAATTGAAACGCGCAGCCGTCTGAAAGGATGGGTCATGGAATATTGGATCGTTTACGACCTCGCGTCTGGCGCCGAGCGCTGGCGCGGGAGCGGCGTCACGGGCGCGGCAGCCGGGCAGGTGTTGCCCGAGGGCCTTGGGATCGTGCTGGTCCCCTCGGCGGCACTTGAAGGCGAAACGCTCGATCTGGACGTGCTGCGCAATACCGCGGCCGCCAGCATCGATGCGCAGGCTGAAGTGATCCGGCAGAGCATCCTGACGCCCGGCGCCGGGCAGGCGATGACGTACCAGCGCAAGGAAGCCGAAGCGCGCGCATGGTCTCTTAACAACATGACCGCTACGCCCTTCCTGTCTGCGGAGGCCGGCGCCCGTGAAATGGCGATTGCCGACCTCGCGGCCGAGATCATCAAGCTCGCCGACGCGTGGGTGGCGATCGGTGCAGCGATCGAAGGCTTGCGCATGGGCGCCAAAGCAGCGGTCGGCCGCGCGCCGAATCTCGGCGCGATCGTCGCTGCCGGCAACGTCGACTGGTCCGTCCTCAATGGCTGAGCGCTTCTGGCTCGGACTGTGCCAGCTGCTCGTTGCGGTGGACCAGCTTGTCTACATCCTGATCGCCGTGCCGATCTACGTTGTCGCGGGCGGCCCGACCCCATCGGCTGACGAGACGATCTCCAGCCGCGTCGGCCGTGCGGCCATCAAGGGGCATCGCTGGGGGCTCATCCTCGAGGCGATCATTGACCGGCTCTTCATCCTGCTCGGCGCGGCTCCGGACCACTGCCGGCGCAACGTCGAAACCGCCTTCCTCGGCTGCGCGCCCAAACCCTGAGAGATCCCATCATGACCAATACCAGCTTCGCGGCCCAGGCGGTCGCGAATGGCCCCCGCACGATCGCGCAACCCAGCTTCGAAGGCATGGGCTGGCTCGTGGTCATCAATCTCGCCTTCATGACGATCGCAACGCTCGTCGGAATGATGGTCGTTATAAAGCTGGCAGGGGACGCTTGGAAGCACCGCCGCCTCGATACCTGGCTATCGCCGGCTTGGATCTACCGCGCGCTTGGCATCATATTCGCCTGCGGCATCACGATCCGCTGCGGCGCAGAGGCGCTGACGCTGTGGGGCTATGATGCGCGGGATCCCGTGGCATCAGGCATGTATGCGACAGTTAAGCGGTTGTTTGACCCGTTCGCAGTCACCTTCGGTCTGTCAGGCCTCGGGCTCTACATCTGTTCGGAGCCCGGCATGATCGAGCAGCAGCGCAAGGAACCCTTTGCGATCGATATGTGGCTGGCGTGGCCGATGATCCGACGAATGCTTTGGCTCGGCTTCGCAACCTTCGTCGCTGCGGTCGGTGTGGTGTCGACGCGATGATCAGCACCGGGGGCATATGTAAAGGGGGCGTAACGATGGCGGCTATACTACCTGTCGCCGCAGCGGCGATGGCGCAGAAGGGCGCGACGATCGCAACATCGTCTCCGGTAATCTGGCACTTTTTGGGATATCCATTTGAAGTCGCAGGGATGATCGCCGCAGTCTTCGCGTGCGGCGCGGCCCGTTGGTGGATTGGGGCTGCTCAGTCGCTCCGCAGGGAGCATCGCTGGAGTCTCGATATTCCGGTGTCGGGAATCGCCATCGCCTTTTCTGTCGCGATCGTGATCTCGCAGCGGCCTGAGCCGCTTAGCGGACTGCTCTACGGCGCTGGGCTGGGGATGCTCGGCGAGGGCATATTCAAGATCGCCGAGAACTACCTGAAAAAGGCCGGCACTGTGTTCGGAATCGATACCGACAAGCCGGGGGAATAACGGCCCGCCCCCAGGGTCAGCCAAGGACGGGCCGGCCAACTGTTCTTCCCGGAACCAGCTGACGGCGGTCTAACGCGCCATCGAGCAGCTGATGTCAAGGTAACGGCCCGCCCAACCGGGAGGGGTTCGTGGCGGGCCGGCCGGGCAAGGTTAAGAAACCCGGCGCGTCGATAACGGCTAACCTTCCTCATCGCTTCACATCGAAGGAAATAATCATGACGACGGCATCAGCGCCGGCGTGGCTTCTGGCTGCGCGGGCGAAGCTTGGCACGCGCGAAATCGTCGGGCCGACGCACAACAACAAGCTGATCGCGTTCCTGAACACGGCCAGCAAGTGGAATGGCGTCATCTGGAAGGACGACGAGATGCCGTGGTGCGGCGGCTTCGTCGCAGCCTGCCTCGTTGCCGCTGGTGTCGAACCCGTCAAGATCGCGGCGCGCGCGAAGAGCTGGGCGTCTTGGGGAAGCCTGCTGCGGCCGGAGCGCCTTGCCCCGGGCGCAGTCCTCGTCTTCGATCGTGCAGGCGGTGGCCATGTCGGCTTCTACGTCGGCGAGGACGCGACCGCCTACCACGTCCTTGGCGGCAATCAGAGCAACGCCGTCACGGTGACCCGGATTGCAAAAAGCAGGCTCACCGCTTCGCGCTGGCCCGCAGGCGTGCCGGTTATCGGCGGTCCGGTGCAGATGGCAACGACTGCCGGCCTGAAGCTGTCGAGCAACGAAGCATGAGCCGCCTGTCCCCAGTTTTGCGAGGCGCTCAGAATGGCGGTCTGCTGTTCTGGTGTCCCGGATGCGATGGCGCGCATCAAGTGACGGTAGGCTATGGCCCTGGCCCTCGCTGGGGATACAACGGCAACTCGGAGTCGCCCACATTCACCCCGTCGATACTGGTCACTTACAACGGCTCTGACGCGGGCGTTGACGGTGCCCCGCCCGCAACGTGCCATTCGTTCGTTACCGACGGCAGGATCCAGTTTCTCGGCGATTGTACGCATGCGCTTGCTGCGCAGACCGTCGACCTGCCCGAATGGCCGTCTCCCCCCTCGCCCTTGGTCATGAATGTGACCGACGATGGTATCGAGCTCGTCGGGAGTGGTCGCGTCTCCGGCGACCTCGTCGTCGAATGAGCGTGGCAGCTGGCATCGCCCTGCTGCGGCGTTTCTGGTGGGCGGTGCCGATGATCGGCCTGCTCGTCGCGTTGCACTTCACCCGCGTGACGCTCGCCGATCGCACGGCGACGCTGAAGGCCGAACGAGCGGCATGGACGGCCGAGATCGCGAAGGCCGAGCAGCTGCGCAGCGACGCGGAAAAGCGGTTTGCCGTCCAGCAGACCACGGCGCTGACGACCTTCGGCGATCGCCTCGCGAATCGCGAACCCATCATCCTTCGATCCACTGACACCGCGAGGACCTATGCGCAAACTGCTGCTGGCCGTGCTGCCTGCCTTCCTGGTGACCGCGTGCGCGGCATCGACGCGCTCGACGCTGAGCTATTCGCCGGTGATCCCCCCAGTGCCAGCCGAGGCGAAGAAGCGTTGCACGGCAACTCCGATGCGCCGGCAGCCGGACGGTAGCGCCAACAGCGCGGACGCCGAGGGTTCGCTGCGCGACGCGCGCGCCGACCTAGCGCTCTGCGACGTGCGCCGAGGCCTCGCTGTCGACGCGTGGCCCCACTGACACACCGCTTCGCTGATGAGCTCTAACCCGACTGCCCTGAACAGGAGTGCCCACGCATGGCCGTGCTGACGAATATCCCAAACAACACGTCCGCGCGTGACTGGCGCGATACGGTGAATGCGCTGATCAAGCGAGTTGCTGCGCTGGAGGCAGCCGGTGTTCCGGTAGAGATCCCTGCGCCTGCCTTCACGACGCAGCCGAGCATCAGTCCGACCAGCGGCACCGCCGGTTCGACGGTGTACGCCGTGACGCCGGGCACCGTCAGCAACGGCTCTGTCGTATCTCGCGTGTGGCTGCTGAATGGTGTCGCCATCAGCAACGGCGTGACCGCCCTGCCTGCGTCGTCCGGCACGCTCGCCTATCAAGAGACGGCGTCCGGCCCGGGCGGTACGACAACGTCGACGGTTCAGGTGGCAGCAGTGGTTGCGGCCACTGTCACCCCGACGCCTGCTCCTGCCTTTACGACCCAACCGAGCATCAGCCCGAGCACCGGAACTGCCGGAGCAACGACATTCACCGCGGCCGCGGGCAACATCAGCAATGGCGCGATCACTTCGCGGTCGTGGACAATCAACGGGACGGTGATCAGCACCGGCCTGACGGCGTCTCCCGCATCGTCTGGCACCTTGACCTACCAAGAGACGGCGACCGGACCAGGCGGCACCACGCAGTCAACGGTACAGCAGGTGACCGTCGCAACAGCGGCCGCGGCAGCGCCGGCCTTCACCACGCAGCCAACGGTCAACCCTTCGACTGGCACAGCGGGTACGACCTACACCGCGACGCCGGGCGCAGTAATCAACGGCACAGTCACGTCGCGTGCCTGGTCGCTCAACGGCTCGGTCATCAGCACCGGCCTGACCGCCACCCCCGCTTCCGCAGGTACGCTGACGTATCAGGAGTTTGCGACAGGTTCGGGCGGCAGTGCTTCGTCGTCGATCTTGACGCGCACGGTATCGGCTGCGGCATCGACCCTCGCCCTTTCGCCAAATGCCCTCTCGATCACAT
>Ga0265797_10006909_pt1 | contig 15803 bp, 13 predicted proteins | sample P2T30metagenome_FD_192433 | JGI IMG/M metagenome (GOLD analysis project Ga0265797, IMG submission 192433) | Plant litter microbial communities from East Loma Ridge, Irvine, California - P2 T30 | ecosystem: Environmental > Terrestrial > Plant litter > Unclassified | place: USA: California... | reverse complement strand
GAGCATGTCAGCCACACTACCTCTCATGACCATCGTGATATCTCAGATGTCGCGCTCACCTTGACGCGTCTTCTCTTACACTCGCGACAACCTTTCCTCGACTTCCTATGGCTTTTCCTTGCACCGAAGTCTCCCATACTTGTCATTGAAGATCTAACGGGAGATCAGGCATCGCTACATGTGTATATGTATAGCATGTGACTATACTGATGCCTACAGTTGAGGCTGAGCAGTGATCATGACAGAGTTTGATGTCTCGCAAACAGCCCCGAAGTGGTTGTTGCGCAGCCAGCCCTTAGCCGCCCTCGTCATCGTCTCACGAACATGAAGTCTGTGCGAAACATTGGCTTTGCGGGAGGAGAAAACAAGCCATAGATACAATTCTCGCGACCACTGACACACGAGATGTATTTGTCTGGACTGCCTCGTATCAGACGGGCCGGCTCTTAGAACTTGATCAATTCAGCCAATGTCACGACGCACAATTCTAATTCCCCAAACCACGACGGAAACGGGAGGAAGCAAGACCACACCAACACCATGACGAACTCTACATTTACAGATCTATATGACTTGTATGCGACAATCTATGCATGTGCGACCTTCCAACCGCCCGGCATCAGGTCTGTGAACACCCTATCAGGATCGTACTTGGTCCGGATCTTCTGCAAGGCCTGCACGTTATCAGCCGGGTATCCACCAAACACGTCCTGGCCTTTATCCGCATCATTGAGATATATCCAGGGTGAGATCATATGCTCAAGACCGTTCTGGCAGAGTGCTGCTCGGATTTTCTGACCAATTCCGTGGAGAAACTCGGTGACAATCGGCTCGTAAGCCGCATTATTGGAGTAGCTCAGTGAGAGCTCAACCACTATGAGATTCTCCGGTTTGATGCCCATGGGATCACCTTTTGGAATATGAAGACCTTTGACCGAATTCTTCTTGCCAGCAGATGCGGCCAAGAAGCGTTTCGATACCGGGAAAGGCGACATTCCCGTGAACCACAGATCGAGCTCGGTCAAAGCTGAGAACACGGCGCCAAAGTATGTCTTGTGAAGAATTTCAAGAGCGGCGACGGTGTCTGCCTTGTCTGTCGCCCGCAAAGTCACAGGTGTGTAGAATCGCTGTCTCAGGCCCTTGGTCCTGGAAAATGACGGCGCAGTCTCTTCAGACCAGCCATGCATCGTCTTGGGCGCAAATGTGTCTGAGGCTACACCCAACGCTGGCTCTTCGAAGTACGAGAGCGATGGCGGTGACGCATTGTCAAAGACATCGGATGCGTTGCCTCCCCAGAATCGATAAGTTGTGTACGAGACTGCTCCAGCATGCTGAGCTGTGTTGCCTGAATTGATGACCGGGATGACAGATGCCTTCTCGTCCGCACTTTGGCCGTGCAGAATGAAGTCAGCCAGGGTGTCGTAGTACCTTGAAGATGTTGTGGAGTTGTCATGTGCTGTGATGCCCACAGTAATGACCGGAACATCATACGCCTTCAGCTCGAGGTCAGTGACCAGCGCGAAAGAATTGCCACCTCCTCGAAGCGCCCAGAAGAGATCGGCGAAGGAATTCGATGGTGTAATCTTCTCAACTGAGCCATCGGCTAGCACAACCTGCAAAGTTCTCTCAGTACCGTTCGCATTCAACCTTCAACCACGAGAGACTTACAGTGTAGCTCTTCACATTATTGCTTGCCCAACCGTACTCAGCAGAGAAGAAACTCGCTCCACCACCAGTGACAAACCCAGGTATGCCGACGACACCAAGCCTGCCTCCAACCACCACTTTGCCATGCGGTTCGAGGAACTCGTACACATCAGCCCAATGGTTGCTCGGACCAACGTGTACAGAGTCGCCGTCCGCTGCCAGCTCCAAGCGCTTGAAGCCACTTGAGGACAACAAAACTCCACTAGAGTTGATGTTGTTGAAGTCGCCGATCGGCATGTGCCCGCCTCCTCTCATTGCGAATGGCGAGCGCAACGCTGTCAGCACCTTGACAGCTTCTCCGAGCTCTTCCGCGAGAGAGGGCGCGAAGATGCATGCTGGTCCGAGAGCGGAAGCTTGGGACCAGAAGTCGGTGTTGTCTTGGGTGTAGAAAGAAGTATTGGAGAAGTGCGTCGCAGTTGGGTAGCGAGTTTGCAACTCCAAGCAGGCTGCTTGCGTTGGAGGCAGACCAAGCGAATGATTGGAAATTTGGGCATGTGCTATGCAACAAGCTCCAAGTAGAGAAGTAAGACGAGTGGTGAGCATGGTAATTGATGCAAGCGTTTGTGTTATGTCGGCGAGTAAAGTGCAGTGACGAAAACATTATATATGTGTGAAATGGCGTCGTACAACTCCTATCTCGCTGGCGCCTACCATAGGGATCATCATCATTCTTCTTTGAAACTCGATCGTCGTTCCCAAATGCTTGGTATACGACCGGAACGATAGCGAACGCATGTTAAGCTTTGGACTTTAGGGCTGTGTGGTTTGCAGATACGACGAACCCGACGAAAGCGACGAACACGAGCAATACGAGCGGAACCGGAACGTTTCAAACACTTCAAAACACCGCCCACCAAGTGTCTGGCACCTGTTCATAACTTGATCTCCTAGCTATCACACTGCCGGTTGACTCAAGGAATGTTCCGTACGTCTGATAATTGTACGGACAGACGTGATGCCAAGTCTATCCTTTGCGTGGACGTGCAAGGCTGAGCACTTCCGCAACGTCTGTGTTCAACCCTGGTCCATCGCTCAACCGCGAGCACCGCTGTTGTGCTTTGAAATGCATATCGCTGCTCGCATCTGTCGTATGGCGGTGCTCTCAAGGTGTGGAACTCTGTTTGACTGCTGGTGAGCTGTGTGTCTGGCCATTGTGATATAAGAGCGGCTGCATCTACAGTCGAAGAGCATGATGTCCCACCCAAGAACAGCATCTTCAATTGAAATTGAGTCTACTTTTACGGCTACAGAACTTTGACATCGTCTGTTGCCAGCACCTATATCTTAAAGGCTCGAAAATCGCATCAATATACAACAATGGGTCTCTTCAATCCTCGCGTCAAGACACCGCTCCACGTCGTCTACATCATTTTTGTCGTCGCAGCAATGGGCCTTTCCGTTCCACGCCTCTTCATGAAAGGCCAGCCAAGAACCAGAGCAAACACCATTGCTCTGGGCATGGTATATCCTCGACAATACAATCCACACATGCAGCGCTGCGGGACTAACATGACAATAGGGCGCCAAATCCCTGATCTTCATCGCATACCAGATCTCCACCGAGCACATCCAAGCTCTCCGTCGCTGGAAAAGCTACAAAGCCTACTGGATTCTAAACGCTCTCGAGACAGTTTTCTGGGGGGCGGTGGTGTTCCTGGTCATGCAAGCCAATCTTGCTCGGTGCGTTGGAGTTGGTTGCAAGCTGAGCTGGGCGGTGATGGCTTTGGGGATTGTGCTCAAGTATGTCTTCACTCTAGGTCTTCGTGTACCGGGTGTGTCGTGTCGTGTATCATCCGCTGACACTACAGTAGCATGTTGGCATCTTACCTTACGGTCGTTTGTTTCCTGGACTACCGCAGGAGACGCAACACCACTTACGGCGTAGGTTCAGATGCCACCGACAGCAACGGTGCTGAATCTGAGTCCAACTTCCGCATGGACGGAAATGCGACGCGCAAGGCCTGAAATTGAGCGGAGACAGGACCGTCGAAGCTGGTGACTTTCCTGCGATTCCTGCTCAAAGCCAGGGGAACACTTCACGGTTCCAATATTATGGTGGGAATCTGTACCGCGGATACCAGGTTGAAGGAAGGCGTGATACAGGACGGTGGCAAGAAAGATACGGACATGGATTAGAATTGTATACAAATATGGATAGTGACTACACTGCGAATACGCAATGTTGCGGCTGCCAGCTCATCGCATCAATGGCGTCTGTCTCCTTCCGTATTCTCCGCTCGTACATCTGGATCTTCTCGAGTGGTATGATCGATGCTGGAGACTATACTGCGAGTTTCCGCCTCTGTCTGAGAACAATCTTCAGCTTCAAGACTTCCGGAACGACGATCTCGCATGCCTGAGGGGTCATGTATGTTACTGAGACGATCCCAACTCAGCTCAAGAGATGGATTGATTTCGGCGACATTCAATCTCCGTAGCTCAACATCTTCATGATTGTTGCGCTCGTCGTGCTCGCCGCTGTTGTCTCGATGCCCGCCAAACGCAACGTAAAATTTGGCGAGAGCCTTGGGCAGCGGGTCTGCTCCATCATCACCGGATTGTGTCTGCAGGCGGATGTCTGAGTCGACAGTGGCCCTGATGTAGGTAGAGAAGAGGTTCTGGTAGCTGGCGTTATTGACGTAGAATGCATAGAGCCCAACGGCGGAGCAGCTTAGGGCACACAGGAATGCCACTCCGTAGGCTAGAATCAGACCCGATGCCGTGTAGACGTAGGTGACAGGCCAGGTGTTGACGGTGACGGGCACAAGCTCCACCATTGTTCCATTCTTGCTTGAAGAAGGTCAGTGAGAGTCACGGATAAGGACGCACAAGACTTACATCAAGGCATCGTCGCTGAGCAAGCCCAGGGTGATGTTCTTGAACAGCTCTTCGAGCCCTTGAGCAACGGCCACTCCGTCTCTCCAGCCGATAGGAGACAGTTTCCAGATGGTGCTAGTGACTTTCTCCTTGCGATATTTGTCCTTACTTGCTTCGCCTACTAGCATCTGGGTAAAAGCATCCATAACAGCCGCGTAAGACAATGTCTCCTGGACTGTCAAGTCGTGGCCCCTTTTCTCCTGATTAGACAGCGATACAACAGGGTTCAGCCAGTCCGACACCGAAGCATGTTGCGACTGAGAGGGGTATTCAAAGCGGTAGTCAACGCTGTAAGATGCGTTGTACAACAAGCATTCAGTGACATTGACCTGTCGGTAAAGAGGAGAATCCGTGCCATTGTATGTGCGGGTAACGTTCCAGGCACCTTCATTAGTCATGATGTACACACGCGAGTAAAGCCTTGTATCATCTGGACTTGTACCCGGAAATCTGATGGCTTCATCTTCTGGCGGGGTTTCGAGGAGGGTATGGGTCCAGGAAAGAAACCGGTACTTTATCATGGTGTCGGATTTCACACCATATTGGTAGGTAAGGTTGTAGAGGAATTCTTCACTGGCCGATGCACACTTCACAGCGGGTCCCCTGAAGTCCAGATGGTAGCTAACGTTCTGATAGTGCCCAGGAGAATCCAGCTCAATCGTCTCTCCAGTTGAGGCAGTACGGAACGCCAAATTATAGATCCTGGGATCACCCAATCGTTCAGTATATCCACCGCCGACGAACGTTCCAAAATTGGTGTAGTTGAAGTCGAGTTGGCGGACTGGCAGACTGACAGTTTCGTTGATGCTTTGGGGAAACACAGTGAGAGAGCCTGGAGCGACGATGGCTGCGATTGGTATACTCCTAAAACTTGTTAGAACAGTCCCTCTAGTCAATCTATTAGTGCGACGTACCATGAGACCAAAGCCATGAGCGCAAGGACAGGGTGCTTGAACCACACCGTACTGCTCAAAAAGCTGAAAGCATTGGCAAGGACACTTGTCAAGGCATCGATTTCACTTGTCCTGAAGTCCTGCTGACGAAGCCTTTGCCATTGATGTTGTGTATAAGCCGCCCCTACTGAAGTCGCCAGAGCTAATTTGACCAGGAAAGCTAAAGCGGTGCTGAACCGAGAGACCCATGCTTGCGAAAGTTCGACTTGTTCAACAGGTTTGTTGTTCAGCGACAAGCCCATAAAGTGGTGGGCAAGTGCAAAGCCCAAGCCTACAAAGAGGGCGAGCAGGATGGTCGTTGGGGCTCTCCAGCTCACTTTGGTCCGGTAACCAGGTCCTGTCACCTCACATGGTTCTGTCGTGTATGGAGGTTTCGAAGCAGGCTGGACGCGATGATAACTTGAGATATTTGAGCTGGTACTCGTCATTGTTGGCAGGAGAAAATTGTGTACCTACGGATGTAGGTGTCGCACTTACATCAAGAACGTCAGGCACGTAGTTCGCGCATGGTTGTGCAATCGACGCAGACTACTTGAGCGCACCGGTGAGCACCAGCGTAGGCATGCATGCTTGCGCCTAAACTGGCCTGGCTAGTACTTCTCGCGGAGGTCACATAGACTTGAATCCCTGTAGCCGACCAATCAATAGCGGGCCAAGTCGTGCGGCTGAAGTTTAGTACATGTATCGGGTTGGTATTAGCCAATAACACAAGAATTAGTATATTGCGGCGCTGCGGACTTGCGCCCAGAACAACGATCGGCCATCGTGTCGTTCAGCGACCTTGGCATAAATCCTCGATTGCGTCTTGCTGCAGATCACATCGTATACTGTATTGTGAGGATGTCCATTTGCCGATAGATGCAAGCACCTTTTCAATCCATGTCAGATTTGATGTGCAACAATTGATGAGTTTTTGTGTCACAAAGCCCGAGTCTCAATGCTCAAGAAGCCGATATTACGCGTCTATGTAGTGAACGCCGTCTGAAAGTACCTATAGAATCAGGGAAGCGCAATTGTTCCCATCGGAGCGCTAATGCAATCAAGCCCGAAGGCTAACAGCTCTCGGCAAGTTCAGTCTGACAGGCGAGCCAGACAGCGTCACCCACATGATCAGAGGCTCGGAACCAACCTTGTCGGCAGTAGCCTTACCGCTGGTAGTCGGAGCACTTCCAGGCAGAGTAACAGGAATGGTAGCACCACACTTGTTTCCGCCGCTTGTAGTGACGGTCACTGCGACAATGCTCTTGCCGTCAGAAGAGAGAGTGTATGCAAGCTTGGGCTCGCACTGGTCCCTCGCCATGCGGTCGAGGAACTTCTGCGCAAGGTCGTCTTGCTTCTGAGCGAGGATGGGCCAGTTTGTGAGACGGGTCATTTCTTGGACGATAGTCTCGGTCCATGCCTGGAGCAGTGATAGCTTTCCTGTTTGAGAGCCAACGGTCATAGGCTCTACATCGGTTTGCCTCAAGTTCGCTTGGTGGAACATGAAACCGTCTTTGCGCAAGCCGAGCAGGTAGCGGGTTGCAGTGGTACGTTCGAACGTAAGAAGATCCTGGAATGTGCCCTTTCCGGAGGCAGTATCCTTCCATTCTTGAAGAGTGCAGTCTGGCAGATCGCAGTTCCAGTAGATCGTAGTCGGCCATCGGGGCACGATGGTCAAGCCGGCGTATCCATTGCCCGCAGTTGTGGAAATCAGCGGCCAGTGCACGTTCTTGTTGTTGAGGACAGGTCGTGAGTTATCACCAACTGAGTTTGTGAGGCCGTTCGTGACCCAAGCCCGGATCGCATCGCCGTTGTGAAGACCGGTGATTGCAGGCGGGATCAAGCCCTTTGAGGAGAACTTGTTGCCCTTGTCAATTCCAATCTGTTTCATCCACGCCTGGTTAAAGACGATCTCTTTCTCAGCGTCGCTGTAGGTGATGTTGTTCTGCGGTAGGTGGGTGAATGTATGCGACACATGGGCATATGCATCGCGATTCTCCGGAACTGTGAACCAGTTTGCAAGGCGATCGTACTTGGCACATGCTAGGCTCCAGGAGTAGGATGCTGGCGAAGCAGGCCATAGGTCAACGCCAGAACCAAGCGGCTTCTGGTATTCCAGAGGGGTAGAGTCTGGGTAATCGTAGTAGATAGCATTCTCAGGGTCGCAACCTGTGTCGCCGGTCACTGCTTGAATGATGTCTCCGTTGCCATTATGTCCGAGCTCAATGAAGTAATCAGATCCGGAGGGCATACGGCCGTTGATGTCCTTGGTCCAGGCGGCATGGTTGACCAGATCCTCAGGTGTCAAGCGGAACCTCTTATCCGCGGGCTTGTACATAGCAGTAGTGAGGTGAACATCGTCGATCTGAGTGCTCAAGTATGTCTTGCGAGCACCAAGGAACAGGCCTCTTGTCATCCAGTGAATATAAGCGTGCTGCAGGAAATTTGAGGTAGCTGACCACTCAGTCGCCCAGCTGCCAAACCAGACCATCTGTTGACGGCCTGCAAAGTCGTTGATGACAGCCGCAGTAGTATCGCTGGGGAAAGAACCATCAGCGGACGCGGAGTACTTAGCGACTTCCCAGGTCGTAGCACTATCGGTGATAGCGGCTGGGTAGTGGTACATGTTGCGGGTGCTCATTGTTGCATCTGTCTTGATGTTCGCCGTGGCAAAGCCGGTGTTATTCGTAAGACTGATGAGTTGTTCGACATCTGTTGAACAACAACCGACTCCTGAAGGAGCGGTGGTCGTACCAAATGCTGGTTGCGGGTAAGCGTCAATTCGGACAAAGCGGACGCCAAATGCCACTTGGTAGGCGTAGATGGAGTTGTATTGATCCGCGCTGATACCGCTGTGCCAGTTGCCATCGTAGTCGTATGCGAGCTCACTGAGGGAGATGATGCCTCCATAGTTTCCATTGGTGGAACTATTCAAGGCAGGAAGTTGGAAGCCTGTCTTAGGAACGCGAACAAGCTCATACGGGATGCCATAGCCATCCAAACCAGAAGTGACACTGTAGGCATTGTCGCCCTGTCTGATCAGAATGAGAATTGTCGATCCGACAGTAGCACCATTCACTGGAGCTGTGTTGTTCAAGACCGGGAAAGGCGTCTCAGAGGGATCGGCGCCATCGCTCGTGACAGTTGCAGGTGGCGGCACAGCCGAGGCCGAACCTGTGGCGGTACTGACGGCTGGAGCAGTCTCAGTGACTATGATAGTGGATTCAGCTGTGCCAGAGTCGGTCGAGATTGCTGTTGAGGTGCTGTTGGCGATTGCAGCAATTGTGCTAGTGAGCGAGGGAGAGGCGCCGGAAGTGTTGTTGCGGATGTGTCCACCTTCGCAGACAGACAGCTCGGTCCCCCAAGAGTTGGCAAGGGTGCAGAGGTTGTCAGGGTTTGTCTTTGGAGCATCCGATCCGCATTGTGAGAGAGAAACATTCCAGGCACCGCTGAGCGTGCAAAGGACGTCGACCTGCCACGAAGCCAGAGACATGATAGGCAATATGTGGACCCGGACGGCGAAATGTCAGGCCACAAGGGTTGCGTGAGAGATTCTTGGAGGATGGAGAAGCCTCCTCAACGTGCGGGCCAGGAACACAAGTATTTACACCAGGCCGAATGCCCGGAAAGATCTTTGCTTGTCAGTGACGAGGCAGTTCCAAGCCCCAACAACCCGGTCGTGCCCAGCCTCGTATGGCGCCCTTTTGGCCCAACATGGAATGGTTCGCAGAGCCGCATGGCTATTTGCATGGCAGTAATGCAGTCTGGGCCGGTGATCGCCATGTGGATGGCTGAGCATGGCAAATCCGCCTCCTAGCTCCTGTGGCGTGCGTGGAAGTGAAGCAGTTTGATGGGGCCCATGCACCGCATGGTCGGCAGCTTCCGCACACTAAGGGTCTCGGTTCCGGGGACCTGGCGTGTTTTGAGCCGTGCTCGCCGGGGAACCAATTGAACGCTCGTGTGGCTTTCTGGGTCGTTAGGCTGAGCCCTTCTTTTCTCAGGACCTGGAACTCAGATCAACTTCTTTAGAGAAATATTCAAATACCCGTACCATGGGAGAGCCTCTTGGTCGGTCGATGTTTCTGCAGACAATGAGCAATCGCCAAGTCTTCAGCTCGTGGCGACTCTGCAATACACAGCCTCGAGCGGCATGCGATGGGCAGTGACGCATCATTCCCGTGGAAATTGTCTTCTTGTTTCACAATCCGACTGGGCATCCAAAATAGCCGAAGCCAATTATGGCAGTCCTGCTAAAGCAAGCCACATGGCGTTTTAGGCGAGGTCTGTTTGAGGGTTCTCATTATATATGGTGCATGATTCGTCTCAATCTCGTACTCCTTGTTTTCAGCTTGCAAAAATGTGATTTGAGAGTAGCCTGGCTGAACGGCAAGGGATGTCCGCAAATAGGCGGCAAATGCATAGTGATGATGATGTGCACGGCGGTGCAACCTTCGAACGCGGGACGGGAGCAGATCAGGCACTCAGGGCTAGAACCAGGAACCATAATCGACTGGCTGATATTTTTGGGTGCCTAGGGCGAGACCTGCATTTTGGAGTTTCTTTTCCACTCGTGCCGGTCGAGTCCCATGTAGCCGTGTAGAATGACCGGATCCTATACGCATTGCAAGGGATCGTCTGTGGGTCGATCTTACCCATAGCCTCGCGAGCCTTGCAAGCCAATACGCAGATGGATATGTCGTACAAGTTTTTCGGGGCTGGACAACGCAGTACTTGGCATTCAGGCCTTTTGGGGGCTGAGGTTTTTTACTTTTGAAGTCTACGCAGTCCTGTACGCTACCTCCGTACACGCTACTTCCCAGACTATGTCAGCTAAGCTACCCAGAAAACGTACTGCGCTGCATCGGGGTGAACCATGAACATACCCATAAAAAGGGATCGCCACCTTTCAACAACCTCATCACCAATCGTGCCATCTAAGCGAGCAACAGTCGGAAGGTAGTCCGCCTGTTCTATTACGAAAAGTGCTAAGGCGTGCGATCGTCATCCTTTCTCGAGGGCTTCGTTCATTTTCTGAGATCGAAAAAGTTTGCTGGGGCATTTGGATCGCCAGCTGAGTAAAGAACATTACGGCTTCTTGTGTGCATCGGCATAATTGAGATTTTGTCGTCTCGCCTCCATTGAGTGCTGCGCTGACCTCCGCGAGAGTGCAATAATGTTTGAAGAGGCATAGGGAAGAAGGCAGTCGCGAAATGCAGAGCGTCAGCGGTAGAAATCAACGGTCACTCCTTCAACGTTCGCCGCGCCTTCCGACATGACACCAATGTGTCCAACAACTCGCTCGTAACAAGAATCACAATGATCGGTGTTATCAAATCCTTCTTCAAGATTCTGAGAGTTCCGTCGCAGCAGTCTAACAAGCTTTCCAAGATCTGTCTTGCACGTGGTATGTTGCAGAACACTGCTGCACTCTTCTGTGGACCGATTGCTTGCAGAGGCTTGCGCTGCTCGGCGAAAGCTTCGTGATGGCATGTCTTAACCGAACGAGCTTGGCGGAGAAGACAAGCAAATGTAGCATCGAGCATGTTGCGCCCCTCCCAAAGTCGCAGGTCCAACCGACCGACCAAGAGAGTCGGTCATTGTCGGTGAAGGCTTACTTGCGCGCCTTCTTGCTCCCCTGCATCGTACAGGCTACGCCCGTGTCCAAAATAACGAAAAACTCCCTGCGACTCTCTGTGCCAGACGTCACAAGACATCTTCATGGCAGCATGGGGCGACAGACGCTGTAGAATCGTGCGCAACGAGCAACTCACTGTCTTTGACACGAGTTCAGCCACTTTGAGAGCTATCCCGACTGGACCTTTCGATGGATTCGTCCGACCAGTATTTGAAGAATCTGCGACTCAAGCAAGTTCTTTGTCCCTACTCCGAGACTTGATCGCCCTGCATGCCGTGCATCGCACAATGGCTGACAGTTGTAGCTGTAGAACAACAGTTTGTTCCACGGCGGCTTTCAGACTGCAGTCTAGATCCAGAGAGTGATTAGACCGCAGAATTACAATGATCCTTGGATTTGCATAAAGACTGACATCTCTACTTGTGGCTCTTGGAACTTTAACATTCCCGTCAATCGCCCATTGTGCATTAAACACATCACACGGCACTTTGCCTCACTATGCGAACGATCAGTTTTGCCATTTGTCCCATGCTGGCTGCCGCACTCTCGTTGCGCCGAGACGACGTTGGAGCTCTCTGCGCCGCCACGAAGGCCGATTGCCAGAACCACAAAGAAAATTGGCCGTCGCACAAGGTAGAGTAGAGGACCCTGCATTTGTTCGAGTACTTGCTAGTGTGTCAATTGCGGCATAGATTCAATGCTGCGCAAAGCAAAACCCCGACGTATACATGAGGAACGCGAAGCGGTCCAACGGCATCAATCGCATCGGACCAGCGATCTACTGCGAAGTCTTCAGCTACAGATTCGCTGGAGACTATGTGAAGTTCGAAGGCTCCGAGTGTAATGCACACGATGACTGTACCTTGAGTGTCGGCATGAGCGTGAGTGTTTCTGACACGTGGACCGTCGACGGCGGTCTTTCTATCAATGTCCCTGGGCCTGCGAAGGGCATAGAAGCCGCGTTCAACGCAGGTGCCTCGTATGCCCATACAGACACTCGCACATACACCAATACCGTCATACACTCAAAGAAGGATGAGCCCTATGCAAAGGGACACTCAGGCTTCGGGCCCATGTGCCGTATTACATCACGTAAGGATGGCATTCGACTCTAACTCCAGAGTCTCCATTGGAAGTTTCGCGCGCTGACAATCTTTGATAGATCATGCGGCTCGATCTCGTTCTGGAAACCAAAAGGTTTAGCTTGTGAAAAAGATTGCTGGTCTGAATGGTATGGCACAGAGCCAGGGAACCGGTACTGCAATGACTCTCCGGTCAAAGGGAAAGGAGGCTTGGATGGTCGTGTCATTTTCATCACTACCAAAGCAAACGGTGAGCATCTGGGCCCTGAGCACCAAAGTCGTTTTTACAAAGACATTCTTGTCCGGCCTGCTCGCGCTTGAGGTGTTTTGCCCTGCTCAAAGTCCTAGGGTGGTCGTATGTACTGGTCAACAAGATCGCTAGGTAGCGGAGAGCAGGTCGTACGAAATTAAGTCCATGATGAAGCGGTCGCATGGAGTGTCTGGTGTGTAAGTCGAGTTACTGAGCCTCATCATATTAACCGCCCGATGACATGTACTCCAAGCTTGCCCGAGCAGCGGCTCTCACCTCGTCATCGGAATTCTCGTAAGATAACTCCTCCAGACGTCTCTTCCAGAACGACCATCGCTCAGCTCCATTCGAGAATTCCCTTGCTCCATCGGGCAGTTGACGCTTCGTCCAATCTCCCAATCCTTTCGCTACAACTCGGTCGTAGACTTCGCGCTCATTGTATTGGAACATGGATGCGACGGCGAGGATGTGAAAGTCAAGCTTGACTTGATTGTAACCAGTAGCTTCATCTGGAGCAATCTGCTCATCGCTCCGGTCGATGTTTTTCTCGAGCGTGCGCATTATGCGTTGAACCATGGCCTTGTTCATCGGCAAAATGTGCTCCGCAACCAACTGAGCTTCGATGTCCTTCATTCTCAAATAAAGTGTTCGTGCTTGCAACGCGCCCAATGGTGAGTCGGAATACTGCCGGTAAATTTGGCCTGGCTGGATGTCTGCTCCAGTGCTCTCGTGCCACATCATGCCGAAGTACGGGAAATGTGCCCATGTGAGTGGTTTCCTCTCGGCAACAGCTTCGCCTTTGTGGATGTTCCCCGGAGCTTTCGCGATCGCACTCAGTAGGATAAATATTTTCGGGGTAAGTGTGGATGGCCATTCTAGGAGGGCTACTATGATGAGTCGCCATAAGTTGCCAAGAGCCAGGATGTCATCAGAATAGCCTCCGAGGGCTGGTACAGGCGAGACGGACAGTGGGTGTGTCATGGACAATGCCGCCTCATCTGCATTTATGCGAGCATCGTGGAAAGCTTTCAATGCGTCGACCAACAGCGAGTACTATCGCTTCAGGCTCGGTAATATGTCGCTTGACCAGGTCCTCTATCCACTTTTTGTCCACAGAATTGACAATTTGACATGGGCTTCACTCTGAATCAGGCCAGACAAGACGACAAGCCTCAGATTTGGCTGCTAGAGGCCCGAGATCTGAATATAAAGGCGATCATACCAAAGCTTCGAGTGAGGTTCGTGTAGATTGAGGCTGGCATGCGGCATTTACGGCATTGGTAAACGTTTTGCCGTCGTTAGGATGCCGAGCTGTAGAAACGGTACAGGCACGTGGTATACGCCACAACGACGTAATGCGGTCTGACCGCTACACCTAAAGTCCATATGTTTGACATGTCTGAAGATGCCGGGTGGTCGGATTGAGATAGCGTGTGAGGAAGACTGTGTATAATGTGCTTCACGGGTGATTGTAGGTTTCGTTTGGTATCGGCAGCACTACGGGAGTTCTCAGCGTCAATCTGTCTGAAGCATTAAGTAGCGCCATTATCGTGTCTGGCTCACCGCTGAGCACCGATTTCAGTCTACGCTCAAGGTCCAGATCGATATGTGGACTTTTCACGGTTCAGTACACGATTTGCCCAAAGCGATATACAAGCGTGAGCCTCTGTCCGAGTTCTCCCTGTGCTTGGGCACGTGCCAGCCTCACCACTTCCCCGGATGATTTTTGGAACAATTCCGCGCTCATGGAGTCATGCTTCATTTCTGTTACCTTCATAGCTGACACCAAACCGCGGTGTACCAATGCGGATCAGCGCATTTCCGATATCTTCAGAGAGTCAGAAACGATCGCCACTACTCTCACAGACGCCGTGTTCGCTGCTCCGCCCCAAGGCACCGTGAAACACCTCGCGATTCAGCCCCTGGATCATGCACAGTGCAAGGCTAGTAGGATATGTCTCCTCTACTTCTAGTACAGTTGCGATAGATGTTTCTAGACTTTGGCTTTCAATTTAGCAAGGACAAGTCTGCGACTCTGGCGGCCTGATCTGAGCAAAGCAATCTATACTGATTGCGAGAGATATACAGCGTGCTCTAGTACAAAGGTTCATGTCTCTCATACTTCGTTGATTCTATCATCATCATCACAACTTTTCCTCTCACACCTACCTCCAAACGAAACTAAATTACCGCAAACATGCAGTTCAGCCTCGCCGCTCTTCTCGCCGTTGCCTTCTCGGCTACTTCGGTCTACGCCGCTTGCCCCGACGGCGCCGGCAACTACCCTGTACGAGACGAACCGATGGTTTTGATTTCACTCACGCTGACGAACGATTCTATAGTACTGCGAGGGCCGCAACCAAGTAAGATTGAAGCGGAGGTCTTCTAAAGACAAGCGTTCTAATCAACTCCTAGATGCGTTGCGTCAACAATGTGCCGACTCTCAAGTTTGCCTGCAACTCCCTCGAGAGGTGCAACTTCCAGGAAGGCCAGACCTACTGTCAGAAGATCTAAGCGACAGAAAAGAATACCCATGGAGACTCTCGTGAATGGAGGCAACAGCCGGCGCATACGAAGAAGAGAACGTATATGCAACATTCCATAGAACGACTCGATCTGAATGTGTTGAAACCACTTGCTTGAACCCATTTGTCATCCTTTCTTTTTCTCTATGTTCCTGCATCTCAACGATTTTTCTGGCGACAAGAGGATCTATTACTATACCACCACACTGGAACAGAGATCTGATTCACACTTGTAATAAAGATGATGCGATGAAAGCAGTACATCAAAAGGTCACTATCAGATATTTGCATCGACAAGATTTGATATGTGCGATTCGGCCCTCCGATGTAACAATGTTTGGTAGAGACAAGATAGGTTTAACCTGTAGATGGAGATGTGAAATGTGAACTACTGTACCTAGGCCTCAATTCTTCAAACTGATGCTTCCCCTGAGAAATAAATTCGGAATGTTGGTAGTTCGTTGTTGACCCAATACCAGTATGCTACAATTTTGCGTATGTTGTGCTTCTATGGTTGAGTACCTTCTATGTTTGGAAATTAGGATGATATCAGGTGTATTCCGGGAGGACAGCGAGACCAAGGCAAGAAGGCACGCACCGCTATTCGCAAATCAATCAGCAAGCTACCTTCATTATGAAAGATATTGAACATATATATTGATCCATCAAAGCACCGCCAGCACATACGACCATAGGTCAGTGAAAACTGGGCATCCCGTCCGCTCTGCCATACATAAGCACTGAACCGGGCGACTAGTACTAGAGTGGGTGACCATCTGGGAATCCCGCCTGTTG
>Ga0265797_10006907_pt1 | contig 15808 bp, 8 predicted proteins | sample P2T30metagenome_FD_192433 | JGI IMG/M metagenome (GOLD analysis project Ga0265797, IMG submission 192433) | Plant litter microbial communities from East Loma Ridge, Irvine, California - P2 T30 | ecosystem: Environmental > Terrestrial > Plant litter > Unclassified | place: USA: California... | reverse complement strand
CGGCGGGTGGGGTCTCGACGAATGCTGGCGGGAGTAGCGGAGGAGGTGGGAATCCGTATGATCAGGGGTACGATGGGGGTGGAGGCGGGAGTGGGAGGAGGTTTGGGAGGGTGACGTGAGGGGTTATGTGGGATGTGAGGGAGGTGTGTTTGTGGTTTTCAAGTGATGGAGAGTTTGGGGAGAGGACCCTCAAGAACGTTGTCGATGAGCTCAAGAGCTCTGGAGAAATGCGAGTGAAGCCTAGAGACAGGCTACAGGCCACTTTCCACAGTAACAGCCACGAATATTTACCTACAGACTAGGGAAATCGAAGAGAGGAGAGAGCGGGTGGATCAACAATTTGGAACTGGGAAGCGGACAAAAAATCTTGATGATCCAATATGCCCAATAAATACAAAATGTCCTAGGCTCCCAAGGAGACCCCATTCAGAACGCCATTTCCTATATGCACATCATGCCTGTATGATTCGTATGTACGGCCGTCGCAGGGGCTCTGCTCACTAAAGAAGAGCCATATGTGCAGAAAAAAAGGCTGGCAGCGAGAAGAAGGGAAAGAAAAGAAAAATACGAAAAGACATCGCAGACACAAAATCAAACCGGTCGTCATAACGGGCTATACCGCACATTCGTCGAACCATTCCGATCCCAAGCGAACAACCCAGCCTTATACCCTCTCCTCTTCCGCAAGAACGTCCTGACGCCCCAGACCAGCGCAGCAACGAGCGAAACGACGATCGCGAACACGAACAGCTTCATGCTCCAGCTCCCGCTCGAGACGCTCTGCGCGGGCTCAGAAGTCCCGAGGATCTGCTTGTCTTTGTCGTACGCTACCGCGCGGAAAGACATCCAGCCCTCACCTTTAGGAATAGTGAAGGACTCTTCGAATCCCGTTTTCTCGATCTCATCGACGGGCGTCCAGTCGCCGTTCTCGGTCTTTTGAGCTTGCAGTTCCCAGTTCTGGATCTCAGTCGCGCCGTTCCAGCTCACGAAAACTTTGCCATTGCTCAGGCGCGCGCTGGGCGGCCAGGAGGGCTTGCCCACCCAGTCGTGCGTCTTAAACACACGGTAGCTCTTGGCGCGCTCCAGGATGAAGGTCGAGGAGGCGGAGACGTGGGCTTCGCAGAGCAGGGTGCCGTCCGGGGAGAACTCGCTCCAGGCTGCGGAGGCGCCCCAGCCGACGAAGACGTTGCCGGTCTCGGGCACGATCTCCACGGAGCCTTGCGAGGAGGCGAGGATGCGGGAGTGGTAGCTTGAGAAAGATTGCAGGAGCTCGGCGGTCATGGCGTTGGTGTCGAGGCGCACGATGCGGGCGTTGCTGTGCGTGGCGTCGACGTGCAGCGGACCCGCCATGCCGTTTGCGAAGAAGGAGATGGTGTAGATGCCTTTTTCGGCGTTGGCGTCGGAAGGCAGGCCGATCCAGCGGGCGTCGTGTTGCCAGGCGAAGTCTGTTGCGAGGCCTTCGCTTAGGTCGGTGAAGTCGTTGTGCATGCCGCCGAGTCGCCAGAGGACTTTGCCGGATTTTCCGTCGATGAGGGAGATGCTGTGAGTGTGGCGCGAGGAGACGAGGTAGTTTCCGGAGGAAGGCTCCTTGTCGACTGAGTTGATGTGGAAGGAGTCGAAAGGTGAAGCTTCGCTGTATCCTCCGAATGGGTCGGTGTAGTAGGTTTCTGAGGGCGGGAAGTGGTCGCTAGCTGACCATTCGAACAAAAGCTCGTTGGTTTCAAGGTCGATCTCCTGGAACATGGAATCGACAATCCAGCCGTTTTTGCCGCGCCAGTGTCCAAGACCCGTAAGATCGGCTTCCTTCTTGTGGTAGACGGTCAATAGAACCGTGTTGTCGTCCGTAATCTTGAACTCGTGCAAATCGCCATGCAGATCCTCCCCAATAGCATCGAACTTCCTTGTGACGTTGTACGAGCTGTCCAACATGTAATATTCTCCTTGTCCCATGGTCGCCGCTTTCTGGCCCGCCCAGAATGTGATATACTTCTCCCCCTTGTAGTTCTGCTGACGCATGTTCAACGTCGTTCCGAATTCCTCAGATGTCCAGACCAGACCACCGCGTGCGTCCAAGATACTCGGGCCCGGATGTGCTATCGATGGGCCGCTGAGTGTGATGAAGACATTGCCGCTGTCGCATTGGTCGTCCCATGCTACCAGATTGGGTTGTGATGCCGGGAGATCAAAAGAGACATATTCCTGCTCAGGGTATGCGCCATAGACTGCAAGGTCGTAGAAAGGAACTTCTAGAGCAGGGATGAACCAGGCAAGGATTGGTAGCAAGGCCTGATGTACGACAAAGAGGCAGATGAAAAGACTCGTGACCGCCGCCAGAAATAGAACGGCTAATCGAGTCTTAGGCCGTTGTGAGAGCATGTCTGTAGATAGAGAGTATGGAGGGTGTTGGCCGCGAGCGGCAAGGGCGAAGAGCGCCCTTTCGGCTTCGAGTCCTGCTCTTGTACTGGGTATGCAATGCGTAGGGGCGGCTTGTGATAGGGAATATGTGACAAGGATGCGAGATTGCTGCAGATAACAAGACGGAAAGGCGAAGCGAAGGGACTCGAGAGCTCTCCTACCTGCGAATGGACAAGAGTATTTACCCCAGGACAAGCTTGATGGGCAGTCGTGGTTTGCCCTGTTGAGAGGGTTGCGGCGATGCGCCAATGCTCGATGCCATGGCCCGCTACTGATGAATGGCGGCCGTGCCAAGTTGTCTTTGTATTGAAGTACCCGCTCTGCCGGATGGCCCGTGGGGAGTGACATTCGCTCACGGAAAGGCCATTCCAGCGAGTATTTGACTGTGCGGTGCTGGCAAGACTGCACGATCTTCGACACGGCCTTGGTCTACTGCACATCAATTTTGCCCAGATGTTGTTGGCGTCAGTGGGCAGGGAAAATAGAGTGTTTGTCAGACCTAACGCACGTGGGTGGCGCCGTGAAGGTTTCCTGGGCGGAGATGGAGGCGTCCCAAGATTCGTTAGTCGCACCCACGTGCGGCAATGGACGTGCGGCGAAAGTGCGCGTTCAGTTGGGGTTGGGGCAAGCTGGGAAACTCGGGAATGAAAGCGAGTTCCAGCAGCGAGTTCCAGCAGCGAGTCCAGCGAGTCCGAATCCTCAACGGTGTTGTGGGCCTCTTCTAGATAGGGTAGTGGTGATGGCGTATTCAGCGTATCCTATACGCTGAATACAGTATCGTGCTTTAAAAGCTCAACACTGCCATCCACTGCCAATGCCTTTACTTTTTCTCCTGGTTTCATATGTCGAAACTGTCGTCCATCGTAATCTTCCGTTCCGTGGTCATCGGTCGGAGGCTGTCAAGTCGGAAGTGAAGTCGTAGTCCAAGTAGTACAAAGTGCGTAGGCGGCTGATACTTGCTGGCAGGCTGCGCCAAACACTCGGTACCTCCTACAGCCTTGCCTGTGTCGCCAGCTGAGAATGAAATTCCCGTGAGCGAAAGCGGGCAGTGCTGCGTGATGTCCCTTGGTCGTATCTTAAAAGGAACGAAACATCACAAGAAGTGTTAGGAGGAGCACATGTGTCCTTTCAGGAGAAAAATATTATGGCGTCGAAATTAATCTAATGGTGCCATACCAATGCTGTCGCCTGCACTAGGCTCCGAACCAAAACGTTCACGAAGCGAAGGATTGCTGCACAGACAAACGCTTGGGATTGGTCTACAATACGAGCTCTGGGTCCACGATCGTTGACGCCGCAACATTGCCTTTGTTCTCGATTTTTGAGCTCCTCGAAGATACGGTCCACCATCGAGTATGCAAACTTGTTCGGATTGCATGATGTCGACGAAATAGCGCTTTCAGGAGAGCACGTGGCTACTTCAAATTCAACCCCACCGTTCATCATTCGAATCTATATATTCTTTCATCGCTAGCCTCAGCCCTGCCTTCTCATCCATGACTGTATCAAAGTCAGGCGACGTCTGCGACTCCTCTTCCGCACAGTGCCTTTCCGCCCTTGATTCCCGACGCATCAGGCGCAAAACAGCAGCAGTCGCAGCAGCGAACATCACCAAACACGCCACAAACCCTGCAACTGCGCCAGCGATCTCGCCAAAAGAGGTTAATTGGCCGTCATGATCGTCCGCGCTTTCAATATGAAACCGGTTTGTCAGGTTGGCATATCCACTGCTTGGAGACTCGCTGCCGCTTAGCCAGAGACTGTATGAGCTTTACGGAAGGAGAAGTCAGCACCTACTAGGCAGGAGACATACTGGACGACACGCTGCTTACACGTCATGCTCCTTGACATCTGGCACTGTCCAAGTGTAGGAGCCACTGCCTGCAGCCGTGGTTTGATTCTCGAAGATTGTCTCGACAGGACTCCAGCCACTCAGGCCATCTTCGTCAAAGCGCTGGACTAGAAGAAGTTCCAGATTCTACGAAGAACAAGAATCAGTACCAGCTTGGAGACCAATGGTTCCCTGGACATCATGCGTGCTTACATAGTCGCGATCAGCTGTCCAATGGAGCTCACAAGCGTCGCCAGTGTAAAGTCTCAATGGCACTGCATCGAGCAAGATCTCCGCCAACCCAATGGCCGAGAAGCTCGTAACAAGCAGTGTAGCGTAGAAGGAGAGGAGCTTCATGACGGGCAGGTCGCTGTGATGTGTAAAAGGTGTCGGACTTTGGGTCACGCAGTACAAGACCTGCCCACTGGAGTCTATAAGCAGACTTGCAAAATTCTGCTGCCTGTAGCGCTTTACGATTCTATTCTGGTGCCTGATCTAAGGATGTCGCTTGGTCAATGGTGGATCTAAAGTCGTTGTTAGTGTGATCCTTCGGCTTGCGGCTGGAGTCTGGCCGCTGCGCTACCGAGATCCTGACGCCTTACCGTCGATTTGTAGGGCGAGGACTTACATCATCAGTACATTTTGTTCTGCATACCCGACAACTATTCTATCTCGTAGCAGTGATACTTTGATAATTTTCATGTTGCACATCCCGCCAATGGAGTGGCGCCTGGACTGGACTTCGAAGCTGTGCACATCAGGCCATGCGCCGCCGCCAGCGGGGCACAGTGCATGCATGGGGGATGCATGGCGAGATGGCGAGGCTGTGGCATTTGTCGCACGATGTTAAACTTCAGCCTGGCAACTTTGTCTTTTCCACAGCTTTGGAACATGCTTGACATGGTCCTCGGATCCTCAGACTCTCGCAATCTTCGACCTAAGAGTCATCTCTCATCATCTCTCAGCCTCACAGAAACAGGATCTTGCTTGCAAATGGGAAGCAGACACCCAATGCAGTCTCAGTAGCGCCGCGATGGAGGCCGTGGCAGCAGTCGGCGTGGCTGCGGCCGCCGTACAATTTCTGGACTACTCTGTCAAGACACTCACTCTCTGCAAAGAGATACGAGACAGCCCATCAGGCTCGACCAAAGCCAACGGAGAGCTGACGACGTCCATCAACAAGCTCACAGCGATGCAAAAAGATCTCCGCAAGAACAGCAACGCGACATCGAGCACTTACAGACAGCTCATCAGAACCGTCCAAGAGTGCGCTGCCGTCTCCACAGAGCTCCTACAGCTGCTCGAACATATTCGTGACCAGTCACGGAAGAGCGCTGGAGTGGTGAGGGCGGCTTGGCAGGCTATGAAGAAGCGGAAGACGATTGAGAGACTGCAAGAGCGCCTGGGAGATTGTCAGACCAAGTATCATCTCGCTTTGACAACAGACATGCGCGATGAGGTTCTCCGGTTGCTGGAAGACCAGGGCAAGAGTACCAAAAGTATTCATGACCTCATTACGAAAAGGTTCGACTTTACTCGGGACCAGATCCAAGCACTTGATGAAAACGTCACTCAGCTTTCCGACGCGGCGCAAAAACAGCTCTCTGCACTCGGAAACCGACAGCAGCAAGTCAGCGCCGGTCTCAGACGCGGCCAGCATGATCTTAACAGGAACATTGACAGTCAATTTTCGAAGTTGTCAACGTCTTCTATGCAGCAGGATCTCCTCGATAGCCTATATTTTCCGGAGATGTTCGCAAGACAAGAGAGCATGAAAAGGAACTCGCCAGGCACCTATGAGTGGGTGTTTGGAACCGAAGATCGAGAGGAGCTTGGAGGTCGTATCAAACGCTGGCTACGCGAAACCCATGGACCGCCTGTCTTTTGGATCAGCGGGAAGCCTGGATCAGGAAAGTCATCGTTGATGGCCTTTATCATGAGTGACGAGCGTACCTTTGAGTGTCTGGAGACCTGGGCGGGGAACCGCGTCCCATACATCTTCAGCTTCTTTTTTTGGAAGCCTGGCGTAAAACTCCAGAAGACGTTGATTGGGTTCATGCGGTCTCTAGTCTGGCAAATTTGCAAGGCAAAATCATCAATAATTGACCATCTTGTATCCCAAGACACCACACTGTTGTATTCCCCATGGAGCGAAGCAAAACTCGCCAAAATCCTCAGACTTGCATTGTTGGCTTGCCGCAACGACCCTTTGATGTTTGTCATAGACGGTCTGGACGAATGCGAAGATAACCACAATGATTTGCTTGGCGAGCTTCAAGTTCTCAATATCAATCCGCACACCAAGGTCTGCGTTTCGAGTCGGCCAGACCAAAGTTTCTGCCAACGGCTAGAAGCATTACCTTCTGTCCGTCTTCAAGATCTGAACTATGGAGATGTCTTGGAATATGCTTATAGCAAGCTCGGAAAGGGAGATACCCGAACGAAGAGACTGGCAGAGCGTGTTGCGCTAAAGGCCGAAGGAGTCTTCCTTTGGGCTGTCTTGGTGTGCGACTCACTTTGTTCGGGACTCATGGCACAGGATGACGACGAAACACTTCTGCAAAGGCTTTATGCCTACCCTCAAGGACTGGACGACCTCTTCGACAGTATGTTTGCCAATCTAGAGGAGGTCCATTACAACTCGTTGGCATTCTACTTCTACGCTGCGCAGCAGTCTGACTTCAGCGTCGCGCTGGCCGTAGCATCGCAGCCAACACAGCCTATCGAATCTCTCGAGCAATTCGGTGCAATGTGTGAACGCGAAGCCACTCGAATCACGCAACAGAGCAAGGGCTTGCTTCATATCAGCGCGCGCTACCCAGATCGTAGGGTATGCAACTGTGCATGGTCCCTGAAGGATGTTCGTACTGGTAGTACATCGCTACCTCCACTTCAAAGCACTGCTGTCCGCCTCGCAAAAGAACATCTGCGTCTGTATATCGCATTCGTTCACCGATCGGCCCACGACTACGTCTTTGGAGATAACAACGCTGATAGCCCCGTGTGGCTACAACCAGTCCATAGAGATGAGACCATCCGAAAGGTGTTGAAAGGTGCGCTATGGCTAGCTCAATACGGACCAATCCTCCACGTACATGCAGGGCGGCTGCGCACGATAAACAGCTTTGATTTGATGCTTCGCTCCGTGGATCCAGCTGACGTCTTGGAAGCTGAACAGAAGTGGCTTTGCAAAGATCTAGAGAGGTACTTCCACTCAATCGACTCATGGACGTCTGCAATGAAGGACTACGATCAAGTTAGCCAACATATGAATAGATCTTCGGAGGATGATGGGTCCGATCCACAAGATTCCCAGCTTCCTCTGCGGCGTTTCTGGCAAGACATGATCATGGTCTATCCCGACTTCGTAGCATCGCGCTCGTGTCACCTTTGGGATCGCGACGATACATATCTTAATGTTGCTGCAATTCTCAACTCGTGGTATCCTCGCCGATCCCTCTACAGACCCGAAATGTATTCTGCTATATTCTCAGTCGCAACTGAGTTCCTTCGGCGTGGATTGCCCTATAAACAGGTCACATTACTCGAGACGCAACGACGACACTACTCCGTGATGTCTCAACCCAGGCGCTCTGAGGACGGAGGGGAGTTGATCTCTTGGAAATCCTTAAGCACTTGCCACGAAGCGTTTTACGTCCTGCAAATGACATTCACAGCGACATTGATCGCCAGAAACGACACTAGTCACAGGTCTGATCATATGGAGACCGGCAGCATTCCACTGGATCAATTATTAGATTGTGTATCGTCTATGGAAATCGGCATACTCGAGTTCTATTGCGCATTGGTTCAAGGCTGGCAACTATTTTACGCAGTACCACGCTACGTCCAGAAAGATCCTCTACCTCTGCAATTGTCCATTCCGATGCTCTACAAGTATCCTCCGACGTCGCGATATCTCAACTATGTTGCCAAAAAGAGGTTACTGTCGTGCCGAACAGAATTAAGACTGCAATTGTCGTGTTTCTCAAGGAAAGGACCAAACAGGCTCAGAGCAGCCGAATTTCGACCCATTCCGGTTGCTCCCATCGCCTCCTACTGCTTGTCTCTGGCAACAACGAGGGCACTGTTGATGTTCATCGATGTTGACTATCGCAACTCTGATGGGACGACATTTGTTGGGTCAGTGGCGGACATTTCAGGCTGTATTGAACTCGTGATGGGTGATATATGGGACGATGTTGGGAAGCAGCTCACAGCGTGGGATCAACTATACCTCAGGACGTGTGTGAAGTTCTACTTTCCATACTTTTGGGAAACAAGAGCTCCAGGAGTGGAGGCTTGCTGAGGAGAGTTGCCTGCAACAAGGACCAAGGTTACAAGCATGACGCCGTCGGCTTGGGTGACAGACACGTAGTCCTGGGGAGGCGGGAGCATCAGCGTGAATGGAAATGCGCCAGGATGAGCCCACGCGGTTCTTGGCGAGATCATCTGCGAGACGCAACCGTTGATAGTCCGCCAGCTGCTGCCTCGGAAGTACTGTACCATACAGCATGCTTCACGGATCGAACCGAGATTGGCGGACAAATAGCGGACAAATACAGATTCGCGTTGCTCGCTAACCGCAAGAACTTGGACCTCCGCGTGTATGTGCTATCACCAAGCAGCCGAACCGACGGCGCTGCGGCTTCAGCTCATTGCCGGATGTGGAATGAATCGATGGGGTCTTTTCGTGAACTAGAGTCTAGACCCCGTGAGTCGTCGATGGCCGTTGTAGGCAGCTATATTGCAGGCGGTATTGCTGATCTTGTTCTCAGAAAACATGACGGTGGGACTTCCGAAGCAAAGGAATGCGTGTAAGATGAGGGACTTCGACAATCGAGGCTGGGCTGCATGCTGCCTGCATAAGATTGACCGAGCTCCTGATCCTATGGATCTGCATTGACGATGTATTTCTTACGAGCGATGGATGTAACCCGGTCGAAGGCACTGGAGCTCTTGCAGACCCGGCTTGCGGGTCGAGATCTTTACATTTCGGCTTTTTCTGATGGCTTGGAAGGCTGACTCAGGTCTTCAGAGATTGATGTAGGGACCCAGGTGATCTTCAATTTGCCCACTCTGGCACTCTGCGAGGCGAAATGATTGATGATCGACCAGGGGCTGTCAATGAATCATGTCCTCTCATGATTTCTGTTGACCCGAGCGCGATGGAGGGACAAATTCAGACTTGCGTCGCTCGCTTATCGCGCGGACCTTGTCACCTTGATCATAGCGCTCGTGTACATGTAAGAAACTGAATCGGTAGCTTGGGAAACGGGTCTGCGGCTTCCATGTAGACCTTGTGAGTTGTCGTTGCAGGTAACTGAGCTGCAGAATGTAATGCAGGCCTTGTCGCGGGCCATATTGCAGGCGGTGTTGCAGGTAGTATTGCAGATGGAGTCGCAAGTAGGATTGCAGGTGGAGTTGCAGGTGGTATTGCGGGTAACGTTACCGAATAAGTACAGGGCTCGTCTTACCGCCACCCTCGCTTGCGACTCTGATTATGTTTTTGTCCATGCGGTGGCATGCAAGGCAATCGCTATGCCTCAAACCGATACGCTAACAACGATGGTCAATTATGCATCATGCATGCAGGTTCTGCATTGCCCACAGAAGGTAAGATCGCTGTTCACACGCCATCGCCAAAACTGATACCCAGCCGGCCCGTAAGACGGCATGCAGCATGCAGCAAGAAGGCGTGCAATAGCTATATGTGATCTTCAGGATGCGGGTGCCTCGCGGTGTCGTGCAGGCTGATCGTCGGAACAAGGATGAGTTCCGGCGAAGAAGCTGGTCGTGACCTTGCGTCCATACAACAGATTGCAAAGCTCGCGGTAGTGCATAGACTTCATTAAATTATTGTCAACCGACACACAGTCTACGGCTTGACTGCCGGTGTGCATCCTTCGGCGTGGCTTGCTATATGTTGCTGACAGCAGGCTGAAGGATCTTGGGATCTGCGTCTTGCCGAAGATAGCTCCACATGGCATCGCTTCGCGCGGATGGACTTTCGTGCAGGACTTCTGCAGATCGAACCCCTTGGCTGTACATCAGATGATCAGAGAGCTCGTCTAAGTGGAGGACTGGTTCATGCAAGAAATCGGAATTCCAAGTTCTTGTGACGTGGCAACAATGGCTCGGCTTGGAGCTAACGGCACGGTCTTATCAAGTCACACATTGAAGTATCTGATGCACACCGTAACATCAATCGAACGGTACAGAGGCGTCCCATTTGGACGCGTATTCGCATCTATCGTGAGAATATGCAACATGGCTCGATGCTGGTGTCTTAGCATGTCCCGAGCTCATCATCCATGCAGTACTGGCGGCGTCACATGTCACTTACATTTAACATAACAGAGGCGTGCGAGAGGCAGCAGCCTATATATTGCGCCTAAGTGTCCTTTTTCCCATTGTCGGGAACAGCTCAACAAACATTTCTCGTCGTCAAACCACCTGAACACTCGTCCCCATTCGCAACTATGCCACTGTGGTCCCTCAATCCGAGCCCCGTCAGTGTTGCACTTTACGCTGTCCCGAACAAAGATGGCGACAAGATATACCTTTGAAGCAACAACAACTATCGAGATGCGAAAGGAAACCTAGTCCGCGATGACTTGGAATGCAGATTCAAAGCTGAATCACCGGACTCCGATCGCTTCCAGATTGTGAGAGAAAAGGACGGTTGGCTGGCTTCGGATCACGGTGAATACGTTACTTTCCACGTACGTATCTCTAAGTTCTTAGAGCGCTCTGCACAGATCTGCAACACTTCAGTTGACGGTTTACGGTAGCCACCAGAGGAGAAGCGCCAATATTGGTTCGTCCTGAGGCAAGATTACGGTGAAGGCTTCTCCTACGTGGCATTGGGGGACAAATGGGTTTGCATTGGGGACAGGTACGATGACGGTGTCATGCACGCGAACCTCAAAGGCCACGGGAACTGGGTCGTGACAAAGCGTGCCACCGAAGGGAAGGGAATCAGGAACAATAACTGTTTCCTGAACGAGCCATGGTGATTGATGGTTAACATGGACCTGTCGTTGCCAGATCTGTCGGGATTCCCATTTCTAGTCGTACCAATGAAAGATTGTGATCCATTTTCTTCTGAACTGACCATGAGCCGCACTCAAAATCTGACCAGTGACCTTACTGCACGATTTTCAACATGTGCTGCTCGATCTGTATTGACTTTGGCGGACGTCCAAATGAGTCATGGCCCACTGGCGCTATCTTCGTCTTATCCAAATAGTCCCACCGTCTTTAGCGTTCGGGCACACGAAGATATCAATCTAGGTCCTGGTGTTTGGATGTCGTGCGGAAAATACTTTTTACTGCTTATCTCGGCATAGCATGCTAGCACAAGCTTTTGAAAGCTCTGCAACATTGTAACAGCCACTGAGTATGTCGAGTAAAATAGACCAAGAGTCACGGGCAGCCTATGCGGTATGTTAGCCGTTGTTTCGAGAAGATTGGATTGCGTGTTGCTTTTATCTAAGTGCCGCGATCAAGTCTACCAAGGGCTGCACTCTGAGGAAGCGTAAAGGACATCGCAGATGAGGAAACAGCTTAAGCTTCCTCCAGTATGCTTAGCTGTCTGATCATCGACATTGGTTTGTCAGTGAACCAATATGTGATGCAGAGCATTGGCTGTTTTGTAAAATTCGCCTTGATAATGGCGTTCCCTTTACCGCTACCGATGATTGCGTCTAACCGGGGGTTACATCGAGCCAGAAACATTGATGCAAGCGGCGAAATACTCATTTCAGGCGATGCTACCTCCGTACATTGGTGGCGTATGCTAACAGGTCTCGCCTACATAAGTTGTCAGAAGGCTAGAAGCAAGCGTATCTCGCCTGTAGAAATTTCTTGAATGCGGCACTTAAGTTCGACGTCGACACTGCACTGGCAGAGAACAGCCCGAGGTTGCAAGCTTTCACCAAAGACGTGGGGGCGCATACCAAAAGAGTGTGTATCGGAAATGTTAAGCATGGCGGTTCGACGCATGAAAGACTGATGAACATTGTAGCACATTCGCTAGGAATACCATTTTCTCGAGTCCGGCCCTGGCTTTTGCAAGAGCATCATGCCGTCCACGACAAGAACAAAACCATCATCAGCCCACCAACGGCTAATATCAGTCGCAATTAGCCTGATATGTGGCGTTTCCATCGCCGGCCGACTACACCTCAAACTTTGGGCCCACGAATTTGTTCAATACCAAGATGGAAAGGAGAACGATGCCTTGGTCTCGATTGTGTTCGAAACCGTGTACCTACTCCTGAGAATCCTCGTGGGAGGCTACGGAAGCTACGCAGTGTTCAGAGATCTGATCGGTCCCATGTTCGAGAAGCAGACTGGGAAGCAAGCGAAAGCTTGAGCCCAAATCTTGGAGGCATTAGATTCTGGTTGGAGGCATTGCTACTGGGACCATAGACTACTCATCTCCTCCACCTACGGGCATTCCAACGAGTCACCGACCTGTACCAAACGTACGAGCAGCGTGGTGCAACAACAGTTGGCAGCCCGCAAGTGTCATATCTCTAACGTCCTCGACAACCAGCCCATGCAGCTCCCTCCCTCTCCGCCCCAAACCACCACTCCCACATCTCGGAGACATCAATGCCACCATCCCAACACCACCATCCAACCCTCGAGACCAGCAACAAAACCTCCGCTTCTTTACTCCCCTTCTGATGCTCTCCATCCCCGGTGACCTTCCCGGTGCTTACCGCCGGGAGGGCAAGTAGCCATCGAAGTCCATCGCAAAGGCATGGCGGATGGCCCGACGGACTGTCGCGTGTTCTCGACGAGATGAGAATCGTCCCACGCAGCGTGCACGATGGAACAGTATAACTACCTTCCGACCCGGTCGCAGCTTAACCGTTACCAATTGAGAGATAATACTGGACAATATGCCAGCGTGACCAGTATGGAAAGCCTTTAGAAACAAGCATTGCCTTCCGGTAGTGGCGCCTCTGCTCGGTCGTAGGAATGTGATAGCGTACGCATCGATGGCAGGAACGTTCGCGAGATACAGTCAGGTAATTGTTTTTGCAATACTCGTACACCTCCCTTTTATCGATTTACATCTGTCCATGGGTATATCTCAAACAGTCTTCGAAAACAACTTTTGCCCTTTTCTCATTCCACCCGCAACATTTACTTGGTAGCCAACTCCTTGCCAACCCACTTCTCTAGTCCGCCCTGCGCAATGATATCCTGCACATTAGGCGGCAGCTCACCCACGCTCTGCTTCCACTCCTGGCCACCCTCACCCTCCTTGATGATGACCTGGCTCCTGCGGACGTCCCAAGTGAAAGTCCAGCCAGTGCGGACGGTCAGATCAGACTTGGGCTTGATCTGAGGAGCTGGAGGAGGCGAGTCCAGACTCTGACTGTTGTGGCTGGGCTCTGTGATGGGTGCCTTGCCGGCGTCGCCAGTGGCGGAGGGAGTGTCGTTGGAGAACTCGGCGCGCAGACGCTCAATCAGCTTGGGAACTTCGACGCCCATGAGAGCGTTGTTGATGCTGTTGCGGGAGAAGATGTTGCCGAAGCTGCCGGAGACGACGAGAGGGATGCCCTTGGCCAGGATGGCGGTGGCGGCTTGCTCGCGAGAGCTACCGCAGCCGAAGTTGAAGCCTGAGACCAGGATGTCGCCGGGCTTGGCGATGGTGGCAAAGGCTTTGTCGTAGTTCTCCATGGTAACAGTGGCCATCTTGGCGGGGTCCGAGGAGAAGGCGTCGTCGTAGGTGTACTTGCCGGGGTAGATAGCGTCGGTGTTGACGTTATCGGCATTGCACCAAACGATCTCACCAGTGACCTTCTCGGGGAAGCCGGGGAGAATCTCAGTGAGACCAGTGCCAGCAGCGGCAGGCTCTGCGGCGTCGGCGCCACCAGTCATGCTCTCCTCGCCTGCTGAAATGGCAGCTTCGGCGTCCCTGATCAGCTTGTCAAGAGCGTCTTCGATGGAGAAGCTGGTGTAGCCACCTTCGCCACGAACGACACCCTCCCATCCTTCAGGCTTCTGGTAAGTGCCAGGACCAGCAATCTTTCCCTTCAAAGCGCTAGCGGCGACCACCTCAGGTGATGAGAGGTACGCCTTGGCGTCAGTGCTACCCATGCGACCCTTGAAGTTACGGTTGGAAGCGGAGATACCAACCTCACCAGGCTCGAGAAGTCCAGTTCCGAGACCAATGCAAGGTCCACAGCCGGAGGGGAGCTCCTGGGCGCCAGCTTCAACAAGAGCTTGCCAGTCGCCCTGTTCCATGGCTGCTTGCTGTTCGGGAAGAGAAGCAGCGGCAATGTAGAAGTTGACGCCAGGGGCGATCTTCGGAATCTTGCCACCATTCTCCTTAGCGGCGTCCTTGAACACCTTGGCGGCAGCGGCGATATCACTCCTTCTGCTGTTGGTGCAAGAAACGAGGTAAGCCTTGTTGACCTTGATGTCTTGCTCTTCAAGCTCGTTTAGAGGAGTGGCGACCTTGACACTGTTGGGGCCGGAGACGTAGGGAGTGAGGGTAGAGAGGTCGAGATAGTACTCCTTGGCGTAGGTAGCGTTCTTGTCAGCGGCGAGAGGGTTCTGGAGAAGCTCATCGAGACGCTCGTGGTTGTAGCGAGTCTTTGTGGGGCTTGCAGTGTCTGAAGGAGTGTTGAATAGGGAAGCTTCGGTCGCCTTGGATCGGAGCCATCCCTTGAGGACGTTGTCGATGGGGAACAGACCGCTAAGAGCACCCCATTCGGTGGTCATGTTGGCAATGGCAAGACGGTCGTCGACGGGGAGTGTCTTCATGGTCTCCTCAGTTCCGGTGAACTCAATGGCGTGGTTGAGGACCTCATCGTTGTTGAACAGACCGCAAAGCGCAACAATGGCATCCTTGCCAGTGACGCCCTCAGGAAGCACGCCAGTAAAGGTGACCTTGGCAATTGGAGGAATCTGCCACCAAGTCTTGCCAGTCGCCCAGATACTGGCGGCGTCTGTTCGCACCACAGGTGTACCAAGACATCCAACACCACCGTACATGTTTGTGTGGCTGTCACTTGCAACCGCCAGCGTTCCCGGCCATGCATAACCCTCCTCAACCATGATCTGGTGTCCAATACCCCGACCAGCTGGGTAGAAGTCGACGCCCTGCTTCTCAGCGAAGCCCTCGATCTGTGCGTACTTCTTCAAGTTCTTCTCCGTCTTGTTCTGAACATCGTGATCCAGAGTCATGACAATCTGCTTCGGATTGTGGATCTTCTCGGCGCCAATGGACATGAACTTGGTCGCGACAGGCCATGAGTTGTCGTGGGTCATGCAGTGGTGGGGCGAGAGGGTGACATAGTCGCCAGACTTGACGACCTTGCCGTCTGCAAGACCAAGGCTGTAGCGTTGTACAATCTTCTCGGTCAAAGTTTGGGGGGTTGTTGGTGCGGCGGCGGATCTGCTTAGGAGCTCAGGAGGCGCGTTCTCGAGCTGCGAGTGGAAGGCGCTGATGGGTTCAGCTTGGAGCAAGGCGCGTCTTGTTGAGAAGTTCCTCGAGGTGTGAGAGAAAGATGTTGGTGATTGCAGACATCTGGT
>Ga0265797_10006906_pt1 | contig 15811 bp, 13 predicted proteins | sample P2T30metagenome_FD_192433 | JGI IMG/M metagenome (GOLD analysis project Ga0265797, IMG submission 192433) | Plant litter microbial communities from East Loma Ridge, Irvine, California - P2 T30 | ecosystem: Environmental > Terrestrial > Plant litter > Unclassified | place: USA: California... | reverse complement strand
TGTCCGGGCTGAATGCCCATCAAATCTTCGGCAGTTACCCTACTGTCTGAGCAACCAATGTATAAAAATTCAGGCTCTTGTCCCTTTGCTAACTCTGTAAAGTAATCAGGATTGTTTGCTAATTTTCTACCAATCCATTCTTCGTTATTTTTAAAAACTTCTTCTACTTTCATTGTTTTGTCTTTTAATTTAAGGGTGATATATTAAAAAAGATTACTATGGGATTCTTTTTATGCGCTTCAAAAATAAAAAAGATTCCATCATTTTCACTAAGTCTTTACCTCCTGATTGTTTAAAATGAAGGCTCAAAGCCGATAGACAATTAAATTTGCTCAAAGAATCGTGCCAAATAATTGGCTAAACCGATTAAGTACCACAAGGTGTTAATTAAGATTATTTAGAAAAAAAACACAAGTATTTTCCAGGTGAGCAGAATAGCGAAAATAAATTGCTTTAATCTGGATCACTCCATAACCAAAACGGCCAATTCAATAGCTGCTATCTTAGTTAGGTTATTAATATTTCCGGCCTTCTTAATGAATCTATACGGGTGAGTTTGTCGCGCTTACATCAACGGATCAGCTTGCTAGGATGATTTTGTGCAGCTGGAAGTAGGTATAAATGGTTAAAAGAAATGGTTCTATTATAGTTGAATTTGATTAAACGCGAACTTTTACGCGGGCAAGTGGTACCGTTTTTTCCTCTGAAGTGGCCAGCTCTTCTAAAGTATACAGGTTTGCCACACACTCTGCTAAAGCATTTTTATCGGTATACCAAACATCGTCGTTAGTAAAATGACAGATGCCTACACCCATTTCTGTTATAATGGCACCCAGAAGCGTAGCCAGTTGATGTTCGAACAAATTGCCAGGATAATATCTGATTGAAAAAACTTTCTTATAACCCTTCAATCGTTCTTCTACGTTGGCACTGATCTTAATCGGCTTATATACCTTCTTTTTCTTTTTACGTAGTAATTTATCAATAAAGCTTTGTTTAACTACTTTTTGACGAATGGTTTTCTTTTTAAATTCAGCGAGTGCGAACGGTTTGAAAGAAGTGCTGAAAGCAACTTTCAAATTACTGGTATTTAGAATTTCGATGCTGGGCTTAGTCCACCTGAATCCTAATGACAGGATACTTCTTGGGTTATCAAAAGTAAATGATTTCTCCAGGTTTAATATTTTTTCATGTTGGTTTAAACGTTCAACAATTTCAGGAATCAGCTCGTCTGTTAAGGAATTGGTATATATATTTATGCGCGCACTCATAAGCTCTATGATTTAAACAAATCTCTTTCAACTCAGGGGTTGATCAATTATTAATATAAAAAAACATTTAACTGTTGTGTTTGAAAAGTAACCTCTCAGGTAATATATTAATAATTTGGTTAGAATTTGTATTTCGTTGTATTTTTTGCATGCTGAGCGGTTAATTAAAGATCTACAAATATATTCTTATATTATCTTTTTTTAAACCGTAAACGTAAGAAAAATAGAAAACGTTACAATGTTAATTATTTTTTTGGTTTGTGTTCTGATTATCAACCAGTTTTTTTCCTGGTCCGGCATTTTTAAATTTTGCATTAACTGCGCTTTAGTGGCTATGGTAGCATATTTTTGCCTTCCAGGGCCTTCAATGTTCTGTTAAAACTCCTTACAGATATGCCTAAGTAAGCTGCCATGTCTTCTTTTGAGATGGTAATCTGTGCTTCCTGCTGGAGTTGTAATAACTTCATCAGCCCATATTCCAGTGTGTACAATTGTTGAAAAGACGCCCTTGTACTGGTTTGAATAATCCTGGTGGAGAGCTCTTGTAGGAGGATTTCTGTAAAGACCGTGTTTTTTGCGATGAGCTCTGAAAACAAGTAATCCGGAATGGCATAAGCAACCACTTCACTTATCGTTTCTACGTTACAAAGACAGGGTATTTTCTTGAGGGCTTCCAGTTCGCCTATTACCTCGCCTTTACCTAAAAATTCTATGATAAAGTCTTTGCCATTTTCTTCAGAAATGAAGCATTTGGTAATCCCATCTTTGATGATATAAATATTTGTAATGGTTTCTCCCTGCTGCACCAGTCGGTGGCCGGGTTTTATTTTTTTCTGCATAACGTTTGAACCACCCTCGCCATCGCGGCAAAAGGTTTCAATAAAGGAAAGCAATTGCAAATTCGTTCTCAGCATATAGCGCACCAGGGACAAATGTCCTTTTTTAAATCGTTCGGTAAGTTTATTTTTGTCGCACCGAAATTAAGCATAACTATGAACAAACACATTAAGGTTATCGCGTTTGATGCTGATGATACACTTTGGGTAAACGAACCTTACTTTTTTGAGGCTGAAGCACAGTTTACAGCCCTCCTGGAAGATTTCCTTCCAAGGCATGCTGTGACTGCGGCTTTATATCAAACTCAGATTGCCAATTTACCACGGTATGGTTACGGCATAAAGGGCTTTATGTTGAGTATGATTGAGGTTGCCATTGCGGTTACCGAAGGTAGGGGTAATTTATCATTAATTCAAAAGGTGATTGATTTAGGACAAAAGATGCTTGATAAACCTGTTGATTTGCTGGAAGGTGTTGAAGATGTTTTGAAGGCCTTGAAGGGAAAATACAGGTTGGTTGTGGCGACTAAAGGAGATTTACTTGATCAGCAAAGGAAGCTAACCAAATCTGGGGTTGATCATTATTTTCATCATATTGAGGTAATGAGCGACAAGCAGGAGCAAGATTACCAGAAGCTGATTAAACACCTGGATTGCCGGCCGGAGGAATTTTTGATGCTGGGCAACTCTTTAAAATCTGATGTTTTGCCGGTTTTAGCTATGGGTGGGCATGCGGTTCATATTCCCTTTCATATTACCTGGATGCATGAACAGATTGATTATGCCATTGAGCATCCAAATTTCTATCAGATGGAAAAGATATCTGAAATTTTAACAAAATTAATTGAATGAGAAAAAAACTAGATTTAAACAACTGGGTTAGAAAGGACCATTTTACGTTTTTTAATACTTTCGAAGAGCCATTTTTTGGTGTAACTGTGGATGTAGACTGTACCGCAACTTATCTCGAAGCTAAAGAGAAGGGGGTTTCATTGTTTTTGCTTTACTTATACAGGGCTTTAGTAGCGGCCAATCATGTGGAGCCATTTCGTTACCGCATTATCGACGGCGAAGTTTGGATATACGATCAGGTACATGCTTCGGCAACAATTAACAGACCTAACGGAACTTTTGGTTTTGGATACCTTGATTTTCATCCGGCATTTGAATCTTTCAACGCATCGGCCATCGAAGAGATCAAGAAGGTTGAAAACAGTACGGGTTTGATTCCGTCTGCTGGTGGTGAGAACGTGATCCACTGTTCTGCTTTACCGTGGCTCAACTTTAAGTCGATGTCTCATGCCAGGAGTTTCTCCTTTAAAGATAGCTGTCCGAAGTTTTCTTTTGGCCAGTTGCGTGATGAGGGCGGTCGAAAATTAATGGCGCTTTCCATTCATGTTAACCATGCGCTAATGGATGGCTTTCATGTTTCGCAATTTGTGTCGCATTATCAGGATCTGCTTAACCAAAAAACCTACGACTTAATTTCCATGTAATAAAGGCTTAACATTAGGCTTATAAATTAGGCTAATGTTTCTCATCACCGTTACAATTTCGATTTATGCATTAGCTATTGTTTCCATGTTTTACATGGAAACGGTTTTTAAAGCATTGATGTTTTTTTGTTTACTGTTGGCGGTAACTTTCCTTCTTTATCTATTTATTTCTTATCCTTTTCCATCTGCAGTAGGCGTTGCAGTGCTGATGCTGTTGTTTGCTATTAAAATCTAGCTATTGGGTGCTGGTTTGAAATAAAATAAATTAATTATCATTTGCTTTAGCTAAACTAATTACTATTTTTGCTGCACAAGGGGGATTAGCTCATTTGGCTAGAGCGCTTCGCTGGCAGTGAAGAGGTGATCGGTTCGAATCCGATATTCTCCACCAAAATTAATAACATTACAGAAAGCAGTCGGTAGACTGCTTTTTTGTTTGATAAGCTTGCGGCTATATAATCCAGGTTAACTCGAATTTGAATGATATACCAGCAAGAATTGTAATTTCCTGCTTCAATCTTACCCTATTGCATACTGCTCTGGGATGGTGAGCTGTTTCTTGCGGAAGATAGAAAAGCTGAAGATGCTTTGCTAGATCAACTTCTACTTTCAATTCTTCCAGATAGAAAACAAAGAAATAAACTGCAACATCCAAAAGCTTATCAATCTCTTTTTGATGCTATTAATGCCTCAAAAGAGGAGCAGCCCAAACAGATGCATAAATTTTTGGAAGGATTGTACAAAAGCATGTAAACTCCCAACAAATGAACATCGTTTTTAAGAATTACAAATTTGGCAGATCAAATTTAGGTTGATGAACATGTATACGAAACCCACTTTATCAGCTATTACGGTTTTTATTGTAACAACTATTATTTACTCAACATTTGAAGCCGAATCAGACGGTTTTACTTTAATCGGATTTCCTTTAACGTTTAATAAATACACACATGGCAAAATAGATCCCTCTGATATTGGATCGGCCCATATCGGCTTTAATACCAGTAATTTTCTATTAGATGTGCTGGTGTTAGTTGTATTCATTTGGGGATTTAATTTCATTTGGATAAAATATTTAAAAAAACAATAATGTATAAAATTGATAGCCGCCGTAATCTTTGCGGTTCACTAATTTTCATCCGCTTGATGGTGTTAATTCATTTAGAACTGTTCCTTTGCAGTTAATACAGAACTTTAATGTTTTTTCTGTTGGTTTTTTATTTCTTCAATTAAAATGGAACTTTTTTCTAAACACACCATTACAATTCAAGGTTAAAATCTTCAAATAATATATAAGTGCTAAGCTAATTATATAGTTATTCAGCAACAGGCAAACTTATTCTTATCTTACACTTTTCATAATGTAACTAAATCCGAGTAATGAGAAAGTATCTTTCAGTTATCATTTTATTTTTTTCGAGTATACCATTGCACTCCCTTGCACAAGAACAAAATTCAAAACACTTTATCATTCAAGGGAAGATTAATATTGATACAGGAACAATTTTGATGGACGCTGGTGAAAGAAGCAAAGAACTTTACCCAAAAGATTTTAAGCCAGCATCAACTAAAATAAAAAATGGATATTTTACATTTACTGGAAATGTTAAACATCCAATATGGGTAGATTTCAAGATCGGAAAGATTTACACCTCAGCAAGTACTGCTATTGTTGATGGCATCCAAAATATCTCAATAGATACCGCAGGTAATTATCAATTACCCAAAAATGATAATTATGTAATGAAAGATGTAGAAAAGTACAACAAACATTTTGCTCCATTTGAAAGGAAGCTATCGAACTACAGGCTAGAATATGAAAAACTAAGTAGTATATATGGCAGAAAATTTCCAGATGATTTAATGCTCAAATCCATGAAAAATCTCAAATCCACTTATGTAACTAATGACTCTTTGTTATTAAGCTTTATTAAAGATAACCCAAACTCATATTACGCACTATTTAAATTACATCAATTATTGACTTTTGGTTACAACAAGACCTTAGGACAAGCTTATGAAAGCTTTTCAAAGACTTTAAAAGCCTCTCCACATGGAAAAGAAACTTATAAAGTAATTATCGCTTCCAAACCAACAGCTGTTGGCGCTAAAGTTCCCAATTTTAATGCAGTGAATATGAATGGGGTTAAATTGAATGCTGCTATTTTTGCAGAGCATAAATTTACATTAGTTGATATGTGGTACAGCAATTGCCTTCCTTGTATAGCATCATTTGATGATTACAAATCAATTAGGAATGCAAATCATGAAAAAGGATTTGAAATCATTGGGATTTCAACTGATAAAACAAAATTTGTAGGCAATTGGAAAGATGTTATTGCGAAACATGAGTTGCCCTGGCCACAATATCTCGATTTGAATGGCGTGGAAGCACATAAATATAATATTCGGGTGTTTCCAACCACTTTTTTATTAAACCAAAGAGGTGAAATAGTGGAGACTAATCTTTCTCCGATTGAACTAAAAGATTTTCTAAAGAAAAATTTATAATTTTCAAACCGCTGATTTTAGATTCTATCACAAAGTCCAGGTTAGTTGATAACTTAATCGACTTGTGATATTGCTTTTGATTATAGCATTTTTATCAATAGGCTAATTTATTCATTTCTGCTATGCCAATTACCCAGTAATCCATGCTACTAATTAAACCGCTTTATCTTGGTTTTGATGTTATTTTATGAAATAAAAATTTCGTTTTGTTACCAAAACATGAAAATAGTGTCAACTTATTTAGAGAGATCATTCTTATTAAGAACTTCTTAATTGATTTATACTATTAGGACCCAGAATATGAAGTTTATTAACCGAGCTGGAGTAATTTATACAAACTTTTGAGACAACGATCAGCCCTATCACACCAAAAAGTTTATGGTTCTTACTGTGTTTTTTAATAGGGGGAGGTTTTGTTACATTGGAAGAACGTTCCGAAAACTGTAGATAGAGCAAGTAGCCCATTAAAATTCAAGACTAACGACTGTAGCTCTAAAATTGCTAAAGATAGATAGAAAAGAACATGGCACTCTTATCCTTATTGTTCCTTAGTTTTGCCAGAGATACTATTCATGTTCCAATCATACGCTTTTATGTTTTGCCGTTCAATCCACTTCCTCAGTTTTTTGCTGCTCTGTTTTTTATTTATTTCATGTAAGAAGACAGAAACTCCTCCAATCGTTCCGCCTGAAATCAAAATCGTAATTAAGCAAGTGGAAATCGCACTGAAAAACGAAGCGTATTTCTTGGGCACAAGAATTGATTATGTCATTCAAAACCTACCTGCAGGAACAAAGGATAGTGTGCTTTTCAGCATCGAAAACCCCAGGATTGCTATGGTAGATGAAAAAGGAATTGTATGGCCACAAGCGGCCGGAACAACCTATGCCACTGTGCAACTATTTGAGGGAAAGATTTTTGCAAAAGTCAAAGTTGTGGTAACCGATGCCAACGGTTATAAGCTACGGATTATTTTAAAAGATAAGGGAACTTCTGACTTCAACATCAACCAGCCAGAGCGGTTTCTGTCGGCTAAGGCTATCTTGCGCAGAAGAAATCAAAATATTCCTGTTGACGCACTGGATCTGCCGATTTCAACAGCATATCTTAAGGCCATTGAAGCAGTTGGTGGAAAAATTGTTTCCAAGAGCAAATGGCTAAACGCAGTGAGTGTTTATTGTGAAGATCAGTTTTTAATGGATCAATATTCTGCCTTGCCTTTTGTAAAAGAGGTCAAAAAGGTCTGGCAGGGTAGAAAGAACAGTGAGGCGCAAACTAGCTATACTGATGTGCCTCAAGTCATTTCCAATCATACCAGCCAAACCCAGTTTGACTATGGCGTGGCCACTGCACAAATTAGCGTTAATAATGGACAGGTGCTTCATCAAAATGGTTACAAGGGAGCTGGGATTGATATTGCTGTTCTGGATGTGGGCTTTCCAGATCTCAAAAGAAATGAAGCTTTCAAAAATGTAAACATAAAAGGAGCTAAGTCTTTTGTATATGAAAATAATGATCCATATTCTACGGGCTACCACGGTTTGGATGTAACTTCTTGTATGGCCGTTAACTTACCTGGAAAATATGTAGGTACTGCTCCAGAGGCCAACTATTGGCTATTTCGAACAGAAGATGAGGCGTCGGAATTTCCGATAGAAGAGGATTATTGGGTAGCTGCGGCGGAATATGCAGATAGTGCAGGGGTAGACATTATCAATTCCTCACTCTCTTACGCGACTTCCTATCCAATAGATTATGGCCGCTACAAATATGAAAATATGGACGGAAACACGGCAGTTTCATCCCGTGGTGCCAACGTGGCCGCAAGTAAGGGAATATTAATCTTTAACTGTGCTGGGAATGACCAAAGTTGGGTCGGTGCTCCCGCAGATGCACCGGGGGTAATAGCGGTCGGCTCGGTTATCAATAAGTCGCAGGGGGCTATTTCTACATCATTTGGTGTAACTGTTGACGGGAGGATGAAACCTAATGTAATGGCTTACGGCGCCTATTGCGCCGTATATACCACTAATGGTGTGCTAAAATATACTTCTGGAACTTCGTTTGCCAGCCCAATAATGTGTGGATTGGCGGCGTGTTTATGGCAGGCCTACCCAAAATTGACTGCTGCTGATATGAGAGAAGTATTACGAAAATCTGCAGACCGGGCCAATCAACCCGTTGTCCCATTTGGATTTGGAGTTCCAGATATGCAACGTGCAATGAGTCTCTGCGCCGCGATAGCTGCAGGCAAACGTTAGGCATGTTAAACTTAAAAATTAAAGTAATATTAACTTATCTTTTTCAGAAAGCACGTATGAGCTGGTTTTGTATATAAACCAGTTGCTTTCAATGTTTATTTTGCGAGACAATAAATCAAAAGGGAATTTTGAGTCCTATCAAAATCGAGCGTTTTTTGATAATGTGGACGTTGCGGCGATGCACTACCTAAATATCATTGTAAGTATCTAAAAGTGCTGTAAAACACGGCTTATTATTAATAAATTATGGACTATTCTATACTTAAAATATTATCCTTTTCATTTTTATCCGGTACAAATATATTATTCATCTCTACTTTTTTCAGGGTTTTAGTAGTGCGTAAATTAATGTTAATTACAGGCTCTCCTTTCTCCCACACGCCAAAACTTTGATGTAACTTCTCAACAGAACCATCCACATAGGTGAATGCTAAGTATACTGGAAGAGGTCTTCCGCCTTTGTTTTCAATTTGAACTGTATATCCTTCTTTCTCTTTGATTACTGCTTTGATAGCCATATCAACTGAACCGTCATCAAAGAACCAGCGTTTCCAAACCCAATTCAGATTTTTACCTGCCCCTTCATTCATAGAATTAAAAAAGTCGAAAGGGGTTGGGTGTTTTGCATGCCATTGGGTGATATAATGTTGTAACGCTTCTGTAAAAAGCTTATTTCCCAGATAATCTTTAAGGTATAGGTAGGCTAACCCTGGTTTAGTATATGAGTTAAATGAATAACCGTTATTATCAAGAAGGTTAGAAGGGGTTATTATGGCCTTTTCATTTTTATTGCCTGAATATTCCCCGTAGTCCTTAACACCAAAATTATCAATAACTGATGAGTCAATAATGGAAGAAATAATCCATTCTCCCATTGTTGCCCATCCCTCGTCCATCCAAGCGTATTTACTTTCATTGGTACCAATGTAAAAAGGAAATATCGTATGAAACACCTCATGGTCAACTAAGCCGATTGCATAACTTCTGTCTTTTACCCAGTTCGCATTTGCCATCATTGGATACTCCATTTCGTCTAGTCCGTCAAAAAGCGTTTCATGGGAATAGGGAAAGGGCTGTTTAGGAAAAATGAAGCTCATATGCTGTACTGTTTTACGAGTAAAGTCAATCCACTCCTTGTACTCCTTGTGCACCTTGTTAAACACCGCATCTATGCGTGCTCTCCGGTTGGTTGCTGAATCCACTATTAAGCTGGAAGATTTCCACAGATAGTGGTTACTAATAGCAAACGAAACGTCGGTAACATTGTTAGCCTCAAATTTCCATGTATTAACAGATCTTTGATGTGTGATATTTCCAGTCGTCAGGTCATTTGAATCAATTACTTTGATAACTTTATCAGATAATTCTGCCTCTTTAAGGCGTTTGATAAACTTTTTATTTAATACCCTTTTTGAATTTTTCAATTCTCCTGTTGCCCAAACCACAAAGTTTTTTGGCACCATTATATCTACTTTAAAATTACAAAAATCGTTGTAAAACTCGTCACGCCCCAAATAAGGCAGTTTATTCCAACCGTCTACATCGTCATAAACCGCAATTCGCGGAAAGAAATAGGCTAAAAAGAAAGCCCCTTCATCTACTTGTCCGGTACGTACTGGTGAAGTTTTATTAAGCAAGTAATTGTATTTTATACTTATTTTAATGCTTTTGCTGGGTGCTAAAGCTTCTATATTGGTATGCATATTGGTTCCCTCAATTTCAAGCCCTTTTAAATCTCTTTGTTTGCCATTTACCTGGAAGGTTGTTAATTTGATCCCAACACCCAGATCAGCTTCAGCTACCTTAGCGTTTCTTACTACTCCCTGTTTGTACAGATTAGGATAAAGTTTAACCCACAATTGTTTTAGGGTATCAGGACTATTATTGAAATATACCACGTCAACTACTCCGCTTACTCGCCGGGTTAATGGATCGAATTGTATCTTGATATTATAATCTGCAAAATTCTGCCAATAATTAGAACCTGGCTTACCACTTTCATGTCTGGTGTTTTTTTTATAAGCTTCTTGGATTGAGGCTGGTATCTGCAAGGTTTGTTGGGCAAAAACGTGGTATGTGGATAAATAAATAATTAGAAATAGTACATTTTTCATAATGCTTCATTTTATATTTTTCACAAATAGTCAATATCGCCCACTGGTATAAATGGCCATGCAAGGTAATACATAATTAATACCTTCAATTACCTGTAAGGCATTTTATCTCAAAGGAGTAAAGCAAGTTAAAACAGCCTTTTCTAAATAGGCCAGGATATTACTTTTGAGAAGAACGAATAGAATTAGTTATTACCAACGACCTATTATTTAATGGAACTGCCCAATAGTAAGTTGAAAATTCAAACCACTACTACGTTTGACCTAGGTGTAGATTGTGATCCAGATATCAATCATGCAGTAATTCCTGATAAACTAATTGAAACATCCTTGAAAAATAAAATTTACAGGTCTGATCCAGTAATCAGCTATATACTTCAAACAGTACGTTAACGTATCAGTTAGTTCATTTTAGGTTGCATTTGTTGAGAAGCGGCTTTAACTAGTTCTTGATATCATATGGATGATAGCAGTTACCGCGATATGCCATTTTAACCAAAGGATATGCATGATTACGAAACGGCGCATTAAAAAAGATAGCTGACAGCTCTTTCAATAACCGGTAACACAAAGTAGCAGATTTTGTTGTTATCCAAAAATGGAAACTGCAGTGCCAGGTTTATTTTTATACCCAAACTTCATTAGTGAAGACCGGGAAGGGGAGTTGTTGCGTGAGCTTGATGACCGGGTGTGGACGGTTGATTATTCAAGGCGTTTACAATATTATGGCTTTAGAAATGAGTTAGAAAAGCCATATGATCTGGTTGCCTTTCCGGTGCCGATTCCGGCCGGAATTTTAAAGCTGGCTGAGGAAATTACTGAAGCTAAAATTCTGAACGTTCAACCTGATCAGGTCATTATAAACGAATATTTGCCCGGAGAAGGAATTAAGCCGCATAAAGACAGAAATTATTTCGAAAATCAAATCTGTGGGGTAAACCTGGGAAGCGGTTGTGTGATGCGGTTTATTAATAGTGCCAATTTTGAAGTAATTGATGTGGAGATCCCGAGGCGTTCATTGTATATTATGCAGGATGATGCGCGTAATAAATGGAACCACGGGATACCGCCAAGGAAAAAGGATAATATCAATGGTAATTTATATCACCGGGAAAGGAGGGTATCCATCACTTACCGTAAAGTAAAACCCGCGAAGGTGAAGCCTCTTAACCCTGAAGGAAAAGTTGCTATGATGCTGCGGGAGCATTTCAGTTAATGAAAAATGAAATGTCGTAAAAGTTAAATAAAGGCTAAGTCTTAAGTTGGTTTTCCAGGAATAAAATTAACTCCGGGTAGAAGTCTTCAATATTTGTATAGCTACTGCTGTTTTCGGTATACCTAGCTAAAATGGATTAGTTAAGCAACGCTATTACTTTATAAACTGTTGGATATACGAACTCTTATTAAGGATATCTTCACTAGAAAGATGGTATATGTCTTTCCAGGAATTTGGTCCGTTTTTATTTACATAGACCTCGACTATTCTAAATCCTAGCCAATAAAAGAGGGTTTTAGGTGCATCAGGGAATAACTTGAATTTGTTGTTGCTTAGTAGAGGATTTTCATCGGTTTCGTTAAAATACCTGCTAAGCTTTTCGAAGATTTCCTTCTCATGTGCCAGGTACCACTTCCAGTCGGCATTAGTCATGTTTTCTACCGCCTGAGGTTTGGAGATTGCACCATCAAAAAACACCCATGTAAAATAGCAGGCGAAACCCTCATCAATAGTCTGGGCTAATGCGGTTTCGTGTTTGGGATCTTTTAACCTGTTTGGCTCATACACCAGGTGATTTAACTCATGCGGAATGCCCATGTTTATGGTATAATCCAGATTATTATTTTCGTTATTCAGTTCGAGGGCAAATTCTTTAGCACTGCAACCGCCGAAGCCAATACCTTGAATCGGGGTAAACAAAATACTAATCACTGCCTGTGGCTTTGACTTTACCAGGCGATTGAATTTTGTTAAATTGGACTTCAAAACTGAATCCAGATTCATGGCTAACAATGCGCTGGCTTTATTGTTAAATAAGGTTTTGTTCTCTGGATAAAGCGTTTTATTCCAGGTGATCATTCCATTCGGGTTGTTAAATTTTGTACTGTTATCTGATCCAAAAATCATCCCATAGCAATTATCCCATAGCGCTTTATGTGGCAAATATACTTTGTCTACAATCATAACACTATCGTATTTGCTAGGCTTCTGATGCGCCAATATCTGGTATTTGAACAGGTTATGAATAACGATATCGTCAACTCTTATGCGATCTGATAACCTTTTCAAACTATCTACCAATGAGGCTGACTTATTCATACCTACCTGTTTTTTTTGTACGGAGCAAGAAAACAGCAGTGCAACCAGGAAGCAGGAAATCAGGCTGAATTTTGTCATACGGTAAAATTAATAATAAAGTTGATGGTAGCCACCCCTTATGGGTTCGATGTTTTTCAACCGCAACAGGCTCAATTTTTTCTGAATTTTAATCGAGAATTAAGGTATGGATCACATCGAGTTGAAGTCTTTTTATAAGGGAACACCTCATTTGTGGTTTGCAAAATCAATGCTGTGGTGAATTAGCGGGCTAATCAATATCAGCAATTAACAGTTATTTAGTTGTCATTTAGCAAGTATTTAGGCCGGAGTTCCTCTATTGCGAAGCTGGTGTAACTTTGAAATCTGTGATGCTCTTTCCATCATAGCGATACACCCCATCCATAGCGCCAAACCAGATATTTCCCTTATGGTCTTCCAAAATCCCGAAGATCATTGTTTTATAAGCAATTTCCGTTACCACTGGCTTTTTACTGGTTAGAGATTGTTCATCATAACGGGAGAGTGCCCAAGCTATCGGCTTCGAGTTGTTTACTGCAGGTGCCTGACCGTGTTGATCAGCACGTTCAGCGCTTGTCCAGATATTGCCTTTTTTATCTTCATAAATATAGCCAACAAACTTCTTTGTTAAATTATTAAAGGTTTTGCCATCGTAGCGCCAAAGGCCATCCGCACCGCCAAGCCATATATTGCCTTTTTTATCTTTGATCATGGAACGCACATTCGTGAACGGTTTGCCATCCTTCCTGGTAATGGTGGTAAACTTCTTTCCATCGTAAACCACAGCATAGCCTCTGGTGGCAAACCAAAGTTTTCCATCTTTATTTTCGATGATTGCATTTACATCATTATGGATCCATTGATTTTTTGGAATTGAAAGTTGTAAAACTGATGCCTGGATAGAATCTGCTTCTACTTTGCGAGGTGCCTCATTTATTTTTAAATTGATAAAGGATTTCCCATTGTAACGGCTTACTCCGGCATCTGTGCCAAACAAAATATTGCCTTGCCTATCTTCATAAATATTGGTAATGGCATTACTGGCAAGCCCATCTGCTGTTGTAAAATGTTTAAACGATTTGCCATTGTAATGATAAACGCCAGAGCCAATAGAAGCGAACCAGAGATTTCCGTTCTTATCTTCTAAAACAGAAAAGAAACGTGCTGAACTTACCTCCCGGGTAATGTTGGTAAAAGACTTTCCATCATATTTAAAAACACCATGCCATGAGGTAATCCAGATGTTGCCTTTGCTGTCTTGCTTAATGGTACGTACAATCCCTTTAGGAGCTGGAGTTGCAATTGCATTTGTAGTTTCCATGCTATCAATACCTTTGCTTGTTTGTTGAGCCTGTGTGTACGAGTTGATTCCCGCTACAAGCATGATGATCAGGCCGTACCGAATGTTTCTTTTATTATTCATATCTTATCTAATTGATTCATCGAAATTAGTTTGATATTTTTCGGTGTGAAGGATTTCGATTGTAAATAAAAATGTAAACTTTGTAAATAATAGACTGATCACATGCATTTTAGACTAAACCTGCAGCCCGGGAACCGCAAATACCTTTTTGGATTAATATTAACCTTGCTGATTGCTGTAACCTGCGCAGCGATAAACAGCAGCAACGGACAAGATTTTAATTCGGCAAGAAGGGAAATGCTATTTCACAGGATTGGACACGAGTTACTTTTGCAGACGGGCGACAGTACCTCACGTGTACTTCCGATAAAAATGATTGCCCATAACGAATACCAGATCAGCTTTGAAAATGAATTTACTTTTAGACCGGCGGTACTTGTAAAGGCTACGCAGCGTTTGTTGGAAGGAGATCCAGCATCAGGTGATTATGTGGTTAACGTGAAGAACCATGATAATGGCGAGGTGGTTTATGGTTTTGCGATATCGAAAGATAAAAAAGGTGATATTGTATCTTGCATTGGCAGAAAGCAACCTAAAGCTCCTTACCTCATCAACCTTAAATTTAAGCCCACACATTTTACGCTCGAAACCAATGGATATCTATTGGGTGGCCTGCCTTTTTTAGCCTTTATTGGGTTCATTTTTGTCAAATCTATTAAGCCACAGCAGACTTCGCTTGAGGGCGTTGAGGGTTCAGGCATGATTAGGCTGGGTTCTGTATTGTTTGATGCAAAAAACCGACAACTAAAGGTGGATGACAACACCATTGATCTGACTGGTACTGAAACCCGAATTTTACAAATTTTCGCCGTGTTACCTAACGAGGTGATCGCAAGAAGCCGGTTGCAAAAGGAGATTTGGGAGGATGAGGGCGTTATTGTGGGGCGTAGCCTGGATATGTTCATTTCTAAGCTTAGAAAAAAACTGGATATTGATGCTCACCTTAGTATTGTGGTGATTCGTGGTAAAGGATATAAACTTCAAATTTCTGCAGAATAAAATTTCCATAAGCGGGCTGTTCTTTTGTTCGCTTAATAATATCAGTAATCTTATTATCAGTCTTGTAATCTTTATAAGAAGTTTGAAATTCAATTTAACATCATGAGAAAATAATAACAGCCTTTTGCTGATCGTATGTGCTTTGGTTGCCGCGCAGGATAAGGAGGAGACGTTAGCTTTCAACTCATGAGGGAAGATATTCCGGGGGCTAAGAGGCTCCGCTTACAGTTTATGGTTAATATTGATAAAGAGCATATGGCTGGTTTCAAGTACATTGTTTCCCGGTATTAGGTTTTTTAACGCAATACGACAGTGACATGGGTTATGCCGCCGGACTAACGTTGAACTACTAAAACTGACATGCTTTGCTAAAATGAATTATCTGACTTGCTGGTTTACTCATTCTCGTAAACCAGTTTTCCATCAATTACAGATAACAGCGTATATTGCTGTGCAAGGGTATTATAAACACGGTATTTATTGCCTTTTGTTTTAAGGGCAGTAATTAAGTTTTTATAAGTGATGCGCATCCGGGCTTTGTGGGTTGCTCGTTTTTCCTCAATATCCC
>Ga0265797_10006904_pt1 | contig 15812 bp, 21 predicted proteins | sample P2T30metagenome_FD_192433 | JGI IMG/M metagenome (GOLD analysis project Ga0265797, IMG submission 192433) | Plant litter microbial communities from East Loma Ridge, Irvine, California - P2 T30 | ecosystem: Environmental > Terrestrial > Plant litter > Unclassified | place: USA: California... | reverse complement strand
GGCTGCTAATGCAGGGCTGGTCAATATCAGCGAGCACGGACCACAAAGCGCATCCGTTCCGAGACCTCTGAACAACTACTACGGCAGCACGGGAACAGCACCGAACTATGGTTCATACAGCGGGAACTACCAAACGCAGGCAAATCAGTACTCATCGACATCGCGGACGAGCTCGGATGGCTACCCGACATTGATGGGCGGCCTCCAAACGCCAACATCGATGACGGACATGGCAGCGTTGCCGTCAGGACACGAGTCAAACTACATGCCGTCAGCAAGCAGTGCCATGTCAGTCGGAGCAGGCACTAGTGTACACACACCGGTCCAGAGCCAGCAGCAACCCCACGACTACTCCGCCCTATCTGGTGGATACACGCATGCCTCGGGGCCCTACGTCCACTCGTCGCCATCCTATCAAACAGCGCCATCCCAGTCACATCACGCCCACCACTCGAGTCTGGACCACGTTCCCTATTCATCCGCATTACCTGACCAGTCCGTCCCCGCTGCATCAAGTCTGCTCTTGAACCAAAGCCTGCCAGCGAACTTCTACCAGCAAGACGAAGCTTCGTATCCGACGCCAACGCATGCGAAGCAGCCTCCATGGGCTTAGATACGAGCGTTGCAGCTTCCGTCCATTCTGTACTAATATCGATTAACTGTCTAACATTGTGTCCCCGGCGGAACAAACAACCTATATACACAACCCGGTCTCTCTTAGCGAAGGCGCTCTCGGCGAAAATAAGATGGGCTTCCAGGACACGAAAAATGATGGGAGTGACTGATTCTGGAGTAATGTTAAAGGAGTGGGATGGAATTGGTACTGTGGAGTAATTATTGTTGCAGCCTGTGATCGGTGCTGTCCAAGTTCGACGACACTGATTAGCTAGCTGGGAGTTGCGAGTTTTGTTGCATTCATATATATCGGACTGTATAATACATAGTAGTAGTACAATTTGATCTTTTTGCATGATACTGTCTTCACTTGAAGTCCTTCGTCTATTGTTACTGTACGATCTCCTTGCTATACGATGCTCATCTTGCCAACACCTATTGCCAGCCTTGCATGTGGTCTCAACATCCCAAGCGCATCCACCATGCGTTCGCATACCCACACTATCTCCTTGTCCGACACGCGAAACACCAACACTAACAGGGCTGACGCACGAGACAGTCCCCCCCATGTCTATTCTCAGCTTCCGCATTACTCAGACGTGCATTCTTCAAAAATCATGGTGGCAGGGAAATGCTCTCGGGCGTTGAAACACGGAGTCGCAAGCCTAGCCGAACGCCAACGTCAACGTCAACGATACAGGAGGATTGCGACAACGGATCAACAGATAGATAGGCAAGCTCGCATGTAACATCATCACACGGACATGAACATCAGCGTGGGCAGGAAACGCTTCGGCCGTGCCTTGCGTGCGTGCCTTCTTTCTTTTCGGCTATGGATAACGCCTCGCGGCACGAAAGCTCGAGCTGCGTGGCGTCGATCGAGGCTCACGGATCTGTGCATAGCTTGAGAGCGGACAAGCTCGTGTATCCGGGTAATCGAGGTCTAGGCAAGGCAATTGCTATCGCGTTGTCCGTGATGTGCTTTGGTGGCGACATTGGCGAGTCGTGTCGTGTCGGTCAGGCGTCCTTCTCGATCGCGCAGATAGCTAGTCTACCCAATCTGCACGATTGAAGGTACCATATAACACCAACTCCACACAGGCGACATATCATCACGGCAAAGCAAAGCTGCAGTCGGATCATGCACATGCGTTCTCCGCAGCGGTACAACGAGGGCCACTACATACTAGCAGCCAAAAAGCAGGGCAGATTGCGCGATCGCGCCGGCTAAAGTTGCGCCAAAACGCAAAAGACCGCCAGGCCGCATGAGAGCGACCCGACTTGCGCAAACCTTAGTTGACCTTGCCGTTACCTTATCATCCATCAGCCTTACCATAGCGCTTCTTGACTCGAGCGAGCGCGCGCGGCTCGAAAGAAGGGATCTTTCTCGGCCGTGCGGATGGGGGGCGAGATGGAGAGGAGGCGTGGACGGTGGAGAAGCTCGCTCGCATGCTCGCATGGCAGCTGCGAGCAAGCAAACTGTCTGTGTCACGGTGTTGGTCACGGACGTTTGCTGTCAGGATCCGTCAGCCACACGCTGGGGCGATCTTAAGATGGCGCTGGTATATGGCGGAATCCTGCGCGGGCGATGCTCGAGGCTGTCATTGTTGGTGATCTCGACCTGCTTGGCCTCAAGGGTAAATCGGATGTGCATCCTCCAACTGTCAGATGACAAGGGTTTAGTCATTCAAGGCGGAGCTGAGTGCGTGATACTTTTACTTTTGGTGGAGGCATTAACAGGAGCGGGAGAGGCGTCGATAATCGACAGAGAAGCACGATCTTCCCGCTCTCCAGACGTGCATGTGCATGTAACATTGTACTTTTCTGCACTGGTAGTGCATGACAGATACCGAGACAGCAAAAAGCATTGCGCACAGCTTCAGCAACACACTCTCAAACCAGAGGCCCCTGAACGAAGTCAAGGGGCCGGGCATTTTTCTCCTGTATCACTGTAACAAGTCTCAATCACAAACCTCCTTCTTCAAAAGAAAAAGAAGGCTGGGAAATCACGACTTTGACTTCCGCGCTTGATCGGCGGGCGTTCGCATCAGAAGAAGAAGAGATGTAAAACATCGTTCGCACGGACTGCATCGCGAATCGCCTGCGCCCATTGACCATCCAATAAACCAACCACCCTCCAAGCACAGACAAGGGCATCAATCATCGCCTTCGGGATCTCTATGGCCCTTTGTGAACAGCAAGGCGAAGGATCAAGCCCATCTGCGTCTCATCAACACCACGCACAGCTCCAGACCGCAAGCCACGCTCGTGCACCGTCACATGTACATGACATCGGCCGGCCCGTTGCCCTCAGCGGCCGATCATAAGACGGGCCCTGCTATACTCTCTTACCCTGACTGATCAACGCCACGTTAGAGCAAGCAAGTAAGCGATATGCACTTGCGAAATCGTCAAAGCCGAGAACGCCGACGAAGATCACGCCAGGAGAGATAGATTAGTCAATGATACCGAAGGTGACGTTGGCAACTGCTCGTGCTCTCGATCGTTGCCCGAAAGGAAGGCGATGTAGTATTCGATACTCATGATCAGAGAGATGATGTGTTCATTTAGTCGGCTGACGTACATACAATTCTGCTGTTCGATCATCAGAGCAAGTGGGACCGGAGCTGTGGGAGCGTTGGACAAGATATGCAGGCACATGAGCTGGGCGTGCATAAGCACGCGATCTAGGTTTGGACCGAAACGTGGGAGAAGTGTCGATTGTGCAGGTAGGTGCATATGCGCTCACAAATATGCAGGGCTGGCAATAGTAGAGAGACAGATTGGAGCGAGCGTCTTGCGTTGTGGTCTGAAACGTCATATGGAGACACATAAAACAGATAGATACTTAGCGACTCTTTTGGGCATGTGCTCGACAGCCCAATTGGTATATCGCGAAATTGAAAATTCCCATGGGTTTGCTATCGTAACAATGGTAACAGGGTAATTTAAACACCAACAAACTTCGCTCAGATCGTGGAGGTGAGGAAAAAGTGAATCGTGTTGGCCTAGCAGCAGCCTTCGTTGACCGCTAGATCAAAAAATGCTATGAATCTCTGGTACAAGTAAGTCTTGGGGGTGATAATTCTGTTGGTACACTATCCGTCGCCATTTCCAGCCGGGGAGCAACATCTGATCCGTTTGGCCCCAAACTCCCCCACACCGCACACAGGGCGGCTTGTGTGCTGGCACAAGTAGTGATACAGCATTGCATGAGAGACCGCACTACGAGGCTACTAATACCGAATTTCCTCGTCGTCGGAACCCGGGGCGTCTTCGTCCTCGTCGCCGTTGGCGTCTTCCATTTCCACATCCGGTTCGCCTTCGGCGTCTTCGTCCTCGTCGTCTTCTTCCACCGCCACTTCGTTTTCGTGATCGTTTGCTTCTTCTTGGGCCTTAGCGTCTTCGTCATCTGCTGCAACGGCTGTCACACCGAGTCTGCTGCGCGTCCTGCGCAGCGCCTCCCTGCTGTTGGGTTCTCGCGGAGTCGTGGTGGAGCGTCTCGCGGAACTCCTCCGCGCCGGAGTCGCACGGTAAGGACTTGCGTGGTGGCTTCTCCTGCTGCCGCCGCGTGAAGGTCTGCCAGGACGGCGTTTAGACGCGCTTGGAGCTCCTGGTATTGGCGGGAAGATCTCGAAGCGCGTTGGTGGGATCATGTCAGCCGGTGTTGAGTGTGAGCCGGAGCCGTACGAATCTGAAGGGCTTTCGCTGCGTGGCCTTGATGTTATGATAGTCGGCACCACTCCATTTGGCGTCTTACGCGGAGAGCGACGAGTGGGAGAAATGGGAGTATCGCCGTTCTCGACCGCTTTCGGTGGGGTGTGTTTGCGACCATCTTTGGTTGGGCTGTGATTCGACATGTTCGTTTCTGTAGACTCTTCCACAGCGTTGCTCTGAGAAGCCTCTGTCTTGAGCAGGACCGGAAGGCTGCCTTTCGTGGTTTCTTCGACAGCTTCCTTAGGTGGTTCAAGCATTTCGATAGCCTCGACGCGTGGTGCTACAGTCTGCATAGGTTGGTTGATCGTGGCTTCTTCGCCCATTGCGAAAAGGTTGGTCGGCTTGCCCATGACATAAGCTGTCCAAAGCAGCAAGTCCTGGTTGAGCTGGATTGTTGCCTTCTTCTCATGCTTGTCGACGTACTCCTTCATGTATTCGTAGTCGAGCCTCATGGCATAAGTCTTGGTAACAGGATCCCGAACAAGGAAGCGCAAGGACTCCAATGTCGATATGATATCGTCTGGCGTCATGCCAGTCTCTTTGGCAATTCTTGCAATCGAGATCTGGGCAGTCCCGCCTGGCTGGTCCTTGTAGCGTAGAAGGAGTCGGCAAAGCACCGTTCGCCAGTATGCGCGGTATGATACCAGACCCATGTCTGAAAGTGGCTTTTCTGGTGAGCCAGTGCGGCGCTCCTGCTTCGTCAAGAGGTACGAAAACTCGATCAGCACGCGTCCAAAGCCACGACGCATATGCACTGGCAGGACCAGAATGCAAGAAACGTTGTTACCTGGGTTTGACAGTGCCGGGTCGTTGCTGAAGTTCTGAACCTCCTGATCAATGCCGCCCACTGGATGATCTTCTTCGTCGCCGCCTTCTGTGTCTAGAAGTTGGGGAATTGGTGGTCCAGAGCCTCGCTTTTCTTTCGAGAAATAGCCAACGAAGTGGCAGCCGAACTCATCGTTCTCGGTCATAATATAAAACAAGAACGGCTCGACATCGTAGTATAGCGTTTTCGAGCCAAGGAAGAGCTTAGCCAGAAGGCAAAGGTTTTGGCAATACAAGGGATTGCGACGACCATCGACTTCCCAGAAGGACAGAGTTGTTCGTGCGCCTGTCTCGGGATTGGTGATGTTGTCACGATAGATCTCGTCGCCAGGCGGATGCTTTGCTGAGCACTTCAGCTTGTGGCGCCATGCGACGAAATCTGAGCTCATGTATTTCAGGCAGAACTCGCAGATGTACAAATGCTTGTTCCTGCTGTACTCTTCAGGATAGGGTGCAGCATGCCATGTGTCAATCTCGTAGCCACCGAAATTGATGCACTTGATCTTGCTGGGCAAGCCTTGCTGTTTGACACGTGCAGGAGTCTCGCCATTTGCCTTAGCAATCTTCTCCTTCCACTTCTCTTCGGCTCTCTCGCGAGCTTCGGCGAAAGCTTTGCGATCAGAGTCTTGTGGATAAGTCTTAGCAGTGTCTGCTTCGGCATCGGTAAGAATACCGCCATAAGGCTTGCCCTTGTTCTCGTCGGTTTCGCGGTCGGGGAAGGCGTAGAATGGATTCGTGTACATCGTAGTCTGCACGGCAGGGAAATGCTGGGTCTCCTCGACCTCAGTTGTGCCGCCGCGAGCCCGCGCATTTCGGGCGCGACGTTGGCGGTCCCGTTCTCGTCGGCGCTGTTTTCGCTCCACGGTCTTGATCACGACATCCCACTGAGCTGCGGTCACGGCAATACCAATGACAAGGCTGCGAGGTTCATCGCTCTGTGATACGATGCGCATGCCTTTCCTGCGGTTCTTGACGTTGCGTTGTGGTCTGCCTGACCGCGATCGTGGTGAGCCAGCGTCTTCTGTGCCGTCGAATCCAGCAACCGTAACCTCGTCTTCGATCGCTGTCTCATCTCCGTCGGCTTCGTTACTTGACTTCCTTCGTTTGCGGATTGCTGGCCTTGGCACATCGTCCTCGTCGTCTTCGTTAGAAGTCTTGCGTTTGCGTAATGCTCGTGATCCGTCCATAGGGTCTTCGTCCAGGATAAGGGTGTTGAACACCGAATGCGATTTGGGATCGATGCCACCTCTCGCCGCCGGGAACAGATCACGCGCCATTTTAGGGGCTGATGAATGGCGACGATCACGAGTTTCACTGACATGTCTTGATTCGGCTTCAAAGCCATTTGCGACACAGTCTTTACAGCGCCACACTGATACATCTGAGTATTCATTGTTAGCATGTCTCACGTTTGCATGTTTGTGTCATCCACTAGAGCAAATGCAGGCGCGGAGCTTGCTGTTTGTACAATCTGACGTACCTTCTTCGGAAGCGAGCGCGTCGTTCTCCCGAGCACATTGTCGGTGGGCTGCAACATGCGTCAGTCAGCGCTTGTGACCCCGGATTTCTGAAACAAATATATTTATATTGCATTTGTTCCTGCTTCTCTCGTGCTTCTCTGCAAAATATGAGGGAATTGACTTACCATTGTCGCCGCACACGTTGCATGCGAGCCACTCCTCAAACTCCTCGCTTGGATCGTGTTCTTCGTCCTGGCCACAGAATCTACGCAATCAAGTCAGCAATCACAAAACCACATGCAGAAGACGCCTGTGTACTCACGTGCAATGGCTTCCTTGCGCGGTTGGGATCTCAACCTCGTCGGCGACGTCTTCGTCAGCAGCCTCCCAGTCCTTCTCACCGCCAGATTCCGAAGAATCCGAGTCTGAATCGTCGTTCTCGCCAACTTCCGGATCTTCGTCTTCATCCTCGTCTTCATCGTCTGCTTTCCTCCTGCTATTACGCCGTAGCGACCTCGTCTTCACTGCGCCCACGATCTCGTCGTCGTCTTCGCCCTCGGCGTCTGCTTCCGAATCATCTTCTGACTCACCTTCTGCATCGGCCTCTGAATCATCCTCCTCCAGTTCTGCTGAAATCTGATCTTCCGGTTGTTCCTCCTCGGTGCTATGCGCCATGTTGCGTCTGCGCGGACTGTACTGTACTCCGCGTCCACGCAGTGTGTTTGGCGTCGGCGCCGGGCGTGACACGGCGATTGTAGCCAGTTTGCTGAGTGCCTAGGCCGTGGCAACAGCCTTCTCTTAAGCTGTTTGTAGGCGCATCCGCTCGCTCGTCGCGCTTGTAATAGCTCTCCACGGGTTGAGCCGGCTGCTCTGCGCTCCGTGGGCCGCGTTTTGGTGCAGTGAAAGTGCCAGAGCAGGTAGTCGCGTGTTCTTTGATTCGAATCACGTGTTTTGTGGGTGTCGGCGATGAGTCGCCTAGAGTCGTAGGCGCGGGAAAGCGCGTTTGTAATGTACAGGCGTGACGACGCCGTTTGTCAGCTGGCGGAGGCCGAATTGGGCACTGTGAGCCGACTGGAGGGGATATTGCGGTCGGTGATGATTTTGATGATGAGGCTAGGGGCATGCGACAGCAAATCAATAGTCGCAAGGTCGGTTTGGCGTGTGGTTGAATTGTATTGCATGCTCGCCCGCCCGCCCCTTCGAAGGACGTCGGCTGCTGGAGGGTGGCAGCTGCGACCGACCCTTCGGGAACAGCCGACGCCCGTGTCAGCGACGACACTCACTGAGCAACCACGAGCCAGCCGACGAGCGTAGAAGTCGACCAAGTGACTACCCCCAATCTCCGCTCCCAGGTCACAATCACATATTCACCGCCAACATGGGTGTCCCCTTCGAAGCTCTCCTCCCTTACGGGATCATGGTATGCTGCGACACCGCGCGCTTTGCGACCGAGAAGACCCAATGCTGACCAGATCTTGTAGCTTGCCGTATGCCTTCCTACGATTACCGAGAAACTCTCCAACGCGATACGAACAGCTTACTAAAATATACAAATACAGTTCTTCGGCGTTACAGGTGCTGGTCTCTCCAAGATCAGGAACATTCAGAACGGCGGCAAGAGGCCCAGGCACTCGGTGGACCAGTGGGACAGACAGAGTACGTGACTTGCCAATTGTACCGGAGGAAGAGAGAGAGAGGAAAATTGCAAAATATGCGTCGAAACAGCTGCGAGAAGACTCCGCAACAGGCAGGGAAGAGCGAGAGGGAGAGGGAAACACACGACTGACATATGCCCTCGCAGTGATGGACCGCGACCGCCGCCTCACAGGCTACCTACGTGGACAAGTCGATCAGCCTACCGCGCCGGCTGGTTTCGAGCTCAGCAATGGCTGGAGGGTAAGCTACACAACATTCCCGGGCACATCCAGTGCGGCTCGTGAACATTTCACTGACACATTTTCCCTGCAGGTCGAGAAGCGCGTCCTGTAAATATATCCAAAGACATCCAGAGACAGACGATGGCACGCTGTGTGCGAAACTTTTTTCCTTTAGTTACCATTGAAACGAACTCAAAAGAAACCTCGAATTCCTGCTTCAGTTGTTTGTGAGGTGGCGTATGATGATGGTGTGGAGGATGTACAATTGCTGTGCATGATTTTGTGTGCAGTGATCTCGATGGCTACGAGGGCAGTACCGTAGTGCTTACAAGTGTAGGTTTTGGCTCGGCTTGGATTGCCATTGAGATGCCACTGGAGTATTGTTCATATGCCAACATCCAGTATGCTAATACGAGTGAATACTGACCCGGAGATGACCATACTTGCTACTGAGACAGAGCCGGAGTTTCGTTCGTATGTCAATATCTACTATGCTGACAGAATTCGATTCAGACCTGGAAATGACCATGCTTGCCACTGAGAGTCAATGAAGTGAACGAAGCTCAACGCCTCTTCATGCGCAAGGACTTCACCTACACGCCCAGCGCCTTAAACATCCTCCCCAAGCCCTCCCTCAGCGTCTCCTCATCATAGCTAAACACGACCCTAAACCACCCCGCCTCCTCAGCCTTCATCCCCTCCCCCGAAGTCAAATGCACACCACCCTCCTTAAACCACCCATCAACCACCCTCTCCGCCTCCCACAAATCCTCCTTCCCAGTCCCAGCAAGCCACTTCCTCAAATCCACCCACAAAAAGAACCCCGCCCGTCCCGCCTCCCAAAAAGGAATACCTTTCTCTCTCAAAAGCTCTCTCGTCAGCATGCTCGCTTCAGCCAATTTCGACTGAGACTCTGCGAGAAAGGCATCCAGCCAGGCGGAGTCTTCGAGCATTGCTGTTGCGAGAGCGTCGACGGGGCCGGGGATCCAGTGGAATTGGTTCATGGCGCTGAGGCAGCGCCAGAGCTCGGGGTTGAGGGTGTGCAGGGTGCCGATGCGCAGGCCGCCGGCTGCGAGGTCTTTGCTCATGCCGTAGAGGAGGTGTAGGCGGGAGGGGTGGATGTATTTTTCTCTGTTGGGGATGGTGAGGATGCTGCGGAAGGGGACGGGGGGAGTGGTAGGTGTGGAGGTGGAGGATGAGTCTGGGGGTGTTGCTGGGAGGGTGTAGGTTGAGAGGGCGTAGATTTCGTCGCTGATGAGGTGGATTTTGTGTTTTTCGCAGAATTGCATGAGGGCGATGAGGGTTTCTGGGGGGTAGGGTTGGCCTAGGGGGTTGTGTGGGTGGCAGATTAGGAGGGCGCGGATTGTGGTGCCGCTGGCTTGGGCTTCTTGAAATGCGTTTTCGTAGCCTTGGACGGCGCCTTTGGGGGAGAATTGGTCTTCGCCGTGGAAAGAGGCGTAGACGCATTTCACGCCTGCGCGTGTGCCGAAGTCTGATTCGAAAGCGCTGTAGCAGGGACGAGAGATCAGGATGCCGTCTCCGGGAGAGAAGAGCGAGAAGGCGAGCATTTCACAAAGACTCATACATCCATTCGCCACCAGTAGGTCGTCTGGGTTGATAGCCTCTACCGGGTGGAAGTATCGATTCATGTGTTTTGCCAATGCAGCACGCAGGCGACTGCTTCCCCATGCGCCTTGGTCGTATGAGAATATGTTCGGGGTGGCGTTGAAGTGCTTGTTGGTGAAGTCTACCATCCATGGAAGCATTATGTAGTTTTCTGCTGCGCCTAGGTTGATGAAGCCGTTGGGATTGTCTTTGGGGTCGTACATGTTCTTGATGTATGGCGTCGCCCATGTGCGGTAGGATGGCTGAGAGGCCAATGCGAGGCCTCGCGAAGAGAGCGTCGACTGTGTGCTCGTATCGTCCGCCATGTTGGTGATGTGCGAATCTGAGATGTCTTGCGAATAGCAATCGGAGTTCTTATCTGTTGAGGAACAGCAGACGCCTTCTGAACAATGTCCTCGTGCGTATTCCAGTGAGACGACCGGTCTTCCGGTGTAGCCTGCTGTTGACGATAGACGTCCTCTGTGTTATGTTCAAAACGTGGAATAGACCAGAGATATACATGTTCAAAATTTATTGGGCTGCCTAAACGCCAGGCACCTTCAATCGCCATGACGCAGTTGCATTTCTGCTTTTTGCTCGTAGGCAGCGAAGTTTAGATATCCTCGAATAGGAAGGTAGTTACCTCTTATCAGTGCCGCATGTTCAACAATGATTCCCAGTGTACGACAGGGATCATATATTGGAGTATGCAAGGGCGAACTGGCGGAGGTGTCTTCACGGACACGAAGGCTGAGTACGGCTCTAGTCGTGGAGTAAGGCGGGTACACACGGCCGGGGCCGATGTTGATGATATTTAGCTTCGAGGGACAGGCTATATTTAACGTGCAGTAGCAATGATTACGGTGAATGTCATGATTGTTTGTATGAGAGGCCTCGGGGACACCGTAGTAACACGAGAGTACTAGAAACAATACGGTAGCAATATGCTAGCGCGCCGGGCTGGATGCATCTATTTCTGTAGGGACTCGGGAGGCTTTCTCAGTGGAGGGGTTCGTGTCTTGGTTACTGTGAGCGAGGGAGAGACCCTGAGGAGAGGACACGCGTTGCAATAGAAAGCGCAGCCCGGTCTAAACACTTGCACCACCTGGTGAAAGCTACCGCTACCTACCCTTTCTGACCGCCTCTTAATCCTCCACAACGACAACACCAAACTCGACTTGCCCATCTTCTTGCCAATTGCGCAATACCACTACCCACCGGTCTTGTACTCCACCGCAAGACTCGCATCTCTCGCTCATCCCCACCACCTCCTCAAACACCGAGCCGGCTTGAAGCAGCTGGTCCTGCCAACCCAGAAACACCTTTAGATACCCCAAATACCACCTCTCTAATCACCATGAAGGGTATGCGACTCCAGCGCGCCCACCTTTGATCGTAGTCGGCTAACAACAATGTAGCTCTCATTCTCGTCGGTGGCTTCGGCACCCGTCTGCGCCCTCTCACTCTTACCCTCCCCAAGCCTCTCGTCGAGTTCGGCAACCGTCCCATGATCGTCCACCAAATCGAGGCTTTGGCCGCTGCTGGTGTGACCGACATTGTCCTCGCCGTCAACTACCGCCCCGAGATCATGACCGAGGCTCTCAAGCGCTACGAGAAACAATACAACGTCAACATCGAGTTCTCCGTCGAGACCGAGCCATTGGGCACCGCTGGTCCTTTGAAGCTCGCAGAGAAGATACTCGGCAAGGACGATGCGCCTTTCTTCGTTCTCAACTCCGACGTCATTTGCGAATACCCCTTCAAGGAGTTGGCCGACTTCCACAAGGCTCACGGCCAGGAGGGCACCATTGTCGTCACCAAGGTCGAGGAGCCCAGCAAGTACGGTGTCGTTGTTCACAGGCCCGACCACCCCTCGCGCATCGACCGCTTCGTGGAGAAGCCCGTCGAGTTCGTCGGCAACCGCATTAACGCCGGAATCTACATCCTCAACCCCTCAGTACTCGACCGCATTGAGCTGCGCCCTACATCCATCGAGCAAGAGACTTTCCCTGCGATTGTCAAGGACGGTCAGCTCCACAGCTTCGACCTTGAGGGCTTCTGGATGGACGTCGGTCAGCCCAAGGACTTCCTTTCTGGCACATGCCTCTACCTTTCTTCTCTCACCAAGCAGGGCAGCAAGCTCCTCACACCCGCCAGCGAGCCCTACGTCTACGGTGGTAACGTCATGATCGACCCTACGGCAAAGATTGGCAAGAACTGCAAGATCGGACCCAACGTGGTCATTGGACCCAATGTTGAGGTCGGCGAGGGTGTGCGCCTGCAGCGCTCCGTGCTGCTTAAGAACTGCAAGATCAAGGAGCACGCTTGGGTAAAGAGCACAATCGTCGGCTGGAACAGCACTGTCGGCAGATGGGCGCGCATGGAGAACGTCTCCGTTTTGGGTGACGACGTGACCATCGGCGACGAAATCTACTGCAACGGCGCCAGTGTGCTTCCTCACAAGAGCATTAAGGCCAACGTCGACAGTAAGTTTACACACAAATTACCTACAAAATTATGGATCGAGAAGCTAACATTTCCTAGCGCCTGCTATCATCATGTGAGGGCCCGCCTCCGACTGTAATATACCTACTATCCAACCCCACCTCGACTTCCCGGCACATTTCCCCGACATCTCTACTTTCCAGCATGATGGGCTTCGTTCTGTGTATGCACAGCTGCATGGGCCTTTCTACCAGTATACAGCATTGTTTTTAACTGTCAAGAAGCGCGTGGCGTTCAGGTTTATCCATATGTGTTCACTTTTTAGCGGACATGGGTGGAGAGGACGGAGCTTCTATAAAAGCGAGCGGACAGGGCTCTTTGATATACAAATCATAAAAATATCACGACCTTTTATACCCTGCATGAGTTTGAGCGCACTTCCGCCGCGGGTATTGAATGGAGAGCTGATGCCATGAGGCACAGACAATGATACTGCTAATTTCACCATTGAGATACTGGTCAGAGAACTTTGGGACCTCGTTTGGCAGCATGCTCATACCTTCAAATCTCCATACTACTTTGGCAGACAATGCCACTGAGAGTTGCAAAAAAAACTCTGAATCATGAGCTTTCGTTGTCGCTTGCGCCCTACGCATACTACCCCTATCTTACTGAGATCCTCACAATCCCTCGCAACCGGACATCCAGAACAACGGTTCCCGAACATCACGACGTTTATACCCTGCACAAGCTTGCGTACACTTCATGCCGCGGATTATGGAATAGAGAGCTAATGTCACGAGGCACAAGCAGTGGTCATGCCAATTTCACCACTGAGACACTGATCAGGGAATTTGGGTACCTCGCTTGACAGCATGTTCATACTTTCATACTCAAGCACTGTTTGGGTAGTAGGTGCCATCGAGAGATGAAATATCGATCCCAAGTTCTTGAGCTTGTGTTGTGCTACTGTTGAGGCGCAGCGGAGTGCTTGCACGTACATGTACATACACTAAGCCTATCTTACTGAATCTCTCATCATTCAATATCCCTCGCAACATCGAAACATTGAACTACCGGATCATCCATAATCTCCTCTTCCCTTCTCGCGACAAAGGTGCACCGAGCACAAAACTCAATCCCTCGGCTTGTCTGCCTGAAGCTTGCTTCTCCGCTCCACGCTGCTGCGAAGCTCCAGCTTTGATCTTGAAGGAGGACCAACGTCACACTTCGACCTGCCGAAGCTTTTTTCCAGAATGTAACAAAACGCTAATATATCTTAGCTTCTTGCCCTCTGCCATGCGATGTTGATCATTAAGCCTTTAGCGTGCGGGGTCGATACGCGATATGCAATGTCTTGACGGAGCTTGCCTTGTTGCTTGTCCTGTTTTCGGAACGGGCGTGGTGGGGTATGGTTGAATTGTTTTGGTGGTTTGGAGGTTAAGGCTATGAACTCTGGCGTCATGTCGTTTCATTGTTGTGCTGTCCAGTGAGAGCGTGTGTGCAGTGCCATTCAGGAACATTTACGACAAGCTTGGGTTGTTATCTAGACACACGAGGCTTTCACTTCTCGCTACAATTATCGACGCAGCATCTTTACATCTCTCTGCTCACAACTGCCGGCGTGAGTCGACACGGAATACGCCATCATGGGTTACCGATAAAAATACCGCTAGACTCCGGCCACGATCAACCAGGCTCACTCACCATAACCCCGTCTGCATCCTTTCACACCAACGAGCCGTCCTTTCCGTTCACGACCCTCGAAATCTGCAACCCAGCACGTGTGTAAAAACGCCTCCAACGACACTACTGCTATTTCTCCGCGAATATCTGCGATTTCCCCGCGTCCACTCGGAATGGGATCGACGTTCGGATACTACACAATGCTTAGAGCTTTTTTGTTCCTGCAGCTGTTTTCTCTGGCGCGTGACGACTGCTCTCATGGCGAAATTGTTCTCTGGAGAGGGGGAGAGATGATGATGACGATGAAGGATCCTCTCAATCTCAATCGCTAGCTATGGAGCTACCGAGGTCATTGTAGTCAGTCAGTTGCTTGATGCCAGTGAGAGATGCCGTGGTTTCGGGTTGGGACGATCGTATAAAGGGTAGCGTTGCTTTCGCTTTTTCTGAGATCTGGTCTTTTAAAGATTACTACGAATTGACTTGGTTGATCAACAGCTATTTAACAAACATGTTGAGACCGAACAGTTTCACGGTAAGCGCTCTGGCGCTTGCACTTTCTCATGGATCGTACGCACAGAACAACTCAACTCCTGGACCGGCTTGGGTGCAGTCGGAATATGATAGCAGTCCACCTGTGTATCCCTCTCGTAAGTATACTTCGTCTGACCTACAATCAACTCTTTGCACAATCTCTCAATGGCAGCCCTGATCTTCAAACACCCAAAGCTGAGGGTACAACCACGGAAACAACCACAAAGATTTGCATTGAAAGAGCATCTCCACAGACCTGTGAAATCGACTAACACTCCTCCCAGCGAACGCCACAGGCACCGGCTGGGAAGCCGCCTTCGAGCAAGCAAGCAACTTCGTCTCTCAACTGACACTAGAAGAGAAGGTCAGACTGGTCACAGGAACAGCCGGGCCCTGTGTCGGCAACATCGGACCAGTCTCTCGTCTCGGCTTCAATGGTCTTTGTCTGCAAGATGGTCCGCTGGCTATCAGAGAAGCCGACTACGCTTCTGTGTTTCCTGCCGGCTTGACCGTTGCAGCCTCGTGGGACAGAGATTTGGCTCATGTTCGTGGACAGGATATGGCTGATGAGTTTGTTGGGAAGGGAGCTCATGTTGCTCTTGGTCCGGTCGCTGGTCCTTTGGGGAGATCGGGATATGGTGGTCGGAACTGGGAGGGGTTTAGCCCGGATCCGTGGCTTACGGGCGAGTTGTTTGCTGAGACTATTATTGGAATGGAAGAGCAGGGCATTCAGGCTTGTGCTAAGCGTGAGTATGACAAAAATTGGCCATGGAGTGCATCCGCTGATCGATACTACAGACTACATCGGCAACGAACAGGAAACCCAGCGCAACCCGTCGGTCAACGATGACGGTGAGATCATCGAAGCTGTGTCGAGCAATATCGATGATCGAACGATGCATGAGGTTTAGTACGTCTGATATCACTTCCGCGGCATCTCAATGGCGAAGGATTGGTCTGTTGAGACTATGCCCGCTGGCGTCAGCAGAGACGACCACGGAGACGTTCATGTCGACCTCGCGATCAACAGTTGTACTGACCGCGATCCTAG